>WNEP01000230.1_pt1 | contig 28416 bp, 22 predicted proteins | sample 5399961 | NCBI WGS metagenome assembly WNEP01 (sample SAMN13153329, study PRJNA577476) | soil metagenome | isolation source: 20 cm grassland meadow soil pre-rain plot 5 | place: USA:California | collected 2015-09-08 | reverse complement strand
GGAGGCGGTGGAGGTGGGGGTGGGGGCGGGGGTGGGGCGGTTCCATCGATCAGCCACGTCGTCGTCGTCGTGGAAGAAAATACTGACTACGCGAAGGTCATCGGCAGCTCGTCGATGCCGTACCTTAACGGGCTCGCGAATCAGTACGCGCTCGCCACGCAGTATTACGCCAACACCCACCCGTCGATCGGCAACTACTTCATGATGACGGCGGGCGAGATCGTCACCAACGACGACGGTTTCGGCGGCACAGTATCGGACGACAACATCGTGCGCCGTCTGGTCGCGGGTGGCAAGACGTGGAAGTCATACGCCGAGGGGCTGCCGTCGCCTGGATTCCTGGGGAGCAGCTCGGGGCGGTACGCCCGCAAGCACAACCCCCTCTCCTTCTTCTCGGATGTCACCGCCAGCGCCGCCCAGCAACAGAATCTCGTGCCGTTCTCGCAGTTCGCGACCGACTTGGGGGGCGGGAAGCTGCCGAACTACGCCTTCGTCGTGCCCGACCTGTGCAACGACGCGCACGACTGCTCGCTCGCGACGGCCGACGCCTGGCTCAAGACGAACATCGATCCGCTGGTGCAAAGCGCCTCCTTCCAGCAGGACGGCTTGCTGATCATCGTGTTCGACGAAGCGGGGGGGGACAACGCGAACGGCGGCGGCCGGATCGCATGCGTGCTGGTCGGTCCGAAGGTGAAGCGGGGCTTTCAGTCGACCACCCAATACCAGCATCAGAGCCTGCTGCGGCTCACGGCGGAAGCCTTGAGCGTGACATCCCCCGGCGCGGCGGCCGGGGCACCCGGGATGGGGGAGTTCTTTAGCCCTTAGGCTGCGTCGAACGCCCGGATCCAGTTCGCACCCGCCTCGCCCTTGGCGATTCGCAGCGCGCTGGTGGCGCGGGCGAGCAGGTTCTTGGGCTCGACCGGCGTGTAGCGGGTGTTGCCGACGGCGTCGTATCCGGCCCGCAGAGCTGGTGGCTCGGCGCCGGACGCGGCGCGGACGGCCTTGGCCACGCGTTGCGCCAGCATGACGGCGCCGGCGCCATCGGTGCCGGGCGCCACCACCGCGAACTCGCTCGGGCCGATGCGGCCGATCGCGTCGGAGCGGCGGCCGCTCGCGCACAGCACGCGCGCCACCAGCTGGACGGCGCCGGCGCCGTCGGCCGTGCCGTCGCCAACGGGCGCGAGCGCGACGCAGGCGAGCGCCGCGCCGTGGTGAAACGCCTGGAGCGTCAATTCCTGGGCGCGGAGCGCCAGTCCCCGCGTCGTGTAGAGCCCGGCTTCGTCTTGGACCGCCTGCCCGCCCTGCGCCCGTCCGACCTCGAGCCTGTGCAGCACGTAGGTCTGCAGTCGCGCCGCCGCTTCTGCGGGGTTGAAGGGGTGGGGGAGGAACTCCCACACGCCGGCCCGCAGCGCGCGCTGGTGCTCGGTGGTGACAGCCTGGCCCGTGGTGACGAGCAGGATCGGCGTGCTCGCACCCACCAGAGGATCGTCGCGCAAGGCGCGGCTCGTTTCGAGCGGATCGGCGTCGACGAGCGACTCGTCCAGCACGATCACATCGGGGCGGGTGGCGCGGGCGCGCTCGAGCGCCTGCACGGCGGTGAAACAGCGCACCACCGTGTAGCCGTTCTTCTCACCCAGTTCCTTGAGGGCGAGCCCCGCTTCAGCGTGATGGCTCGCGATGAGGATGCGCGGGGGTTGGAGATTCGTCTCGGGCATCGTAAGAGTGTAACGTCCGGGGCGCAGGAGCGGGCGTGACTCGGGTCACGGGATCAGTGCGCAGTATGTGCGGTTTGTGGCAATTGTGCAACAGGTCCCGCTTTCGCCTGGAAAGACCGGAGGGCCGTGTCTAGCGGTCCGACCTTGGCCCGATATATTCAGCCGCTCCTGCGGTCCACCGTGCCAACCGTCATGGGCCAGCGGTGGCCGGCTTGTGCGGCGCCACCCTTCATCTGGAGGATGGCAGCTTCTCGCCATGAGGGTCGTTCTGGAAGTCGCGGTGGTACTGGGGAGCGCACTCGTGGCGGCCCTGGTGTTCACGCCGGCGGCACGCGCGCTCGCGCGCCGCGTGGGCGCGGTGACGCGGCCGATGCCCAAACGGTGGTACAAGGGTCCGACGCCGCTGTTCGGGGGCGTCGCCATAGTCGCGGCGGCGGCCGCCGGTCTCGCCGCGGCGACCGTGGTGGTCGGCGACGGGTGGGCCCTCCGCATCGAGACCGCCACCGCCCGCCCTGCGCTCGGCATCGCCATCAGCTCGTGTTTCATGTTCGTCGTGGGCCTGGTGGATGACCTGGTCCACCTGCGCCCGCCGACCAAGTTGCTGCTCGAGCTGCTGGCGGGGGCGATGCTGCTCAGCCTCGGTGCCGTCTTCCCGGTGACGCCGTGGGACGTCGTCAACGTCGTCGCGACTCTGTTCTGGTTCCTGGCGCTCACCAACGCCTTCAATCTGCTCGACGGTCTCGACGGGGTGGCGGCGGGGGTGGGCGCGATCGCGTCATTTTTCCTGGGGCTCGCGTTCGCGTTTCAGGGGGCGTGGGGGCATGCCGCGGTCGCGTGGTCGCTCGCCGGCGCCACGCTGGGATTCCTGCGCTACAACTTCCACCCAGCCTCGGTTTTCATGGGAGACGCCGGCAGCCTGTTCCTTGGCTCCATGCTCGCGGGCCTCGTCGTCACCTTGCCCGGCGCGGTGTCCACCAACCTGGTCTCGGTGCTGTTCGTGCCACTCGTGATCGTCGCGGTGCCCTTGTTAGACACGACCCTGGTCACTGTGACGCGGGTGCTCGCGGGGCAGCCGATTTCCGAGGGAGGACTGGACCACAGCACCTATCGCCTGATTGCGCTGGGCCTGAACGAAAGGCAAGTGGCCGTGTTGCTGTACGCGCTTGCCGCGGCCGGCGGACTGATTGCCTTGCTGTTGACCCGTCTCGACCGCGGGCTCGGTGTCCTGGTGGGCACCGCGTTTCTCGTCGCGATGAGCTTGTTCGCGGCGTACCTCGGCCGGGGACAGGTCGGCGCCGCCGGGCAGGGAGCCCGGATGAAACCGCTCACCGTGCTGGTCCGGAGCCTGTTCTACAAGCGCCGCCTCGCGGAGATCCTGCTCGACGTGGCGCTGATCACGCTGGCGTACTACGCGGCGTTTCGCCTGAGGTTCGACGGCATGCTGCCTCCGGCATACGCGTCGGCCTTCGAGGCGACGGTCGGTCCGGTGATCGCCGTGACCCTGACGCTGCTCGGGCTGTTCGGCGTCTACCGTGGCGCCTGGGAGTACACCGGGATCTTCGACGTGTATCGCATCGTGGGGGCCGTGTTGGTGAGCAACGTCGCCCTATTGGCCTACGCGGCATGGCGTGTCCCGCCACTGGCGCAGTCGCACAACATCATCTATATCGCCGCCCTCGTCGCCGCCGGGTTGTTGCTCACGTCCCGACTGTCGTTCAAATCGCTCGAGCTGGTGCGCCAGCGGTTTCAGCGGAAGGGCGAGCGGGTGCTGATCTACGGAGCGGATAGCGGTGGAGAGCTGGCCCTGCGCGAGCTGTTGATCCATGGCGAGCTGCGGCTGCGGCCGGTGTGCTTCGTGGACGACGACGCGCGCCAGCACGGCCGGGAGATCCACGGCGTGCCGATCGTCGCAGGCCTCGACGGTCTCGGATGGGTGGTCGAACGCTACAAGATCGATAAAATCGTGATCGGTACTCGGCAGCTGATGCCCGAGACACTCGCCGCCATCCAGGTCCTGGCGCGGGGACGGGGCGTGCACGTCGGATGGGTCAACGTCGACGTGAAATGGCTTGTGCCGGTGGACGCCGCCCCGGCTGTCCGCGCGACGCCCGAGCCGAGTGTGGCCGCAGGCAACGGGCGCGGAGAGACCCACCTGCCAGTGGAGGTGGGCGCCGCGGGCGGGCCGGATGGGAACGGGCGCATCGCACTGACGGGATGACGAACCGGCCCCGCGTGGTGATGGTGGCGAACCGGGACTCGTTCTTTCTGTCCCATCGCTCGCCGCTAGCGCGGGGTGCGCGCGACGCAGGGATGGAAGTCGTCGTCGCGGCGGGGGACACCGGTGGCGGACGGGCGATCCAGCAAGCAGGCTTCGAATTCGTCCCCCTACCGGTCACCAGGGGCGCGCTCAACCCGCTGAGTGAAGCGCGCACCTTCGCGTTCCTGCTCCAGCTGTACCGGCGACAGCAGCCTCTGCTGATCCATCACAGCACCGTCCAGCCCGTGATCTATGGCTCGGTCGCTGCCCGCCTCGTGTGTGATGCCGCCGTGGTGAACACCATCAGTGGGCTCGGCTACGTCTTCACGTCCGATCACCGAGCCGCGAAGGCGCTCCGCCCCCTCCTGAAGCGATTGTGGCGAATGGCCCTGAGCCACCCACGCAGTCGGACCATCTTTCAGAACCCGGACGATCGCGCGGACTTCACCAGGATGGGTCTGGTCCACCAGGACGTGAGCGTGGTGATTCGAGGCTCCGGCGTCGACTGCGCCGCGTTTCTTGTAGCGCCCGAGCCGGCGGGAGTCCCAGTGGTCGTGCTCCCGGCGCGGATGCTGTGGGACAAGGGGGTGCGGGAATTCGTCGAGGCGGCCCATATGCTCCGGGCGGCGGGACGCGAGGCCCGCTTCGTCCTGGTCGGAGCCCCGGACACCGGAAACCGGGAAGCCATCCCAGTCGAGCGACTCGACGCCTGGACCCGGGAGGGGCCGGTCGAGTGGTGGGGGCATCGGCGCGACATGGCGGCGGTTTTGGCGGGTGCGAGCGTCGTGGTGTTGCCGACCTACGGGGAGGGCCTGCCCAAAGTCCTGGTCGAAGCCGGAGCCGCAGGTCGTCCGATCGTGGCCACAGACGTGCGGGGCTGCAGGGAAGTCGTGCGGCCGGGCGTCAACGGACTGCTGGTGCCGGCGCGCGACAGCACGGCGCTGGCACGGGCGATCGAGCGCCTGCTCCAGTCGCCGGAGCTGCGGGCCCGGCTGGGCCGGGCGGGGCGCTTGCTGGCCGAAACCGAGTTCGCGGAGTCAGTGGTCGTCCGCCAGACGCTGGCCGTCTACCGCCAGCTGTTGGACGGTCGGTGGCCGGCGGTCGAGGGGCGGTGAGCTCACGACGGCCGGTGCCCGCAAGAAGAGCTCGAGCATGAGCAGACACCAGACCGCCTGAGCGCGGTTGCCCGCGAAGCCGTCACGACCGGCGACGAAGGCCCGCACCGCCTGCCCGTCCCCCAGTTGCGCGACGCGGCTGTCTCCAGCCAGCAGCAGGTCTCCGACGACATCCCGGAGCTCGTGTGCCAGCCACAGCCGCACCGGCACCTCGAACCCGCGCTTCGGTGCTCGCACCAGGTCCGCGGGAAGGCGGCGCCGGGCGAGGGCGCGGAGCAGGGGTTTGGTCTCGCTCACGCGCAGCAGCCATTGCTCCGGGAGGGACCAGGTAAACTCGGCGAGCGGCACGTCGAGCAGCGGGGAGCGGGCCTCGAGCGAATGGGCCATCGTGGCGATGTCCATCTTCGACAGGAGGTCGTCCACCAGCACGAGGCGGTAGTCGGACCGCAGGAACTCGCGGACGCTGCGGCAGGAGAAACGCTCCCCGCGGAGCGCGGCGAGCCGATCCGCCAGCGGAGCGTGCTGGGCCAGCCCGGGGAAGCAGCCCGCGAGGTCGGCAGGGCGGAACAGGTCCTGCGTCCAGGTCAGATAGCGCTCTTCATCCGGCAGCGCCAGGCCGCGCAGCGTGCGGGCGGCGAAGCCGAGCCGGCTGCGTCGCTCGGCGATGTGGGCCAGCGCGGCGGCGATCATGGTCGAGGGACGCTTCAGCAGTGCGGGGACGGGCGCGAGCGAGCGCGCCGCCAGGCCGGCCCAGTAGCGCCGGTAGCCGGCGAAGATCTCGTCGCCGCCATCGCCGTTCAGCACCACCTTGCGGTGAGCGCTCGCGGCCCGGGCGACGAAGTAGGTGGGGACCGCGCTCGAATCGCCGAACGGCTGGCCGTACAGCAGCGAGATCGTTTCGATCGCGTCGAGCGGCGCGATTTCCAGCGGGATGGTCTCGATCGGCAGGCCCAGCCGCCCCGCGATGCGACGCGCGGCCGGGGCCTCGTTCAAGGTCCGATCCGCGACTTCGACGACGAAGCACAGCAGATCTTTGGCCCCGAGCTCCGTGGCGTACGAGGCGACGAGGCCGCTGTCGATGCCACCCGACAGGAACATGCCGACGGGGACGTCACTGCGCAGGCGCAAGGCGACGGCCTCGCGCACCAGCTCGTCCAGGCGGGCCAGCGCGTCGGCCGGCGAGCCGCGGAACGGCGGGGGCCACGACGGGCTCCAGTATGGCTCGATCTCCGGCACACCGCCTGGCGAAAAGGTGAGCGTGCAGCCCGGGGGGAGCGCGCACACGTCCTCGTAGACCGTCTCCGGGTGCGGCACGAACCCGAGCCGGAGATAGTCGGCGAGCGCGGGGGTGGAGTAGCCGGGCACGCGATCGAGCAGCTGCAGCAGGGCGGGAATCTCGGACGCGAAGGCGAGACCTTCCCGGACGCGGGCATAGAAGAGGGGCTTCTTCCCGACCCGGTCGCGGGCCAGGGTGAGGCGGTGCCGCCGCTCGTCCCAGATCGCGACGGCGAACATCCCTCGGATCGGCGTAAAGGCCTCGCGCCCCAGCTCTTCATAGAGATGGGGAACGAGGTTCACATCGGAACGCGACTGCAGCCGGTGACCGCGGCGCTCGAGCCGGGGGAGCTCCTCGACGTAGTTATACAATTCGCCGTTGCACACGACGGCGACGGAGCGGTCTTCGTTATAGATCGGCTGATCGCCGCCGGCCAGATCGATGATGGCCAGGCGACACATGCCCAACACGGCCTCGTCCCCGTCGTACCAGCCCACGCCATCGGGGCCGCGGTGCGCCAGGGAGCGGATCGCGTGCCGGACGCGGGCCCCGGCGAGGGAGCGATCGACACCCACGAGTCCGGCTATGCCACACATGATCGAGGCCGCGCGGTGAGGTCTGCTATACTACGAGGCACGCGACGTAAGCGTTGACTCGCAGGACGCCCGCCTCGGGCTCCGTTCGTCACGAGCGGACCGGCGGTGTATCCGCGGGCGCCAGGGCCGGCTCCTCCAGCAGATCCCCCATGCTCTGCGATACGAGGAGCCGACGCAGGCAACGCTCGGCCACCATGTCGCACACCTGCTCGACGCGCCCGAGCCGCTGGCGCACGGCCGCGCCCAGGTTGTGGTCGTGCCACCAAATGTGGAAAACCTGCGGCGGCCGTAACGCGTCGAGCTCGTTGCGGATGCGGGCGCAATGCAAGGCCCACGCGGCTGCCGGGAGATTGGTTCGCAAGAAGAGGCTGGCCCGCGTCATGTCGCCCTCGACGGCGCGCGCATGCCGCACCCGCGGATTGACGGCATCGAGCAGGCGCCGGCCGCGCGCAAGCGGTCGATTGGTGGAGCTCTCGTTGCAATCGTAGTACCACCCGGGCTCGTTGCCGCGCCACACGCGAATGCCGCACGCGCGGATCACCGGCAGAAACGCCACCTGGTTGCGCGGAAAGACCAGGCTGACGGGCGGCGCACCGAACCGTTCCCGCCAGAGACAGGACACCGCGCCCAGATCGGCCGTGATGTCGTCAGCGGTCACACCGGGTTCCCGCATGAGGACATGCGAGAAGGTGTGCGTCCCGAGCTCCTGACCTGGAGTGGCGTGTATGGCCCGGAGCAGCTCGGGCGCGAAGTGCAGCTCGCCGGTTCGGTCCAGCTCGGCGTAGCGGGGGCTGATCGCGAGCGCCGGGTTCTGGTAGCGGGGTGGCCGAGGCGCGCGCGCGAAATACTCGTCCCAGTCCCGGCAGGCGAGGGCGCCCACCGCTGCCCACGTGGCCCGGATGTTGCGCGCCGCGAACATCTCGAGCAGGGCGGACACCACGGGCTGCACGTTTTCGAGATGCTCGCGATAGGCAGCCAGGTTGAAACCGAGTCGGTGGTGCAGCCCCCAGCGGCGCTCGAAGTCCACCGAGATGACGACGCTGGCGCGGTGCGTCATTTTTGCGCGAGGACGAGGAATCCGCCGGGGGCCGTGCTGCGGCTGTTCCGGAGCGCGAACCGCGCGGGGGCGAGGAACAGCAGGTTCGACAGTACGCGCAGTGGGAACAGCACAGGAACCGGGGAGAACGCCGTCGTGACGAGGTCGAACATGGTGTGCAGCCGGTTCCCCTGCGCCGAGACGCGCACCGAGGAGTAGTCCCGGAACAGCTCGGTCAGGGCGCGCCGCGTGGGTCGCCAGTAGTCATGGTGGTCGTGAAATACAAAAGGCACCGTGATCACCGCCAGTCCTCGGTCTGCGAGCACGCGGCGCGACTCGGACGCGAATTTCGCCGGCTCGGGGAGGTACTCGAGCACCTCGGTCGCCACCACGCACTCGAAACTCGAGTCCGCGAACGGCAAGGCGGCGGCATCCGCTACGACGTCGGTCCGGCCGGGCCGGCGGACGAGGTCCACCCGCACGTAGGTCTGCGCGTGCGGCAGCCGGCGCCGATAGGGGTCGTCTCCAGCGCCGACGACGAGCGCGCGCCGGACGGCGGCGAGGTCGAGCGCGCGCAGCGACCGCCGGATGAGCACGTTCCGCGCGGTGGGGCAGAGCCGACTCAGCGTGCGGTGCAGAAGAGGCAAACTGCGCCCGAAGTGGCGGGCTGTCAACGTCCGGCGTACATTCGCGTGCCTCCGCAAGCGAGTGCGCCGCATGAGGATCGCCTTGATCCGGCATCTGATGGACGATCCCCAGGGCGGTGCTCGCCTGGTGGCGCTGCTCGCCCGTGATCTGCAGGAGCTGGGCGAGGAGGTCACGCTGTACTGTTACGGCTACGACCAGGCGCGTTGTTTCCCCGAGCTCCTCGCCGGCGTCGCGGTGAAGTGCGTGCGGCGCTTCGACGCCTCGACGAGCCCACGCCGCGGCTTCGAGACCGGGTGGCGGCGGTCCGGGGCGCAGCTGCGGCGTTACTTTCGCGAAGCCCCTCGCTTGGCGTCGCTCATCGACTCCCGCACGGAGATCGTGAACCCGCATGAATGGCTGGCGCACCGCAGCGCGGCGCGGTTCGGGCTGCCCCGCCGCGTGCCCATCGTGTGGACGTACAACGACCCGAGCCACTGGCACGTGCACTCGGGCTGGGGGCTGCGCGACCTACCCTATCAGGCGCTGGGGTGGCTCGACACGCGCCAGATCAACCGCTTCGCCGCCGTGACCGTGCTGAGTCGCTGGATGGCCGAGCTGGCGGAGCGCACCTTCACGGCGCCGGTTCACATGGTCCGCTGCGGGATCGATGCGCATAACCTGCCCGCGGCTCCGGCGCGGCACGGCACGCCGGGGAGAGGGCCAGCGGTGCTGCGGCTCGTGAGCGTCGGGGTACTGGCGCCGTGGCGCCGTCTGGAGGATGCGATCCGCGCGGTCGCCGCCGCCCGGGACGCCGGCGCCGCGTGTCACTACGGGATCATTGGGTCGGACCGGTTCTGGCCGGCCTACGGCACGGTGTTGCGCCGGCTCGTGGCCGAGCTCGGGCTGGACGACGCGGTCACGCTGCGATTCGAATCGATTCCCGATTCAGAGTTGGAGGAGGCGTATGCCCGGGCGGACGCGGCGCTGTTCCCGAACGAGCGGCAGGCATGGGGTCTGGCGCAGTTGGAAGCGATGGTCCGGGGCATCCCGGTCGTGGTGTCGCGGGGCGCGGGGGTGAGTGAAGTGCTGCGCGACGGGGAACACGCCCTGCTCGTCGATCCCCGGCGCCCCGATCAGATCGCCGGCGCCATCCTGCGACTGGCCGCCGACGCGCCGCTGCGGCGTACGCTGGCCGAGCGGGGGCGCGCCCTGGTGCTCGCCTCGTACACGTCGGTGCACTACGCCCGCCACATGCTGGATGTGTTCCGGGGTTGCCTGGCCAGGCGCTCGCCGAACTAGCCCGTGTCGTTGCCTCCCTGGATCAAGCGTCTCGTCTACGTGGTGCGCGGCCGCCGCCCGTGGTCGGCTGGATACGGGAGCTTTCGGGACTGGTACGTCGCCCGCGTCATCGCGAGCCCGGAGCAGCTGGCCCCGTTCCGCGACGGTGCACCGCTGCCGGCCCGCTTCGGCATCGGCCTCGATGAGCGCGTCATCGAGTATCCGTGGGTGCTGTCCCGCCTTTCCGAGCAGGGAGGACTGCTGCTGGATGCCGGCGCCGCGTTGAACCACGCGTTTCTGCTTCGGCACCCTCGGCTCGCCCGCAAGCGGATCGTCGTGTACACGCTGTCGCCGAGGGGAGAGGAGATCGTTCCCGCTGACTCCGTCTCGTACGTGTTCGGCGACTTGCGACAGACGATTCTGCGCGACGGTATCTGCGACGAGGTCGCCTGTATTTCCACGCTGGAGCATGTCGGTCTCGATAACCGCCGATTCTACACGGCTCGTGGCGACTACCGGGAGGCGAATGAGCGCGACTTCGCCCTGGCGGTTCGGGAGCTGCGGCGCGTCCTGGTACGCGGTGGCCGGCTGCTGCTGACGGTCCCCTACGGGCGTCCCCGGCAGTTGGGCTGGCTGCAGGTGTTCGACCGGGGGAAGGTCGAGCAGGTGATCGAGGAATTCGGGGGGAGCGTGGTGCAACAGGCCTACTATCGATACTCCGAGCGGGGCTGGCAGCGAGCCAGCCGGGACGAATGCTCGGACTGCGAGTACCATGATGTGCACGCCGGGTTCCCGTACACCGCAGGTGCGGCGGCCGCGGCGGGCGCGGTGGCGTGCCTCGAGCTGCTGAAGACCGCGTGAGAGGGTGGCCGACGTGGCTGAGCGTGGTCGCGCTCGCCGTGGTGGCGAAGGGCTTCGCGTTTCTGCGGGAGCCGGTGGTGGCGGCGCTGTTCGGGGCGAGCGCCTCGGCCGACGCCTACTACGTCGCGATCGGCCTTCCGTTCCTCCTCTATAACCTGTTGGGCGTGCCGTTTTCGCTGTGGGTCACCGCCCGGCTGGCGGCGGTCGATCGCGCGGCGCCGGGGGAGGCGCCCCGGATCTTCTACCGGGGAGCGTTGTGGTGGGGCTGCGCGGCGAGCGTGCTCCTGGCGCTCGGGCTGGCGGCGTTGTCCCGGCCTATCCTGCGCTTCTACGCACCCGGCCTGGAGGGCGCTCGCCTGGATGAGGCCGCCGCGCTCGCGCGACTGGGAGCCGTGGCACTCCCCGCCCTCGTGCTCCAGGCCGTGTGCGGCGCCCGCTTGTTTGCGGAGCAGCGGTTCACCGCCGTGTACGCCTGGCTCGGCGTCGGAGGCCTCGTGGGGCTCGGCGCCGTGTTGCTCCTCACGCCGACGTATGGCGCGGCCGGCGCGGTGGTCGCGTTCAGCGCCATGTGGTGGACGGCGGGGCTGGGGTTGCTCGCCCTGTCGCAGCATCGGGAGATCGCGGCGTCGAGCGTCGTCGCCATCCCGTGGGGAGAGGACTTCGGTGCCGGCGTCGCGTATCGCGCGCTGGCGATGCAGCTGTTCTTCCAGGGTAACGGCCTGCTGGTGTACCGCTTCGCGTCGCGGCTCGCGACGGGTGAGATTGCGGCGGCGCTGTTCGCCGGCAGAATCGTCATGGCGGTGTACGAGACGATCGTCCTCACCGCCGGCGTGCTGGTGTTCCCGCGGATCGCCCGGTTCGTGCAGCAGCGCGACGAGCACGCGGTCGGGCGCGCGGTCACAGACGCCCTGCACTGGCTCGTCCCGGTGACCGTGGCCGGCATGGTGCTGCTCGCCGTGTCGCGCACGGACCTGGTGACGCTCATTTATCGGCGGCGCGCCTTCGACGAGCGCGCCACGGTGCTCGTGTCCCAGGCGTTGTTGGGCTACGCACCGTACGTCGTGGCGACCACGCTCGTGGAGATCCTGCATCGCGCCATGGTGTTGCGGGGCCGGGCGGCAGGATATCTCCTGGTGTTTGGGGGCGGCCTGCTGGTCAACTGGCTCGCCTGTGTCTGGCTGGTTCCCGCCCTGGGTGTGCTGGGAGTCACGCTGAGCGCTGCCATCGGCGTCGTCGCGGCCGGCGCCGGACTGTGGACGTACGCGCATCGGCGCCTCCCCGCTCTGGAGCTGCAACGGGTCGTGCTGCTCGTCGGGCGCACGCTGGCGGCTGCCGCGGTCGTGCTCGCCGTCCTCACCCCGGTGCGGGATCGCATCCCGCTGCCTGCGTCGGTCGCTGGGCGGCTCTTGCTGCTGCTCGGCGACGCGCTCGCCGCGGGGACGGTCTTCGCCGGCCTCCTGTTCCTGTCGGGATACCGTTGGCACTGGCGTCCGGCTCCGGAAGATCGGAGCGCGACCGCCTGATGCGGGTCGTGCTGGACGGGCGGATCATACTCCCGCGGATGAGCGGCGCGGGACGGTACGTCGTCGAGCTGGCGCGGCGGCTGCCCCCGCTCGACCCCACGCTGCGGCTCGACGTCGTGTTGCTGCCGGTGCTCCAGCGCACGGGCGTTCCTCGGCTGCTCGAGGACGCGGGCGCACGGGTGGTGTACTGTGCCGCGCGGGTACTGACGGTGCGGCAGTGGGCGGCGATCCCCCGGCTGCTGCGCCGCATCCGGCCGGACCTGTATCACTATCCGCATTTCGATCTTCCCGCTGTCCCGGTTCCGAGCGTCGTCACCATTTACGACCTGAACCCGGCGCTGTTGCCCGGCTACTTCACGCGCCAGCCGACGCTGCGGCGCTGGGTGGCGCACCGGCTGGTGCGCAGCACGCTGCGCCGCTGCCGGATCGCGCTGGTGATCTCGGAGACGGTGCGTGAGCTGCTGGAGCGGCACTTCAGCGAGGGACGCGGCAAAGCACGGACGATTCGGCTGGGGGTCGACCCGACGCACTGGTCGGCGGCGAGTGACTCAGGCGCGGAGGCCGAGCCGCTCGGGGACGAGCGTCGTTGGAGGTCGCGTCCCTATGTGCTGTACGTGGGAGTCGAGCGTCCCCACAAGAACCTGATCCGGCTGGTCCGCGCGTTTGCCCGATTCCACGGCTCGGGGCAATGGTCGCAGGCCAGCGCGCCCTACCTGTGGCTCGCCGGCGTCGGCGCGGGGTCGCGACAGCTCCGCGGCGAGCTGCAGCGGCTGGGGTGCGCCGAGAGCGTCCGCCTGACGGACGCGCTGACGGAGCCGTTGCTCATCCGTGCCTACCGCGGAGCCCGGGTCGTGGCGTACGTGTCGACGTCCGAGGGCTTCGGCTTGCCGATCCTGGAGGCGCTCGCCGCGGGCGTGCCGCTCGTGGCCGGCAACGCATCGTCTCTCCCGGAAGTCGCGGGCGACGCGGCGACCTACGTGGCGCCGGCCGACGAAGCCGACATTGCCCGAGGCCTGGCGCTGACGTGGTGGGACGAGGCGCTGCGGCGCTCGCTGGTGGACCGCGGCAAGCGCCGCGTCGGGGAATTCTCCTGGGAGGCGACCGCACGCCACACCCTACAGGCCTATGTGGACGCCTTGCGGTAGCGCTCGCGGGGCAGCGCGTACAGGTGCGGATTGTAGCGCGAGCCGATCACGCTCGCGGAATGGCGGTCGAGCGTGTAGTCGACCAGCTCGTCGCCGGCCTCGTAGGCGATCTGGTACTCGTAGCCCGCCCGGGGCAAGAGGTCGAGCACGCGTGCGACATGCTCCACCGGATCGGCGAACTTGAAGCAATGAAACTCGAGGGCGATCTTGGGGCGGGCCGCCAGGCAGCGGCGCGCTCCCGTGAGCACATCGAATTCGTACCCTTCGACGTCGATCTTCAAGAGATTCGGGAGGCGCTCCCCGAAGAATTCATCCAACGAGGTCATGGCCACCTGGAGGACCCTCATGCCCGGGACCCGGTCCCCCAGGATGCCGCCGGAGTTGTTGACGATGTCGATGGTCCCCGACGCGGCGCCCACCGCCGTGCGCACGACTGCGATGTTCTGCAAGCCATTCAAGGCGACGTTGCGGGAGGCGATGTCGGCGTTCTCGGGTAAGCATTCGAACGCGTACACCTTGCCGCGGGCCCCGACCCAGTGCGCCATGAGCACGGAGAAGTATCCGTGGTGCGCGCCGACGTCGGCGACCACGTCCCCCGGCTCGGCCGCGCGACCGAGCCACGCGAGCTCCGCGCGCAGCGGCTTGTACAAGCGCGTATCCACGAAGCGCCCGTACCACTCCTGTCCCTCCGTGGTGCCGATGTAGAACCGGAAACGGACGCCGGCATGCTGCTTCTCGAGGACATGCGGCACGAATGTCCCGAGACGCCAGCGGCGCCGAATCCGTGCGGTGACCCCTCCCACGCCTTCGGCGGCCAGGATGCGCAGGATCTTACCCACGGCTATCATTCGTCTCGCGCGCCGTCCATCATGGGCTGGAGGAGCCGATGCGCCGCATCCTGGGGAGCGTGCTGCTCCTGTATACGCTGCTCGTCTGCTTCGGCGATGCCTTCAAGCTCCACCCGTGGCTGCCGCTCCCGCTCGTGCTGCTCCTGGGCGGTGTCGTGGCCGCCGGGTGGGCGGCCCTGCTGGCGCCGCGGATCAGGCTCGAGCGCGGCTTTTTCCGCCCCTTCGATCTGCTCCTGGTGGCGTACGTCCTCGAGCTGGGCGTCAGCCTGCTGTTCTCCGGCAGCATCGACGTGAAGAATATCAACCATCTGGTGGCCTACACCACCGTGGTGGCGCTGTACTACTTCTTCGTGAAGTTCCTGTTCGCCGCCGCCGGCACGTGGGCGCACTACGAGTCGCGCGTGAGAACGGTGTTGGTCTGCTCGGTGCTGCTCGTGTCGGTGTACACCATGCTCGAGTTCATCGACACCAACCTGACGCCCCTGGGCGTCACCGCGCTGGTGCGGTCCCGCGACGAGCTGGCCACGTATCGACCCCTGTTCCTGGTGTTCGTGCGCGCCCGGGGCCTCATGGGCGAGCCGGCCACGTTGGCCCTGTTTCTCAACATCTTCGTGCCGATGAGCTTCGTGTATCTGCGCGGCAGGCTCGGCACGATGCCGGCGCTGCTGTTTCTCGTCGTCGCCGCCGGCGCGTTCGGGGCCACCTTCTCGGCAGCAGGGCTGCTGTTCATCTGCGTAGGACTGCTCGTCGCGCTCGGGCTGTACGTCTACGATCGCGGCGTGGTGTTCGTGCCGTTGCGATGGACGATCGTCCTGGGATGCGTCGCGGTGTTGGTCGGGACCGTCGCGGTCCGGGTTCCGGGCGACGTGTGGAGCGACATCGGCGCCAAGCTCACGCTCACCGACCCGGGGAGCGGCTGGGAACGCGTGCGAAACTGGTCGGCGGCGGCGCCGCTCGCGGCGGCGCATCCGTTCCTGGGGACCGGGATCGGCAGCACGTCGGTCGAAACCGGGACGGGCGTCGTCAGCCTGTACCTCACGATGTTGAAGGAGGCCGGCCTGCCGTCGCTCCTGCTCATCGTCGCTTTCCTGTGCGCCGTATTCCACGAGATTCTGGTCCTGCCCCGACGGGATCCGTACAAGTACGCCTACGCGGCGAGTTTCGTGGCTGCGGCATGCCACTACGCGGTCATCTCGGATATCTGGTATCCCTGGCTCTGGTTGCTCTGCAGCTTCGCCATCGCCCAACGCCGGGTCTACGTTGCGGCCGCGAGCTAGCGGCGGCCCACCAGGCGTCGCAGCACGCCGGCGACGCCGCGGGGCGCGCTCCGCAACAGGCGACCGAGCTCGCGGTACTCGGGCTCCGCTGAGCCCCGGGCGCGCTCGACGTATGCCGCCGCGAGCGCCCATGAGATCCCGACCATGCCGCCGACCAGCAGAGCCACGGCGATCCAGAGGGCGGGTTTCGGCTGCGAGCGTTGCTGCGGCGGCACGGCCGGGTCGATGACCGTGATGACCGGCGTGTCGTTGACCTCCTCGATGCGAGCCGTTTCGGCTTCGCGCTTGAGCGACATGTAGAGGTCCTGACCGAGCGTCACCTGGCGTCGCAGCCGGGCCTCTTCGAACACCAGCTCCGGCGCCTGCTGCCAGCCGCGGTTGCGCTCGTAGAACGTCTTGACCGCTTCCTCGGCGCGCCGCAGCTCACTGTCGGCCGCCACGACGCGCTCCTCGCTGAAGCGGCGGCGCTCCCGCGCCTGTGACTGCCGTTTGTGCGTGTTGAACTCGTTGAGGTACTCGACCACACGATTCGCGACGGCCGCCGCCAACCCGGGATCGCGTGTGTCCACGCTCACGCGGACGATGCTGGTCTGGACGTCTACGCGCACCGCGATGAGCTCGTCCAGGCGCTTGACGCCTCGGGCCAGGCTATCGGCCAGCGTGCGCCCGTCGACCCGGAGGATGCGGAGCAGCGTCGTGGAATCGGCCGCACCGGCGCCGCCGTCGGGGTTTCGGTAGCGGGTCAGCAGGGTCCGCTCCAGCAGCTCGCGACTCCGCACCACGTCGCCGTAGAACCGCGGCGATTGGCTCGGGTCGGCGCCGATCGAGACACCCAGCTGTCCCGCGAGACCGACGAGGCCGGCCGGGAGACGGTTCTGACTGCGCACCTCCGGCACGAAGGTGGTCGTGGCCGTGTAGGTGGGTGGAACGACCAGCGTGACCAGGCCGGTGAGGAGCGCGGCGACGAGCGGGAGACCGAACACGACCGGCGCGCGGCGCAGCACCGTGTTGAGGGCCCCCACGAGGCTGATGTCCTGCTCGAGCGGCCAGGCGGCGCGGGCTACCACGGGAGGCTTGATCGACTCCGGGGTGATGGTGCTCACGTCAATGCCGCGTGACATAGACCACGATGATGGTGGTCAGGGCGGTGACGATCTGGGCGATGCCGCCGAAGATCGCGCCCCGGTCCGACTGAGCCGTCGTGTCGCGCACCGGGACGGTCACTGTCGCGCCCGGCTCGGGGGCTGGTTTGCTCGTCCCGAAGAAGAGCGGCCGCCTGTGGACGGCGCGGATGTTCCCGTTGGGCTGCTGCACGAACACCCGCCCCTTGTCCCCCTTGAATGAGACCCCGCCCGCGGCGTTGAGATAGTAATCGAGGCCACGACCCGCGACGTAGGTGACGCTCGTGGGGGCGTTCACCGCCCCCTCGACGCGCACGGTCGGCACGTAGGCCGGAATGTAGATCGAGTCGCCGTCTGCGAGGACGAGGTTGTCCTTGTAACGGGGGTCTCGCAACACCATCGGCAGGTCGACCCCCACCCGCCCGGCGTCGGCCTCGCGCCGGAAGAAGCGGATGCCGTTCGGGTACGCCTGCCGCGTCACCCCGCCCGCCCGGTCGAGGAGGTCGGTCAGGCGGTCGGTCTTGGATCGCAGCGCGTAGACGCCGGGGAACCGCACCTCGCCGCGCAGCTGCACGGTGCGCGGCAGCTCGAAGTCGGGTTGCTTCAGGATCAAGACTGCGTCGTACGGCTGGAGCGGGACTTCCGGCGCCCCGCCACCCTGGAACGCCTGACCGGCAGCGCCGATGTAGCGGCCCGACCGGTCGCGCTCGAACAGGTAGGTGGAGTCGAGCGGCGCGCGCAGGGTGTCCGCGAGCTGCCCCTGCGAACGCTCCCCCGGGAGCCGGGCGATCTCGGCGTCTTTCAGGGAGGCGCCGATCCTGGGGCCGCGGGCCAGCCGCAGCAGCTCCCGCAGCGTCATCCCCTCCTGCCACGGATAGCGCCCGGGTTTGTTCACCATGCCGTTGATCGCCACGTACAGCGAACTGTCGAGCGACGCTACGGAGTCCACCACCACCGAGTCACCGTTGTCGAGCGGCAGGGAGGGGATGACCACGCCGCCGAGCGGGTCCGCGTCGCCGGCCCGCGCGCTGCTGGATTGAGCCGGCCGCGTGCTGGTTCGCGGCTCGTCGGGCGCGGCGACCGCCAACGCGACGTCCAGCGCCGCCCGCGGGACCGGCCCGGGCTTCCGCCGGGCCGCGGGCAGGATGCGATGGATCGTCAACCGGTCGACCGCCGCATTGGCGCGGAACCCGCCCGCCGCGCGCAGCACGTCGGGGAGCGTCTCCCCCTCCTTCAGCTCGTAGACGGCGGGACGCAACACCGCGCCCGTGACCTGCACGCGCGTGCCGTGCAGCGGCACGTAGACGACGTCACCGGTCTCGAGCCGGATGTCGTCGTGCTTGTCGCCGCGCAACAGGTAGTCGTACAGATCGAGCGTCGCCGCCACCTTGTCGAGGCGGCGGACCTCGATCTGGCGCATGTCCGCCCGGGCGGTGACCCCCCCCGCCGCGTACAGGGCGGTGAGCGCGCTGCCCAGGCCGCTGATCTGATAGGCGCCGGGCTGTTTCACTTCGCCGATGACGTAGACGTGGTTGATCCGCACGCGGCTCACCGTCACGTCGAACTTGATGCTCGCCTCGGCGCCGCGCAGCTTCGAGTAGACGCGCCCCAGCCGGTCGTACAAGACACTGCGCGCGCTCCCGAGCGTCAGGTTGTTCACGAAGAGCTGGCCCACCTGAGGAATGACGATGAACCCCTCGCGTGAGACCTCGAGCTGGTACGACTGCTCGACGCCGCCGGTGAGCACGACTACGAGCACGTCACCGGGGCCGAGCCGATACTGCGGATCGACGGGACCCGTCAGCTGCGGCAGGAACTGGGTGGTCGTGCGGCGGAACACGTCGACCCCGAACACGTAGTTCCCGGTCGCGAGCGACTCAGCGCGCACGGAGTCGGCGCGGACGCCGATGAAGCCGGTGTCGACGCGCAGCCCTTCGGTCGCACCGAAGGGACCCAGACCCAGGGCCTGAATCGCCGCTAACATCTGTGTGCTCGGCAGCGGGACCGGCTGGCCGGCCGGGGCTGCGCTGAGGTAGGCGTCGAGCAGGTTCGAGGGATAGCCGTTCGTCGCGAGTTGGGCGCGGATCTGGTCGGGGGTGAGGCCGGACTGCTGGAGGCGCTGGCGCAGCTGAGCCGCGAGCTGGGGGTTCTGCGCCAGCAGCTGGACCAGCTGATCCGGCGTCATACCCGCGGACAGCCCAGGCACCGGGCTCGGTGCCTGGGACGGGACTTGGGCGTGGCTGCGAGCAGGCAGGGCGGCGGCGAGCACGCAGGCGCTCAGCGCCACCCGTGGTGACAGCTTCATAGCACTCCGACCGTCCCCGGGGGCTAGGGCGGGGATAGGGCGCCAAAACTGGCGCCTAACTAGCTCACCGTCAAGATGTTAAACCCGGTCGCCGTCGAGCTGGTAGAACTCGCGGTACCACGCCACGAAGCGCCGCACGCCCTCGCGGATGGGCGTGCAGGGCGTGAAGCCCGTCACGCGCGCCAGCGCGTCCACGTCGGCGGAGGTGGCCGGCACATCGCCGGGCTGCATGGGCAGGAAGCGCTTCTCTGCTGTGCGGCCGAGCGCCTCTTCCAGCAGGGCGATCACTTCCAACAGATCCACCGGTTGGTGGTTCCCCACGTTGTAGAGCCGGAACGGCGCCAGGCTGCTGGCCGGATCGGGGCGCTCGCTGGACCAGTGAGGGTCGGGGTCTGGAATGACGTCCATGATGCGCACCACCGCCTCGACCACGTCGTCCACGTAGGTGAAGTCCCGTTGCATGCGGCCGTTGTTGAACACGTCGATCGGCCGGCCCTCGAGGATGGCCTTGGTGAACTTGAAGAGCACCATGTCGGGCCGCCCCCACGGGCCGTAGATCGTGAACAGGCGCAGCCCCGTGGTGGGCAGGCCGAAGAGGTAGGAGTAGCTGTGCGCCATCAGCTCGTTGGCCCGCTTGGTCACGCCGTACATCGAGAGGGGGTGATCGGCGCCGCCCTGGACGGAGAAGGGCAGCTGTGTGCTGGCCCCGTACACCGAGCTCGAGCTGGCGTACACGAGGTGGGGGATCTTACGGTAGCGGCACTCTTCCAGCACCTGGAGGAAGCCGAGGATGTTCGACGCGACGTAGGCGTCGGGCCGCTCGAGCGAGTAGCGCACGCCGGCCTGGGCGGCGAAATGGAGCACGCGGTCGAACGCACAGCGGTCGAACAGCAGGTTCATGGCCTCGGGGTCCGCCAGGGTGGCGCGGACGAACTCGAAGGCGCGGTGCTGTTGCAGCAGCGCCAGGCGCGCCTCTTTGAGGCGCACGTCATAGTAGTGGTTGACCGAGTCGAGGCCCACGACCTCGTGGCCGTCGGCGAGCAGGCGGCGCGCGACGTGAAAGCCCACGAATCCGGCGGCACCGGTGACGAGGATGCGCATCGTCGAGCGAGGGTTCAGGTAGTGGCTGACGGAGGACGGCGCTGCAAAGTTGCGAGCTTCACCCCCCACTTCGCAACCAGGCGGAGCGGGCGAACCACGTAATACAGCGGGTGCAGGCCCGCGGGAAGCGCCGCGAGTTGGAAGTCTGTGATGGTTGGCGTCGCGACGGTATGGAACGCGCAGCGCGCTTTGTCGCGCCAGCGCTCGCGCGCCTTGGCGTAGAACCGGAAACGCTCCGCGCTTTCCACCGGGCGCCGCTCCGTCGCGAACAGCCGCTGGCGCGCTAGCGCGGCCAGCTCGGCGAGACCGGGATCACCTTCCACCCAATCGTCCACCGCGTCGGGGAGCGGAGCGGCGAGGAGGTCGCGCGCCAGGACGAGCGACAGGCGCACGACGCGGGCGACCCCGAGGCGCCCTGACTCGGAGATGACATCGGGCCAGTTCAGCCCGACGTTCCGGATCAGCGCCGCCACGTCGCAGATCCAGATGAGCCGCTCCCACAGGTGCTTCGCGCCGTGGACTGCGAGAACCAGCAGGAGGTGCTCCGGTGCCAGGGTGTGCACCGTGGCGCTCCCGAGCCGGAGCTGCGTGAGGCGCGCCTGCTCGGGGCGGAGGGCGAAGGGGAAATAGCACGGCGCGAACCGCCAGTGCAGTTCGACGACTGGTCCGGCGTTGCGAGCCAAGCGGTGGTGGTACTGCGACGCGAGGCGCGCCGCCTCCGCACCCGGGCTCAGCACCGGGTCGGCGCGGTAGTCCAGCGATCGCAGCAGGTCGACCGCCGCGGCGACGTCCTGCCGGCGTACGAGGATGTCGAGGTCGAAAGACTCCCGCCGCGCCAGGTCTCCATACGCCAGCGCGGCGAGCGTCGGTCCCTTGACGGGCACGGCGGCGATTCCCGCCGCGGCGAAGCGTCCCAGCAGGTCCACCAGCTGGCCTGTCAGGAATAGATTGTGGTGCGCGATGCGTCGAGCCCGCTCTGCGAACTCCGTCAGAACGGCCGGGGGAATGCCGTCGAGGGGGGTGCTGGGAAGGAACCGGGGGGGAGGCAGCAACACGCCGTGCCAGCGCGTCTGCCGCACGAGCCACGTCCAATCCGTGCTCCTGCGGCTCGGCGGACGAACGGCGTCACCCACCTCCCATCCCGTCTGGAAGCGGGCACAGCACAGCAGCAACTCGATTTCCGGCCGCGTGGGCGCGACGTTCAGCGCGGGTCTCGGACGCTCAGCTGTATCCCAGCCCCTCACCACCCGACAAGCCCGTGCCGGTCGTCAGGTCCGCGACCGAGCCCACCTGCCGGAGTTGGGGATGCTCGTACGGCTGCTTGCGGTTGTCGGTTTCTGCCGGGTCGGGCGCTGCGTTCATGTCGGACATGGCATTCTCTCCGTGCGTGCCTCCGTGGGTTGCTGCGTGGGTTCCAGCGTCTCAATCGCTCGTAACGTGCGACATTCTGCGGCGGGCCGCAAGCGCAACCCGGTGCCGCGCGCGCGCAGTGACTCAGCGAAGAGCGACAGCTGCGTCAGGCCCAGCGCTTCAAAGCCGCCAACCAGCGCCGGGGGCCTGGGATACCATTCCCGCCGCACTACCGTTGTGAGCATCTCGGGCAACGGCTCCGACCACGCGAGCCGCGCCGCGCGTACGTAGGAGCCCCATCCCCCTTTGTCGGGTCGCTCGAGATTGTGTTGCGGCACGTCTTGCCGCAACGCGCGCCGGAGCAGCTTCTTCGTGCCGGGACCGACGAGCTCCGTGGGGTGACATTCGAAGGCGAGCTCGATCACGTCCCGGTTGAAGAACGGGAAAAACCGCCGGACACCCAAGGTGGTGGCGGCCTCCCAGTTCATCGCCAGGAAACCGTCCTCTTCGGCACGCAGGGCGAGATAGCGGCGGGGGGCGTGGTCGCGCGTCGCCGCGTCGCGCCGGCGGTGGCGCCAGGCGCGGTACTCCTCTTGGAGCTCGGGGCGAATGTATTCGGGTAGCCGTGGCGGGAACGGCAGCACGGGCCGGTGCAGCGCCGCAAGCAGGCGGTGTTTTCCCCAGCGGAGCACGCGGTGCGTACCGGAGGGCGGCTGCGGGAATCCCCGCAGCAGCGCCAACAGTCCCACGCTGGCCACCCAATCGGGCCAGGTGTAGCTCGAGCCGCACACTTCGTCGGCGAACTCGCCGCCGAACAGCACGCGGATCGGAGCCTGTCGCAGCAACGTCGGCAGCGCGCACAGCGCGTAGTGCGGCACGTGGAACACGGTGCGCGGTCCGGCGCGGAGCAGCTCGACGCGGGTCTCGGGGCGGAGTCGGAGCATCCAGCTGCGCTCGATCCGCAAGCCGCCGAGCAAGGGTCGGATGTACGACATCTCGTGCCGGAACGGCTCGCTCGGCTCGGGAAGCATGCTGAAGGTCGACAGCGGGCGCCCCACCACACCGGCGGCCAGGGACGCCAGGGCGGACGAATCCACGCCTCCGCTCATCGACAGCAGGTTCCCACCCGCCGGATCCAGATTGCGTCGGAGCTGCCCGAGTAGCAACTCGCGCAGTCGCTCGGCGTGCTCCTGCTGGCGAGCGACGTTCGGAAGGGGAACCGCCTCGACCCGGGGGCTCCAGTACCGCTGCGTGGACACGGCCCGGTGGGGCCCGGTTTGGGCGAAGCTGCCTCGCTCGAGCGCCGCCACTCCCTCGAGGAACGTGCGACCGTCGGGGAACAGCCCCCACCCGCTCGCCCACACCGCGTTGACTAACGGATCGAGCCGCGGCTGATGCAGGATGTAGCACACCAGGTCGCCCAGCCGGGTCGCCACGGCGGCACGGCCTCCGTCCTGCCACAGGTAGAACGGCACCAACCCGCCGCACGATCGCACCACCGTCGCAGTGCCGTCCGCTTGGAAGTGGATGAATCCGAAGTCGCCCGGAAGTGACGCCAGGCGCTGCGGCGCCCCTTCGGCGAGTTGCGCCGCGTGCTCCAACTGGCACTCGACGAGATCCCGCCCTTCCGCGAAGGCGAAGCCGAGACCACGGACTTGGGCTCCGTCGGGGACGCTGCCCGGCAGCGGCGCTGCCGCGGCCACCCACCCGGGCGCGGGCCGCCACACTGCGGCGAACTCGCCGCTGTGCTGCAGCTTGTGCTGCAGCGCGTCGGCCCGCAGCGGATTCTCGTCGCACACGGCGAAGAGGTTGGCCAGCGCAGGCAGCGTCACGGCGCCAGCAAGCGCAGCAGCGCGCCTTCCCATTCCGCTGCCGCATCGGCCGCCGGCCCCCAGGGGATCTCCGCTCGGTACACCGGTACCACCGCCGCCACGCGACCGAGCGTCTGGAACTGGCGCTGGACGACGTCTTCGGCGTGCCAGCCCCGGATCTTCGGATGGCGCAGCAGGGCAAACAGAGCGTCCGGCCCGCGCAGCCGCTCCAGGCGGAGCGTGGTGCAGGCCGGTGAGCCGTGCGGGATGACGATAGCGGCGAGCCGTGCGAGGGAGGGAGCGACCTGCCGGGGGCGGACGGCCAGACGAGCGTCCTCGGTCTGCCGGGTCCCTGCCCACGGCCGGTCCCCGACGAGAGCACGCATGTCCGGCCGGAGCCGTAGCTCCGGCGGCCCCCGATGGCAGCGAAAGCCGTCGCCTTCTTGACGCAGTCGGAGGAGATCGTCGGTAACGAATGTGGCTCCCCGCGTGCACAACCGGGCGGCCAACGTGGATTTTCCCATCCCCGGGCTCCCCACGAAGGCGATGGCCGCACCGTCCACGGCCACGGCACTGGCGTGGAGGACGCACTCGCCCGCGAGGGTGAGCAGCAAGGCGGTGACGTGTCCACCGACCAGGATGGCCACCGTTTCGGGAGTCGTGCCCGGCGTCGCATGCACACGGATCACGCGGCCGTCGCGCGACACGCGGAACTCGCACGTGGCGTGAAACCGCAGCGTGTAGCCACGGCCGGTGGCGGCGTGTGTATAGCCGACGCCGCCCCCGCCGAGGCACGCGAGCACCCGACCGCGGGGCGGCTCGTTCGGCACGCGCCGGCGCTTGCCCCAACGCACCTCGAGGTCGGGCGGTCCGTTGTGATCGAGCGGGGCGCCGAGCGCCACGTCCGAACGGACTCGCAGCCCATGCACCTCGTACACCGCTGCCGCCCGCGGCGCGGCCCTCAAGGATCGGCTCCGTCGAGCGCGGGCAGGGGTGTGAATCGTTCGCGGCCGGTCGCCCCCACCAACACGGCGTCGTCGATTTCCACCCACGCGTGGGCTGCGAACTCGCCGGCGGCGCCGCGCGCCACGCCCAGCCGCAGCCGGCTGGCGTGGCCGTGACGGCCGAGGAGCACATGGGCGGCGAGCGCCTGGGCGAGGCAATTGCGGCCGCCCGGGACGCGCCGTCCCGCCGCCGCGACCGCCAACGCGATGACCGCAGCCGGAGCGCGCAGGCGGGCGGTGGGACGGGCGAGCCGTGCGGCAAGCCGCCGCACGACGCGGTAGGGACACAGCCTGAGACTCAAGCGCGCCGCGACCACGAGGAGCACCGCCGCGACCAGCACCCGACGCTCGTCCGGACGGAGCGCGAGCAGCCTACGCAGCGTCCGCATCCCGCACCTCGATCAACCGCTCGCCGGCGAGCCGGCCGAGGAGGTCGAGCAGATCCGGTTCGAGCCGCTCGGGGGTGACGTCGTATTCGGCGAGGAGGGTGTCGCGCAGGGTGACGACTCGCGCGGGCTGCTGGAGCAGCGACCAGACGCGGGCGCCAACGCGGTCGAGGGTGTAGTAGAGGCCGGAGTCGAGTTGGAGGATCGCGGCTTCGCCGGCGAGGTCGCACGACACCTGGCGTGCAGCCACGACGACCACCGAGTTCAGGGAAACCGGGCTCACAAGGGGCGCCGCGCGCCCGCTACTTCCTCAGGGCCGCGCTGAACACTTCCTCCATGAGCCCTCTTCCGCCGCCGCACGTGGGATCGCCCGCCCGCTCCGTGTTGCGCCGGCTGTCGGTCCAGATCGGGTGCGACACACCCCGGAAGGACACCAGGCCCTCGTAGTCCCCCTGCTGGTTGCCGTAGTTGATCGAGGGGCAGGGAAACAGGCCGTTGCAGTCGTGCTCGTTCGAGCTCTGGGTGGTGACCCGCACGTCCGGCACCCAGGTGGCGCCGCCGTCGGTGGAGCGCGAGAGGTAGACGTCGGTCATGAAGCGCTGGCCGGTCCGGTCGTTCTGCGTGTCGTAGTACGAGGCCGTCACGTCGCCGCTCGCCGGATCGACGGAGAGCCACTGATTGAAGCGATCCGTCCCTGCCACCTGGTGGCCCACCGCGGCCGGCGCTGACCAGCTGGCGCCGCCGTCGCCGGAAAACGCCAGCAGGATCATTGTGTTGCCCGACGCGGTGAGATCCATCCACGCGCAATACAGCCGGCCGCGATGTGGCCCCGTCGAGCGATCGGCGTCGCAGGCGGGGTAGACCAGCGCCCGGCGGAACGATTCCGCCGGAATGCCGATGTCGAAGGGGATCACTTTCGGGGCGATCGTGCCGGGCGTGTTCCAGGTGACGCCGCCGTCGAACGAACGGTTGACGGCGATGACATTGGCGGCAAAGTCGTTCCAGGCCACGGCGAGCGTGCCGTCGGGGCCCACGAACGGCACGGCGCCGATGGATCGTCCCGGTCCGCTGGGGTTGTCGGCGCGGTTCGTGACAAAGCTCGCTCCATGGTCCGCGGAGTGAGCGACGCGGATGCCGCCGGCGCTCGATCCGCCGAACGCCGCGTCCCAGGCGACGTAGACATGGTCGCGGAACGGGCTCGCAGCGCCCTGGTCCACGGTGATCATCGGCTTGTCGTTGAAGTGGTTCGAGCCCCCCTGGAACGAAAACTCCGTCAGGAGCGGCCAGCTGTGGCCGCCGTCGCCCGAGCGGGCCACCGCCAGCTCCGTGCCGTTGATGCCACCGAAATTGGCGCTGAAGAAGACGGTGATGAAGCTGTAGAAAGCATTGCCCTGGGTGTCGAAGGCGAGCGACGGATCGGAGCCGAACCGGGTATCGTTGGTTCCTGAGAGGGGTGGCGGCAGCGGGACGTCGACGCCGCCCCAGCTGCCTCCTCCGTCCGACGAAAAGTATGCCCGCATGGGGAGCCGGAAGATCTCGTTGGACCCGGCGGTGAGCTGGCGCGGGCCATTGGGGTTCAAGGTGATGAAGGTCTCGCTCTGTGGGCCGCACTCGTTCGACACGTCGACGTTGCTGCCGAGGGTCGTCGCCGTCGCCGCCGCGTTGCCGCCGAGCGGCCCGTTGGCCGCGAGATACTGATACTTGTTCCACCAGGCTGGATTATTCGGATTGCTCGCAGACTGGGCTGCGGCCAGCGGGGGTGCAGGCGCCGTCGCTTCAGGGGACTCGCGGCAGGCGACGGCGATGCAACTCACGGCGATGGCCAAACGGAAAGTACGGATCATTGGTCCCCCTGTATGGTTCACCGCCCTAACGTGGGGTTCGAGCGCGCGAGGGGGAAGGGGAGGGGTGCGCCGTCCTGTAAGGGTGGCTCGACGATTCCTGTAAGGGTGGCTCGACGATTGGGGGCCGTGGCGGGCTGGCGCTGTTGGTTATGGTGGCGGGCTGGCGCCGTTGGTTATGACGGGTGGCGGGCTGGCGCCGTTGATTATGACGGACTGAAGTCCGAACTCGGCCGCGGGGCGTCCTGAAGGACGTCGCTACCGAGTATTAGCGACGCAGGAGGAGGGCGACCACACCGAAGGCGGTCGCTGCTCGAGCTTGAGTTCAGCTCGTTGAGCGCTCGCAAATCCGCGCGGTAGGTTGCGTCTACATCGTTGAACCAGGTCACGAGCTCGCGCGTCATCGAAATGTTGCAGGAGGGGACGGATCCTCGCCGAGTGTACGCTCGGCGGCGGCGCCGAGTCAATGGGCAGGGCTGGTGACGCGGGGCACCTCCGGCATCTCCGTGACAAGCCTCACAACATCAGCGTTTCCAACGCCCTAGCGGGTCGGGCCGGTGCCGGTATATTGAGCGCCGCGGCGGCGCGCGTGTTGCAGTAGCGCTGCAGCGCAGTATGAACGCCCTCAGGCGTGCGGGCCCGAGCGACGACGCTGTGGTCGCCTTGTCGCACCTCTGAGACGTATGTGATGGACGTCACGTTGGAGGTGGTCGCGCGTGGAGCCAGTACAGACCGCACGTCCCAAGGTTGAGCCCGGCGTCATCTGGTCCGGCCCGCGGCGCGCGATTCGGGATGCCGACGTCGCGGCAGAGGCTTCGCACCTCAAGCTCGACAAGCCAGCCCAGGTTCGGCTCCATCTGCAGCGGCGCGCGCCCGCGAACCTGCGGCATCACGTGCGGCGGGCCGCGGTGCGGCTCGTGGTGCTCATCGTGGTGGACATGCTCGCGTTCGGCGGGATGCGGGAGCTGGTGCGCGCGGTGCGCGACGAGGCGCTACTGGGGCCATCGTTGGCGGAGCGGCTCCAGTCCGTGCTCCCCACCGGCATGCTGAACGGCTGGCAATACGCGAGCGCGCTGTTTCTCAGCCTCATCATTCTCGGCAATTACGGACCGGGCGACCAGCGGCGCGATCCGCGGCGGTTGTTTGCCGCGTGCGCGCTCGCGACGGCGTTGCCGCTGTGGGACACCCTGTGGACGCGCGGGGCGGAGCCCGTGCTGTTGCAATACGGGATCACCGTGGTGCTCGTCTGGCTTGGCCTCGTGCTGGAGCGGCTGACGATCAATCGGATCGGGGCGTGGGTGCGGCCGCCCGAGAAGGATGCAGTGGACACGCTGTTCGTGGGGCCAGGGCCGGACTGCGTGGTTGCTGCGACAGGCCCCGCGTTCGCAGCGGGCACGGACTATCGGCCGATCGGGTTCGTGGACGTGCAGGTCCCGCCCGCGCAGGGTGCGCTCGGCCACGTGAGCGACATCTCGTTGCTCTTGGCGGCGTCGGGCGCGCAGATTGTTGCGCTGTGCGGGTATCTCACCGACAAGCAGTTCCAGGACGTCGTGGATGCGGCGCTGGCCGGGGGATGCCAGGTGCTCTCGGTGCCCCGCGCGGTGGAGATTGCTGGGGTGCACCCGACCACGGTCTGGAGGCGAGGGCAGCCATTGGTGCAGCTCACGGCGCCGAGCCTCAAGGGGTGGCAGCTCGCGGTGAAGCGCGTGATCGATCTACTGGGTGCCGCTGTTGGACTCGTCGCGTTGAGCCCAGTATTCGCGGCGCTCGCTGCGATGGTGAAGCTCGACTCGACAGGTCCGGTGTTCTTCCAGCAGGAGCGCGTCGGATTCGGGGGTCGATCATTCAAGATCCTGAAGTTCCGCACGATGGTGAATGGGGCCGACGGTGCCAAGTCGTCCGTGGCGCACCTAAATCACTCGGGGGATCCGCGTCTCTTCAAG
>WNEP01000229.1_pt1 | contig 28426 bp, 27 predicted proteins | sample 5399961 | NCBI WGS metagenome assembly WNEP01 (sample SAMN13153329, study PRJNA577476) | soil metagenome | isolation source: 20 cm grassland meadow soil pre-rain plot 5 | place: USA:California | collected 2015-09-08 | reverse complement strand
CCTCGACACCCACGTGAGCAACCTGCGCAGAAAGCTCCAGAAGCACACCGACCGGGTGACGCTGCAGAGCGTGCGCGGCTCGGGCTACGCGCTCACCCTCGTGCCGGCGCGTGCGCCGGCGCCGCAGAGTTAGCGCCGCTTAGGTTGGCGCCGCTCAGGTCAGCCGCATGCACTCGCTCTACTGGCGGATCTTTCTCGCCTTCTGGGTGGCACTCGCCCTGATACTCGTGGGCACGGTCACCGTCGCGGTCAACGCGACCGCGCACCGCGCAGATCGCCCAGGGTTGCAGCGCGGGCAGCTCTACGCACAGGCCGCGCGCGCCTTCGAGACGGGCGGGCCCGCGGCGCTCGAGGACTGGCTCCGGTCGCTCCCCGCGGAGCCCCTCGGCCGCACGTTCATCATCGAGCCGGGCGGGCGCGAGATGCTCCGCCGCCCGCTGCCGCCTTCCTCGAGCGGCGCGAACAATGCCGACCGAGCGGCGGGGAAATCTCCCGGAGCTGCGCCCGCGCCCGGCACCGCGGCGGGGGCCATCGCGCCGCTCGGCGGTGCGCTGGAGCTGGTGGCCCCGGGCGGCAGCACCTATCGCGTGGTCGTCGCGCCGCACAGACCGCGCCTGTTCGGGGAGCTGGAGCTGCCGGGTGTGCCGCTGACGCTGCTCGCGATCGCCCTCGGCGTCAGCGGGGCGGTGTGTTACTTCCTCGCCCGCTATCTGGCGGCGCCCGTCGACCGGCTGCGGCTCGCGACGCGCCAGCTCGCGGCGGGCGATCTCAACGTGCGCGTGCTGCCGGCGCTCAAGGGGCGCCAGGACGATCTCGGGCTCCTCGCCGCCGACCTCGACAGCATGGCGGAGCGGCTACGGCAACTCCTCGAGGCGAAGCAGCAGCTGCTGCGGGATGTGTCCCACGAGCTGCGCTCGCCGCTCGCTCGGCTGCAGCTCGCGCTCTCGCTCGCGAGCCGCGAGCCAAACGGAGTGGAGCGCCACCTCGCGCGCATCGCCCGCGAGGCCGAGCGGCTCGAGCAGCTCATTGCGCGCACGCTGAAGCTCGCGAGCCTCGAGCGTCCCGGGCACACGCTCGAGCAGGCGCGCGTCGATGTCGGCGAGCTGCTGCAGACGATTGCCGCCGACGTCGCGATCGAGGCGGCTGCGCGCGGCTGTCAGGTTGAGCTGGCGGCGGACGGCGAGCTCGCCCTGTCGGGCGATCCGGAGCTCCTGCGCAGCGCCTTCGAGAACGTGATCCGCAACGCCGTGCGTTTCAGTCCGACCCGTGGCGCGGTCGTCATTTCCGCGCGCCGGCGGCCGGCGGACGATCGGCCGCAGGGGGGACTCATCGACGTCATCGTCCGCGATCACGGCCCCGGCGTGCCGGAGAAGGACCTCGGGCTCATCTTCGAGCCTTTCTACCGGGTCGATGCGGCGCGTGGACACGACGGCACCGGCGGCGAGGGTCTGGGACTCGCGATTGCCTCACGCGCGGTCGCCCTGCACGGGGGGCACATCGTGGCGCGGAATGCCGAAGGCGGGGGCCTCGCGGTGTCGATCACACTGTCGGCGACGAGCCACGCACGATCGGCGGAGCAGGCGGCGGTTGCGGTCGCTTAGCGGGGAAGTGCCGGCGTCGGAAGCGTAAGCGTCGCTGGCTGGGGCTCGGGCACAGGCGCGTCATCCCCGCTGCCGGTGTCTTCGGAGTCGTCGTCATCCCTGACCGGCTTGGGGTTTGCAAGGCCGCCTCGCCCCGCGTTGGAGCCGGCGTGCCGAGCGCCGCCCGCCCAAGCGCCCGTCGAGAGCGCGGACTGGGCGATAGCCGCTGAGCTCCATAGGGCGGCAGCCATCGCGAGGCTGGCCGCACCGACGATCAAGCTGAGGTTCTTCCGGCTCATTCCCCTGTAGTACGCCCGCCATCTGCATCCGGGTTTACTACCTCAGGTGAGCAGCAAACATCGTGCCTGCGCCGCTCCCGCCCTGGCTCGCCAATGGCTTGCGATGCGCATGTGACTTAATACACTCCCGCTCACGCGGAGACTGTAAAGAAAGTCCGCGCCGACGCGAGCAGGGGCGGCTGGGTGCGCGCCGGCCGCACCTGTGCCTGTGTCGCCGGGGTGGGCGCGTAGCGCGGAGGTAAAGTGAGAGTCATGTCAGTGAAGTCCACGATCGTGTCCCAGTTCGAGCAGGTCGCCACCGAGCAGGAGCGCAAACTCGCGCGACTCAGCGACGACACCAAGCTCATCGAGTGCGGCCTCGACTCGCTGAGCTTTGCGATCATCGTTGCGCGCCTCGAGGATTCTCTCGGCGTCGATCCCTTCAGCGCCGAGCGCGCGGTGGACTTTCCGGTGACCTTCGGCGATTTCGTCACCCTGTACGAAGGCCTTGCCAAGTAAGACGCGCTCGCTGTGGGACTCGATCACGGCCGCCGGACCGCCCGCCGGCTCTCTCCACGGCTGTGGCGGCGGGGTCGCGCTCGCCGGGCTTGCGCACGCCTCGATCCTCGGCGGGCGGCTCGAGGAGCTGCGCGGCCGTTCGGTGCTGCTCGCCGTGACCGATCAGCTCACCGCGGCTCTCGCGATCGCCGAGCTCGACGGGGTGGCGAGGCGCATGGTGCTCCTGCCGCCCGGGCTCGCCGCCGAACACCTGCCGGCCGTCATCGCGGGCGCCGCAGCCGATGCCCGCGTGCAGGATACCGGCCGCTCTTCGCCGGGCCGCGAGATCGGCATCGGGATCTCGGTCGATGCCCGGACGCCTCTCGAGCCCCACCCGGTGAGGCGGGCGAGCACGTGTGAGACCGAGTGGATTCTCCTCACTTCCGGTACCACCGGTGCACCGAAGCTCGTGCAACACGATCTGGCGAGCCTCACCGCCGCGCTCGCCGATCGCCCGCCGGCGACCGAGGTCGTCTGGGCCACCTTCTACGACATCCGGCGCTACGGCGGGCTGCAGATCTACCTCCGCGCGCTGCACGCGGGCTCGCTGGTGCTGTCGGATCCCGCAGAGCCTCTGATCGGCTTCCTCGCCCGGGCCGCCGCGGCCGGAGTCACCCACATCTCGGGGACCCCCTCGCACTGGCGGCGGGTGCTCATGAGCGGCGCCGCCGCGACCATCGCGCCGCGCTACGTGCGCCTCTCGGGCGAGATCGCCGACCAGGCAATCCTCGACGGGCTCAAGGCCGCGTATCCTCACGCAACCGTCGCGCATGCCTTCGCCTCGACCGAGGCGGGAGTCGCTTTCGAGGTCCGCGACGGCCGCGCCGGCTTTCCTGCGACGCTGCTCGATGCTTGCGGGTCCCCGGTGCAGCTGCGCGTGGCGGAGGGGACGCTGCGCATCCGCTCGGCCGGCAACGCGCACGGCTATCTGGGCGCGGACACCGGGTCATTCCCGCGAGCTTCCGATGGCGCAGTCGATACCGGGGACCGCATCGAGCAGCGCGCGGATCGCTGTTACTTTCTCGGCCGTCAGGGCGGAGTGATCAACGTCGGGGGACTCAAGGTGTACCCGGAAGAGATCGAGGCGGTCATCAACTCTCATCCCTGGGTGCGCATGTCGCGGGTCAGCGCGCGGCGCAACCCGATCACGGGCGCCGTGGTCGTCGCCGACGTAGTGCTCGCCGAGGCGGACGGCACCGGCGGGCGTCCGCCGTCCGAGGCGCTCGAGCGCGAGCTCCTCCACAGCTGCCGGCGATCACTCGCGCCCTACAAGGTGCCGGCCGCCATCCGCATCGTGCCGGGGCTCGAGGTGTCGACCGCCGGCAAGCTGGCGCGACCTGATGCGTAATGTCATCGTCACCGGCGCGAGCCGTGGCCTCGGTCTCATGATCGGTACGGCGCTCGCAGCGGCCGGCTACCGGGTGATCGCGATCGCGCGGCATGAGACCGCGGAGCTGCGCGCCGCTGCCGCGGCGGCGAGCGAGGCGCAGCGCGGCGCGCTCGAGTTCCGGGCCTTCGACCTGGCGCAGATCGGGGCTACACCGAAGCTCGTCGCCAGCCTCCACGAGGAGTACGGCCCGCTCTACGGGCTCGTCAACAACGCCGGAATCGGCACCGCGGGCGTACTCGGCCTCATGCCGGACGCCGCGATCGCCGAGCTCCTGCGCCTCAACGTCGAGTCGCCGGTCGTGCTCACGAAGTACGTCGTGCGGCGCATGATGAGCGAGCGGGCAGGGCGCATCGTCAACATCTCCTCGATCGTGGCTGCGACCGGTTACCACGGACTGTCGGTCTACTCCGCGACCAAGGCGGCGCTCGGCGGGTTCACCCGCTCGCTCGCTCGCGAGGTGGGGCCGCTCGGCATCACGGTGAACGCGGTGGCGCCGGGATTCGCCGACACGCAGATGACGCGCTCGCTCGGCGAGGAGCAGCGCGAAAAGATAGTGCGGCGAAGCGCGCTGCGGCGCCTGATCGGGGTCGAGGATGTCGCAGCCGCGGTCGAGTTCCTGCTGAGCGACGCCGCGAAGAACATCACCGGCACGACGCTGACCGTGGACGCGGGCAACACCGCTTGAAGACCGGGCCCGGCGGCGTCCTAGGGGCGCACCTGCCCGGCGAGCAGGCGCTGGTAGAGCGGTACGTCGAGGCGCCGGTACTCCTGCCGTGCGGCATCGCCGAAGTAGAGCTCGTCGCTCACCGTGCGTGGATCGTAGCCCTCGCGCGCGAGCTCGCGCGTTCGCTGCTTGAAGGTGCCGGTGAGCTCGAGTGCGGCCACGATCCGCAAGAAGAGCGGCCGCGCGTAGGGGGGCAGCTCCGCCGTGACCTTGCGGTGCAGCTCGGCCAGCTCGAAGCCGGCGCCCGTCACGATCGCCGCCATCCCGGCGCGGCCGTCCGCGTCTGGCACCGGGACGCCGTAGACCGCCACCTCGGTCACGCCGCGGCAACGGCCGATCACGTCCGCGACCTCCGTGGTCGACACGTTCTCTCCCTTCCAGCGGAAGGTATCGCCGACCCGGTCGACGAAATAGAAGAATCCCTGCGCGTCGCGGCGCATCAGATCGCCGCTGCGATACCAGGCGTCGCCCGGGGAGAACGCCTCGCGCAGCACCTTGCTGCGCGAGGCGGCCGGATCGGCGTAGCCCTCGAAGCGAGTGGTGCCGTGATCGTCCAGAATCTGACCGATCGCCTCGCCCACCTCGTCCGCGGCGCAGCGCACGCAGTGGCCGCGCGCGTCGCGAAGCGGGGCGCCCGCCTCGACGTCGAAGCGCACGATCTCGACCGGCATGCGGTGCGCGAGAAAGGGCGGGATCCGCCCGATCGACCCCGGGCGACCCTCGCAGTTGTAGAGCGAGAAGTTGCCTTCGGTCGCGGCGTAATACTCGAGGATCTGCGGGATGCGAAAGCGCTGCTGGAATTCCCGCCAGACTTCCCCGCGCAGGCCGTTGCCGCAGGCGAGGCGCAGCACGTGCTGGCTCTCCGCGGCCTGATGCGGCGCGTTGACCAGATAGCGGCACAGCTCGCCGATGTACTGGAAGAGCGTGCAGCGCTCGGCGGCGACGTCCTGCCAGAAGCGGCTCACCGAGAAGCGCTCGCGCACCACGACCGCGGCGCCGCCGACCAGGGCCGCGCCGCACGCGACCACCCCGCCCACGCTGTGATACATCGGCAGGCAGTTGTAGAGCCTGTCGTGCGGCTGCACGTCGATGAGGCCCGCGAACCACTCGCTCCATTGCATGAGGCGCAGGTGACTCACGTTGGCGGCCTTCGGCAGGCCCGTGGTGCCGGAGGTGTAGATGTAGAGCGCGCGGTCGGCGAGCGCGGGCGGCGCGCGCTCCGCGGGACGCAGCGGCTCGCCCGGCAGACTCGCCACCTCGAGGTCGAGGCGCGGCAGATCGTGCGCGCCGGGCCCGTGCGCCGAGCAGCCGACCCCGGCGGGGAGCCGACTGCGCACCGCCGCGAGCGCGCGAGAGAGCTCGGCACCCGCGATCACGTGGCGCGGCGCGACGATGCCGAGCGCGTGCGCGAGCGGCTCGCCCGTCAGATTGGTGTTGATGAGCGCGACCGTGGCACCGATGCGGCTAAGGCCGAGCCAGATCGCCAGGTACTGCGGGCAGTTCTTCATGAGAAGGCACACGACATCGCCCGGGGCGAGGCCCCGTGCGAGGCCCCAGCGGGCGTAGCGGTTCGCGGCCGCGGCGAGCTCGCGATACCCGAGCGTGCCCTCCGAGCCGATGAGAGCCGGGGCGTCCGCGAACCGCCCCGCAAGCCGCTCGATCAGGACGGGGAGTGTGACGGAGGGATCGCGACCGACGGCGGCGGTGCGCTCGAGCGCGCGGACCCACGCCTTGAGAGGCGATCGGACGCTGTCATCTGGTGTAGCTATCATTGACGCCCGCGTGACCGGCGCGGGCGCCCCGCGCGGCGCGGTGTCGCCGAGCGGCCCCTTTCGATGCCGGTCGCACGCTACGCGATTCTATAGCGTGAGGCATCTCATTGCGTGAGGCGCAAGGATGAAGTGAGGCGCCAGGATGAAGCCCGAAACCATTGCTCTGCACGGCGGCTACGGCGGCGACCCCACCACCAAGGCGGTCGCAGTCCCCATCTACCAGACCGTCGCCTACTCCTTCGACAGCGCGGCGCACGGCGCGGCGCTCTTCGACCTCGAGGTCGAGGGCTATCGCTACACCCGCATTGGCAACCCGACCGTTGATGTGCTCGAGCGCCGTATCGCCGAGCTCGAGGGCGGAATCGATGCGCTCGCCGTCGCCTCCGGCCAGACGGCGGTGTACTACACCATGCTGAACCTCGCCCAGACCGGCCAGAACATCGTCTCGGTCCCGCAGCTCTACGGCACGACTCATACGCTCTTCGCGCACATCCTGCCGCAGCTCGGAGTGAAGGTGCGCCTCGCCAGGTCCGACAGTCCCGCCGAGCTCGAGTCGCTGATCGACGCGGACACGCGCGCGCTCTTCTGCGAGACGGTCGGGAACCCCGCGGGCAACATCTGCGATCTCGAGGCGCTCGCGGCGGTCGCGCGCCGCGCGCACATCCCGCTCGTGGTCGACAACACCGTCGCGACCCCGATCCTCTGCCGGCCGATCGACTACGGCGCCGACATCGTGGTGCACTCGCTCACCAAATTCCTCGGCGGACACGGCACGAGCCTCGGCGGGGCGATCATCGACAGCGGCCGCTTCCCCTGGGCGAAGCACGCGGCGCGCTACCCGAGGCTCACGCAGCCGGACGAGTCCTACCACGGGCTCGTCTACACCGAGCACTACGGGGCGAAGGCGTTTCTCGGCCGCGGCCGCAGCGTCTTCCAGCGGACCATGGGCGCGGTGCTCTCGCCCTTCAACGCCTTCCTGCTGCTGCAGGGGATCGAGACGGTGGCGCTGCGGGTCGAGCGGCACGTCGCGAACGCGCGTCGCGTCGCGGAATTCCTCCGCGCCGACCGCCGGATCAGCTCGGTGAGCTACGCCGGCTTCCCCGACAATCCCCACCATGCGCTCTGCCAGAAGTACCTCGGGGGGCGCGCCTGTTCGCTCATGACGTTCGAGATCCGCGGCGGATACGACGCCGGCACACGCTTCTACGACGCGCTCAAGCTCTTCAAGCGCCTCGTGAACCTCGGCGATGCCAAGTCGCTCGCCTGCCACCCCGCCTCGACCACCCACCGGCAGATGTCCGCCGAGGAGCAGCGGCAGGCCGGCCTCGGGCCTGCCACGATGCGACTGAGCGTCGGCATCGAGCACATCGACGACATTCTCGCCGACCTCGACCAGGCGCTCGCCGCGGCGACCCGCGCGTGAGTGAGCGGCCCATGACGAGCCGAGCCCCTCTGCCGCCGCCGGTCGCGGCGCTCTTTCCGCCGCGGGACGAGCGCGAGCGGATCGATGAGCTCCTCGGCCGCGAGCTCGCCGAAGCGACCGCGCGCGTCGTCGCCGGACCGGTCATGCCGACGCTCGAGCGGGAGAGGCTGCGCCGCGAGCTCGAGCCGTTCGATTTCGCTCGCCCGCGGCCGCTCGAGGAGCTGATCGCCTGGGCGATCGGTGTGATGGAGCAGGGGGTGGTTCACATGAACAACCCGCGCTATTTCGGGCTCTTCAATCCGCCGGCCAGCTTTCCCTCGCAGTGCGCCGATCGCATCTCGGGAGCCTTCAACCCGCAGCTTGCGAGCTCGGGCTCCTCTCCCGCCCCGGTCGAGATCGAGGCGCACGTGATCCGTGCTTTCGCGCGCCGCGCGGGACTTCCGGCGGCGAGCGGCGGGCACTTCACCACCAGCGGCTCGGAAGCCAACTACACCGCACTCGTCTGCGCACTCACCAGGGCGGAGCCGCGCTTCGGCACCGACGGCGTGCGGGCCTTCCCCGGCCCCGTGGCGATGTATACCTCGCGCGCCTGCCAGCCGGCCTGGTTCAAGATCGCGCATCACGCCGGGATCGGACGCGCGGCGCTCAAGCTCATCGACACCGACGGCAGCGGCCGCATGCACGTCGCCGCGCTCGAGGCAGCGGTGAAGCGCGATCGCGCGGCAGGGGTCGTCCCGGTGCTCGTCTCGCCGACCGCGGGGACCACCGGAGCGGGGATGATCGATCCGCTCGCCGAGTGTGCGCGCATCGCGCGCGAGCACGGCGCCTGGTACCACGTCGATGCGGCCTGGGGCGGGGCGGCGCTCGCCTCCGAGCGGCTGCGCGGCCTTCTCGCCGGGATCGAGACGGCGGATTCGATCACCATCGATGCCCACAAGTGGCTCGCCACCACCATGGGGTGCGGCATGTTCATCACCCGCTACCCGCAGACACTGAGCGAAGCCTTCCGGGTCACGGCGGAATTCATGCCCTCGAGCAACACCCAGCTCGACCCCTACCTCAATTCCCTGCAGTGGTCGCGGCGCTTCATGGGGCTGCGGCTGTTCCTGTCGCTCGCCGCCGGAGGCTGGGAGGGCTACGCGGCGCACGTGGAGCGAGCCGCGGCCGTGATCGAGCGGGTGAAGGAGGGGCTGTCGGCGCGCGGCTGGACGATCGCCAACGACTCGGCGCTCGCGGTGCTGTGCGCCCTGCCGCCGCCGGGCGCGCCCCCCGTGCGCGAGATCGTCCGCCGGATGCTCGAGTCCGCGCGCGCCTGGGCCGCGGTCGCGATCCACGAAGGGCGGGACGTGGTCAGGATCTGCGCGACGCACGGCGAGACGTCCGAGGGCGACGTCGAGGCGCTCGTCGGCGCTCTCGAGGCGGCATGCCTGGAACCCACCGTCGCTGAGGCTCCGCGATGACGATACGGAGTGAATCCGGTCTGACACGTCGGACGTTGTTGACGGGAGGCGCGTTCGCGGGCCTCCTGGCGGCTGGCGCGCTGGGGCGGGCCTGGCAACAGTTGCAGCGTTTGAAGTACGACCCCGAGACAGAGCTTCCTTCGACAGCTCCGGAGCTCGTTGCGCGGGTGGGCGCCATGCCCTATCGGCGCTTCGGAGCCACTGGTTTGCAGGTTTCGGAGATCGGTTTTGGCGCTTGGGCTATCGGTGGGAAGGCGTACGGCGCCGTCGACGTCAAGGACTCGCTCAGGGCTCTGGCACGGGCCGAGGAGCTGGGCTGCAATCTGGTCGATACGGCTTCGGCGACAGTCTACGGGGACTCGGAGCTCGTCTTAGGGGAGTTTCTGCGCGAACGTCGCGGCCGTTGGATCGTCGCGACCAAGTACTCCTTCCAGTCCGAGGGCATGACCGCGACACTGGAGGCGCAGCTCAAGCGCCTCGGCACCGATGCGATCGACTTTTACCAGCTGCATTGGCTGCCTGGGGACCCTCACCTGTACGACGAGCTGTACGGACTCAAGAAGGCCGGCAAGGTGCGCTTCATCGGTGCCTCGATCTATACGGCCAGTGATATCGACCATGTCATCGACCACTTGCACCTCGACGGCGTGCAGCTGCCCTTCAGTCTCCTCGATCCCGATCCGTTTCTGCTGCGGGTCGAGCGGTTGCGGCAGAGGGGTCTGGCGGTCCTCATTCGCTCTGCGCTGAAGGAAGGCTTCCTTACGGGCAAATTCCGACGCGATGCGACCTTCCCCGACCCGAACGACCAGCGGCATAGCTGGAGCGCGGAGAAAATTTCGCGCACGTTCGATGAGGTCGAGCGGTTCAGATTCCTGGAGGCGGATGCCGGATCGCTGTTGCGAGCCGCCGTGGCCTATCCGTTGTCCTACCCGGAGGTGTCGTCGGTGCTGCTCGGAACGAAGACCGCGGCTCAGGCGGAGAGCAACTTCCATGAGATCCCGGGTGCGCGCCTCAGCGCCGCGAGTCTGCACAGGATACTGACGCTACAGGACGAGATGGATGCAGGTGGCCGGCGCAGGCCGGGGGCGCTCGTCCGTCGAGTGCTGGGTTTGTCGTGATTGCGGACGGCGAGGGTCTAACCCTCAAGCGGCGAGCAGCCGCCTCACCAGCGCCTCAACCGAATTGATCGAGCGGAAGTTCTCCGGCGTGATCTCGTTCTGGGGAATGCTGAGATCGAACTCCACCTCGACCGACAGCATCAGGCTCACCATCTTGAGAGAGCTCACGCCGAGCTCACTCAGCGCGGCCTCCGGCGCGAGGCTCGGTCCTGCGCCCGGTCTATCGAGGACCTTCTCGACGAGGCCGAGCAGCCGGTGGCGCAGCGCGAACTGCGGCTCTGGATCCTCGGCAGCCGGGCTCATGGCCCGGCCAATGATACTTCTTCCGCGCTGCTCGCTCTGGCGGCGGCAATGAAATCAAGCCAGTTGCGGTAGAGGGTGACGGCGGCGGGGCGCCAGGTGTTGCGAAGCGTCGCGGCCGCGGCGGCAAACGGAAAGTCCTCGAGGAGTGCGGGCGAGCGCTCCCCGAGAGCGCGTGCCTCGAATGCCTCGAGGAGCTCGCGCCCCTCGGCGCCGAGATACCCCTGCGGCAGCGTCGGGTAGTGAGACTGCTGGCCATTGAGATAGCGCCCCACATCGCGCCGGTATTCCTTGAGGAGAGTCGTGTCTTCGTACTCCGGATGGCCCTGGAAGAAGAGCATGAGACTCTGGTCGTGGCGCACGAAGGCGTCGGCGCCGCTCTCGGGGGAGAAGCTGAGGATCTCGTAGCCGGCCGCGCGCAGCGGTTCGACCGGCAGCTCGTTCCAGCGCGAGTGCGGCATGGGGAGTGGCGCGCTCACGCTGTCGAGCAGCGCATGGCCGGCGAGAATATCGTGCGCGAACACCCCACAGCGTTTCTCGGCGAGGCGCCGCCGCTGAATGCCGTCGATACTCTCGACGACCGCGTGCGCCGCGAGGCATGACCAGATGCTCGCCACCGCGTGCTCCTCCGCCCAGGTGATCAGCTCGACCAGGCGCCTCCAATAGGGCTCATCGGCCAGGCGAGCGGCGATCGGCTCGGTACCGGTGACGATGAGCGCGTCGGGCTCCGCGGCGAGGAGCGTCTCGATCGGCCAGTAGCCGCGCGCGATGCGCGCGCGGGCGTCCGGGCCGCGCGGCAGCTCCGGCAGTGACGAGAAGCGCAGCTGCACCGAGTGCCTCCCGGCTGCGGCTGCGAGCAACGCTGAGAACTGTGCCTCGGTGGAGGCGAGCGCCGCGTCCGGCATGTTGTTGACCAGGCCGACGAATATGGCGCCGTCGCGCCGGGTGGACGACACGGGGGCGCGCCGAGGGTGCGCTGGGGCGGTGTGCGCCTCGATCTCTACCGACATGAGGTTTTCAGCTCAGGGGTTGTGACGCCGGCCAATAGTCAGAAAGACCTATCTGTCTTCATTCTCCAGCATTGTTTTAACAATATAAGTTTAGCCAGTGAGCCGGGAGGTTCATTAGATTGATCGAAGCTCAGCTACTGACGGAGGTGGCCCGCGGAATCGGCGGCGCCGCGACCGGCGATCCCGGGGTGCGCGCCCAGCGCGTTGCGCAGGTTGCGGCCCAACACGCGGTCGAGGTCGATAGCGCCGCCCGATTCCCCCACGAAGCCGTGGCAGCGCTCAAGGCCGAGCGGCTGCTCGGTATCCTGGTACCGAAGTCGCTCGGTGGCGAGGGCCTCGCGCTCGGCGACGCGGCCGACATCTGCTTCCTCCTCGGGCAGTCCTGCTCATCGACCGCCATGATTTACGCGATGCACCAGGTGAAGATCGGGTGCATCACGCGTCACATGGGAAGGAGCCGCGCGCTCGAGCGCATCCTGACCGCGCTGTGCGCCGAGCAGCTGCTGCTCGCGTCCTCGACGACCGAGGGGCAGGGCGGGGGCAACATCCGCTCGAGCGAAGCGCCGGTCGAGCACCACGACGGCGGGCGCATCAGTCTCGAGCGCCGCGCGAGCGTCATTTCCTACGGCGCCCAGGCGGACGGCGTCGTCACCACGGCCCGCCGCGCTGCCGATGCCGCCCCGTCCGACCAGGTGCTGATCGCCTTCCTCAAGAGCGACTACACGCTGACCCGCCTGCAGGGCTGGGACGCGCTCGGCATGCGCGGCACCTGCAGCGAGGGCTACACGCTCAAGGCGCAGGGGGACGCCGGGCAGATTCTGCCCGAGCCCTACGAGGTGATTCACTCGCGCACCATGGTGCCCTTCGCACACCTGCTGTGGGGCTCAGTGTGGGCGGGCATAGCCGCCGGCGCGACGCAACGCGCGCAGGCCTTCATCCGCAACGCCATGCGTCACGGCAACGGACAGCTGCCGCCCGGCGCCCCCCAGTTCACCAAGGCGCTGACGACGCTGCGGACGCTGCGCAGCATGCTGGCCACGTCGCTCCGCAGCTACGAGAACTGCATGCACGACCCGAAGGCGCTCGCCGCGCTCGACTTTCAGACCCTGATCACGCTCACCAAGGTCGAGGCCTCGGAGCTCGCCGCCGCGACCGTGATGAGCGCCATGCGGGCCTGCGGCCTCTCGGGCTATCGCAATGACGGCGACTACACGATCGGACGATACCTGCGCGACGTGTTGTCCTCACCCATCATGATCAACAACGACCGGATCCTCGCCAACCTGGCGCCTTCGGCGCTCGTGAGCCCGATTCCGAGGTTCCTCCGCGAATGAGCGCTGCCCACCCGGAGCCCCTGCACGCGAGTGCGTCACGGGCTCACGAGGGCGCCGAGGCGCCCGATCCGCTTTCCGGCCTTGCGCCGGCGCTCTTCATGGGGCTCGGGTCCGACGGGGTCTACGCCCGCACGGCACTCTACGAGCGCGTGTTGGAGCGTCTCGCGGCGCTGATCGATCGACTGCGGGATGTGCGCGCCGAGGTGCTGCGCTTCCCGCCCGTCATGAACCGCCGCCAGCTCGAGAGGTCGGGGTACCTGAAGAGCTTCCCGAACCTCCTCGGCTGCGTATCCGTGCTGCACGGCAGCGAGGCCGCGATCCGGGCGGCCGCCGATCGCTGCGAAACGGGCGGCGACTGGACGGCCTCGCTCGGCGCCGCCGACCTGGTGCTGACGCCGGCGGCCTGCTATCCGCTGTATCCGCTCGTGGCCGGCCGCGGACCGCTGCCGCCCGGCGGGCTCATCTTCGACGTCGCAGCCGACTGCTTCCGACGCGAGCCCTCGCGCATGCTCGACCGGCTGCAGTCCTTCCGGATGCGCGAGCTCGTGCGCTTCGGCTCACCGGAGGACATCGTGGCGTTCCGCGAAGGCTGGATCGCGCGCGCCCGGGAGCTCGCCGCCGAGCTCGGGCTGCCGTACGCGGTCGACATCGCCAACGACCCGTTCTTCGGCCGAGTGGGGCAGTTGATGGCCGTGAGCCAGCTGCAGCAGTCACTCAAATTCGAGCTGCTGATCCCCTACCACGCCCGCGCCAGGCCCACCGCCTGCATGAGCTTCAACTACCACCGTGAGCATTTCGGTCAGGTGTGGGGCATCAACGGCAGCGGCGCGGAGCCGGCGCACACCGGCTGCGTGGCCTTCGGCATGGACCGCCTCGCCGTGGCGCTGTTCGCAAATCACGGCCTCGACCCCGATCAATGGCCGGCATCGGCGCGCCGCACGCTCGCGCTGTGAGCGGGGACTAGGCGCCGCGAATCGCCCGCCCCGAAGCTCCGCGGGAAAGTCCATGCCACTCGATCCGCGCGCCAAGCGCTTCCTCGACACTCTGGCGGCCTCGGGGGCTGCCAGCACTCTCGCGCTCACGGTCGAGCAGCGCCGCCGCTCGCTCGCGCAGCTGCTCAGCTTCGCCGGACCCTTGCCGACGGTCGGCGGCGTCGAGGAGCGGACTTTCCCTCGGCCCGCCGCCTCGCTCCGGGTGCGGATCTACGCGCCGGCCGGGGTCGGCTCCCACGAGGTGCTACCGGGACTCGTCTACTTCCACGGTGGAGGACTCGTCGCCGGGAGCCTCGAGACACACGACGGCATCTGCCGGGCGCTCGCCGCCGCCAGCCGCTGCCGCCTGCTCTCCGTCGATTACCGCCTCGCCCCCGAGCATTCCTTCCCGGCCGCGATCGACGATGGCCTCGCGGCGACCTGGTGGGTCGCGACCCACGCCGCCGAGCTCGGGCTCGATCCCGATCGCCTCGGGGTGTGCGGCGACTCCGCGGGGGCGACGCTCGCCGCCGTCGTATGTCAGTCCGCCGCCGCCCTCGGACAGCCGCGCCTCGCCTGTCAGTTCCTGCTCTGTCCGATCATGGATTACGCTGCGGAGAGCGACTCGCGCCGGAGCCTGGCGCAGGGTTACCTCATCGACCGGGCGACCCTCGAGCACGACCTGCGGCACTACCTCGGTCCCGAGGGCGACCGCGCCGACCCGCGCGTCTCGCCGCTGCGCGCGCCTGGACTCATGAATCTCCCACCCACGGTCATCCACACCGCCGAGTTCGATCCGCTGCGCGACGAGGGGGCGGCTTACGCCGAACGGCTGCGGGCGGCGGGGGTCAAGATCACTTACCGCTGCCACCCCGGTATGATTCATCTCTTCTATGGCCTGGGTGCGCTCATTCCCTATGCCGGCGCCGCCTTCGGGCTCATGGGCGCGGATGTGCGCTCCCTGATGGCGAAGCCGGCGAGGACGATGATCCGGGCGGGGAGAGAACTCGAAGATGAGCGGGCGCCGCCAGGTTGAAGAGCTTCTGCAGGGCCTGCACGCCGCCCGTATCGAGGGCAGTCTCGAGCGGGTGTGCGCATGCTTCTCCCCCGATGCGCGGCTGCGCATCGCAGGCTCGAGCGACGGCAAGCCGATCGCGATCGCCGCCGCCGGCATCAGCCAGATCCGCCCCTGGCTTGGCATCCTGGTCAAGACCTTCCGGTTGAGCGGCTACGAGCTGCGCTCGCTCACGATCGAGGGCACACGGGCCGCGGCTCACTGGCGCGTCGACATACACTCCAAGATCACCGGCGCGATGGTCGCGACCGAGCTCGTAGATCTCATCGAGGTGCGCGACGGGCGCATCGGCTCGTTCGTCGAATTCTTCATGCCGTGCTGAGCGCCATGAGCGCACGCGCCGCTCGCAGCTCGAGCGGCGATGGCGGCCGATGAGCCGGTCGATACGGCCTTCGACGCCGGCAGATGCGGCGGCCATTGTCGCGCTGCTCGCGCAGGCAGGATTGCGTCCGCACACCGAGCCGGAGCACCTCGACTGGAAGTACTGGCGCCCGCGCAGCGATTGGCCGGGGCCCCGCTCCTTCGTGCTGACCGAGGGGACCGCGCCGATCGCTCACGCGGCCATCGTGCCCGGGGCGTGGAGCTCGGGCAGTCAACGCGCGAGCGTCTTTCACGCAATCGACTGGGCGGCGCGCCCGGGCGAGGCCGGCGCGGGAGCCATGCTCATGAAGGCGATCGGGTCCCAGGCCGGGGCTCTCATCGCGATCGGCGGCAGCGCCGACACGCTCGCCATGCTCCCCCATCTCGGTTTCCGCGCCGCCGGCGCCGTGACGCTCTACGCGCGGACGCTGCGTCCGCTGCGACTCTTCGACGGCGCCGGGCGCGCCCCGTGGCGGGCGCTGCCCCGGTTCGTGCGGGGCGTGGCGGGGGTACTCGCGGCTTCCACCCCGGCGACGTCCGAGTGGCGGGTACGCCGCATCAGCGCCGAGGGTCTCGAGCAGATTGGCGGGGCGCTGCCGGTCTCGGGACGCGGCACCACCGCGCTCGAGCGCAGCGCTGCGCTCTTTACACACTGGCTCGCCTGCCCGATCGCGCCGATGCGGCTTTATCTTCTGAAGCGTGCCGGTCGAGTGCGGGGATATTTCCTGCTCGCCTCGGCGCCGGCCCAGGTCCGCATCGCGGACTGCTGGGTGGATTCGGAAGAGCCAGCCGACTGGCGCGCGCTGGTCGCCTGCGCCGTCGCCGAAGCGAGACTCGACACGCAAGTCGCCGAGGTCGTCGGGTGGGCGAGTGATCCGTTGCACGCAGGCGCCTTCAAGGCGTGCGGATTCCTCGCGAGGGAAGCGACCCCCGTTCAGGTCCGGCCGTCGCGCGGGTCGGGGATGCCGCCAGGGACACTTCGCGTACAGATGCTGGATAGCGACGCCGCGTATCTCCATCGAGACCGGAACGAGTTCTGGACGTGACGCGGCCGGTCTTGAGCCGCAACTGTGAGGTCTATTCACAGCTCGGGTCAGGCTTCGCTTTACACTCTAGTGTAAAGTCCGACCAGAACCGGTCGGTTTCAGGTCCTGCTCGGCAAGGGGCGCGTTGATGTCCACCGCGATGCAGCGTCGGAAGCTCCTGATCCTCGAGAACGATCGCGCGCTGCGACGCGATCTCGAGGCGGTGTTCTCCGATCTCGACGTGAACGGATGCGAAACCTCCGAGGCGCTCGCCGCCGTGCGGCGCACCGAGCCCGACGCCGTGCTGTTCGACCTCGGCACCGCGCGCGAGCCGGCGGTGGCCGCGCAGAGCCTGGAGCTGCTGCGCCAGATCCTCAACATCAGCCCGGACACCAAGATCATCGCGATGACCGAGCACGATGCGCGCGAGCTCGCGGTGGCCGCGGTGGGGCTCGGCGCGACCGATTTCTATCACAAGCCGCTCGATGCCGGGGTGCTGTCGATCGTGGTGCGGCGGGCGCTGCGCATCCGTGAGCTCGAGGAGGAGAACTGGCGGCTGCGCGAGCGCACCGGGGCGATGGCGCTCGACGGCATCCTCGGGGTCAGCGACTCGATGCGGAGCCTGTGCCGCGCGGTCGAGAAGGTCGCCCCGACGAGCGCGTCGGTGCTGTTGCTCGGGGACAGCGGCACCGGCAAGGAGCTCCTGGCCCGCGCGGTGCACCGCCTCTCGGGCCGTTCACACAAGCCCTTCATCGCCATCAACTGCGCGGCGATTCCCGAGACGCTCCTCGAGAGCGAGCTCTTTGGATACGAGAAGGGCGCCTTCACCGGCGCCGCGAAGCGCACCGCCGGAAAGCTCGAATCGGCCGAGGGCGGCACGGTGTTTCTCGATGAGATCGGCGAGATGCCCCCGTCGCTCCAGGCGAAGCTGCTGCGGGTGGTTCAGGAGCGCACGGTGGAGCGCGTCGGCGGACGCGTGCCGGTGTCCCTGGATTTTCGTCTCGTGTGTGCGACCAACCGCAACCTCGACACCCTGATCGGCAACGGGAGCTTTCGCGATGACCTCTTCTATCGCATCAGCGAGGTGAGCATCCGCGTGCCCCCGCTGCGCGATCGGCAGGGCGACAGTCTCCTGCTGGCCCAGTTCCTGCTGCAGCAGCACTCGGAGCGTTTTGGCAAGCCGACGCGGGGCCTGGCGCCCGATGCCATCCGCGCGATCCAGGCCTATCGCTGGCCGGGGAACGTCCGCGAGCTCGAGAACCGCATCAAGGGCGCGGTCATCATGGCCGAGGGCGCCGTGGTGACCGCGAGCGATCTGGGGCTCGAGGATCCGGGTGACGACCCCGAGTACCTCAATCTGCGCACGGCGCGGCAACGCGCCGAGGCGCAGGCGGTACGCCAGGCACTCGCGGTGGCCAGGGGGAACCTTTCGCGCGCGGCGGAGCTTCTCGGAGTCACCCGGCCGACGCTCTATGACCTGCTCGGCAAGCACGGAATCGACGCGGCGCAGTTCGGGCGGCATGCGACGCAGGCTCCGGAAGCCGCGCCAGCCACCGTGGCAGCCGCGGCACCGCCCGGTGACATTGCCGGCGGCGGAAGGTAGCGGGCGCGACCTCGTGAGGATCCGCGGCGGCCGATTGAGCGCGCGCTCAGCGCTGCTTGAACTCCTCCGGCGTGAGCTGGTGGCGCGCGAGGAGCTTGTAGAAATCGGTGCGGTTGCGCCGCGCGAGCCGCGCGGCCTGGCTCACGTTGCCGCCGGTGATCTGCAGGATCTGCGAGAGGTAGCTGCGGGTGAACTCGTCGCGCGCCTCGTCGAAGGAGGGCAGCCTTCCTGGCGTGCCGCCGAGTGACTGCTGCACGAGCTCGACCGGAATGATCGGGGTCTGCGACAGCGCCACGTTCTGGCGCACCACGTTCTGCAGCTGGCGGATGTTGCCCGGCCAGTCGGCGGTCGCGAGCAGCTCCACCGCCTCGGGCGCGTAGATCTTGCGCACGCCGCTCTCCTTGGCGATCTGCGCCAGGAAGTGCGCCACCAGGAGCGGTATGTCCTCGCGGCGCCGGTTGAGCGAGGGCATCTCGATGTGCACCACGTTCAGCCGGTAATAGAGATCCTCGCGGAACTGGCCGACCGCCATGAGCTGCTGCAGGTCGCGGTGGGTGGAGGAGATCGCGCGCACGTTGACCGGCACGGCATCGGTGCTGCCGACCGGGCGGATGACGTTCTCCTGCAGCACCCGCAGCAGCTTCACCTGCAGCCGCATCGGCATGTCGCCGATCTCGTCCAGCATCAGCGTGCCGCCGTCGGCGGCCATGAAGAGGCCACGGTGCGCGCGCGTGGCGCCGGTGAACGATCCCTTCTCGTGCCCGAAGAGCTCCGACTCGAGCAGATCCTCCGCCATGGCGCTGCAGTTGATGGCGACGAAGGGCTTGTTGCGCCGGGGGCTGCCCTTATGGATGGCGCGCGCCAGGAGCTCCTTGCCGGTGCCGCTCTCGCCGGTGATCAACACGCGCGCATCGGTTCCGGCGACCATGTGCGCCTGGGCGAGCTTTTCCTCCATGCTGGCGCTGCGCGTGACGATCTCGGCGCGCCAGTCCTCGTCCGAGGCGCCGAATCCCGAGATCCGCAGCGCCTTCTGCACCTGGTCGAGCAGCTCCTGCTTATCGACCGGCTTGGTGAGGAAGCCGAAGGCGCCCATCTGGGTCGCCTGCACCGCGTCCGGGATGGTGCCGTGAGCGGTGAGGATGATGACCTTCAATCCCGGCCAGCGGTTCTGCAGCTCCTTGAGGAGCCCGATGCCGTCCATCTGGTCCATCCGCAGGTCGGTGATCACCAGATCGGGGCGGAAGCGGCTGGAGGCCGAGAGCGCCTGCGCCGCGCTCTCGACCGCTTCGACGTCGTAGCTCTCCGCCCGCAGGCGGATGGTCAGCAGGCGCAGCAGCCCCGGGTCGTCGTCGACCAGGAGAATTCGCGCCTTGCGCTTGCCGGTCTGGTTCAGGACCGCTTCCTTAGTGCCCACGGTGATCATCGTCCCGTGCTCCCTGGTTTGCGCTCGTTCAGCGAGCGCTCGATGTTGGCAATGGCGTCGAGCTTGGCGCGCGCCTCCTCGAGCTCCCGGCGCAGCCTGGCGTTCTCGTCCAGCTCCGCCTGGAGGCGGTGGTTGGCGTTGGCCATGCGCTGCTGATCGGCCCGCACTGCATCATTCTGCAGCCTGCGGTTTTCCGCCTCCAGCGTCAAATGGTCGTCGATCAGGGATAGCTCGAGAAAGGTGAGCGCCCGCTCGGCGGGCAACAGCATCTCCGGGTTGGCCATCAGCTCGCGCAGCAGCCCCTGGGCCCTCGGGAGGTCCGCCACGGGGTGCCCCGGGGTGCCGAGAATCAACGCCAGTTTCAGCTCCCGGCTCGGGGTCGGCGCCACGTCATAATCGCGCTGGGCTTTGGCCACGATCTCGGCCTGCTCCGAGGGGGTGCCCTGGACCAGCTTCTGGAGCAGCAGCAGGTATTCACCCAACACGGTGGCGCCCGCCGAGGCGGTCTTGATCACCGGCGACGGCGCAGGCGCGCGCTGCCCGAGGCCGAGACTGCTGCAACCGGCGCCGATGAGCACCGCCGCGGCCGCGAGCGCCCCCCCCGGGGCGCGGCGCCGCGCGCACGGGGGTCCCCGGGGCGCCGCGGTCCGGTTTCTCGGCAGCACCTCAGTCCTTTCAGGCAGCATGGGCGCGCGCCTTCGCCTCACTCTTCACGGGCCGATCTCCGCTCGTCGGACGATCTCCGCTCGTCACCCGGATCGGCATGATGATGCGGAAATGCGCGCCGGCGAACTCGCCATCGACGATCTGCACGGTGCCGCCGTGCGCGGCCACGAACTCGAGGACCACCGACAGTCCGATTCCCGTGCCCTTCACCGCCGTGCTGCGCGCCGCGCGCCCGGTGTAGAACGCCTCGAACACGTGCTCGCGATCCTCGCGGGGGATCCCGGGGCCGCTGTCGGCGACATCCAGCACCAGCTGGGCGCCGGCGGCTCGCGCGCGCAGGTGGATGGTACCGCCCTTGGGCGAGTACTTGACGGCGTTCGACACCAGGTTCTCGAGGATCAGGCGAATCTTGCCGCGATCGGCGACGAGCGTCACGTCCTCGACGCGCACGTCGAGGCGCACCCTTTGCGACAACAGAGTGAGCTGCTGGTTCTCCAGAACCTGCTTCACGAGCGGCCGGAGGCGAAACTCGGTGGCCTCGAGGCCGACGCTGGAGGTCTGCCAGGCGCTGAAGGAGAGGAGGTTCTCGATCATGCGCTGCAGCTTGATGCCGTTCTCGCGCAGGATGGCGGTCACCTCGCGCTGGTTGGAATCGAGCTCTCCCACGGCTCCGTCCATCAGGAGCTCGGTGCCCTCGCGGATATTTGCGAGCGGGGTCTTCAGCTCATGCGAGATGTGCCGGAGGAACCGATTGCGCTCGTGCGCCAGCTCGAGCAGACGCTGCCGCAGCCACTCGAGCTGGCCGCCGAGGCGCTCGAGGTCGTGGGGGCCCGCCACCGCGATCGGATTGGTGAAGGCGCCCTGGCCGAGCTCGCTGATGGCTCGGTCGAGCTGGCGCAGCGGCCGGCCGACGCCGAGGGTGAGGACGAAGACGGCGACGAGCGCCAGCGGCAGGAGGGGCGCCGCCTGCCACAGGAGGCGATTGCGTGCGTGGAGCGTCTGCGCTTCGAGTGCCGCCACCTCGCTGTCGACCTGGGCATTGCTCTGCTGGGCGACCCGCTCGACGAGCGCCGACAGCTGGGCGAAACGGCTCGAAAGATCGGAGGCCGCCGCGGCGCCGCTGCTCGGCGGAGTGCTCATGACGGTGAAGCGGATATTCCGCTGCAAACCTCCGAGCTGCTCGAGCGTCTGTGCCGTGTCGGTGGCGGCGTGCAGGCGCAGCTGCTCGCGCGTCGCGCTCAAGAGCTCATCCTGCGTGCGGTAAAGCTCGAGGAGAGGGGGATCCGCGAGCACCTGATACAGGCGCGCCGTGCGCTCGAGGGAAGCCATCTGAGAGAACAGCTGCTGGCTGGCGCGCGCGCGCGCGACGCCCTGGATCACGATCTTCTGGCCCCGGTCCGCCAGATCACGGATCTGGAGCACCGCGGTCAGGATGGCGATCAAGAGCGGCACGGCGATGAGCGCCAGCCCGACCAGCATCAGGCCGCTCAATGACTTGGGGCGCCACCACCGCATGGGAGCTCATTTTACCGGGGGCGCGTGAGCTAAGCGTCTTGGAATGGCGACGCCGGGCGGCCGCCTTTCGGACGGTGGGCGGGACGCGCTCACCAGGGGTTGCGCAGCAGCCGCTCCTCCCAGGCGAGCCCCGTGCGCACGATGGTATCGAGATCGTCGAGGCGCGGCTTCCAGCCAAGCTCCCGGCGGATGCGCTCGGCGCGGGCTACGAGCGCCGGCGGATCTCCGGGGCGGCGCGGCTCCTCGCGCACCTTGAGCGGCTTGCCCGACACCCGCTCGACGCTGGCGAGAACCTGCCGCACGCTGTAACCGTGTCCGTAGCCGACGTTCAGCGTGGTCGAGCCGCCCCCCGCGCGCAGGTACTGGAGGGCGTCGAGGTGCGCGGCCGCCAGATCCTCGACGTGAATGTAGTCGCGGACGCCCGTGCCATCGGGCGTCGGATAGTCGGTGCCGAAGATCGCGACCTCGGCTCGCTTGCCGACCGCCGCCTCGCAGGCGACCTTGATGAGCAGCGTCGCATTCGGGGTCGCCTGGCCGATGCGGCCGCCGGAATCCGAGCCCGCGACGTTGAAGTAGCGCAGCGAAACGTAGCGAAGCGGCGCGGCCTCGGCGACGGCCGCGAGCATCCACTCCGACATGAGCTTCGAGGAGCCGTAGGGATTGATGGGCGAGGTCGGGGTGTCCTCGGCGGCCACGCCCGCGGCCGGGATGCCGTAGACCGCCGCGGTGGAGGAAAACACGAAGTGCCGCACCTCGCCCTCGAGGCAGCACTGAAGGAGCGAGCGGGTCGCGCAGGTGTTGTTGCCGTAGTACTTGAGCGGATCGCGCACCGACTCCGGCACGACGGTGCAGGCGGCGAAATGCATCACCGTGTCCACGCCATGCGCGTCGAGCGCGGCGCGCACGGTGTCGCGGTCGCCGACGTTGCCGACCACGAGCGGCACATCGAGCACCGCTTGCCTGAACCCGCGCGAGAGATCGTCGAGAACCACCAGCCGCTCGGCGCGTGCGCGCAGCTGCAACGCCACGTGACTGCCGATGTAGCCTGCGCCGCCGGTGATTAATATGGCGCCGTGCTTCATGAGGGAGCGATGATAAACAAAACCCGCGGCAGCGACCTGCAGCCCTTCTCCGGGCTGACGCCCGAGGTGGTGCTCGATGCCGCCGCCGCGTTCGGGCTGGCGCCGGACGGGCGGCTGTTCGCCCTCAACAGCTACGAGAACCGCGTCTACCAGCTCGGCGCCGGCGAGGGGCAGCTGGTGCTCAAGTTCTATCGGCCGCGCCGCTGGACGGATGCGCAGATCGTCGAGGAGCATCAATTCACCGCCGAGCTCGCGGCCGCCGAGCTCGCCGTGGCGGCGCCGCTCGCGATCGGCGGGGAGACGCTGCTGCGCTATCACGAATTTCGATTTGCGGCCTTCCCGTGGATGCGCGGTCGCTCGCCCGAGCTCGATGCGCCCGAGGCGCGGCAGATCCTCGGCCGCAGCGTCGCGCGGCTTCACCAGGTCGGCGCGGTGCAGCCCTTCGCGGCGCGACCGCGTATCGGCATCGAGCGGCTCGGGTGGGAGGCGCGCTCACAGGTGCTCGCGAGCGAGCTGCTGCCGGATGCGTTGCGCGAACGCTATGTGACCGTGAGCGGCGCGCTGCTCGAGCGCGTGAGCGAGGCGTTCACCGCCGCGGCGGGCGTGCGCGAGATCCGCCTGCACGGCGATTGCCACCTCGGGAACCTGCTCTGGAACGAGCACGGGCCGGTGTTCGTCGACCTGGATGATTGCGCGAGCGGTGTGCGGGCGCAGGACCTGTGGATGATGCTGGCGGGCTCGCCCGCCGAGCAGCAGCGCCAGTGGGGCGAGCTGCTCGAGGGCTACCGCCAGTTCGCCGACTTCGATTTCGCCGAGGTGCGCCTCATCGAGCCGCTGCGGGCTCTGCGGATGCTCCACCATGCTGCGTGGGTGGCGCACCGGTGGGGCGATCCGGCCTTTCCGCGCGCCTTCCCGTGGGCCGCCGAGCCGCGCTACTGGGAGGGGTACCTGCAGGATCTGCTCGAGCAGATCGCCGCCATCGACGAGCCCCCGCTGCTGCACCAGTAGGGACGGCGGAGTCGATCGTCGACGTGCGCACGGGCAGGCAGACGCGCTATTGTCCGGTTGGGGGTAGGGGAGCGGGACCCGCGAAGTCTGAAGACACCGCTATGCGACCGTTCGCGAGAAGTAGAAGATTGCGGTGCAGCGCCGCGGCCCTCGGCGCCGTGGCGATCCTCGGCGCCTGCAGCTCGGGCGAGACGCCGGGTGCGGCCGCCTCCGCCGCCCGCCCCAGGCAGGCCGCCCAGCTCAAGAGCCTGCCGTCGAATGTCCTGTCGCCCGACATGGTGAGCGCGGTGAGCGCCGGAGGCACCGGGGCGCCGGCGGTACAGGTGAAATTCGAGCTGCGCCAGCGCCCGGCTGTCGCGCAGCCGGTCGACATCGACCTTGCGATCGTGCCCGCCTCCGGCGCCCTCGACCGGGTCTCCGGCAAGGTCGAGGTCGGGGACGGGCTCGAGCTCGTCGCCGGCGGCGAGATCCCGCCCACCGAGCGCCCCGTGGAGGGCGTTCCGATCCTCCACAGCATCAAGGTCCTGCCAAAGAAGGACGGGATCTTCACGGTCAGCGCCGTCCTCGGCGTGGATGCCGCCGGCGAATCCTCGACTCAGACCTTCTCGATACCGGTCATCGTGGGGGCGGGTCTCCCCGAGCAGCCGGCCAAGCCCGCCGCGAAGCGCTCCACCGCCCGTTAGGGCTGCACGACGGTCCTCGGGTTCTGTCTCTTGCGTTATGTCAAACCCCCAGAACGAGCGGGGCGGGTGCTGCGCCTGGTGAACGATCATTACCAGTGCATCGAGACCGAGCGGCGCGGCATCGCCGAGTCCATGCGCTTGATGGCGGACGAGGCGCGAGCGCTAGAGCACGCCGCCGCCAACAGAGTCTCGAACGCCCGCAATCTCACGGGCGAGCTCAGGCGGCGCGGCTGCAAATTCGCGCTCGGTGACTTCGGCATCGGCGTCGACTTCGCGCAGGGAATCTTTCTCGCGCATCCGCTGCCGATCGCGCAGCTGCCGAAGTAGGCGCGGCGCGGCGCGGCGCGGCGCGGCACGGCACGGCCGGCGAGCTGCCGCAAACGACCCAACGCTCTGTCCGATTGCGCATGGTGCGCTCGCGGGCGGCTGCGTAGAATGCGCGCTCCTTCGCTGCCAGGGAATTCATAGGTGGACCACGCTCTTCACACGCCGGACGCGCGGCGTCGCCGGCACCGCGCGATCGGCTGCCTCCTGTCTCTCAACGCCGCTGCGATCGGCGCGCCCGTTTTGGTGTCCGCCGCCGCGCCGGCCCCGCCGCCGGGCGAGTCCCCCGAGGTCGTGGCGACGCGGCTGCGCGATGCGGCGCTCGCCGGCCATACACTCGCCTACGAGTGGGTGGGCGAGCTCACCACGCGCTTCGGTCCGCGTCCGGCGGGCTCGACGAACGAGCATCAGGCCGCCGAGTGGGCGGCCGCGCGCTTTCGCGAGCTCGGCTTCGAGAATGTGGCGGTGCAGAGCTTCCCCGTAACCGCCTGGGTCCGCGGCACCGAGAGCGGTGAGATCACCTCCCCGAGCGTGCAGCCGCTCGTGATCGCCGCGCTCGGCGAGTCCCCGCCGACGCCGCTCGCGGGCCTCGAGGGCGAGGTCGCCCTCTTCCCGAGCTTCGATGCGCTCAAGGCCGCGCCGCCGGGTTCGCTCGCGGGCAAGGTCGCGATGGTGACGCGTCGGATGGTGCGAACGCAGGACGGGGCCGGTTACGGCGCGGCGGTCGTGGCGCGCGCCGACGGGCCGGGCGAGGCGGAACGGCGCGGCGCGGTCGCGTTTCTCGTGCGCTCGGTGGGCACCGACAGCCACCGCCTGGCGCACACCGGCGCGACGCGCTACGTCGGCGGGCGGGTGCCGGTCCCCTCGTTTGCGCTCAGCAACCCCGACGCCGACCAGATCGAGCGCCTGGCGTCTCTCGGAAAGCCGGTGCGCGTGCGGCTCTTCTCGAGCGCCTCTTACGTCCAGGATGCTCGTTCGCAGAATGTCATCGCCGAGGTGCGCGGCCGCGAGCGGCCGGAGGAGATCGTCCTCCTCGGCGCGCACATGGACAGCTGGGACCAGGGCACGGGCGCTATCGACGACGGCACCGGCATGGCCATCATCGTCGCGGCGGCGAAGCTCATCCGCGATGTCCCGCATCGGCCGCGCCGTACGGTGCGCGTGGTGCTGTTCGGCTCCGAGGAGGTCACCCAGCCGGCGCCGCCTGGAGGCGCCTTCGGCGGCCACGCCTACGTCGACGGGCACCGGGCGGAGCTCGCGACACACGTGCTCGCGGGCGAGAGTGACACGGGCGCCGACCGGGTCTATCGCGTGGGGCTGCCTCAGGCCGTCTTGCAAGGCGACTTCGCGCGGACGGCGTTGCGCGTGCTGATGCCGGTCGGCGTGATCGGCGCCGCCGACCCGCCGACCGAGGCCGGGACCGACGTCGGCCCGTCGGTGGAGGCGGGAGTTCCCTCCTTCACGCTCAGCCAGGACGCGAGCCGCTACTTCGAGATCCATCACACGCCCGACGACACGCTCGACAAGATCGACAGGTCGCAGCTCGACCAGAACGTCGCCGCGTGGTCGGCGCTCGTGTGGCTCGCGGCCGACAGCGATGTCGACTTCCGCGCCCGGCCCGGGACGGCGCCGCGGGAGCCGCTGAGGTAAGCTCCGTCGCATGAGCGACCCGCTGCTCACCTCAAGCGCCGATGGCGTCCGGGAGATGCGCCTCAATCGTCCCGAGAAGCGCAACGCCATCACCTACGCCATGTACGAGGCGCTCTATCGCGGCCTCACCGGGGCGCAGGCGGACGAGACGGTGCGGGTAGTGCTGCTCACGGGCGAAGGGGCCGCGTTCTGTGCGGGAAACGACCTCAATGATTTTCTGAACGGGCCGGAGTTCAGCAGCGAGCACCCGGTGATGAGGTTTCTGCACACCCTGGCGACGTTCGGGAAGCCGCTGGTGGCGGGGGTGCACGGGCAGGCCGTCGGCATCGGCGTCACCATGCTGCTGCATTGCGACCTCATCGTCGCCTCACGCACCGCGCAGCTGTCGATGCCTTTCGTCAAGCTGGGACTGGTGCCGGAAGCCGCGAGCTCGCTGCTGTTGCCGCGGCTCGTGGGCCCGCAACGGGCAGCGGAGCTCCTCCTCCTCGGCAAGCCCTTCGATGCCGCCACGGCCTTCAGTCTCGGGCTCGTCAATCGCCTGGTCGAGGATGCGTCGCTCCTTTCCGAGGCCCGGAAGCTCGCGCTCGAGGTGGCGCGGCAGCCGCAGGGTGCGCTCCTCGAGACGCGTCGCCTGCTGCGCGGCGAGCCTGAAGAGATCCGGGCGCGGATCGACGCGGAGGCGCGCATCTTCGGCGCGCAGCTGCGCTCGGAGGAGTTTCGAACGGCCATCAGCGCCTTCCTCGCCCGGGGACGCGCGGCCCCGTAGGCACAGCCGCCGCAGGGAAGAAAAACGATGCCGGCGTACAGTCTGGAAGGCCTCGTTCCGGTCGTCGACCCGACGGCGTTCGTGCACCCGCAGGCGGTGCTCATCGGCGATTGCCTGGTAGGAGCGGGCTGCTATGTCGGCCCCGGCGCGACGCTCCGGGGCGACTTCGGGCGCATCATCCTCGGCCCGGGCTCGAACGTGCAGGACGGCTGCGTGCTGCACTCCTTTCCCGGCAGGCAGACGCGGCTCGATGAGGACGCGCACATCGGCCACGGGGCGGTCCTTCACGGGTGCACCATACGCCGCGGCGTGCTCGTCGGCATCGGCGCGATCGTCATGGACGACGCGGTGGTGGAGGAGGAGGCTTTTGTTGGCGCCGCGAGCTTCGTCCCCGCGGGCTTCGTCGTACCGGCCCGGACGCTCGTGCTGGGCGTGCCGGCGCGGGTCGTGCGCGACCTCAAGCCCGAGGAGCTCGCGTGGAAGGTGGCGGGGACACGCGAGTATCAGCAGCTCGCGGTGCGCTGCCGGGCGAGTCTCAAGGAATGTGCGCCACTCGGTGCGCCCGCGGCTGACCGCCCGACGATGGGCGCCACGGGCACCGTGCCGCTGCATACCATCGAGCGCAAGTAGGCCCGGGAATTCGGTGCAGACCGGGACATACGGAGGATCCCCCCATGTCAATGTCCGATGCGTCAATTCCGGTGTTCGAGATCGGTCTCAACGCGCTCGCGGCGCTTCTCGACAAGGCAGAGGCGTATGCGGAAGCAAAGCGGATCGATCCTGCGGCGCTGCTCAACGCGCGCCTCTTCCCTGATATGTTCGCATTCACGCGCCAGGTGCAGAGCGCTTGCGACCAGGCCAAGAACGCGGCCGCACGGCTCGCCGGCGTCGACCCGCCGGGGTTTGAGGACAACGAGAAGACGTTCGCCGAGCTCAAGGCGCGCATTGCCAAGACGATCGCCTTCCTGAAGACGCTCGACGCCAGGCGGGTCGACGCCTCTGCTGATCGCGAGATCACCTTCCCGCTCGGCCCAAGGAAGGGCCATATGAGAGGTGCCGACTACCTCAACCATTTCGCCTTGCCGAACTTTCACTTTCACCGCACCACTGCCTACGACATCCTCCGTCACTATGGCCTCGAGATCGGCAAGCTCGACTACCTGGGCGCCGTCCCGATGAGGGTGACGTGACTAGAATCACGTGAGGCGCGGGTGTAGTTCAATGGTAGAACTTCAGCTTCCCAAGCTGCTAACGTGGGTTCGATTCCCATCACCCGCTCCACCCTGCCTGACACGTAGTCGCGCGCTTAGTGCGATACGCTCACGGAT
>WNEP01000440.1_pt1 | contig 28636 bp, 25 predicted proteins | sample 5399961 | NCBI WGS metagenome assembly WNEP01 (sample SAMN13153329, study PRJNA577476) | soil metagenome | isolation source: 20 cm grassland meadow soil pre-rain plot 5 | place: USA:California | collected 2015-09-08 | reverse complement strand
AGGTGGCGCTGTACGTCACCGCCCGCGGGCTGGGCACCTCCCCCATGCCGTATGCCAAGGGCAACGTCGAGCTGGAGTTCGATTTCCTGGACCACCGCCTGGTGGCGCGGACCAGCGACGGCGCGACCCGGAGCATCCCTCTCGTTCCGCGATCCGTCGCGGACTTCTACCAGGATTACTTGGGTATGCTGGCGGCGCTCGGCGTCGCGGTGAAGATCTGGCCGGTGCCGCAGGAGATGGCGGACACGACCCGCTTCACCGCCGATCGGGAGCACGCGTCCTACGACCCTGACGCCGCGCAGCGTTGCTGGCGGATCCTGACGCATGCGGACCGCGTGCTGCAGCGGTTTCGGGGGCGCTTCCTCGGTAAGTCGAGCCCCTCGCACTTCTGGTGGGGCGGTTTCGATCTGTCGTGCACGCGCTTCTCGGGACGCCCCGCGCCGCGGCACCCCGGGGGGATACCACATCTCGCCGACTTCGTCACGCGCGAAGCGTACTCCCACGAGTGCATCAGCGCGGGATGGTGGCCGGGCAGCGTCGCCGGGCCGGTGGCGGAGCCCGCGTTTTACGCCTACGCCTATCCGGAGCCGGCGGGCTGCCCGGACGCCCCGGTGCGCCCGGCCGCGACGCGCTACCTCATGGCGCTGCGGGAATGGATCCTGCCGTACGAGGCCGTGCGGGCGGCGCCCGATCCGGAGGGAGCGTTGCTCGAATTCCTCCAGAGCACCTACGAGGCCGCCGCCGACCGAGGCGGGTGGGATCGCGGCCGGCTCGAGCGGGCGTAACCACCGCCGTCGATTTCTCTCCCCCCCGTTCGTCGCCATGAGAACTCTCAGAGGAGACGTGGCAAATGCGTGCAATTCCCGGAATGGTGGCCCTGTTCAGCGCGGCGGTATCACTGTGCGCGCAGGCGCCCGCCAAGCGTGAGGCCCAGGGCGCGTGGGGTGGTAAGACGAAGGGTGTGGGCCACTACGCCGACGTGAACGGCATAAAGCTTTATTACGAGACCGCCGGCACCGGCCGACCGCTCGTCCTGCTGCACGGCGGGCTGGGCGCGCTCGAGATGTTCGGCCCCAACCTCGCGGCGCTCGCCAAGGGCCGTCAGGTGATCGCCGTGGACCTGCAGGGCCACGGGCGCACGGCCGACATCGATCGACCCTTGAGCGTGGCGCTGATGGCGGACGACATCGCCGCCCTGATCAAACATCTGGGCCTTGCGAGCGCCGATGTCATGGGCTACTCGCTGGGCGGCGGGGTCGCGCTGCAGACGGCGATCCGGCACCCTGAGGTGGTGCGCAAGCTGGTGCTCGTCTCGACGCCGTTCCGGCGCGACGGGTTCTATCCCGAGATCCTGGCGCAGCAGGGGCAGGTCGGTCCCGCCGCGGCCGAGGCGATGAAGCAGACGCCGATGTATCAATTGTACGCGAGCCTCGCGCCCCGGCCCGAAGACTGGCCGCGGCTCCTCGGCAAGATCGGCGAGGCGATGAAGCAGGACTTCGACTTCTCCAAGGACATCGTCGGCATCACAGCGACGACCCTCGTGGTCGCGGGCGATGCCGACATCTTCCCGCCCTCGCATGCGGTCGAGCTGTTCGGGTTGCTGGGCGGTGGGAAGCGGGACGGTGGGTGGGACGGCTCGGGGCGGCCCAAGTCTCGGCTCGCGATTCTGCCGGGCCAGACGCACTACACGCTCTTCAGCGCTCCGGTTCTGGCGGCGACGGTGATTCCGTTCCTCGATGCCCAATGAAATACATCCTGCTGCACTATGTGGGAGAGGCCGGATGGCCCCAGTTGACGAAGGCCGAGCAAGAAGAGTGGTTGGGAGCCGCTAAGGCATACGCGGAGGCGATGACCAGGGCAGGCGTCTTGAGGAGCACCGTCCGCCTCAAGCCCTCGTCGGCGGCGAGCACGGTGCGAGTCGCGAACGGCAGACCTCAAGTGCTGGACGGCCCTTATGCCAACTCGAAGGAGCAGCTCGCCGGGTTTCACATCATCGACGTCGTCGATCTCGATGCCGCGCTCGCCTGGGGAGCGCGTTCACCAACGGCTTTGTACGGTGTCGTCGAGGTGCGTCCACTCATGGACAAGAGCCTTGACGACTTGCTGCGAGAGCTTGCCGGGTGAGCGCTCCTTCAGGCTCGGGGTGGCGGAGCCAGCGCGTCGACACCCGCCTCGAGCGCCGCCACGATGCGATCGACGTCGTACACGCAGCCGGCCCACGTGCCGCCGCTCGCCTGTTGGAGCGCCGCCCACAGACGCGTGTCCGCCGGCAAGGCGGCGTGGGGCGCGAGCCCGGGGTAGGGATCGCGCTCGGCGAGGATCGCCGCGCCCGCCCCCCGGTCGAGCCGCTCGCCGGCCACTCCCACGAGGTCGACTGAACCGGTGAGTGCGCGACGGTCGATCACGATCTCGATCAGGTCATCGTCGCGCACCCGGCCGATCGGGCCGCCGTGCAGGGCTTCCGGTCCGATGTGACCAACGCACGCGCCGCTCGAGAACCCGGAAAAGCGACCGTCGGTGAGGAGGGCGACGTGCTTGCCCCAGGGGAGATACCGCAGCGCCGTCGTGATCTGCGCGGTCTCCTGCATTCCCGTGCCCGACGGCCCGTTGCCGATCAACACGATCACGTCGCCCGCTCGGATCGGCCGCTCGCCGGCTCCTTTCACGGCGCGGATCGCGTCGCGCTCATCGACGAACACCCGCGCCGGTCCGCGGTGCCGGTACACCTGATCGTCGTCCACCACGGACGGGTCGAGCGCGGTGGCTTTGATCACCGCCCCGTCGGGCGCCAGGTTCCCGACCGGGAACACGACGGTGCAGGTGAGTCCCGCTCGACGCGCACTGTCGGGATCCATGATCACGTCGTCGGGAGCGACCGCCGCCGCGGCGGCGAGCCGAGCCCGTGCCGCGCGGCGTCGCTCGCTCGCCGCCCACCAGTCGAGCGTCGCATCGAGCGTGTCGCCCGTTGCCGTGAGCACGTCGCCGTGCAAGAGGCCCATACGGCGCAGGTGCAACATCACCTCCGGCACTCCACCGGCCATGAAGACTTGCACCGTCGGATGGCCGCGCGGCCCGTTCGGGAGGGCGTCGACCAGGCGTGGCGTGGCGCGATTCACGCGGATCCAGTCGTCCACCGTGGGCGGCCGCAGCCCCGCCGCATGCGCGATCGCGGGAATGTGCAGCAGCAGGTTGGTGGACCCACCGAACGCCGCGTGCACGAGCATAGCGTTCTCGAGCGCGTGCTGGGTCAGGATTCGTGTGAGCGGAATCCCGAGGGCGTGCAGCCGCACCAGCGCGAGGGCGGAGCGGGGGCCGAGCTCGAGCCACGCCGGCTCGCCCGACGGGGCGAGGGCGCTGTGCGGCAGCGCCAGTCCGAACGCCTCGGCCACGACCTGCGACGTCGCCGCGGTCCCCAGGAACTGGCATCCGCCGCCGCTCGACCCGCAGGCGCGACACCCCATTGTGGCTGCATAGTCGAGGCTCACGAGGTCGCGGGCGAAGCGAGCGCCCAGGCTCTGCACCTGGCCTGCGTCCTCCGCCCCGACCGCCGGCAGCGTGACCCCGCCGGGGACGATCACACCTGGCAGCTCGCGGCATCCCGCGAGCGCGAGCATGGTCGCGGGTAGTCCCTTGTCGCACGTGGCAATCCCGATTACGCCTGACGCGGTGGGGAGCGAGCGGATCAGCCGCCGCATGACGACGGCCGCGTCGTTGCGATACGGCAGGCTGTCGAACATCCCGGTGGTCCCCTGGGTGCGGCCGTCGCAGGGGTCGCTGCAGTAGGCCGCAAACGGGATCGCCCCCGCCGCGCGCAGCGTCTCGGCCGCCGCTCGGACGAGCAGCCCGATCTCCCAGTGGCCGGTGTGGTATCCCAGCGCCACCGGGGTCCCGTCCTCGCCGCGCAGGCCCCCGTGCGTGCTCACGATGACGTACTGCGGGCCGTCCAAGGACGCGGGGCTCCAGCCCATGCCCACGTTCTGCGTCAGGCCGAAGACGTTCCCGCTCGGCTCCTCGCGCAGCATGTCGGCGGTGAGAGGGAGCCGGCCGGCGGGCCCGTCACCGGCGAGCCGGCCGGCCGCGACGGCGCCAGCCGTGCCGAGCACCGCATCGAGGGGCGGCGCAGGGAGCTTGGCGTGCATAATCACAACGTTGCGGCGGCGGGCGGCGAATCGCCAGCGGTGATTGCACGGGCTGAAGCCCGGCCTCGGCCGCCACATCGTCCTGAAGGACGCTCGCGCACCAGCGTCCTTCCAGGACGCATCAGCGCCGAGGGCGCCCTTCAGGGCGTCCAATCAAGCCGCGGCGGCGGCCGGCGCCGGGCCTGCGTCCACCAATTGTTTGGTGACGGGCTCGATCCGAAAGTTGAGCCCTTCCAGCGTGCGGGATCCGAGAATTACGAGATCGCCGGGGTCTCCGAACACGACGTCGTCGCTGGTGCGTTTGCCGGCGACGTGGATGAAAGCGGCACCGGCCTGGCGCTTGAGGATCGTCCCGTCGGCCTGCCGGAAGCGCCACGTGTTGTACCGCTCGATACCGAGGGACTCAAGCACCTCGGCTGGAACCCATGACAGTTCCGCCCCGGTATCCACCAGGACCGATCTCAAGGTGCGTCGCTGACCCGGGCGGGCGGGGTTCTCGATCTCGATGTCTACGCGGAAGGTCCCCATGTCGCCGGACATACTACCTCCTGAGGTCATGCCGAGTAGTACCATATCGTTGCGGAGGATGTCAATCCATCACGTGGGCCTGCGCGACACGACGGTGATGCGTAGGGGCGCAGCATGCTGCGCCCCTACATCGATCAGGGCAGGGAGTTCTACCGCAACGGCACCAGCAGCGCGAGCACGACCGTCGTCACCATGCTGGTGATGCCGACGGACGCGAGCACGGGAGTCCACGACTTGAAGGTCTCCAGCTCCGACACGCCACCCATCTTCGAAAACAGCCAGAAGCCGCTGTCGTTCATCCATGTCCCGACGAGCGACCCGCTGGCGATGGCGGTCGCGACATACACCGCGTGAAACGGAAGACGACCGTTCGCCGGTAGCATGGCTGCCAGCATCGCGGCGGTCGTGATCATCGCCACGGTGCTCGAGCCTTGGGCGATCTTGATCAGGCTCGCGACCCCGAAGCCGAGAAAGAGAAAGACCAGGCCGGCGCCCATGCCCGCCGCCGCCTCGCTCCCCACGAAGGCTCGCTCGATCACCGGTCCGATCCCCGTGGCCTGCAGCGCGACCCCGAACGCCCCGCTCGCCGCGATGATCAGGATGATGAAACCAGCGCCCATGAGGGACGTGTCGACCATCCGCGCGAGGTCGGCCCGGCTCACGCCGCGCTCCCGCACGTACACCCACAGGGCGACGGCGGCGGCGACGAGCATCGCCAGGTTGGGGTTCCCGACGATCGCCGTGTAGGGCACGAGCGCCGACCAGATGGTGGAGTGCGCTCCCGGACGTCCCGTCATGGATGCGACCACCGTGTTCGACGAAATCAAGAGCACGGGCAGGACAATGGGCAGGAGAGAGGGGACGAGACCGGGAAGTGGCTGAGTCGCAGCAGCCGGCGCCGCGGCCGCTTGTGGCACGACGGGCATGCGGCGGTCCACCCATCCGGCCAGCAGCAACCCCACCCCGGCCGCGGGCAGCGACACCACCAGCCCGACCAGGACCATGGTGCCCAGATCGACGCCAAGGGTCCCGGCGACCGCCAGCGGTCCGGGGGTGGGCGGGACGAGCGTGTGCGTCGCTCCCGCGCCCGCCGCGATCGCCAGGAGGTACTTGAGATAGTAGCGGTTGGTGCGCGCGTACCCCGAGCGGGCCAGGGGGACCAGCAGATAGAAGACCGTGTCGAAGAACACGGGGATCGACAGGACGTAGCCCGTGGCGCACAGCGCGGTCGCGCTGCGCTTCTCGCCCAAGAGGCCGATGAACGCGGTGACGATCCGGTCCGCCGCCCCGCTGTCCATCATCGCCTGGCCGGCGATCGCGGCCAGCGCGATCACGATGCCGATGGTGCCCGCCGTGCGGCCGAAGCCCTCGGCCACACGCGCGATCTTCGCCGCGGGCTCGCCGGGAGCGAGCAGGCTGACCACGATCGCGGCGGCGACGAGCGCCAGGAACGCGTTCAGGCGGAGCCCGAGGATCCCGCCGAGGATCGTGGCCATGCCCAGGAGCAGGATCAACAGAGGATGCATGGGCGCCGTGCAGGAATGAGGGTCAGTTCAGCTTCAGGCCACGCGGCCCGACGTACTCGGATTGAGGACGGATGAGATGGTCCTGGGCGTGCTGCTCGATGACGTGCGCGCACCACCCCGCCACCCGCCCGCAGGCGAACGTCGCGACGAACGAGCGGGGCTTCAAGCCGAGGGACTGGAGCACGAGCGCGGTATAGAACTCCACGTTCGTCCGCAGGTTGCGGCCGGGCTTCGCCTCGTCGAGGACTCGCAAGCAGGTCGACTCCACGGCGCGCGCCAGATCGAACAGCGTCCGGTTTTCGAGGCGCGCCGCCGCCATCGTGTCCACCACCTGGGCGAGGACGTCGGCGCGCGGGTCGCGAACTTTGTAGACGCGGTGACCGAAGCCCATGATGCGCCGACCGGCCGCGAGCTCGTGCCGCACCCACGGCTCGGCGCGGTCGGCCGTGCCGATCTCCCGCAGCATGTCGAGCACCGGGCCGGGCGCGCCACCGTGGAGCGGGCCCTTGAGGGCGCCGATCGACCCCGTGACGGCACTCACCATGTCGGAGCGCGTGCTCGCGATCACCCGCGCCGCGAACGTCGACGCGTTCATGCCGTGGTCGATCACCGTCACCCAGTAGGTGTCGAGCGCGCGCGCCGCGGCGGGATCGGGCTCCGTGCCGTGCAGCATGTAGAGGAAGTTGGCGGCATGCGGAAGATCCGCGCGTGGCGCGATCGGCTCGTTGCCCTCGCTGATCCGCGCGTGCGCCGCGAGCACCGTCGGAAAGCGCGCCGTGAGACGTTTCGCCGACTCGAGGTCCGCGGTGGGCGAGATGTCATCGGGGTTGGCGAGGTCGAGCGACAAGGTGGCGCACGCCATGCGCAGCGCGTCGATGGGAGGGGCCGTGGCCGCGGCCCGCACCACCTCGAGCGTCTCCTCCGGCAGCGCGCGGACCGCCGCGAGCTCGCGCCGCAGTCGCCCCAGCTCGTCCCTGGTGGGCAGAGCCCCCCGCCAGAGGAGATGGGCCGCGTCTTCGAAGTGCGCGCGCCCGGCCAGCTCCTTGAGCTCGTAGCCGCCGATGATCAACTCGCCCCTGTCCCCATCGACGTGGCTCAGCCGGGTCCGGGCGGCCACCACGCCGTCCAGCCCGCGTGCAGCTGAGGTGCTGGTCCCGGGCATGCGACGCTCCTTCTATTCCGGGGGAAGTTCGGCTGCGGCTTCAATACTATGGCGGACCCTGTGAGAGCGGTACCGGGAGCGTAGCGGCGGAGCGGCGGCGGTCAGCGCAACGAGTCGCCGAAGGGCCCCCGGTCACTGAAGGGTTGGGACGCGCGCAGGGGAAACACGCGCTCGCATGCCGGACACTCCATCTCCGCGGCCCGCTCGGGCAACGCCGCGCGACGACTGCAGCGCGGGCACACGGCGTAGCGCGATCCCCACTTGACCGGCAGCTCGACCGCGTCGTAGGGACGGTCGACGACGGACCAGACGTCCGGGCGCACGGTCACGATCTCCAAGCAGTCGCGTGGGACGCTGCGGGTGCGCTGGAACACGTCGAGCCAGGCGGCGTCCGGCGTGAGGCGTACGACTTGATACCAGGCGCCGCGCCGCACGCCCACGTTCACGTCGCCCGCCACGCGGGCCCAAGGGGGCACGTCCGGCATGGTCTCCCTCCCGAGTCATGTCTCAAGTCCCGGCCCGCGAAACGCCGCGGGCCAGTCGGGGAGGGCGCGCCCCTCACGACTACTTTGCGCCGCGACGCTCCGCGGCGCCGGTGACCCTGATCACCCGCTACAGCGCGGCGGACCAGGGCAGCAGGCAGCGCTGGTGGCTGCTCGCGACTGCTAATTCCAAGCCGCGCATGACGTTGAGTGCGTGCTCCGGCGTCACGGCCAGCGTCGCCTTCCCCAGAATCGCGTCGCGCACGTTCTCGTAGTAGTGCGTGAAGCTCGAGGGCGTGGTGGGGATCGTCCGTGTGCCATCGGGCGTGACGAGTTTGCCGTACATCTCCGGTGGCTCAACGTCCCAGTCGGGCTGGTCGGGTGTGTGACCGGCTTTGAGTGCCGCTTCCTGCGGATCGAGGCCGTTCTTGATGAAGGAGCCCTTCGTGCCATGCACGGCAAAGGACGGTGCCATTGGCGCCGTCAGCATCGACGCTCGCAGGAGCGCTCGCATCCGCGAGTAGTGAAGCGTAACGTCGAAGGCGTCGTCCGTCTGCGCGCCGTCGCGCTCAATGCGGATGTCGGCGCCGATCGCCTGCGGGAGCCCGAACAGCAGGACGGCCTGGTCGAAGAGGTGCGGGCCCAAGTCGAACCACACGCCCGAGCCGGGCAGCGGCTGCTCCCGCCAAGCGCCCGGTCGCAGCTCGGGCCGGAACCGGTCGAAGTGCGCCTCGTAGCTTACGACTCGGCCGAGGACACCGTCCGACAGCACTTTCTGCGTGGTGACAAAGTCGCCGGTGTAGCGGCGGTCCTGATAGACCGACAGGACGCGTCGAGTCTCGCGCGCGAGCTCAACGAGATCTCGGGCCTCTGCGAGGGTTGTCGTAAACGGCTTGTCGACGACGACGTGCCGCCCCGCCGAGAGGCACTGCTTGGCAATCGGATGATGGCTCGTGTTCGACGTCGCCACGACCACTACGTCGAGCGGCCTGTTGAGCAGCTCGTCGACGCTCGGCACGAACTCGACATCGGGATAGCGCGGGTCCGGCGCGCCATGGCGCTGGACGATGGTCGTCAGTCGGAGACCCTGAACCGCGCGAATGACGGGGGCGTGGAAGACCTTGCCGGCGAAGCCAAAGCCGACCAATCCGACGTTGAGCATGGGGGGTGAATGTACACGAACGGCTGAGCTTCGCCCCCGTCTCCGCTCCCCACCCTACCGAGCTGGCCTCACGGGCGCGCGGGCGTAGGGGGAGTCTCGCCCCGCAATATGCTGGCGATGCGCGGTGGCAGCGCGCTGTTGCCGGCGCAGTCCGGCTGCCCCGAGTTAAGCTCGCTGAGCCTCGTGTCGAGGGTCACGTACACCCAGCAGGTGATCCCTTCCCGTCGCCCCGCCATCCAAACCACGGGCCCCCAGCTCCACGGACCGAATCGCAACGTCTGCTCGTTCCCCTTCGACGCCGTGAAGCCATAGTCGGGGGGCTCGAGGGTCTGCACCGGGCGTCCGGAGTCCGCGATAAGGGCGGATTCGGCGACCGCCCATTTGCGTAAGTCAGCGCTCATAATGGCCACTGCCTCGCGCCGCGCTCGGAAGTGCTGGTACACGGCCCGCGACATCACGCTCTCCGGCTCGGCCGATAGCTCCTGTGTCGCCTCCGTGATCCGAGTTTGCGCTCGGTCGACGCCGCGCGCGACGGGCTTGCAGGCCAGCATCACCGCAGCGCCGTATGCTGCCATCTGTCCGATTCGCATCGGTTCCCAGTTCAATCGCTCGTCATGATGAACAGCGGGGCTCCGTCGAACTTGTAGATCGGCCGCAACCGATCGGTGTTGTAGTACTTGGCGACGTCCACCACCTTCTTCTCCGACGTCACGCTCGAGATCGGCACCGTGTCGTAGAAGCCGCGGTGGATGCTGACGAGGCGGCCGTACTCTTTGCGCGCCACCAGGTCGAGCGCCAGGTTCCCGAACGCCATCGGGACGATGGAATCGAGCGCGTCCGGGTCACCGGAGCGCACCAGGTAGCCGAGCCGCTGGTTGACGACGTCGATGCGGCGGCCGTTGTTGTATTTCGGCGACGCGTCCCTCAGCGCCACGCCCACCTGGTCGCCGATGCCGCCGAGCTTGCGGTGGCCGAACATGTCGGTCTCCTCGCCCTCGTAGGTCATGCCGTCGTGCGTGGTGAGGCGCGCGCCCTCCGACACCAGCACGACCGCGTAGCGGCTGGGATTCTTGTTGCGATCCTGCGTGAGCAGCTCCGCCAGCCGCTCCACGTCGGCGGGGTGCTCGGGAATGACGCAGCGGTCGGCCGCACCCGCCATGGTGGGGAGCAGGGCGGTGAAGCCGGCGTAGCGCCCGAACACCTCGATCACCAGGAAGCGCTCGTGCGAGCCCGCCGAAGTGCGGAGCCGATGCGTCAGCTCAATGGTGCGCGTCACGCAGGTGCTGAAGCCGATGCAGTAGTCGGTGCCGTAGACGTCGTTGTCCATCGTCTTGGGGATGCCCACGACGTTCATCCCTGCGTCGTGCAACCGCTTGCCGTAGCTCAGCGTATCGTCGCCGCCGATGGGAATGAGGACGTCCACCCCGATGTGCTCCAGGTTCTTGAGCACGTCCTTGGTGATGTCGTTGACGTCCTGGTCGTAGCCGGTGAGGTGGGCCGGCACGCGGGCGCGCGGCAGGTGGCTCGGCCGCACGCGCGAGGTGTGGAGGAACGTGCCGCCGGTGCGGCCCGCGCGGTTGACGGTCGCTTCCGTGAGCGGCTGCACGTTCTCGCTGTTGTCGGCCTTCGCGTCGGGCACGTAGTCCACGAGCCCGGACCAGCCGCGGCGAATGCCGACGACGTTGTAGCCGTCGCGCAGCGCGCGAATCGTGATCGCCCGGATGGCGGGATTGAGACCGGGGACGTCGCCGCCGCCGGTCAGAATAGCTATGGTGCCTTTTCCCATGGAGACAAGATACGGCCAAGCAGCGATCTTTTCACGAAACCCCGCGAAGGTGTTCGATGAGGAGCATCAGCCCCCACATCGCCTGGCTGGCCGCGCACCGGACAGTGTTCACGGACGTGTTCGCCTACCGCGACGGCCGCTGGGTAGCCATCAACGCGCAGGAGACTCCGGTCGCCACGCCGCGCTTCGCGTATTGCGCGAGCGCAGCATCTCAGGGCACATGCTCAGGGTGTTGACAGTCATGGGTCTCGTCCCCTCCTTGTAGGGTCCACAACGCCCGAGCCATTGCTAATGCAACCCCCGCGTTTCGAGTTCAGCCTGGTGGCCGCGAGCCTCGCGCTCGCAGCGTGTGGCGCCGGGGCGGCCCCTGGCCCGTTTCACCCGCCCGTCCCAAGCCCGTCCGCGTCGGAGGCGCCCAGCGCCTTCGACAACAAGAGCAACGGCGTGGTCGATGATTCGACCCACGACGCCGACCGGGAGAGCTTTGACGAGGCCGAGGACATCGACGATGGGTTGGGACCGCTCTACAACGCGCAGTCCTGCCGCGAGTGCCACCAGAACCCGACCTCGGGCGGGCCCAGCCAGGTCAGCGAGCTGCGCGTCGGCCACGTCGACTCCGCCGGACACTTCCGCAACCCTGATATCCCGATTGCGCGTGGCGCGGTCGTGATTTCGGGGCGCACGCTCGTCAACGATCGCGCCATTTGCCCGAACGCCACATTCCCCGACTCTGAGATCCAGGAGCGGGTCCCGGATACGGAGACCATCCGCACGACCCGGCTCTCGCTCAATCTCCTGGGGGACGGTCTGGTGGAAGCACTTGCCGACCAGACGCTGCTCGAGCTCGCGCGGGAACAGCGCCGAGCCACGAGGGGACAGATCCACGGACAGGCGCTGTGGGTCCCGATCCTGGAAGCGCCGGGGCACACGGCGCTGGGGCGGTTCGGCTGGAAGGATCAGCACGCCAGCCTGTTGTCATTTGCCGGTGACGCCTACGTGAACGAGATGGGACTCACGAGCCGCTTGTTCCCCGACGAAGTGACCGATCTCTGCAACACCGCGGACGAGCCCAACAACAAGCCGGACTCGACCGGGCTCGAGGACATCGACCGGTTCACGCGCTTCATGCGCGCCACCAAGGCGCCCGCCCGTGATCGCGTGCTCGCGACGACCCCGCAGGCGATGAGAGGATCCGTGCTGTTCGACAGTATCGGGTGCGCCCTCTGCCACGTCCCGACCCTGACGACGGTCCCAGCGGGCAGCGCGATCAATGGCGGCACGTTCATGGTGCCGCCCGCGCTCGGCGACAAGGTGTTTCATCCGTTCGGAGACTACTTGCTGCACGACGTCGGGACCGGGGATGGGATCGCCGTGGCGATGCAGGAGCACTACGGCCGCAGGGTCTATCAGACCCTGTGGCGGGAGTTCGTGTTGGACAGCGTCGCGCGGGGCCGCAACAAGATCCGTACCGCCCCCCTGTGGGGGGTGCGTCTGCGCCCGCGGTTGATGCACGACGGGGCCTCCCTGACGTTCCGCGACGCGATCTTGCGCCACGGCGGCGAAGCCAGCGAGGTAACGCGGCGGTTCCGGAGGCTGCCGGAGCGCGACAAGGCTGCCGTGGCGGAGTTCTTGAAGTCGCTCTAAACGTTGTGGCTTCAGGGAGTCGGCTTCCACTGCGGCGTGCTCAGCGCGGCGAGCGACGGTGGCAGCGGAATCACTTCCCCGGTGGCGACACGGAGCAGGACCAGGGAGCTGGTAACGTTCCAAGAAATGGGCTGGTAACGCGCGACGAGCCATTCGCCGTCGGGTGACCAGGTGAGGCCCGGCTGGAAGATCGCGTCGAAGGGCGAGACGGCGCGCAGACCGGTTCCGTCGGGGGAGACCACCCAGACGCGGTTGTCGCCGACGTACGCGATCCGGTCGCCGCGCGGCGACCACCTGGGGTGAGAGCCCAAGAGGCCGAGCGGCTCCGCCACCCCGCTGGCGAGCGCGAGGATCTGGACATCCGGCGTATCGTACGGCGTCCCGTAGTGCTCTACCGCCGCGTGGGCGCCATCCGGCGACAGCGAGACATTCGCCTGCACGAGGCCAAAGCACTCGTCCGCCACCGGGGCGCTCACCCGCACGGGGTACGCGTCCGTGCCCAACACGCGGTACACGACCTCATTGTAGTTGCAGTAGCCGGCACTGAAGTACGTCTCCTGGCCGTCCGCGCTCACATCGACGGCGGTGATCTCGCCCACGCTCGGAGCCGCGCCGGCGATCAACCGAGTGCTGCCACCGTCGGTCGTGACACGGTACAACGTGCGGGGATCATCAAACCCGGCTACGAGGTAGCTCCCGTCCGGTGCCCACGCGATCCCGGCCCCGGTGTAGGTGCGCGGCACCGGGATCTGCCGGTAACCCGACCCATCCAGGTTCACCGTGGCGATCACACCGCCGTACCCCGTGACCGCCAGCACGCCGGTCGGGACGACGCTCGTCCACGCGGTATCCCGCACGGGTCCAGAGCTCGCGACCACGGCCGTACGGCCGTAGGCTCGACCCGTGACGCTCGCCGCGGCTACCTCTGCAACCGTGGTATCGCCGACGGTGAGCACGACGGTGCCGTCAGTGGCGTTGCCGTGGCGGTCCAGCGTTCGCCCACTGATGGCGTACGAAGCGCCGACGTAGACCGCCGTGTCCAGGGGGGTCAGCGCCACCGAGTCTGTGGCCCCAGGCCGCACGCGGTAACGTGCGGTGTCCACCAACCCCAGTACGGGGACGGTGACTTCGACGCCGGTCTCGCCGGCCACCGATCCAAGTTGCACTAACGCCGTCGCCCTGCTATTCGCGTCCGTTGTATCGACGACGAGGGAGGTCAGGGTCGCGTCTGTCAGCCGACCCACCAGCACTCCGGGGGTCGTCCATCCGTCGGGACGCCGGGCAGACAAGGAGGTGAAGCGCACGACGGCGTTGGGCACGCCGCGGCCCGCGGGCGTGTGGACTTCCACGACCAGGGCCTGGACCAAGCGGGCATCGATAGTGTCGTTCGCGCCGGCGCCGCTGACGATCGTCAATCCCGGCGGGCCAACGGGCGGCTCGGTGCCGTTGTCGCCGCAGCTCGCGGCCGCGACGACGAACATCAGACAAGAGAGGGAGGCCGACCGGACCACTTCGCAGTCTCGCCCCCGTCACGGGGGGTGCGCAAGATGAGACGTCGTGGCGTCAGCGCCACACTTTTCAGGTCGTGCGGCGGCCCGCGCGCGGCCGAACGGTCGCAGTCAGCGGCCGACCGCCTTGAGGTACAGCACCGCCGGGTCGCCCACCGCGTTCATGGCATGCCGACCGCCGGGAGGCGATTGTTAGAGCCGTCCTCGAGAGGAGCGCGCGTGAAAAGTCGCACCCTGGGCCCCACCGGCTACACCGTCAGCGAGATCGGCTTCGGCGGCTGGGGGCTCGGCGCCGACATGTGGCGCGGCGTCGACGATGCCATGGCACGGGAGGCGCTGCACGCGGCCGTGGACCAGGGCGTCACGTTCTTCGATACCGCGCTGGCGTACGGTACCGGACACAGCGAGCGCCTGATCGGCGAGGTGCTGCGCGACGAGATCCGCGCCGGTCGCGTCCGGGTCGCTACCAAAGTGCCGCCGCTCAACAACGAATGGCCGGGGAGGGCGAATCGGCCGCTCACGGCCGTGTTCCCCGCTCGACACGTGGCGGCGAGCACGGAAACGTCGCTCAAGAATCTCGGCGTCGAGGCCCTGTCGCTGCAGCAGCTCCATGTCTGGCACGACGCCTGGCTGGACGATCCGGAGTGGACGGCGTGCTATGAGCAGATGGTCCGCCTGAAACGCGAAGGGAAGGTGCTGCATTGGGGGATCTCGATCAACGACCATGCGCCCGAGACCGCGCTGCGCGTGCTCCAGAATCCGCTGTTCGAGACCGCCCAGGTCATTTACAACATCTACGATCGCTCGCCTGAGACGGCGCTGTTCGGGCTGGCACGAACCAAGCCGCTGGGGATCATCGTCCGAGTACCGTTCGACGAAGGCGCGCTCACCGGCCAGATCCGATCTACCACGGTGTTTCCTTCCGGCGACTGGCGCGAGGGGTACTTCAGCGGCGACCGTCGCGCCGAGGCGGAGCGCCGCAGCATGGCGCTGGCGCAGCTGCTCGGTGAGGAGGTCGAGACGCTGCCGGAGCTGGCGTTGCGGTTTTGTGTTTCGTCACCGGCGGTGTCGACGGTGATTCCTGGGATGCGCCGCCCGGCGCACGTGCGCCAGAACGCCGCGGCGTCGGCCAAGGGCCCGTTGTCCGCAGGGCTCCTTTCCAAGCTCGAGGCGCATGCCTGGGACAAGAACTGGTACCCTGACTAGACCCCGCCGGGATGGTACTCTCGCTCCGTATGCCCCACCAGCTGCGGGCGGTAGAAGTACACATCCCTCAAGCTGCCTGTGACGTAGCGCTCCACCTCGTCGGAAAAGTGGACTGAGCGCGGGTCGCCGCTTTCGCCGCCCGCCGTGACCGCCTCGGCCCGCACGCTGTCGCCGAATTCGACCACGGCCACGAAGCTGTTGCCGCTCGTGCCATACCACCGCTTGGTGTTGGGGTAGGCGCGCGCAGCGAACGAAGCAAGCGATCCCCAGACCGACGAGGTGAACGGCACGGGGACGCTGGGCCGTGCATCGTCGAAACGGGGCGCGATTGCGTCGTCGAGCCGCTGGAACCGGTTGATCTCCCCCCACGGCGTCCGCCACGTCCCGAAGTCCGTGGTGAGGCGCGCTGTGGCCGCAGCGAGCGACGCGAGCAGCTCTGCGTCGGTGGTCCGGTCCGCGGCGTAGCTCACGGCGGACATGCCCGACTTGCGCGCTTCGTCCGCGACACGCCGCAGCAGGTCGCTGCCCCAGAACACGGCCAGGGACGTCGCCACGGAGCCGGCTCCCCAGCGATAATCCCAGCCGCGCAGCTCTGCGAGCTGATCGGAGAGCCTCTCCCGGAGCGAGTCCGCAGCCGGGAGGCGGTCGTAGGCACGGACGAGCGGCGGCAGCATGCGCTCGAAGGCGGGGAGGTAGGAGTCGAATGCCGCGGCCACGAGCGCGTGCATCGTCCAGGATGTGGGGCGCGCGAGCAGCCGCAAGGCGTGGTAGCCGCGCGCCGTCTCTTCCGCGCCGGTCTCCACGTAGCGGGGGTAGTCCGCCCGCCTCGGGCTGTCGGGACCGGCAGCCGACCAGGGCCAGTTGTTCGAGTTGTACACCCACCCCACCGCGGGGTTGACCACGTTGGGCGTCTCGTCGAAGGAGAGAACGCCACGATAATCGGTGGCGGGGCTGCTGCCGTCCACCGGCTCGGTCCAATCGAACGCGGTGTCGCGTCGCGGGATGTAGTTCGAATGGAAGTAGGCGATGTTCCCTCGGGCGTCGGCGAAGACCGTGTTGTTGGACGAGTTGGTGTGCAGCTCCATGATCCTGCGGAACGCCGCGTAGTCTCGCGCCTTGGTGCGTGTATAGGACTGAATCAGGGCGTTGACCGGGCTCTGCATCAGAGCAACGGTCACCCACCGGTCGCCCTGGCGGCGGACGACGGGTCCGTGCGCGGTGTAGTAGACGGTGAAGCTCCGCCGCGCCAAGCCGGTGTCGGTCTTGAAGAGGACGGTGAGCGTGCGGGCGCGGACCGGCAGCTCGCGATCGCCGTGGCGGTAGTAGGTCCGGCCGCCGCGCTGCACCACCGTTTCCAGAAACTCGTCGATGTTGTCCACCCCGCTCGAGGTGTGCATCCAGCCGCAGGTCGGGTTGAACCCCTGATACACGAAGAACTGCCCCCACGTCACCGCGCCGTACGCATCGAGGCCCTGGTCGCTCGCCATCTGCAGCTCGGAGCGAAAGTAGAACGACGTGTGCGGATTGATCCACAGGAGCGCATGGTGGTCTCGCGTGAGCTTCGGCGCGATGGCGATGCCGTTGGACCCACCCCCCTCGGGGGTTGAACCGTCGCCCCCCGGGAGCGGCGCGCCGGCCGGCGCGCCGCCGTAGAACGCCGCGAGGTCCGCGAGCTCCACGCGCTCGATGTCACCCCCGATGCTCCCTTCGGTGAATGACAGCGCCATCCACGGCTCGAAGCGCGTGATCACGCGCGGTTTCACCTCCGGGTGCGTATGGAGATAGAAGTTCAGCCCGTCGGCGAAGGCGTCCATCAGGCGCCGGAGCCAGGCCGGGCTGCGGCGATACTGCGCCCGCAGCGAGTCGGGCTCGATAAAGAGCTTCATCCGCAGGTCGCTATAGATCGCGGCGGGGCCATCGGCTTCGGCGAGCCGGCCGAGCGCGTTCAGGTAGTTCGTCTCGACGCGGTTGAAGTCGTCCTCGGCCTGGGCGTACTCCATCCCGAACACCGCGTCGGCGTCGGTCTTCCCATAGACGTGCGCGATGCCCCAATCGTCGCGGATGATGGTGACGTTGCGTGCCTCGCGCTCCCAGCGGGCGACGTCCGTGCCCTGGCTGAGCCAGGCGAGGCCGAGCGTGAGCAGTGCGGTGACGGCGTTCATGACGGCGGTGGTGCTACGGCCGGGTCACCGTCAGCCCCGTCACCAGGCCCTCCGTGTTGTGCGCGAAGCGGATCCCGTAAATGCCGTCGGTGGACTTGAGCTTCCCCGGCGCCACGACGTCGGCCCTGGCGTAGGTGGCGACGACCGTGCCGTTGATGAGGCAGGTCACCTTGTCCCCTTTCACCGACAGTGCGATGTCCTGCGTGACGGGCTGGCCCGGCGCCGCCGCCCGGTGCACCGCGGCGTTCGCCTCGCCCTCTCGCCCGTTCATCCTGAAGGGTGCGGGCCCGAACCCCCGCACGATGAAGGTCCCGTTCCCGTACGCCTCACAGTACAACAGATTCTCGTGGTCGGTGCCCAGGTCGGTCCCGCCGATGAAGACGCCGTAGGGGTGCGGGTGATCGTTCAAGTTCATGTACTTGGGCTCGGTGAAGGTCGCCTTGACCGTATAGTCGCCCTGGGCCGTGTTGGCCGGGTTCCAGTAGATCGCCGCGGGGCCGGTGGTCACGTGGAGCGCGTCGCCCTGCTTCGCGAGTTTGGCGTCACTGACCGTCCGTCCTCGCGCCGCGTCCCGGGCGTCCACCGCGCCCTGCCAACCTGGAGCCGAGATCCCGCCGCCGCTGACGGCGTGGACCGGCTCCTCTTGTGTCACGGCCAGTGCGGGCAGGCCGAGGATCGTGAGTGTCAAGACGGTGACTGCGGAGATCCGACGCATGCTGTCCTCCTGTATTTCACGTGATTGTCGCGACCCGCTACCGGCTCGCCACGGCGCGGCGGGCGATCGCGACCTCGGGCCGCGCGCCATCGCCCTTGGCCATGAGGTCCAGGAACTCGCGATACTTCGCGCGAGCGGTGGCCATGTCGCCCGTGCGCTCGGCGGCGCGCGCCAGGCCGAACAGGCTGCGGGCGCGGTTGGGCGAGAGCGCCAGCGTCGCCGCATAGGCCTGCGCGGCCTCGGTGGGCTTCCCTACCGATAGGAGTAGGTCGCCCTCGAGCTCGCGGGCGGGAAGGACGGGCCCGGGCGTCACGGGGTGCTTCTGCGTGCCGTCCTCGCGGTCAGCCGCCTGCCGGGCGTGGAGGATGGCGGCGGCCGTGTCTCCCATTACGAGGTCGAGCCATGCCTTCGCCGCGAGCAGCTGGATGGCCACCTGTCCGGCCCAGTACGCCTGCGGACCCCCGCTCGCCCTGAGCGCGCTGTCGATCCGCGCGAGCTCGAGCAGCTCCTGGCGGGCCGCAGCGCTGTCGTTGCCCCGCGCCGCGCCGATCGCGCGGGCGAAATGTGTGATGCCTTCGGCGGCGGGCCATTCGGGGGCGGGATGCACGGCGAGCCGGGCGGCCTCGTCCCACGCGCTGCGCTCGAGGGCGACACGGGCCGGAATGGCGGCGCCGGCGTACTCGTGCGGAAGGGAGCCGGCCGGAAAACCAGCCGGAGCGGCTGCGGCCTCCGCCGCGACGCGGCGCGCGGCGGTGTCACGCCCCTGCTGCAAGTACGCGTACGTCAGGTAATCGAGGGCGTGGGTCCGCTGGTCCCACATGGCGGTGAGCCCTCGCTCGACTTCGTAGGCGCGCGCGGCCGCCGCCGAGCGGGTGTTCGACGCGATCGCGTCGTCCCAGGCCCCGAGCCGCGTGAAGATGTGTGACGGCATGTGCTGGGCGTGCGGGACGTCGGGCGCGATCTCGGCGTAGCGCCGCGCGGCATCCAAGCCGTGCGCCGCGAGCTGCGGCACGTCGTTCGTGTGGATCAGGTAGTGGGCGAGCCCCGGGTGGCGGGGCTCACGGCGGAACAGCGGCTCGAGAATCGAGTCGGCCCGTTTCTGGTAGGCGAACGTCGTGTCAGTGGCGTTCGCCTGTCCCACCGCGATGAGGGCGAGCGCGTAGAAGATCGCCGCCTCGCGGTCCGACGGGCTGTGGCGTTGCACCGTGTCCATCGCCAGCGCGTAGCGGTCCAGCCGGGTCTTGGGATCCGTCCGGTCGAAGTCGACGTAGTACGCGCGGATCGCGCCCAGATAGTCGCGCTCGCGTGCCGTTCGAGCGGCGGCGACGCCGCGGTCGATCGCCGCGAGCGCCGCCTTCGCGTCCGCGGAAGAGGGCGGGGTCCAGAGCGGGTGCAGCAGGCTCATCGCCTGACCCCAGAAGGCCATGGCGCAGCTCGAATCCACCACGGCCGCGGCCGTGAAGGTCTCGGTCGCCTTCTCGTACCAAAAGGAGTGCAGATAGGCGACGCCGTGCTCGACCTCGCGCCGCGCGGCGCCACGGCAGGATGTCGCGAACCGCACGTGGCCCAGCCGCTCCCCGTGGCCGCCGTGCTCCTCGGGCCCTTGCGCGGCGAGCGGGACGGCGAGCGCGGACGCGAGCAACGCGAGTCCGGGGATGGAACGGAAGGCGTTCATGTGTTCCCTTGATGTCAATACGGATGCAGCGCCTTTACGCGCTCCGCCAGATCGGCCGGGTCAGTCGCCACCACCTGGCCGAACGGCGACACGTAGATGCGCACCGTGGGCGCGCCCGGGATCACGGTTGGCCCGAACGCGAAACGCCACACGCGCGGGTGCCCGGCCAGTTGGGGCGCGCCCTGCCAGAGCAATGTGGTGGATTGCTTCCCCATCTCCGGCGGGGGCGCGCCGAGCAGCGTGCCCACGGCCGAGAGGGCGGCGGCCCACGAGGCGCCTGCGAGCAGCGCGGCGACAAATGCCGCCATAACGGTCAGCCAGAACAGGCGAGCCATCGTGAATTGATAGCGCCGCGCCGCCGGTGGCACAACCAGTCCCGGCTCTGACACACTCCTAACTCCGGCCAGTATCCGGGCGACGACTGGGCCGCCATACTTATCCCGACATGCTCCTCGCGGTGGTCGCCCTGCTCCATTGCTGCGACCCGGCGCCGACGTACTCGGGCCGGGAGCATCAGCTCGACGTGCGGATTCCATGGGTGGAGGGTGATGTCGTCATCGACGGCGCCCTCGCCGACTCCGTGTGGGCCCACGCCGCCCTGTTGACGGGGTTTTCGCAGTACGCCCCGAACGACGGCCTCCCCGCCGCGGACTCCACTCAGGTGCTGGTCTGGTACTCGTCCACGGCGATCTATTTCGGCATTCGTGCCTTCGAGCAGCACGGCCGTCCCACGATGACGCTGGCGAATCGCGACCAGATCTTCGGCGACGACAACGTGCAGATCCTGCTCGGCACATTTCACGACGGGAAGCAGGCCTTGATGTTTGCCGTGAATCCGCTCGGCGTGCAGGGCGATGGCTCGTTGATCGAGGGAGCCAACGTCACCGCGAGCGGCTTCATCGGCGGCGCGGTGGTGGGACGGGAGCACCCCGACCTGAGTCCCGACTTCGTGTTTCAGTCGCGCGGGCGCGTCACCGATTGGGGATACGAAGTCGAGGTGCGCATCCCGTTCAAGAGCCTCCGCTATCAACCGCGCCAGCCGCAGGACTGGAAGCTGAACATCGTGCGCGAGGTCCAGCACTCGGGCGTCGAGGATTCCTGGTACCCGGCGCGCCGCGCGAGCGCGACGTTCATCGGGCAGGCGGGCAACCTGGTTGGGCTGAGCGGCATGCATCGCGGTCTCGTGGTGGACTTGAACCCGGAGGCGACCGGGAAAGCGAGCGGTGCTCCCACTCTCACCCGGGGCTATCGGTACGACGTGGGAGACCCGCAGGTGGGCGGCAACGTCCGCTGGGGCGTCTCGGATAACCTCACCCTCAACGGCACGATCAAGCCGGACTTTTCGCAGGTCGAGTCGGACGCAGGCCAGCTCGCGTTCGATCCGCGCCAGGCGCTGTTCTTTCCGGAGAAGCGGCCGTTCTTCTTGGAAGGCAGCGAGCTGTTTCAGGTGCCCCAGAACCTCATCTATACACGTCGTATCGTCCAACCAATCGCCGCGGTCAAGCTCACCGGGACCACCTTCGGCACCGACCTCGGCCTGCTCTCGGCGGTGGACCAGAAGTTCGCGTCCGCGTCCGGCACGGACAACCCCATTTTCAACATTCTGCGGGCCCAGCGCAGTCTGGGCCGAGGGTCACGCGTCGGGTTGGTTTACACCGATCGGATCGAGGGCGGCGACTACAACCGTGTGGCGGAGGTCGACAGTCGACTGGTCTTCAAGGAGATCTACGGACTGAACCTGCAGCTCGCCGGCAGCCGCACGCGGACCGGCGGCGTGACCACGACCGCCAGTTCACGATTCAGCATCGCATCTGGGGTCTGCGCAGTGTGTTCGCCGGCATCTCGGACCAGTTTCGCGACGCCAGCGGATTCATCGGCCGGGCGGGGATCGTGCATTCGTACGTCGATCCGAGCTACACGGCCTACGGGGGCCCCGGCGCATGGCTGCAGCGGTTCACCGGCGACATCCTGGTGGACGGCATCTGGCAGTACCAGAATTTCATTCATGGGCGTCACCTGCAGGACAAGAAGCTGCACTTCAACGGCAACGCGACGCTGCGCGGCGGCTGGAACGTGGGTGCGGGATACTTCGTGGAATCGTTCGGCTACGATTCCGCTCTCTATGCCGGCGACAGTCTGGAAGTGCCGCTCGCCGGCGGCGGCCTCGACACGGTGCCGTTCACGGGACAGCCGACGATCACGAACGGCGAATACATCGTCCAGATCGGGACACCACAGTGGAAGCATTTCAGTGGTAGCGGGTTTTTTCTGCAAGGCCACGATGAGAACTTCTTCGAGTGGGCCTCGGCCGATCTGCGACTGCTGAGCGTGGACGTGTCGTACCGCCCCACGGAGCGGCTCCGCAACAGCGTCAGCTACTTCTGGCAGCAGGTGAACCGCCGCACCGACGGCAGCCTAGTGAACGTCGGTCGCGTGCTCCGGGCCAAGGTCGAATACCAGGTTTCGCGTCCGCTGTTCGTACGGGTGGTGGGCCAGTACATCCAGGACAAGACCGACTCGCTGCGCGACGACTCCCGCACCGGTGCGCCGATTCTCATCAGCGGACCGGGCGGCCTGACTCGCTCCGCCGCTTCGCACAGCAATCTCTTCCACGCGGACGTGCTGCTCAGCTATCAACCGGTCCCGGGGACGGTAGTGTTCGCGGGGTACGGCAGCGACATGGTGGACCAGGACGCATTCCGGTTCCGCGGCCTCACGCGGACGGACGACGCGTTCTTCGTCAAGTTGAGCTACCTGTTCAGGCTGTGATCATCGGTGTAGACAAGCCGCCGCCGCCCTGATAGCTTCGCCGCTTCCCAATCGACCTTATGCCGCCTTTTCTCGCAGAGCTGCTGGGGACCATGCTGTTGATCATCCTGGGCGATGGCGTGGTCGCCAACGTGGTGCTCGCCAAAACCAAAGGCCAGAACGCCGGGTGGATCGTCATCACCGCGGGCTGGGCCTTCGGCGTCGCGGTCGCGGTGTATGCCGTCGGTAGCTTCAGCGGCGCGCACCTGAACCCCGCGGTGACCATCGGCCTCGCCTCCATCGGCAAGTTCGCGTGGGCCTCGGTCCCCGGCTACATCGCGGCACAAATGCTCGGTGCGTTTCTCGGTGCCACGATCGTCTGGCTCGCCTACCTGCCGCACTGGCCTGTCACGGAGAGCCAGCCTGGGAAGCTGGCCGTGTTTTGCACCGCCCCCGCCATCCGCAATACGACTGCGAACTTGCTCACCGAGGTCATCGGCACCTTCCTGTTGGTGCTGGGTGTGCTGGCCATCCTGACGCCGAAGAATCTCAACCCGGTACACGGCTGGGACGCGGGGTTCGGCCCGTTCCTGGTCGGTATCCTCGTGTGGGCCATCGGCCTGTCGTTGGGTGGGCCTACCGGGTACGCCATCAACCCGGCCCGCGACCTGGGTCCCCGCCTCGCGCACGCGCTGCTGCCGGTTGCGGGAAAGGGCGGCTCCGATTGGGGCTATGCGTGGATACCGGTGGTCGGACCGATCGTCGGCGGCCTGATCGCGGCGCTGGTCTATCGGGCGTATTGGCCGGCATGAAGCACATCCTCGCCCTGGACCAGGGCACGACGAGCTCGCGCACCATCGTGTTCGATCATAGCGGCAATGTCGTCGCGTCGGCGCAGCAGGAGTTTCGCCAGATCTTTCCCAAGCCGGGCTGGGTCGAGCACGACGCCAGGGAGATTTGGGCCACACAGCTGCACACGGCGAAGGAAGCCGTGGCGAAGGCCGGGCTGACCGCGGCCGACATCGCCGCCATCGGGATCACGAATCAGCGGGAAACGACCGTGGTCTGGGACCGCGCGACGGGCGAGCCGGTGCACCATGCGATCGTGTGGCAGGATCGCCGCACGGCCGCCGCGTGCGATCGGTTGAAGGCCCGCGGGCTGGCGCCACTGATCAAGCGCAAGACGGGGCTCGTGGTCGACGCGTACTTCTCCGGCACGAAGCTCGAGTGGCTGCTGCGCAACGTGCCGGGCGCGCGCGCCAGGGCGAAGGCCGGCAAGCTGGCGTTCGGCACCGTGGACTCGTGGCTGGTGTGGAATCTCACCGGCGGCCGCGTGCACGTGACCGATCCGAGCAATGCGTCGCGCACCATGCTCTTCAACCTTCGCACCGGCGATTGGGACGACGCGCTGCTCAAGCTGTTCGGCGTCCCGCGCTCGGTGTGTCCCGCGCTCGGTGTTGCCGGACGTCGGCTCGTCGAGCGAAGTGTACGGCGAGACCACGCTGTTCGGCGGTCGGATCCCGATCGCCGGGATGGCGGGCGACCAGCAGGCCGCGCTGTTCGGCCAGGCGTGCACCCAGCCCGGGATGGTGAAGAACACCTACGGCACCGGCTGCTTCATGCTCATGAACACGGGAGCAAAGCCGATCGCCTCCAGGAACAATCTCCTGACCACGGTGGCGTGGCGCATCGGGAAGCGCACCGAGTACGCGCTGGAAGGCAGCATTTTCATCGCCGGGGCGGTGGTGCAGTGGCTGCGCGACGGCCTCGGGATCATCAAGTCGTCGTCCGAGGTGGAAGCCCTGGCCGCGCAGGTGACCGATCCCGAGGGCGTGTACCTCGTCCCCGCGTTCGCCGGCCTGGGCGCGCCGCACTGGGATCAATACGCGCGCGGCCTGCTCGCCGGCCTCACGCGCGGCACCACGGCGGCGCATATCGCGCGCGCGGCGCTCGAGGGCATCGCGTTTCAGGTGGCGGATGTGCTGCGGGCAATGGAAGCCGATGCGAAGATCAGGCTCAAGGAGCTGCGGGTGGATGGCGGTGCGTCTGCCAACAATCTGTTGATGCAGTTCCAGTCGAATCTGCTGGGCGTTCCCGTGGTGCGGCCTAAAGTCACCGAGACGACCGCGCTGGGCGCGGCGTATCTCGCGGGATTGGCCGTGGGCTACTGGACGGACCAGCGACAGATCGCGGCCCAGTGGCAGGTGGATCGCCGCTTCACGTCCGCGATGCAACCCGCTCGGCGCAAGCTGCTCGAGGCCGGGTGGCGCAAGGCGCTGGACCGGGCTCGGCGCTGGGAAACGGCGAGCTGAAAGGGCTCTCCATGGAAGTGATCATTCAGCGAAGCTACGAGGAGATGAGCAGGACGGCGGCGCAGATCGTCGTCGAGGTGCTCAACACCAAGCCCAATGCCGTGCTCGGCATGGCGACCGGATCCACCCCGCTCGGCCTGTACCAGGAGCTGGTGCGGCTGCACAAGGCCGAGCAGATCGATTTCTCCCGGGTCACGACGTTCAACCTCGATGAGTACGTGGGCCTGCCCATGAATCACCCGCAGAGCTACCACTACTTCATGCACGAGCACTTCTTCCAGCACGTCAACATCCCCCGGCACAACATCAACATCCCTTCGGGCACCACCAGCAATTACCCGGCCTTCTGCCAGTGGTACGAGCAGCGCATTGGGGAGTGCGGCGGGATCGACCTGCAGATCCTGGGCATCGGCTCGGACGGGCATATCGCGTTCAACGAGCCGGGGAGCTCGCTCAGCTCGCGCACCCGGCTCAAGACGCTGTCGAAGCAGACGATCGACGACAACGCCCGGTTCTTCGACACCCGAGAGGACGTGCCGGTCTACGCGATTACCATGGGTGTCGGGACCATCCTCGACGCACGCAAGCTGGTGTTGGTGGCGAGCGGCAAGCACAAGGCCAAGGCGATTGCCCAGGCCGTCGAGGGACCGGTCACCAGTATGGTGACGGCCAGCGCCCTCCAGCTGCATCGTGATGCGATCGTGATCACCGACCAGGAGGCCGCCGCGGACCTGACCATGCGCGATTACTACGAGTTCATCTACGCGGCCAAACCAGCCGCGCCCAAGTCGTGACGCCTGCACGCGTAGGGTTGTTGCTGCTGCTTGCAAGCGGTCCCGCTGCCGCGGCCGCTCTGCAGCTCCCGGGGAAGCGCGTGCTCGTCTATACCACGGCCGAGAGCACCAGCTTTCGGTTGACCCCCACCGACACGCTGGCGTTCAGGCCATCCGAGTCGACGTCGGAAGGGAAAGTGTACGTCTTTGTCGATCCGAAGAAGACATTCCAACCGTTCATCGGAATCGGCGGCGCCCTGACCGACGCCGCGGCCGAGACGTTCGCGAAGCTCCCCGCGGCCCGGCAGGACGAGCTGATCGCCGCCTATTACAGCGCGGATAGGGGGATCGGGTATACGCTGGCTCGGACCAACATCCACAGCTGCGACTTCTCGAGCGAGAGCTATACCTACGTGACGGAAGGCGATAAGGACCTGACGTCGTTCTCCATCGCGCATGACTTGCGCTACCGAATCCCGCTGATCAAGCGAGCCATGGCGGCGACCGCCAACCGGCTCAAGCTGTTCGCCAGTCCCTGGAGCCCGCCGGCATACATGAAGAACAACAACGACATGCTGCACGGCGGCCATCTGCGCCCGGAGTTTTACCGCGCGTGGGCCCTCTATTACACGAAGTTCATCAAGAGCTACCGGCAGGCGGGCGTGCCCATCTGGGGCATCACGGTCCAGAACGAGCCGATGGCGACTCAGACCTGGGAGTCGTGCGTCTATCAGGCGACGGACGAGCGAGACTTCGTCAAGAACTATCTTGGCCCGGCGATGGTGGAGCAGGGGCTGCGCGACGTCCACGTCATGGTGTGGGACCACAACCGCGACCTGATCGTGCAGCGGGCCCAGACGATCCTGGACGATCCGGCGGCGGCGAAGTACGTGTGGGGGATCGCGTTTCACTGGTACGAAGACTGGTCGGGTGGAACGCAGATGTACGACAACGTGGCGCTGGTGCACCACCTTTACCCGACCAAGCACCTCCTGTTCACCGAGGGCACCCCGGCGAACTTCGACTCGACGGCGTACGGCCGCTGGAGCCTGGGCGAGGCATACGGGCGGTCGATGATCCACGATTTCAATTCGGGGACCGAGGGTTGGACGGACTGGAACATTCTGCTCGATGAGCGGGGCGGTCCCAACCACGTCGGCAACTTCTGTTTTGCGCCGGTCCATGCCGACACGCGAACGGGCACGCTGATCTACACCAACTCGTACTACTATATCGGCCACTTCTCGAAGTTCATCCGTCCGGGCGCCCGCCGGATCCTGGCGTCGCCGAGCCGCAGCATGCTGCTCACGACGGGCTTCGTCAACGACGACGGGAAGGTGGTCGTGGTCGTCATGAACCCCACGGCACAGGGCGGACCGTATAACCTCACCGTCGGCGGGGCCTCGGTCGAGATCACTACGCGGCCGCACTCCATTCAGACCGTGGTGTTCTAGCGTCGTGAGCGATCGTCCCATCATCCGCGTCCAGCACATCGTCAAGTCGTTCGGCGACGTCAAGGCGGTCAACGACGTCTCGTTCGACGTGCGTGCCGGCGAGATCTTCGCGTTCCTCGGGCCGAACGGGGCCGGCAAGACCACCACCATCAAGATGCTCACCACCCTGCTGCGGCCGACGAGCGGCTCGCTCGAGCTCGACGGACTCGACCCGACCGCACATCCAACCGAGGTCCGCAAGCGATTCGGCGTGGTGTTCCAGGATCCCAGTCTCGACGGCGACCTCACGGCGTGGGAGAACATGGACATCCACGGCGTGCTGTACCACGTGCCACGGCACGCGCGGCGGGAGCGGTGCGAAGCCCTGCTGCGGATGTTCGAGCTGTGGGAGCGGCGCAATGACTTGGTGAAGACGTTCTCCGGCGGCATGAAGCGCCGGCTCGAGATTGCCCGCGGGCTGTTGCACACGCCGAAGGTATTGTTTCTCGACGAGCCGACGCTCGGGCTCGATCCGCAGAGCCGCAATCAGATGTGGAGCCACGTGCAGAGCCTGCGGGCGAGCGAGGGCGTGACGGTGTTCCTCACCACCCACTACATGGACGAGGCGGATCGCGTGGCGGATCGCATCGCCGTGATCGACCACGGCCGGCTCGTCGCGACCGGCTCGTCGGCCGAGCTCAAGGCACAAACCGGCAGCGATTCGCTCGAGGCGGCCTTCCTCGCGCTCACCGGCACCACCATCCGGGACGAGAGCGCGACCGCCGCGGACCAGATGCGGCAGGTCATGCGGGTGTGGCGGAGATGACGGCATGAGCGTCATCTTCATTCTCTGGCTGCGAGAGGTGAAGAAGTACGTGCGCTCGCGCGTGCAGATCGTGACGTCGCTCGGCGGCCCGCTCATGTACCTGGGCGTGCTCGGCTTCGGCCTCGCGCCGGTGTTCCAGCGCGCCGGCGAAGGCAGCTATCTGCAGTTCATGGCGCCCGGCGTGATCGGGATGACGGTCCTGTTCACGGCCATGTTCTCGGGGATCGCCATGTTGTGGGACCGCCAGTTCGGATTTCTCAAGGAGACGCTGGTCGCGCCGGTGCCGCGCCTGGCGATCATGATCGGGCGGACCTTGGGGGGCGCGACAGTCGCGGTGCTGCAGGGCACGCTGATTTTCGTCGTGACCTTGATCGCAGGATTTCGACCGGTGAGCTGGATCGCCGTGCCGCTCGCGTTTCTCGTCATCGGGCTGATCGCCGTGATATTCTCGGCGCTCGCGACCGCGATCGGGTCGAGCCTCAAGGAGATGCAGGGCTTTCAGATGGTGATGAACTTCCTCGTGATGCCGATCTTCTTTCTCTCGGGGGCGATCTATCCGCTCGAGGGGCTCCCCGCGGTCCTGGCGGGGCTCACCCGCGTCGATCCGCTGACGTACGGGGTCGACGGCGTGCGCGGACTGCTGATCGGGAGGACGCATTTCGGCGTCCCGCTGGACGTTGCCGTGCTGGTCGGCGTCGGGGTGCTCTTCGTGCTCGCGGGCGCGTGGCGGTTCTCGAAGATCGAGGCGTGAGCTGTGCTACTGCGCCGCGAGAGCCGCCAACGTCTCCGCCGCGCTACAGTAAGTTAGCGCCGCATGCCTATTCCCTATTACCATGTAGACGTATTCAC
>WNEP01000224.1_pt1 | contig 28709 bp, 22 predicted proteins | sample 5399961 | NCBI WGS metagenome assembly WNEP01 (sample SAMN13153329, study PRJNA577476) | soil metagenome | isolation source: 20 cm grassland meadow soil pre-rain plot 5 | place: USA:California | collected 2015-09-08 | reverse complement strand
GCGCCTGAGATGCTCAAGCAGCTCGATATCAGTGGACCGCTGGTAGGCTTCCTGACGCGAAATGCACTCGTCCAATCCGGAGCAAGCGTCTCACTCGCCGGCTGGGCGAAGCCTGTGGCTGAACCAGAAATCGCTGTCCATGTTACCCACGACGTTTCGGCCGGCGCCGACCGCGACACTGCCAACGCCGCGATTGCCGGGATCTCCCCGGCAATAGAGATGGTCGACCTCACCGAGCCGCCGGAGGACCCGGAGCGAATTCTAGGCGGCAATATTTATCAGCGGCACGTTGTGCTCTCTGGCGACGCACCGGCGCGCACCGGCAGCACATCGGACGACGTCGTATGCCGAATCCTCCGGCGCGGTACTGAGTTCGTGCGCACCAGCAATCCGCAGGCCAACTCCGGCAATTGGGTAGATATCGTGCGGCACGTCGCGGATGTGCTGGCGGCTTTCGGCGAACGACTGCGTGGGGGAGAAATTATTATCACCGGCTCGGTGGTGGCGCCGCTTGTGATCGAGCCCGAGGAAGATACGATTGCATTCGAGCTTGATCCCGTCGGTGGCGTCGAGGTTCGTTTTTCCGGCCGGTGAAAGGACGGTTGCGTGCCGAGGCGAAGTGAGTAGCCTCCCTGCATCGACTCCCCGATCAGGACCTTGAGATATGTCGAAACTCTGCGCCTGGATTGTCTTTGTTGTCGCACTCCTCGCGTTGCCGTCGCTGGTGCACGCAGAGACAGCAGACTGGCCACAGCGGCCGATCCGCTTCGTCATTCCGTTCGGTCCGGGCGCCGGCGCAGATATCGGCGCGCGCCTTATTCAGGACCGGCTGCAGGCACGCTGGGGCAAGCCGGTGGTAATTGAGAACCGTCCGGGCGGCGATAGCATGATCGCGATTCAGGCCGTCCTATCTGCCAACGACGATCACACCTTCCTGTGGGGGCCCAGTGGGAGCTTCATCGTCCACCCGTATCAGTATAAGAGGCTCCCTTACGACCCAGCCGATCTGGTGCCGGTGGCGCGTTTCTCCAGCACCATTCTCGGCGTCGGCGTTCCGGCGTCGATGAAGGTGGCCACGCTCGCCGATTTCGTTAAACGCGCGCGCGCCGAACCCGGCAAGTTCAATTCGGCTGCGGTTCCCGGCATTACCGAACTCGCGTTCGACTATTTCGCGCATAATGCCAAGATCACGATGACGAAGGTGCCGTACAAGGACATCGTGCAGGCCGTGAATGACCTCGCCGAAGATCGTCTGCAGATCTATTCGGCCTCATACGCCATCCTGCGGCCACATCGAGAGGCCGGTAGGATCGTGGTGGTGGCGCAGATGGGACGGGAGCGGGCACCGAGCCTGCCTGATATTCCAACCGGCATCGAAGCGGGTTACCCCGAACTGGAAATGGACGGCAATGTCGGCCTGTTCGGAAGCAAGGCGCTGCCCGCAGAATTACGCGAGCGTATCGGCGCCGACGTCGTCAAAGTCTCCGACGACAAGGACATCGACGATACCCTCAATGCGACTGCACAGACGCCGAGTCGCGGCGGGGCAAAGGAGTTCGCCGCCTCGATCGAGCGCCAGCGCGCGCAGATCGCCACCATTGCGAAGGCACTTGGCATCCAGCCAACGCGATAACGGTGAGCGGCAGCCAAGCCGACTAAGTCACCCGGCCCGAGGAGGTCTCCTCCTCGAACACCGAGACCGCGGGCGGCGTTCCGCTCAACCCGAGTTCCTGCCATCGCGCGACTACCTTGTCGTAAGCGTCCTTTGATAACCGAGTGCGCTTGGAGAACGTCTTGATGAAGCGATAATCCATACAGGCATTGATCAGGCATTTCGATCCCCAGGGCCTGATCTCCGGCGGGTTCAGGCTAGGATCGAGATACGTGCTCCAGGTCTCCCGCAGGATGTCGATCGACTGCGCTGGGCGCGAACGCGTCGCCATTGCCCACAACACCTGACCTATATTGCTCGGATCGATATCGTCGTCGACCACGATCACGTATTTTCCAAAATATGCGCCGGTCGTGCATTGCGCAGCGAGAGCCATCACCTGCGCCGCATGGCCGGCATACATCTGCTTGATCGAGACCACGGTGATGCCCCAACCGGCCGCTTGGGAATAGACCACACTCCCTTTATCCCTGGCACGCCGAGTTTTTGCAGGTCGGCCCAGATGCCGGCAGAACGCAACGCCGCCCAGAACAGGCCGCACTCATTGGCCGCACTGTCGGCCATCAACGCGCAAGTCAAGGTCGGGTTGTCGCGGTAACGAACGCGCTCCACTCGCATGAAGGGCGTCGCGCCACTCGGCCGTCCGTAATAGCCGGTAAACTCACCGAAGGGTCCTTCGGAGAAGGTCTCATCCGGATATAGAAAGCCTTCGAGCACAATCTCGGCTCGCGCCGGCAGCGGCAGGCCGGTGAGATCGCTGATGAACACCTCGATTGGTGCGCCATTGATCCCGGAATAATAATCATATTCGCACTCGGTTTTGGGCAGGCTGGTCGCAGCGACCAAAAAGAGTAATGGATCTATGCCATAGGCGGCCGCGATCGGCATGGGCTTGCCCATTCGCCACCATTTCTCACGATCGATGGTGGCGTCCTTGCCCGGCGACGTATAGACGCCGACCTCGCGCGGTCCTTTGATCATCATGCGGTAGGTGCCGACATTGACGCGGCCCGTTTCCGGATCCTTGGTCACCACTGCATCGCCGGTTCCAAGATACATGCCGCCGTCCAGCGGCCACATCCGCTGCGCCGGAAAAATACGGATATCGATGTCGTTCCCCTCGACGATGTTCTGATTGCAGATCGCCTGCTCGGCCGAAACCTCCTTCGGCGGCACTTTCCGGCCGAGCTTTTGCTGTAGGCTCTGCACTGCCTTAAGCGGATGGTCCATTGGCTGCTCGCCAATCATCAGACAAAAGCGGGATAAATTGCATCCGACCATGTTATACAGCGCGCGGTGGCCGGGATGGCCCTTGATATTCTCGAACAGCAGCGCTGGCGACTTTTCACCAGCAACGAGATAGGTGATCGTCGCAGCTTCGAGATCGGGATCGACTTCCGCGGTGATGCGCTTGAGTTCGCCGAGCAGCTCGACCTTCTCCAGCCAAGCATCGAGATCGCTCGAGTTGGCTCCGCGAGGAGCCTTTTGGCCCTCGGCTTTTGCGGGTTGCGGTTGGCGCGCGGTCCCTACGGTGACGCTCATGTCCATATCCGTCTCCGGTTCTGCTGCGTTTCAACGCAAGTCTAGCGCGTTTTTGGAGCCCGTGGGATCCGCGGCTTGATGCTTGTATCTCAGCGATCGCGACCGCAAAAAAAGCCCGGCGCAATGCCGGGCTTTTTCCTCAGAGCGGGCACACGGCCATTCAGAGGCCGGCCATCACGCTCTCAAGGCCAAGCAGATGGGTGAGCGATTTAAGTTCGCGCCGCTGGTCGTCACTGAAGCTCATGACCAACGGGAACCCCGCGGATTTGAGGCCTTCGACATTCACCCTGCTCATGTCGATGGATGCCGTGCGGCTGTTACCCTGCGACTTCCTCGTATATTCCATCTTGCGCAGTTCGGCCTCGACAGCGGGCCAATAGCGTTCCTGCTCAGACGTCAGGTTGAGTCTTTTCTTGATTCCGGCAAGTTGTGAATCGTTGAGCACGGCGTTGGAGCGAGGCTTGGTAGGCTTGGCCGATGTGGAGGCGAGCGCGACCTTGGCGGGTGCAGCTGGCTTCGGTTTTGCCTCGAGGGTCGCCGGAGCGTCGGCGTCATTGGAGGCATAGGCCGGCCGGGGATTAAAAAACGTCATTCCTGGATCGGCCGACGCCAATGTGAGCATACCGGATACCGGCTCCGCGGAGGCCTGCACCCAGTCCGCCGGGAAGCGCAAATTCACTGTATCGGATGGGACCATCTCGACGATGCTGGCAACAACTGTGGATGATGCGTGCGAGGAAAGGCCCCCGCGCGCGGTGAAGCCGGCGGCCAGGCCGCCCACCCCCGCTCCGGCCAGAATGGCAAGACAACCCACGACGCTTTTGCTGATACCGCTGGATAACCCCCGCATGTTCCCCCGACCTGCTTACCCTCGAACAGTGGCCATCTTCTTTGCAAACCGAGCGTAATTATGGCTGTGCCGGGACATTTCTTCGACCCTTTTTCCTTGTCCAACAGGGAGTTAGCGCCAACCGACCGACCGGCTTTGGCAGCAACGAAAAAGCCCGGCATCAGAGCCGGGCTTTCCTCCATTTCGCGGACGGCGTACGCTCAGGCTGCTTCTTCCTCCACCACCGCCTCATCGTCCTCGCCCTCGGCGGGCTTGGGACCGCGACGCGGTCCCTTGGCCAGCGCGGCTTCGACCTCCTTGATCGCTTCGGTCTCGGTAATGCGTTGCACAGCCGAAATCTCGCGCGAAAGGCGGTCGAGCGCCGCCTCGTAGAGCTGGCGCTCCGAGTAGGACTGCTCAGGCTGCGTCTCCGAACGATAAAGATCCCGCACCACTTCGGCGATGGCAACGATGTCGCCGGAGTTGATCTTGGCCTCATATTCCTGCGCCCGGCGCGACCACATGGTGCGCTTGATACGAGCCCGGCCCTTCAGCGTTTCCAAGGCCCGCTTGACCAGCGGCGGCTCAGCGAGCTTGCGCATGCCGACTGCAGTAACCTTCGCGGTGGGAACCCGTAACGTCATCTTGTCCTTCACGAAGTTGATGACGAAGAGTTCGAGCTTGGCACCCGCGACTTCCTGCTCCTCGATCGCGAGAATCTGGCCCACGCCGTGGGACGGATAGACGATGAACTCGTTGGTCCTAAAGCCCTGACGCTGGGTCGTCTTCTTGCTGGTCATCCCGGAGGAAACTCCTTCGTCCGGCTTGCGGCGGACGGATGGTTTGGCCACGGGGGCTCGCCGGCGCGGTGCCGCACGGGAGGTGCGTGACACCCTCCGGCGGTGGGCCGCTGACGTTTTTTTCGTCCGCCGGCTCACGGCGGTGGTCTTTTTCGACCGATGGCGCGTTTTTCCTGCCACGGCTGTTTGCGTGGGTCTCACGTCCCTGGTTGAAGTTCCTCGGAAACGACCCGAAAAATAACGCTCCCCACGGGGGAGCGGCTCGGGTGCGCTGTTCTGCTCATTTTCCAGCTATATAGCACATTTTCCGCAAAAATCAAAGCGTTGCGGGGACTCAAAAGTCCAATTCCAGGCATCTGAGCATTACATTTTCGTCACGCCTGGTTAACGGGACAATCAGTCCCCGGTTCCGGGGCTGGAAGAGAAATGCGTTTCCAGCTTATTCGGCACACCCTCCCAAGCCTTGGCATCGGCGGGGGGCTCCTTCTTCTGGGTGATGTTTGGCCAGACCTTCGCCAGATCAGCATTGAGCTTCAGCAGCTTCTCCAGGCCCGGCTCGGTGTCGGGCTTAATCGCGTCGACTGGGCATTCCGGCTCACAAACACCGCAGTCGATGCATTCGTCGGGATGAATGACGAGCATGTTCTCGCCTTCGTAAAAGCAATCGACCGGGCAGACCTCGACGCAGTCCATGTATTTGCACTTGATACAACTTTCGACGACGACGTAGGTCATTTCCAAGCTCTCCAGGCGCGCGCTGACTAGCGCATGGGCCATTGGCAAGCAAGGGTTGCCAGCGCATTGGAGGCGGCGGCCACCGTGACAGGGGCTCAGAACCGGTCTGCACCCGGCCGAGCAAGGGGCGCCAGCGCCGTTATCGCTTGTTTTCGGCGCACAGGCGCCGTCGGATGGGCAAATCCGTCACTCGAGCATCTCACGCAAGGCGCGGGCGTCCTGCGCGGACCCGCGGCGGTCGGCAAAAGCTACGACTTTGAGGACGCGAACCGCACGATCGAGCGCAACGGTAACCACATCGCCGAGCCGCACGGTGTGGCTAGGATGATCGACGCGCCGGCCATTAACGCGAACGTGGCCAGCGGCGGCAAGGGCCGCAGCATCCGACCTCGTGCGCACTACGCGCGCGTGCCAAAGCCATTTGTCGACGCGTTGGCGATCCAAGCGCAGAAGCCCTCAGCGCGATTCTTTGTTGCCCGCCTCGAGTCGTTTTTTGAGCGCCGCGAGCTTCGCGAATGGCGAATTCGGGTCGGGTTCGCGGCGGTCCCGGTCTTCCCCACGGCCCTTGACGTATTTGGCACGCAGCGCCGGATCGTGATCCGGACGGTCGCCGGGCGGCGCTCGGCGGCCGCGATCGCCTCGCGCCGGCCGCTCCACGTCGCCCTGCGGGCGACCCCCTCGTTTCGGGCGAGGCGGACCACGCTCGGGCCGATCCTCGTCTCGGTTGCGCTGCGGCCGGCCGGTGCGATCGAACTGGGTATCGCGGAGCCGCCCGGGTGCGGGGGCGGCCCCGTTCTTTGCGCTCACTCCTGAAGCGGTGGTAGGCGCAACATGGGGCGCTTGTGGTTGCCCCTCACGACGGCGGTGTCGCGGACGACCCTCACGGCGCGGCTTGCGCGCATGCTCGTCACGGCGACCGGGTCGCCAGACTTCGATGAATTCCTCCGCTGCCGTTTGCACGTTGGAGGCCGCCTCGAAAGATGGCGCAGACCCCGCGACATCACCGGAGAGACCCTCAGCCTGCGCGCCGATCAAGGACGCCACCACTTCAGGTCCCGCGGTTGCGCTTGCAACCGGCTTGTTGAGCGCAGTCGCAGCTGCTTCAGCCTGCGCTGCCGCGAGGGCCGGTGTATCTGCGGTTCCTGACTCGGTCGGCTCAAGCGATTCGCCTGTCCCCGGCCCGACTTCAGCGATCGCCGCGTGTTCAGACCCAGAGGCAGGCGCGCCGCCTTCCCCGTTCAACGCGGTATCTGACAAACTATCTTGCACAGAGCGCGACGACGGCTGCACCCCATCCAAGGGCGCGAGCGGCGGCTCAGGCGATTTCGGCCGTCGCTCCATGCGATAGCCGAGCGAGCGCAGGACCGAGGCGAAATCCTCCCCCGAGCAGCCCGCAAGCGACGTCATGGCGCCTGTAACCATGAAGCCGAAGCCTTCGGTCGCACCCGCCGGCTTGGACTCTCTCCCACCGGAACGCCATGCGAGCGCCGGGCGAATGAGATCGGCGAGCCGCTCCAAAATATCCACCCGCACCGCCCTCGTGCCACAGACGCGATAACCCGCGACTCGATAAAATGCTTTCGGGATTTCCTCGTTGGCGGCAATCGACGTGCGCCCGCTGCCAGCGAGCTGCTCGATCGCATCAAGGGCTTTGTTTTCCGAGCCGCCGTGTTTGAGCCCCCACAGCTGCATCGCCAAGCGTCGCGGCGCAGGCTTGAGCAATGCCGGCATATAGACGTGGTACGCACCGAAGCGCACACCGTATTTGCGCAAAATCGCGCGCGCGGGCTGTTCCAGCCCCTTGACCTCTTCCGCGACCCTATGACGGTCAAGCACGCCCAGCGCTTCCGTAAGTTGGAATGCCAGGCCGCGGGCGATGCCGACAATGTCTTCGGCGGCCGCAAGGCGGAACAGCGGCTCCAGCAGCCTCTCGATATGAGACCTCAGCCATAGGTCCAGCCGTGCTTGCACCGCATCTCGTGGTGCGCCGGTGAGGTACTCGTCGGCGATGAGGCGCACGCGCGGCTTGAGCGTCTCCTCCGCAGCAATCAGCTTGCCGACCGGCTGGCCCAACCACCTGATCGTATCATCAGTCGCGAGCACCAACTGTCCGTCCGCCGCTTGTGCGAGACGCGTGGCCCGCACATCGATTTCTCCTGCTAACGCCTTTTGCGCAGCGCTGGCGAGCGCTTTCGCCTCAGAACCCGCGGCCGAAGCGGCGGGCGTAAACATGAATCCGTCCAGTCGGCCGATGATGTGCCCCTCGACAACGACTTCGCCGGTTTTGCCGATATTGGTCTCGAGCGTCGCGTTCTCGCGTAGCCGACGCATCAACACGCTGGTACGGCGATCCACAAAGCGCTCGGTGAGCCTGTCATGGAGCGCGTCCGACAGTTTATCTTCGACCGCGCGCGCAACGCCTTGCCAATGCTCGGGGTCAACCAGCCAGTCCGGACGATTCGCGGCAAATGTCCAGGTACGGATATGGGCGATACGGTTCGACAGCGTGTCGATATCGCCATCGGCGCGATCTGCCTCTTCGACTTGGCGTGCGAACCAGTCGGTGGGGATCGTTCCTTCCCGCATCAGAAAACCGTAAAGCGTAGTCGCGAGCTCGGCATGTGTAGCTGGCGAGATTTTGCGATAATCGGGGACCTGGCAGACATCCCACAATCGCTCCACTGCTTGGCGGCTGTTCGCCAAAAAGCGAATCTCGTCGTCGCGTGCCGCATGTTCCAGGACTAAGATGTCCTCGGCGATTGGCGCGCGAGTCAGGCCGTTCTGTTTCGGGGTTTCGGCGAGAGAAGCCTGCAGTGCGCCGATCGACGTGAAGTCAAGCGCGGTATTGCGCCATTGCAGCACCTTGACCGGCTCGAAGGAATGGCTTTCCAGCGCTTGCGCAAGCTCGGTCTCGAAGGGTGGGCATCTGCCGGTGGTGCCGAAGGTGCCATCGCGCATGGCACGGCCGGCGCGGCCAGCGACTTGCGCCAGCTCGGCCGCATTGAGCCTTCTGAATTGGTAGCCATCGAACTTCCGGTCGGAGGCGAAGGCGACGTGATCGACATCGAGGTTGAGTCCCATTCCGATGGCGTCTGTGGCGACCAGATATTCGACGTCACCGGATTGATAGAGCGCAACCTGCGCATTGCGCGTGCGCGGACTGAGCGCCCCCAACACCACGGCAGCACCGCCGCGTTGACGGCGGATCAGCTCGGCGATCGAATAGACCTCCTCGGCTGAGAACGCGACGACGGCGGAACGGCGCGGAAGCCGCGTTATCTTCTTCTCGCCCCCAAATGAGAGCTGCGACAGCCGTGGACGCGTCAGGACATGAGCGCCGGGCAACAATCTCTCGACCATGGGCCGGACGGTCTGCGCACCCAGCACCAGGGTCTCCTCGCGTCCTCGGCGGTTGAGCATGCGGTCCGTGAAGACATGACCTCGCTCGAGATCGGCGCCGAGCTGCACCTCATCAATGGCCACGAAGGCGACATCGAGGTCGCGCGGCATGGCCTCGACAGTGGAGACCCAATAGCGTGGGTTCGGTGGCTTGATCTTCTCCTCGCCGGTGACGAGGGCGACCGCATCTATGCCCGCATGGGCTGCGACCTTATTGTAGACTTCGCGGGCCAATAGCCGCAGCGGCAGGCCGATGATCCCGGAGGAGTGGCCCAGCATGCGTTCGATTGCGAGATGAGTCTTACCGGTGTTGGTTGGCCCAAGCACCGCCGTGACACCGCTGCCGCGGGCGCCGGAATCGCGGCTGGCTCGAGAGGAAAAGGAAATAGGCATCGACTGATGAGGCGATTACTGACGCTGCAGTCGCGCGATGCTATCCGTCATACCTTCGCATCGAATGGGACGACTCGAGGCTACGAGACGAGATATGGCGCGACGTTTGAGATCGCGCGATACCCAGGCAGGGCTGTTGGGATCGCGCATGCATCCTGCTAGATCGAAGATACCTGCTTCTATCACTCCAGCAAACACCCATTCCAAGCGCTAGTGCAATGCTTGTCGAGTGACCGCCGGCAGTGTTCCCGGAACTCAAAAGCACCGCTTTCATGGTCGATCTGCGGTGAAAGGTCTCTGGTAAGCGCCGAAGCGCTGGCCAGAGCAGTCGGCATCAGCCAACCATCGCGCGTGGCACCAGAACATCCGATGGTGAAGTGCAGTCGATTACGTTACTCGGCTGCCACTGGATCATGCGGCGTTTGCTGTTGCGGCCGAGGCGATAATCTCATTGCCGCGGTTTCAATGATCATATCCCTGTCACGGGCAGCGTTTGCACTCGATGCTGCGTGGGCCGACTGCTAGGGGCCACTTCATCCGTGGAACGAGTCCCGAACGAATCGCGCCCGAATCGCTGACTCTGCTTCTGTCAGAATTCGTTCACGGCCACATGTTGTGTTATGGCCGATACCCACCGCAATATGCTGTAAACCGCACAAATCGTCGTGCTTACCCGGCGAGCTCGATTGATACGCCGATCCTCTGACTTCCGGACCGCTCCTTAGGCCATTATTGCGCCTTAGCCGTCGCATTGCCCGGTTGCGCCACCGAAAGAAATTGGGTCGCCTGCATCACTCCGAGCCCAATTGGTGTCGGGACGCTGACACGAAAAGGGACCATCACGCGCGTGCCCGCGATTGGTGCCAGCCAAAGCTCCATGTCCCGCAATTGAATGAGGTACTTGATAGCGTAGCGCTCCGGAACGTGCCCGGCGATCGGAGAGAAAGATACTGCGCAGACGACGGCTAGGCCTTGATAGCCCCTATCCGAGCTCACGCGATCAAGCCGCTTGAAGGCGAGCTGAAGGTCGTAGCGCATTCGGCCGTCGAAAATCGACAATGTACGTTGACAAGCCTGCGGAACCAGCGTGTCGCCGCTGCCGGGAACCCGAACCAGCGATGCAGTCATCGGATCCGAAACGCCGCGTCGGTGCGCCTCGGTGACCGCAACACGGTCAGGGCTGGCAACGGTTGGTGGATTGGCCGTCAACTCTTTCACTGTGCCGGCGCTGATCACCATTCGCACTTCATCGGACTTGTCACCCGTGACGATGCGCGAGGCGTAGGTCGCGGGCACAAGCTGGCCGCCGGAAATGGTGCCGCGCGCGGCGCTCTGGCCCTCGCCGCTGGCAAAGACGCGCAACAAACCAGCCGTTGCTCCGCTGGCGGCCGCGGTGAAATAATCCTCGCCAATGTCAATCACCCAGGTGCCTCGGCCGATCGGAAGCCCGCTCAACGTGACGACGTAGCGGGCATCGAGCTTGCCCTGGGCAAAAACCGTGCGCTGTGGAGCCTCCGCCATCGTCACCGCGAGCGCGGTCACGCTAACGAAAATCGCGTGACGGGAGAGGCGGTAGGAGCTCACGAAGTGTCCTTGCTATTTCCTGTTAGACCGCCGGACCATAGCCAACCTGCGGCCGGCCGACGGGCTCGCCGCCGAGGAACCCTTGAGCCGGCATCTTGGCCCGATCAAGGCGATCGAATATCGCCAGCATAATGTTGCGTTGGGCACAAAGTCATAAAGTCGCTGCCCCGCAATCTCAAATAAACGCCGGTTGACGCCTTTTGATGCTCTCATTATAGGTCCGCCAGCCTGCAAAAAGCTGCAGGCCTCGAGCCGTTCTGCCAAGGTGCTTGGTGGAGCAATCTCATTACGAATCTAGGATCTCTCGATGTCGCGGCGGTGCGAACTGACCGGCAAGGGTGCGCAGGTTGGGCATAAGGTGAGCCACTCGAATATCAAAACAAAGCGGCGGTTCCTACCCAATCTGCTCAATGTCACCCTAATCTCTGACGCGCTTGGCCGCACGGTGAAATTGCGTGTATCGGCGAACGCGTTGAAAACCGTCGATCATCGCGGCGGCCTTGATGCATTCCTGTTGCGGGCGAGAGACAGCGAGCTGTCCGATAAGGCGCTCCGACTGAAACGGCAGATCAGCAAGAAAAAGGCTGCCCCAGCGGGATGAGCCTGATGCACGTCGAAATGGATGGCATTGCGCGCGGACCGACGACTTGTATCGATTAGAATTCCGCCATGATGAACTGCAGTAGCAGCGTGCGCTGAACCGCAGAGAAATTATCGTCGGAAACAAGCGTGAGCACGATTTGGCCAGCGGCGTCCCGGTGAACGCCGAGGCCCTCCATGTTGTCGATTTCATAGCCGAGATCGGCCTCGAATAAAACGGAACCGTCAACGAGCGCGCGCGGCTTAATGTCGTCGAGTGCGACACGCCGCATACGCGCACCCAAACCGCTGTCCCAGCCAAATCTGCGCTCCAGCAGCAGAACGTCGCCGCCGGGCATGAGGGCAGCGTCGGTGATGTCATAATTCGAACTGCGCTTAATCGCGAAATTGCCGGGGGTCGGTCCGCCTATGAGGAAACCGATGATGTTACCCATCTTGTCGAGGCCGCGTTCGGAAATTGCAATGAGCGAGCCGGCAAGCGGGAAGCCCTTGGGGACGAATACCAGCGCCTCCACACCCTTGTTCGCGGGAAGCGCCCGAACGCCGGCCGGCAGCGCGATCGGACGGCCGCGGGCGAGCAGTCCCTCCTTCCCGTAATTGAACCGGACGATCTGATGCACTCGCTCTATTCCTACATAAAGCGTGCCACCGTCCTCCGCGATCGACTCCGTGTCGTACCAACCCCGCGCGGCCAGCGGCTTCCCGTCGGGACCCAGCATCGGTGCCATTTCCGCGTCGGCGATGCCGCTCGGCCGCGTTCCTTCGTAAAGGAGACGGCCGCGAAACCACCAGCCCCTGTCGGTCAACGCGATGCACTGCGTGCCATCAGCCGCAACGCGGATGGCAGATATGCCCCCAAAGCTGCTGTGCGCCGAGCGCAGGACGAGACCGCCGCGGAACTCCAGGAGACCGAACCGGCGACGGGAGGGGTCACGAATGTCGAATGCCGTGATCGGCTCGCTGCGAATATCGATTGCAACTGGGCGCGCAACAGACGGCAACACCTGCGCTGCGCCGGGGATCGCTGCGAAAAACGGTACGCTCGCGATGAACGCCACGACCATCCGACGGTTTGGCCATGCAACACTACAAGGCCGAACCGTCATACGCTTGGTCACGCGTCGAACCTCCGCCGCGGCGCGCCGGGCGACTCCTCGTCGAATAGCTCGGCGAGCTTCTCAGTCATGGCGCCACCGAGCTCCTCAGCGTCCACGATGGTGACAGCGCGACGATAGTAGCGCGTGACGTCGTGACCGATACCGATCGCGATCAATTCGACGGGCGAGCGCGTCTCGATCTCCTCGATTACCCAGCGCAGATGCCGCTCAAGATAATTGCCAGGGTTCACGGACAGCGTCGAATCGTCGACGGGCGCGCCGTCGGAGATCATCATCAAGATCTTGCGCTGTTCGTTCCTGCCCAGCAGCCGCTTGTGCGCCCAATCGAGCGCTTCGCCGTCGATGTTCTCCTTCAGTAGGCCCTCGCGCATCATTAGTCCGAGATTTTTGCGGGCGCGTCGCCACGGTGCGTCGCCCGACTTATAGATGATGTGCCGCAGATCATTGAGCCGCCCCGGGTTCGGGGGTTTTCCGGCGGCGAGCCACGCCTCGCGCGATTGCCCGCCTTTCCACGCGCGCGTGGTGAAGCCAAGAATCTCTACCTTAACGCCACATCGTTCGAGCGTACGCGCGAGAATATCCGCGCACGTCGCCGCGACCGTGATTGGCCTTCCGCGCATCGAACCGGAATTATCAAGCAAAAGGGTGACAACGGTGTCGCGAAAGCTGGTTTCCTTTTCGTGTTTGAATGACAGTGGATGGAGCGGATCGACTATGACGCGTGAGAGTCGTGCCGGATCGAGCAATCCCTCCTCGAGGTCGAACTCCCAGGCGCGGTTTTGCTGCGCCATCAATCGGCGCTGCAGACGGTTTGCGAGCCGCGCGACCACGCCTTGCAAATGCGAAAGTTGCTTGTCCAGGTAGCCGCGCAGCCGCTCGAGCTCCTCTGGTTCGCACAGGTCCTCGGCCACAACGGTCTCGTCATGTTTTGTCACGAAGCAGCGATAGTCCGGCCCGCGCGGCTCGTTCTGACCATGTCGGCGAGGCCGCCGCGGCTCGGCGGGAGCCTCGGCATCGCCCATCTCAGCGTCGTCCGCGATGTCCGCGGAGAGCGCCTCGGCCGCCTCAGCCGTGGAATCGGATGCGTCCTCGCCAGCAACGTCGGCCTCATCGATCCGGGTCTGCGTGTCATCGGCGTCAGCACCTTCCCCGTCTTCTCCGGATTCTTCTTTGCGACGGTCCTGTTCTCCCTCCTCACTTTCCTCGTCCGCCTCGGTACTGCGGTCCTCGCCCATGTCGAGCGCATCGAGCAGATCGTGGATGACATCTCCGAACCGCGCCTGATTTTCGATGAGTCGCTCGAGACGATCGAGGTCGCGTCCGGCGCGATCCTCGATCAACGGACGCCATAAATCGACGATCTTCCTAGCTGCTGCCGGTGGTGCTTGGCCAGTCAGTCGCTCTCGCACCATCAGAGCGACCGCTTCCTCGATGGGCGCATCCGCCCGGTCGGTGACCTGGTCGAATTTGCCGCGGTGGAACCGGTCATCGAGCATGGCCGACAGATTCCTGGCAACGCCAGACATGCGGCGGGCGCCAATCGCCTCGACACGAGCCTGCTCGACCGCCTCGAAGAGGGCGCGCGCCTGCTGGCCGCCCGGCACAAGCCTCCGATGCACCAGAGGATCATGGCAGGCGAGCTTGAGCGCGATCGAATCGGCGTGGCCGCGCACGATCGCGGCATCCGTTCCGCTGAGCTTTCGCGGCGGTTCGGGCAGGCGCACCTTTCCGGCCACAATACCAGGGCGTTCGGCGGCGAATGCCACCGCGAGGTCCGGCTTGCGGGCGATCGCGCGCAGGCACCCTGTGACCGCGCGTTTGAACGGCTCGGTCGGCGATTCTTTTAATGGATTTCTTGGTCGGAGGTTAGACGACATCACAGCGTCACGAGCATAGCGACGCTCAACTCAGCGCCACATTGACTGAGGATTCGGGCAACTCCACCCCGAAACACCGCTGATAGAACTCGGCTACAATCGGCCGTTCCAGCTCGTCGCACTTGTTCAGGAAAGTCAATCTGAAGGCGAAACCGATATCCTTGAAGATATCCGCATTCTCAGCCCAGGTGATCACCGTGCGCGGGCTCATCACAGTGGAAATATCTCCGTTCATAAACGCGTTACGCGTGAGATCGGCGACGCGCACCATCTTATTGACGACATCGCGGCCTTGATCGGTGCGATAGTGCTTCGCCTTCGCGAGTACGATGTCGACCTCATTGTCGTGCGGCAGATAATTGAGAGTGGTGACAATCGACCAGCGGTCCATCTGCGCTTGGTTGATCTGCTGCGTGCCATGATAAAGTCCGGAGGTGTCGCCAAGACCCACCGTGTTGGCGGTCGCGAACAGACGGAAAGCTGGATGGGGCCTGATCACACGACTCTGGTCGAGCAGAGTTAGTCGGCCAGAGGATTCCAGCACACGCTGAATGACAAACATCACGTCGGGACGGCCCGCATCGTATTCATCGAAACACAACGCGACGTTGTGCTGGTATGCCCATGGCAGGATGCCGTCTCGGAACTCAGTCACCTGCATGCCGTCACGAATGACGATGGCGTCCTTGCCGATCAGGTCGATGCGGCTGATATGGCTGTCGAGATTCACGCGTACACACGGCCAGTTGAGGCGAGCGGCCACCTGCTCGACGTGCGTCGATTTGCCGGTGCCGTGATAGCCGGTGACGATGACGCGACGATTGTGCGCGAAGCCGGCGAGGATGGCGAGCGTCGTCGGTTTATCGAACCGATAGTCAGAATCGATATCCGGAACATGCTCATCAGCTTCCGAATAGGCCGGCACCTCCATGTCGCTGTCGAAACCGAAGAGCTGACGGATCGACACCTTCATATCGGGAAGGCTAGCGATCTCTTGTGTTGGGGCGGTCATTGGTCCTCCGTGATCTCGGAAGCGACCGAGACCCGTTTTCGGTCGACAAAATGTGATGCGGAACCGCCCGCCAACTTAGCAGAAAGCCGATGGGCCCCGAAAGGCGCGATGAGGTCGACCGAAAGTCTCATGATTTCAGGTAAGTATCCAGCATTGTAAGGTCAACGCAGCGAGCCCAAGCAGAATGAGAACGCGCCCGTTGCACGCCTGGTTCAAGCTGCGACGACCTCGTTCGGGCGCTTGGACCGGTTCAGGTGAATCTCCGCGCTGCCGCCCGGTAATAGCGCCTTCATGGTCCACTCGCCGCCGCTGCAGAAGCGCGCGAGCCGCGTTCGCACGGTCCGGCCTTTCGAAGAGCCCTGCAAACCCCAGTTGCTAAGTGATCATGGCAGAGCCGCGTCAGACGCAATTCGGGCCGAGGATCGAAAACTTCGGTCCTCAGCAGGCGCACCGAGTGCGGCCCTCAAAACCTCCAGGCACAAACGCGTCACATCAACGAAAGCCGACCGATTTCAGATATTTGTAGGCCTGGATGATCTCGCGCAGCCGATCTTCCGAGGAGCGGTCGCCGCCATTGGCGTCGGGATGATGCCGCTTCACCAGCGTTTTGAACCGCGCTTTGACCTCATGCGTGGAGGCGTCCGCCTCAAGCCCGAGCGCGTCGAGCGCTTTGCGCTCGGCATTTCGCACTGTCCGGGATTCTGTCGGGCCGCGCCGGGATTCCTGGCGTGCACCACCCGCTGCGCCGAACTCCCGGAAAATGCCGAATGGATCATCCGCGCTAGTGAATTCAGAATGAAATCGGGAAGAGTGGGAGCGCGAACTGGGCCGTCCGCCGCTCATCCCCATTTTCCAAGTCGGACGATGGCCGACGACGGCTTCTTTCTGATAACGGCCAATATCCTCGGCGCTCATCCCCGCGAAGAAATTGTACGCATGGTTGTATTCGCGCACATGTTCCAAACAAAACCGCCAATATTCGCGCTCGCGCAGTCGCCCTTTGGGAGCGCGGTGGGTCGCGGGCGCCGCGCAATTCGGCCATTCGCAGGCGGGGCACTGCGCACGCAGCCGACGGTCTTTATCGGGCTTGACCCGGATGCGGTCGAACAGGGGCGAGTCGCTTGTCATGACCGATCAGTATGCGCGTGTGGCAGAGATATCTTCAAGTCTTGACAACTGCATTTGCACGGTTTCGAGCCGGGTTGACCTGTAGGTCCCGCCCCCGGTATGCGACGTCATGGCAACGCGCGATCTGATCGCGGACAAGCTGACCAAAGCTTTCGCACCTGTGAGCCTAAAGGTGCTGGACGAATCCCATCAGCACGTCGGGCATGCTGCCCATCGCCCCAGCGGGGAGACTCATTTCAGGGTGTATATCGTGGCTGAGGCCTTTCGCGGAAAGAGCCGGCTCGAACGCCACCGCATGGTCAACGACACACTTGGCGCCGAGCTGCGAGGCGGCGTGCATGCGCTCGCCATCCATGCCGCGGCACCCGGCGAAGACGGCGCATGATATCGGTTCGTCAGCGGCTCCAACCCCAACGGCCTGGCTCAAGCCAACCTCACCGCTGCCTTGCGCACCAATGGCGTGATGCGCAAGGCAGTGATGCGATTGCGGTCGCGGCGCAGCACGCGGAAGCGGAAGCCATGAAACGTGAACGTTTGGCCGGGCTCTGGGATCGAACGCGCCTCGTGTATGACGAGACCCGCGACGGTGGTTGCCTCGTCATCGGGCAAGTTCCATTCCATAGCACGGTTGACATCGCGGATCGGTACGCCGCCGTCGACGTTGATTGAGCCGTCAGGCTGCGGCCGCACGCCGGGCACCGCAACGTCGTATTCATCCGAGATGTCGCCGACAATTTCCTCCAAAATATCCTCGAGCGTGATCAGGCCCATAACCTCGCCGTATTCATCAACCGCCAGCGCGAAATGCGTCTTGCGCCGGCGGAAGGCTTTTAGCTGTTCGGAAAGCGGACGTATATCGGGCACAAACCATGGCGGCCGGGCGATCGCGGTAATGTCGATTTTGCCGAGGTCGCCCTCAGCAATCTGCATCGCACGCAACAGGTCCTTGGCGTGCAGGATGCCGATGATGTTCTCTGGCTTTCCCTTCCACAGCGGCACCCGCGTGACTTCCGATTCCAGCACCGCCTTGACCACCTGTTCAGGCAGATCATCGGCACAAACTGTAACCATCTCGGTGCGGTGGATCATGACGTCCGAAACCGTGAGATCGCGCAAGTCCAGGAGCCCACGCAGCATGTCGCGGTCCAGCCTCTCGACGCCGCCCGTCCGATGCAAGAGATCGACCGCTCCACGCAGCTCCTCGTGCGGCGAAAGGATAGATTCGGTTTGACCGAGCTTCATCCCGGCAAGCCGCAAGGCCCCTTTCACCCCCCATTCGACAGCGACAAGAATGGGCGCGAGCAGCCGGACCGTCCAATCGATCGGGCGGGCAACGGCGAGTGCAATACGGTTGGGCGCGTTGAAGGCTGCGGTCTTCGGCAAGATCTCGGCGAACACGACAATCGCAATTGTCATAACGACGGTAGCATAGATCACGCCTACTTCACCGAACCAGGCGAGGAGGACACCGGTCGCAAGCGCAGAGGCGGCGATGTTGACGGCGTTGTTGCCGAAAAGGAGCGCGCCGATCATCCTTTCGCGCGCACTGAGCAGCCGATTGACCAGTACCGCGCGCCGATTCCCCTGCTTTTCGAGCCGGTGCATGCTGGCACGCGAGGAAGCGGTCAACGCCGTCTCACTGCCCGCGAAGAAGGCGGAGAGCAAGATGCAACTGAGAACCGCCACCAGGGCGAGCCAATCGTAGGCAGTCATCGCTCGGCGAGCTTCTCGGCCAGGAAATCGCGGACCTCGGCGGCGTCGACATCGGATGCGATGAAGCTCGCGCCGATCCCGCGCGCCAGGATGAATGTCAGCTTGCCTCGCCTGACTTTCTTATCCTGGCCGATAAGTTCCATCAGGCGATCGGCGTTGGGCTCAGCACCCGGTACAGAACGGAGATGGATCGTCAGCCCGACGATCGCAAGGTGGCGCTCAACCCGCTCGGCCTCCGAGACCGGCAGCAGCCCGCGTTTTGCAGAGAATCCGAACGCGAGTGCCATGCCGAGCGCAATTGCCTCGCCGTGCAACAATCGATCAGAAAACCCGGCCGCCGCCTCGAGTGCATGGCCGAAAGTATGGCCGAGATTAAGGAGGGCCCGCTCTCCGCTCTCGCGCTCGTCATGCGCCACAATCGCCGCTTTCATCCGGCAGCTCACCGCGATTGCACGCTCGCGCGCCGCACCGCCGGCAAAGATCTCCCGCCAATTCGCCTCCAGCCAGGCGAAGAAACCCGCATCTCCTATCAACCCGTATTTGACGACTTCGGCATAACCGGCCCGGAATTGGCGCGCCGGCAACGTGTCGAGCAAAGCGGTATCTGCAACCACCAACAGCGGTTGGTGGAACGCGCCGATGAGGTTTTTGCCGTGTTTCGAATCGATTGCGGTCTTTCCGCCAACAGAAGAATCGACTTGCGCCAGCAGCGTCGTGGGAACCTGCACATAGCCAAGACCACGACGGACGAGGGCCGCAGCAAGACCAGCAAGATCTCCGATGACACCACCGCCGAGAGCCACGACAAGGTCGGTGCGCTCGATGCGTGCGGAAATTAGCGCTTCACAAACTCTCTCGAGCACTGGGAAGCTTTTCGAACTCTCCCCGGGCGGCACTGCCACGGTCGTTACGGAAGTAATTCCCGCAGCGGCAAGTGCCTTCTGAGTCTCCGTAAGGTGGTGGCGCACGACCGTTTCGTCGCTGACAATCGCGGCCTTGCACCCTGGCCGCAGCATGCCGATTTTTTGACCCAGTAGAGGGAGCTGGTTGCGCCCGATGACGACATCGTAACTGCGCTCGCCAAGCGCGACATTGACGATGATTGGATCCCTGGCGCGCAGCGGTGCAGTCATGGCCGCAGATCCCCTGGGGCAGAGGCACTCGCTGCCGCGCCACCCACGCCGAGCCAGGTTGCGAGTGCGCTCACGATCTCATCAACGATCTTGTCGTGCAGGACGTCCCGCGACTCCACGGTGAGATCGGCCAAAGAATAGATCGGATCGCGCTGTTCCATCAGCTTGCGCAGCGTGGCGCCGGGATCTTCCGTCTTGAGCAGCGGCCGATCGTGCCGGCGCCTGATGCGCCTCATCAGCACCTCGAATTCCGCCTTGAGCCAAATCGAAATGCCCTTGGCCGCGATGGCAGTGCGAGTGTCCGGGTTCATGAAGGCTCCGCCGCCGGTGGCCAGCACCTGCGGACCGCCGTCTAGCAGCCGGGCAATGACGCGCGCCTCGCCCGTGCGGAATTCCGCCTCTCCTCGGGCGGCGAAAATATCGCTGATACTCATGCCAGCCGCTTGTTCGATCTCCGCATCGGCATCGACAAACGGAATGCCCAGCCGCAGCGCCACTCGGCGGCCGATCGATGACTTACCCGAACCCATCATCCCCACAAGCACAACCGAGCGCCAGCCGAGCGCCGTCGTGACCCCGGCCTCCAGCCGGCTGGCGAGGTCGTGTGTTGTTGCGCCCTGCGGCATGTTCCTCAATCCTGCTGGGCTCGCTGCGGCACCGACAAAACTCGCCTCTCAGGCGACCTCTGTTCTAACACGCTACTGGGCTGCGCCTTCGTAGCACACAGGTACCGTGCTATTAACCATCTTTGCGGCGGTGTCGCGATCGCTTCTCGTGCAAGACGATTGTTACCATGTCCTAGTTTCTCCATTCTTTGATGCAAAGTTGCCGAACGGGATAGAACCATGCCGAGCCTGCTCCGATTCCTCACCCTAATCGGCGTCCTGGGGGGGCTGACTTATGGCGCCATGTTCATGCTCGCGACCTGGTTTGACCCTAAGCCGCGCGAGATTACGGTCTCGATTCCGCCGGACAAGTTCGCTAAGCAGCCCTAAGCGCGTCAGCTCCGAATGGCCCCAACGGCCAAAGACTCCGACCAGGCGTTAATCGAGCTGTTTCTCGACATGGTCGCGGCCGAGCGCGGAGCAGCCAAGAACACGCTTGCCGCCTATAGCCGCGATCTCGCCGATTTCTCGGCGGAACTCGGCAAAGCCGGATGCGCCATTGCCCGCGCTTCCACCGACGATCTGCGCGTTTATCTCGGCTCACTGGTCAAGCGTCGCTTTGCGGGCTCGTCAACGGCGCGACGACTCTCGGCCATTCGCCAGCTCTATCGTTTCCTGTACGCGGAAGGGCGGCGCACCGATGATCCCTCTGCGGTGCTCGAGGGACCGAAACGGAACCGTGCACTCCCTAAGGTGCTCAGCATCGCCGAGGTGGATCGTCTGCTGGCGCTGGCACGGGCGGCTTTCGATCAACTGGACCAGCCTGCGGCGAAGCGGCTTCGGGCCGCCCGGCTCGCTTGCCTGATTGAGGTGCTCTACGCCACTGGATTGCGGGTTTCCGAACTTATGGCCTTGCCGATGTCAGCGGCCCATCGCAATGCACGCATGCTCGCAGTGCGGGGCAAGGGCAACAAGGAGCGCCTGGTACCGCTCAACGAGGCTGCCAAGAGAGCCATGCAGGAGTACCTTACGCTTTTGCGTTCGTCGAATTCTCGCCGGGAGACGAAATGGCTTTTTCCCTCCTTCGGCCAAGCAGGCCACCTGACGCGGCAGCATTTTGCCCGCGACCTCAAGGCGCTTGCTGCCGCAGCGGGGCTGCGCGAGGTGAGCCCGCACGTGCTCCGCCACGCCTTCGCCAGCCATCTCCTGCACAACGGAGCCGATCTTCGGGTTGTACAGACGCTCTTAGGACACGCCGATATCTCCACGACCCAAATCTATACACATGTGCTCGCGGAGCGCCTGAAAGGATTGGTGCGCGAGCTGCACCCGCTGGCGGACGATTCGCTTGAGCGCCGCAAATGATGGAGTTGCCGATGCCCGTCTTGGCAGCAAAGCGTCTCTGCTGGATAGTCACCGGCGGCTTGTTGGCCGGTGCGCCGGCGCTCGCACAGACGCCCCAAGAGCGGGCCTGGTGCGAGGGCGAGGACGCGGTATCGGTCGATCAGCGGATCGACGGTTGTTCCGCGGTAATCAAAGCGGCCCGCGATCGAAGCGAGAGGCTCGCGGAGACCTTCAACAGCCGCGGCATCGCTTACCGACTCAAGGGTGATTACGATCGCGCCATTCAGGACTACAGCCAAGCGATCAAGCTCAACCCGAAATTCGCGGTAGCCTATAACAATCGCGGCGTGGCCCACGAACGCAAGAGTGAGTATGACCGCGCCATTGTGGACTACGACCAAGCGATCAAACTCAAGCCCTCGGCTGAGGCTTACTTCAACCGCGGTAACGCGCAGCTAGGCAAGAGCCACTACGATCGCGCCATCGATGATTACAACCAGGCGATCAGGATTAAACCGGATTTCGCTGCCGCCTTTGACAACCGATGCTGGGCGCGGGCGGTGGTCGGCATTCTCAAGCCGGCGCTCGCCGACTGCAACGAAGCGCTCAGGCTGATGCCCAACAACGCCGCGACGCTCGAGAGCCGCGGTTTTGTGTTTCTGAAAATGAGTCATTTCGATGCAGCTGTTTCCGACTACGACGCGGTCTTGCGAACCAACCCGAAGCTTGCCTTCGCGCTCTACGGACGCGGCTTAGCGCGAGTGAAGAATGATGATCCCTCCGGCGAGGTCGATTTGGCCGCGGCCAGGGCGCTTCAGGCCGACATTGCCGAGGAATGTGCACGCTATGGCGTGCCCGAGATGCGCTAGCCATTCTCTGGCGGGCACTTGCCTGAGAGGGTCTCGATGCGCAGCTATCTCGATTTCGAAAAGCCCGTGGCGGAACTCGAGGCCAAGGTCGCGGAACTGCGAGCGCTGGAAAGCGCTGACAGTGCGGCCGCGATCGGCGAAGAGATCTCCCGGCTTGAGACCAAAGCGGCCCAGACACTCAAAGAACTGTACGCGGAGCTCACACCCTGGCAAAAAACCCAGGTCGCTCGGCATCCGGAGCGTCCCCATTGCCTCGACTATATCGGGTCCCTGATTACCGATTTCATTTCGCTTGCGGGGGACCGCAGATTCGGTGAGGACGTGGCGATCGTCGGCGGCTTCGGACGCTTCCGTGGCGACAGCGTCTGCGTCATAGGCCATGAGAAGGGATCATCGACCGAAAGCCGCCTGAAGCACAATTTCGGGATGGCCCGGCCAGAAGGATACCGTAAGGCCGAGCGGCTGATGCAGATGGCCGATCGCTTCGGCATTCCGGTCCTGTCGCTGGTCGACACGGCGGGGGCATATCCGGGGATCGGCGCGGAGGAACGCGGCCAAGCGGAGGCCATTGCACGCTCGACTGATGCTAGCCTCGAACTCGGCGTGCCGAATATCGCGGTCATCATCGGGGAAGGCGGCTCTGGCGGAGCTATCGCGATCGCATCCGCCAACCGGGTCCTGATGCTCGAGCATGCGATTTACACCGTGATCTCGCCGGAAGGTGCTGCTTCGATCCTATGGCGTGACACATCGAAAGCGCAGGAGGCGGCGACCAGCTTAAAGATCACCGCCGATGACATGATGCGGTTCGGAGTTATCGATCAGATCGTGGCGGAGCCGCCTGGCGGTGCTCATCGCGACCCAGCCGCCGCCATGGCCTCGACCGAGGAGGCCATCGCGTATGCGCTTGAGGAACTTGCCGGTCTGGACCGAGAGACCGTTCGCCGCCAGCGCCGCGAGAAATTCCTCACCATCGGCCGCATGTTGGGCTAAGGATATCGGCCCCATGGCACGCCCTCGAAAGCGCAGCAAGTGTCTGTCTTTTAAAGAGATCTCCGAAAGGGGGATTCTCGACCTTTGCCCTGATCTTACCCAAGTCTTGGCCTAGCTTGCTGCGGCCGTGGGCAAATCACGGGGCGCTTTGTACTGCGAGATCGCGCCTCCATTCGCTCGCGCAAGCCTAATCGGTGCTCCGCCGTCGTATGGCGCGGATACGGATCAGGCAGGGGGTAGGCTTGGGGAAGTCTAGCAGTCGGGGGAGCTTTCGGGTGAAACCTGGGCCTTTGCTGCGCGCGCTCTTGGCGTCAGCTGCGGTCGCGGCGGCGTCAGCGCTTGCCAGTTGCGACACGGACGGCACGTCTGCTGTCAGCGGCCGGCATATGCAGCCGCTGTCGGACCGCATGATGGCCGAGATCGAAAGCAAGAACATGCCGAAGGAATCGCCGATTCTGGTGCGCATCTTCAAAGAAGAATCGGAGCTTGAGGTCTGGAAAGAGGACAAGAGCGGGCGCTTTGCCCTCCTTAACACCTATCCGATTTGCCGCTGGTCCGGCGAACTCGGTCCAAAATTCAAGCAAGGCGACCGGCAAGCGCCGGAAGGCTTCTACACCATCACTCCAGGCCTCATGAACCCGAACTCCAACTACTACCTCGCGATCAACACCGGTTTCCCAAATGCTTACGACCGGGCGAACGGGCGCACCGGTGCTTTTCTCATGATCCATGGCGACTGCTCTTCGGCCGGCTGCTACGCGATGACGGATGAGCAGATCGCAGAGATTTACACGCTCGCCCGCGAATCATTCTTCGGCGGCCAGAAGTCCTTTCAGATCCAAGCCTATCCATTTCGGATGACGCCGCTCAACATGGCGAGGCATCGCAATTCGCCGCACATGGCCTTCTGGAAAATGCTCAAGCAGGGCTACGACCATTTTGAGGTCACGCGTCGCGAGCCGAAGGTCGAGGTGTGCGAGAAACGCTACGTGTTCGACGCCGAAACGTCCGCTAAATTTAGTCCAGCCGACCGATGCCCGGCCTACAAAGTCCCTGAGGAGATCGCATCCGCGGTCAGAGAGAAACAGCGCCGTGACGATATTCAGACTGCCGAACTCATCAACCGCGGCACGCCTGCCGCGCCGGTCAAAATGGGCGTGGACGGCGGCATGAATGCAACCTTCCTAACGGCCGTGAAGAGCCACGGCGGCCCCGGCGCGAGCATTCGCACTGCCGCGGGCACTATCCCGCCTCACGTCAACCCGCCCGCCGAGCGCGAGAGCGGCGCCGCGGGTATGGGGGGCGCGAGCGCGTTCAGCCTCGCTTCAGCGGAATCAAGACTGGTTCCCGCGCCTAATTCAACCGTTCAGGTCGCCTCCGCGGCGCCAGCGAGCTCAGGCGGAGTTGGCGGCTTCTTCAGCAAGTTTTTTGGGTCCAAGAGCGAGGATCAGGGCACGGCTGCGACTGCCAGCCAAACCTCTGAGACTTCCCCATCAAAGTCGAAGCGCGCCGCGGCTGCGAAGCCTGGGCAAAGCGCGCCCGCGGCACCACGGCCGAAGCTCGAGCAACCGGCAGAAGCCAAGGCTTCCAGTACGGCCAAAGCTTCCGCGTCGAAAGAAGAAACCAACGGCGAGCCGCAGCGAAATACGGCCAGCACCACGGGCGCGCTCAACGGGGCCGCGCCGACGGTGCCTTCTGGCGGTTTCGAGGGCCGCTTCGGCGCCTGGAATTAGAAAGAACACAACGCGGATGTTTTTCGAGTAGGTCCGGTCCTCGGTCCGTCGTGTTGTGCTGCTCAGCCGAATCGCCCGTGACAGTGCTTATATTTCTTGCCAGAGCCGCAGGGACAACTCTCGTTGCGGCCGACCTTGCCCCAGCTTGAAGGATCCTTCGGATTGCGTTCAGCCGCCGCCGCTGCGCCGGCGGTGATCCCGTGGCGAGCGAGCGTCTCCGCGCCCGCCCGCGCGAGCGCGAGCTCGTCCTCACCGCTCGAAGGATCGATCTTGTGCGCCTCCATATAGGGTAGGTTCGCTGGCTCCTCCGGCGGCGGTGCCGCCCGAATCTCGACTCGCATGAGCTGCGACGTCACCGCCTCGCGCAGATTGGTGCTCATCGTCTCGAACAGGTTGAAAGCCTCCGCCTTGTACTCATTGAGCGGATCGCGCTGTCCGTAGCCGCGCAGGCCGATGACTTGGCGCAGATGTTCGAGGGTGACTAGGTGCTCGCGCCAGAGGTGGTCAAGGGTCTGCAGCAGGATCGATTTCTCGACGTAGCGCATGACGTCGGCACCCCATTGCGCGACCTTCGCCGCCATGTGCTCATCCGCACGCCGCTCGATGCGAGAGAGAAGTTCTTCGTCGGCGATGCCCTCCTCCTTCGCCCATTCATCAACCGGCAAATCCAAGTCGAGGATCCGCTTGAGCTCGTCCCGAAGCCCTCTGGTGTCCCACTGCTCGGGATAGGCGTTCTCCGGAACGTGCTTGGAGACCAGGTCCTCTATTGCAGCGTGGCGCATATCGGCAAGGACCTCGTTCACCGCCTCGTCGCGCATCCACTCGATCCGCTGCTCGAAGATCACCTTGCGTTGATCGTTCATCACATTGTCGAACTTGAGCAGATTCTTGCGGATATCGAAGTTGCGCGCTTCCACCTTTTGCTGGGCTTTCTCCAACGCCTTGTTGATCCAGGAATGGACGATCGCCTCGTCCTCCTTAAGCCCCAGCCGTTGCAGCACGGTATCGAGCTTATCGGTGCCAAAAATTCGCATGAGGTCGTCTTCCAACGACAGGAAGAACTTGGAATGTCCAGGATCACCCTGCCGGCCAGATCGCCCACGCAGCTGGTTGTCGATGCGCCGGCTCTCGTGCCGTTCGGTGCCGAGCACGTAAAGGCCGCCAGCTGCAAGTGCCTTTTCCTTAAGCCGCGCCACCTGGGAACGGATATCCGCCGCCCGCCGCGCGTGCTCGCCATTTTCTTGATCGACGTCCTTCAGTTCCTGGCGAATGCGCATGTCGGCATTGCCGCCCAATTGGATGCCGGTGCCCCGCCCGGCCATATTGGTGGCGATCGTAATCGCGCCCGGCACGCCAGCCTGGGCAATGATGTAGGCCTCCTGCTCGTGGTAACGGGCGTTGAGGATAGCGAACACCTTCGCCTTGGAAGCACCGTCGTCATCCGAGTAGAGCGCCGCAAAGGCATTCGGATCAGAGAAGTCGTGCTGCTCCCATCCGCGCTGACGTAACATCTCCGCCAATTGCTCCGATTTCTCGATCGAGGTCGTGCCCACCAGCACCGGCTGCCCCCGCGTTTTGCAGTCGTCAATCAATGCAAGGATGGCGCGGTACTTTTCCGCCGCGGTGCGGTAGACTTCGTCGTCCTCGTCGACGCGAATCATCGGCATATTGGTCGGCACTTCGATTACTTCCAGATTGTAGATGTCGATGAACTCATCGGCCTCGGTCATGGCCGTGCCGGTCATTCCCGCAAGTTTCTCGTACATGCGGAAGTAGTTCTGGAACGTGATCGAAGCGAGCGTCTGATTTTCCGGTTGAACAGGCTGGCGCTCCTTCGCCTCCAACGCCTGGTGCAGTCCCTCGGAATAGCGCCGTCCTGGCATCATGCGGCCGGTGAACTCGTCGATAATCATCACCTCGCCGTTGCGCACGATGTAGTCCTTGTCGCGATGGAACAGCTTATGTGCCTTCATGGCCTGATTGACGTGGTGAACGGTCGAGACGTTCTCCACGTCGTAGAGCGAGTGCCCCTTGAGCAGACCGTCGTTGCGCAGCATCTGCTCCATCTTCTCCATGCCAACTTCGGTCAGCGTGACCGTGCGCTGCTTCTCGTCAACTTCGTAGTCTGCCTTCTCGAGCTTCGGGATATAGGCATCGATCGTATTGTAGAACTCTGAACGGTCATCCAACGGACCCGAGATGATCAGCGGGGTTCGCGCTTCGTCGACCAGGATCGAGTCAACCTCGTCCACGATGGCGTAAATGTGCCCACGCTGGACCATATCCTCGAGCCGATACTTCATGTTGTCGCGCAGATAATCGAAGCCGAGCTCGTTGTTGGTGCCGTAGGTCACATCGCAGTCGTAGGCCTGCTTGCGCTGCTCATCGTCCAGCCCGTGCACAATCACCCCGACCTTGAGCCCAAGAAAGCCGTAGATCTGTCCCATCCATTCGGCGTCGCGCTTGGCCAGGTAATCGTTCACCGTTACGACGTGCACGCCGCGTCCGGCCAGCGCATTAAGATAGACGGGGAGCGTCGCCACCAGCGTCTTGCCTTCGCCGGTTTTCATTTCCGAGATCCGCCCCTCGTGCAGGATCATCCCGCCGATGAGCTGCACGTCGAAGTGCCGTTGCCCGAGCGTGCGTTTGGCCGCCTCGCGGCAGGTGGCAAATGCCTCAACGAGAATGTCGTCGAGACTCACTCCCTCCGCTACCTGCTGCTTGAATGCGTCGGTGCGGGCACGCAACGCCTCGTCAGATAGACTCTCAAGCTGGGGCTCCAAGGCGTTGATTGCCGCCACCCGCGGAAGATAGGACTTGATGCGCCGCTCGTTCGAAGAACCGAACAGCTTGCGGGCAATGACGCCGATCATGCAATGAGTCCTTCCCGTCCTCTCAGGTGTTGATGCCACACCTTACCAAATCCGACGGAGAGGAACGCCACGGCAGAAGCAACAGCGCCTGCCTGCGAGCATCCATGGCCGTGGAATGCGGAAATGCCGCACTTTTCGATCGTCTTTCATGCAAACGGCGGCAGCTTGCGGTCGGATCGGCCAGGCTTGTGGAGAGATAGGAGGGGGTCACACCCTTGTCAATCGGCCGCCAAGCGCTCACGTTCTCGTCAAAATCAGCCTCTAAGCGATTGCCATGCGGGGCAGATTTACCTAACTGTCCGGCGCGCCTGCCACGGCCGCCCGATCCAGGACCACGCCATGACCTCCCTCAATTTGCTGCCCCATTCCGCGCCGCGCCAGCGGCCAATCGCGTTCGCCACTATCGCGGCGCTGCTGTTCGTGTTGCCGGCCGCCTCGGGCTGTTCGAAAAACTCATCGTCGGAGGCGCCAGCCTCCGCATCCGATCCGGTCATCGCCCGCGTCAACGGCGTCGACATCAAGCAGAGCGATCTCGCGCTCGCCGAAGAGGATGTGGGCGCCGATATGCAGGCGGCGTCGCCCGAGGCCAAGCGGGAGCATCTGATTTCCTATCTCGCCGATATCATCATGGTCACGCAAGCTGCGGACAAGAAGAACCTCGCCGACAATCCGGATTTCAAGCGGCGACTGGCGTTCCTGCGCAGCAAGTTGTTGATGGGATACGAGCTGCAGGAAGAAGCCAAAACCGCGCTCACCG
>WNEP01000223.1_pt1 | contig 28727 bp, 25 predicted proteins | sample 5399961 | NCBI WGS metagenome assembly WNEP01 (sample SAMN13153329, study PRJNA577476) | soil metagenome | isolation source: 20 cm grassland meadow soil pre-rain plot 5 | place: USA:California | collected 2015-09-08 | reverse complement strand
CCCGCAGGTGAGGTTTTACGGGGCTTCCTGGTTCGCTTCTGCTGCGGCCTGTCAAGTTGCTCGCCCCCTGTGCGGATCTGACCAGAAATTTCCCAGCCATCGGGACTTTTACTTCCAGGCTTCCGTCGAGTCGGTCACCTTCTCGGCGCTGGATATAACTACGACAGCCACTGGATTGCTCTGTCGATGGGACTCTCACCCATTGGATTGACTTCTAGCCTTGCTGCGCGCCCGCGAAACCTCAGGAAAGCCCGTACAGTGCAAAAAATGCCCATTCCCGCGCTACGTCCTTTGTTTTTAGGTCAGCCGTGATTGCGACCCTGCGTCTTTCGACCCAGAACTGGGCGGCAGGTTTGAGTTATTCGAAGCTGAGGAAGTTTTGCGTCCGATCTGGAGGGCAGTTACCGAGTTTTGTGCCCATCGTTCCAGAACGCTCTTCTTTCATTTCCTAGAACCGCGTTTCTGGATGACTTCCGGCTTGCCAACAGCTTTCGGTACCGGTCTAGTGCGCGAGCGGGTCGGGGCGAAGCTGGAAATGCAGGACCTTGCTGGTCGTTCCTTTACCACCCTCCGCGTGAAAAGGAGTTCGCGTCCCGTAGGTTGCCCATAGTCCTTTTCCCTTCCAGCCTGCCTTCGGATCGTCGATCCGGCCGTCCATCCCTTTCGCATAAAATCCCATAGGATAAGGGACGCGAAGCACAACAAACTTCCCGGTCTCGGGCAACAGCGCCAGGAGCGCGTCATTTCCGTTGCCGGTGGCAATCGGCACGTTCTTTCCCAGTCCCAAAGTGTCGAATTGATCCACCCAATCGTAATAACTGGCCTCGGCGCTCCCTGGATCGGTAACTCCCTTCAATTGCGGCCCGGGTAGTGGATAGAGCGTCCAACCTTCGGGGCAATGTTGCCCCGTTGCCGTTGGCCCGTTGAGCGGCCCTTTGCACTTCCGCCGGTCGAAGCTCGCCAAATGCCCGCTGGCAATCACCGTCCACACAACGCCATTGCGATCGATGTCCAGCCCGCGCGGCGAGAACCCATGAACTGGCGCGTTTGGATTGTTCCATGGCAGTTCGTAGACTTCTGCAAGCGCAGTCGCCGGGGGATTTGGTCCGGGGTTCAATCGAACGACTGCACCAGGGAATCCCAACACCGTTCCCCAGATCGACCCGTCCACTGGACTCACGGTGACGCCGTAGAAAGCGGCGTTGATCCGCTTGTCTTTGGTGGGATCGACGGGCTGATCGGGCTCTACATACTCGTCCCGCTTCCCGTTGCCGTTGGTGTCGAGGACGAGCGCCGTCCATCCCTGGGATTTCACTTCATCGTGGGTCTCGTCGAACATCTTCGTGTTCAGCCATCCTACCGCTCCACCGCCGCCACCGCTGCTCGTCCACAACGTGTTGTTGGCGTCCTCCGCAAATACCAGGTGATGGGTACCAAAACAGGTGTTAATGAGCGTGAACTGCCTCGTCTTGGGATCGTACATGGCCAGTTGCCGGCCGCTCGTTTTGAGCGGGAACAAAACCGCCGAAGGATGGCTCGACCCTTCTTTGCAGAACGCTGGATTGTCACTCGGGCGAATCCTGGAGGTGATCCAGACTCGTCCCTTTTCATCAAACATGGGATTGTGGACGTTGGCTTGGCTGTGCCAAATGGCTTCATCTCCCCAATACGGCGAAGGCGCAGGAGGCTTATCGTCGCCGCTCGATGGCGTCTGCGGGTCACGGACTGGCACGCTGACTCGGTTCGCTGCGGCGCCCACTGGGTCGAGGACCGGCAGATAGTCAACGCTAAGTTCTGCGGCGCCGTAAATTGCTCCGTTGGCGTTCAATGTGGGATTGCGCTTGTCGGTGGCAATTTCATCGTGCAGATAGGCCTTCGGGTCTGCCCAGTCCCACTCGGTAATGACCACGTTTCGTTCGGCACCTTGCGGTCGCGGGGGCATGGGCGGCAACTCTCCGGACGCAATCCGGTCGGTCCAATCAGCGAACATGGCCAATGCTCGCTCTGGCCCTAATTGCCGTAGCCCGTTGATCATGTTGTTGCCGGCTTGTCCTGACAGCAAGCGCCGCGCCCAGGCCGCCGTCGACGAGTCGAAATGCCCCAGGCTCTTTGGAATTTCCCGCGTCGCTTTGTCGCCCACTTGATGACACGACCAACAGCTATCCGTTTTCACTAAGTGTAACCACTGGCCTTGGCTCTTCATGTTTTCCGGAATGCCGTTGCCCTTGGGCCCCGTCCCGGGGAATTCACTTTTGTCCGGTACGCGTAGCAGGGAAAACCAATAAATGCCCGGATAGTATTCCGCCGCTGCACGCGCGTTCGGTGCCACGGCTGCATTCAAGTTGCCGATTTTTCCGGGAGTAACCAGCACGGGCGGCGAATCCACAAGCCCATAGCCGCGCGCCCACACTTTGTAGTTCGCCTTCGGAAGCTGAGGCAATACGTAGCGCCCATCATCATCTGTAACAACAATTTTCACGAATTTCGTCGGCAGGTCGGCTGTTTCCGCGATTACCCAAACGCCTGCTTCCGGTCCCTTGGTGCTGGTGACCACTCCGCCGATGTCGTCGTTGCCAATCGAGATCGCTTGTTCAAGCGACTGCCGTGCGTTCACCCTGTTTAACGAAGCAAGGAGAACCACGCCTGCAGCGATGAGCGCGTAAGAGAGTCTTTTAGCTTTAATCATGATGTTCACCTCCCCTGGGCGCGAACGACGGAGATTTTACTGGCAAAGTGGGGAATAGGACCTGCCGGTTTCACAACTGAAACGCAGTCGAATCGTAAGCACGGCGAGTCGCGTTGTCAATTGGCGCTATTCGGCCACGGACAAGCGCAAGGGCAAGGTGTAGAGCGGGGCGGCGCGACTTTGACGACTAATTGCGATTGGGGGACGCGCGATGACTCAAGCTCCACACGTACGCTGCGAGCGCTGATACCTGCTGGGGCGTAAGTTGCGCCCCACCCACCGGGGGCATAGGGCTGCGATATTGTTTTGGTTGCGGAACACCTTCGTTTATCGTTTTCGCGATTCCGGCATAGCTACCATCGCTCCACAGCCATTTCTTACCCATTAGATCGGGCCCCAAAGGACTGCCCTGGCCGCTCTCACCATGGCAGCCCGTGCACGCCGCTCCGCCCACTTGGCCGCGGTAGATGCGCTCGCCGAGCGCAACCATTTCTCGTGTCGCGCCTTCAGGAACGGGAAGACCTGCCACTGCACCGGCATCTGGATGGGTGCCCTCCGGCGGTTTCGCTGTCTCCTCAACGGGATTGCCGGCCGGGGCTGTTGGGCTCGGACACACCGTGACGTTCGCGGCACCGCCTCCCGAGCCGCCATGATAGACAATCCGGTAGATCCGACCACGTATATCGTCGGAAATGTAGAGCGAACCATCCGGTCCCACCGCCAAGCCAGAGGGACGATGTTCGGCTTTGGCCGGCGACTTCACCGCTCCCGCGAATCCATCCGCAAATATTTCGCACTGGCCGGATCCGTGGTCCCCGGCGAGCGGCTGAAAAACCACGTTGTAGCCGCCTTGCGGATATGGCGCTCGATTCCATGACCCATGGAAAGCGATGAAGACGCCATCACGGTAGCGCGCCGGAAATTGCTTCTGGTCGTACCGCACCATTGCATTAGGCGCCCAATGGGCTGGAAAGACGGCAACGGGAGCAATCTTGCTCGAGCATACGCCGATCGTTTTGCCGCCGTCGCCACCGTATTCGGGCGCCAGAACCAGCTTTTCCAGGAACGCGTCGTAGTAGCACTCGGGCCAGCCATAGTCTCCCTTGGGCTTCAAAAGCAACATCTCTTCAGCCGGCAGCGTCGCCTCCTGATCGGGTTTGTAGAAGTCGGGCCAATTCGCATGCAGTTGGTCCCGGCCGTGTTGGGTCACAAACAGTCGCCCACTTGAGTCGATGGCAAAACCTTCCGCGTTGCGGATTCCCGTAGCGAACCGCTCAGCTGTTGAAAAAGTTTGGTTCGTCTTATTCGCGTCATAGCGCCAGATGCCGCCACGGGTCTCGAGTTCCGTGCAAGGGTCGGCGCCGGGCGACCTGAGGGTCCGATTTTTCAGCTGGCAGGAATTCGTCGCGGAGGCGACATCGACGTACATCGAGCCCTGGGCCTCGATGATGAATGGATGCATGGGATGGTCGCCGCCCAGAGGCAATCCGGAGACGATGGTGTCGGCAAAGCCACTCGGCACGATGGAGCCGGCGGGCAATAAATATCGCACGATCCGATCATTGCTCTCGGCGTAGATCGATCCTTTGTAGATGCCGATGCCCGTACCGCCTGCTCCGCCACTTTGCACCGTTTCGCCAAACCGTTCAATCACGTCGGCCTTTCCCGCGCCCTTCTTGTCTTGCAGGGCCACGAGGAAACCGCCTGCATGCGGCGTGTCGTTGCCGTAGTACCGGCCAGACCAGGTGTTGACGTAAAGAACTCCGCTCGGCGCAACGACCATGTGGCGGGCGTGACCAATGCCGTCAGCGAAGATCGTTGCGCAAAAACCGCCGGGTAACTGTAACCCGCTGTCGTCGTTCGGGCATGCTTGGCGCTTTGCTCCCGCAGTGGGACTGGACTGGCTCTGACCCGGCGCCAATGAATTGCCCACATACATCGCGGAGAGCACGACGACGGCAGATAACAGAGTTTTGGAGAGGTTGGATAATTGCATTGAACGCTCCCGAAGCATCGACGAAGAGAAACAACAATGTGATGCACCAAAATATAACTGAAGATAGCTATTATTGCAGGATTGTAGGCAGCCGGACACCTCCCGACAAAAGTATTCCTACAGACATGACCTAGAGGTCCGACCCTCAGAACGTGGACCACCGCCAACGTCCTGGCATCTATTCGGAGCTGAGGAAGGCGTAGCGGAGTAGGAAGAGGATGGAGAGGACCCAGATGAGGGGACTGATTTCGCGGTGGCGGCCGGTGCCGAGCTTGACGAGGGCGAAGGAGAGCAAGCCGAGACTGAGGCCAGTGGCGATGCTGAAGGTCAGCGGAGTGGCGACCAGGGTGAGGAAGGCGGGAAATGCTTCGCTGAAATCGTCCCAGCGGACGCGAGCGACGGCGCCGCACATAAGCGCACCAACGAGGATGAGCGCAGGGGCGGTGGCGTAGGCAGGGATCGCGGCGACGAGCGGAGCACAAAACATGGCGACGAGGAAGAGCGCCGCGATGACAACGTTGCCGAGGCCGGTGCGAGCGCCGGCGGCGACTCCGGCGGCGCTTTCGATGTAGCTGGTGACGGTGGAAGTTCCGGTGAGGGCGCCGAACATGGTGCCGAAGGCGTCCGCGATCAACGCGCGGCTGGCCCGCGGGAGTTTGCCGTTGCGCAGGAAACCGCCTTCTTCGCAGACGCCAACCAAAGTTCCGACGTTGTCGAAGAGATCGACAAAGAAAAGACGAAGATGAGTTCACCAAGGCCGATGCTTGCGGCGGAGCGGAGGTCCAGCTTGAGGAACGTGCCGGAGGGATGCGGCAAGGAGAAAAAATGCGTGGGCCATTGACTGAGGCCGAGCGGAATTCCCGCGAGAGTGATGACCACGATGCCGAGGAGAATGGCGCTGGCGATGCGGCGCGCCATCAGGATGGCCATGAGAACAAGTCCGGCGGCGGCGAGAAGGACTTGTGGGTCGGAAGTCTTGCCCAGGCCGACGAAGGTGGCAGAGTTGGCGACGATGATTTTTGCGTTACGCAAGCCGATGAAGGCGATGAAGAGGCCGATGCCTGCCGCGGTGCCGTACTTGAGGCAATCGGGAATGCCGTTGACGATTTGTTCGCGCACTTTGGTGAGCGTGAGAAGGAGAAAGAGGAGGCCGGAGAGAAAGACGACGCCGAGGGCGGTCTGCCAGGGCACGCCGCGGCCCAGGACGATGGAGTAGGTGAAGTAGGCGTTGAGAGACATGCCGGGCGCGAGGGCGATGGGAAAGTTGGCCCACAGTCCCATGATGAGCGTGGCGACTGCCGCGGAAATGCAGGTGGCGAAGAGAACGCCTTCGACCGGCATGCCGGCTTCGGAGAGGATTCGCGGGTTGACGACGACTACGTAAGCCATGGTCATGAAGGTGGTGAGGCCGGCGAGCAATTCGCGGCGCACGGTGGTGTGATTTTCTTCGAGACGAAAGACGCGGTCGAGCAAACGGTTTTCCCTTTGAAATAAAAAGGTGCGCCACTATAGGCCGGACGCGGGGAGACGTCAATGCGGAAGCGTGGATTCGCGCTCGGTCCAGTGTTCGACAATGTCGCGGACGACTTTGTCGCCGACGATTTGAGCGGCTTCGAGGGCGGGAAAGTAGGCGGAGTAATTGCCGGAGACCAGGGTCTTGAGGCTATCGGCAACGGTTGTGCCGGGCGGCTCGCGGTCGTAATTGCTTACGGTGCGAAGGACGAGGACGCGCTGAAGATCGATGCGACCGGCCTGGCTCAAGAAAGTGAGAGCTTGCAGGGTGCCGGAGTCTTCCATGGCTGCAATCATGAAATTCCCTTTTCCGGCGGTGTAGTAGCGTGTCCAGGCGTTGGCCCACTCCTCCATTTTGGAGCCGTGCCAGAAGGTGCTCGAAGAAAGCGTGTCGCCATGGGTAACGAACGGAGGCTTTAGCGCGCTCGGGAAGCCAGCGAAACGGGCGCGGGAAGTGCGGAGAGAATCGGAATCGGGGAGCGGAGTGTCTTTCGTCAAGCGAAACGCCCAGCCGACAAGCTGGGGATTGAGAGTGTAGAGCTCACCTTCCAGTTCGCCGCGAACGGGCTGTTCGTAGGGCGTTGCTTTGCGCAAGGGGACGTAGCCGGTGGGCCAATTTTCCGGAATTTGGCGAGCGTCGATTTCGTAAGCCAGATCGCCGTCGAGAACATGGCCGGCCCAAACGGCGGAGCCCAGAGATACATCGGCGGGATCGCCTCCGCCGATACCGGCGATGAGCCAGTAAGCTTTCGAAAGGTCGAAGCAGGGGTCGAGGCCGACGGCCATCACGGAGGCCGCGGCTTTGGCCGTGCCGACGCCGGTCAGGATGCCGAGGACTCCGTCTTTGTTGAGGCGGACAGGATGATAGCCGGCGGGGAGCGGAATGATTTGATTGAGGTGCTCGCGCTCAACCCAAAGCTGGTATTCGCCCGGCGTGTCGCCAGTGTCCGCACCGCGTTCGAACATGGCGACGATTACTACTTTGATGGGGATAGGCTTACTGGGCGATGCGCCTTGACCAAAAAGCTGGAAGGGAAAAACCACGACTACGATCAAGATAAGAACAAATCGCTGAAGTCCGGTCATAAAATTCCCAGCCTTGATCCGGTAGATCGGCCTGCTATGCTGTGGCGCGCGCGAATGAGACTCTATATCACAGCTGGCAACCGCGAGAATCCGAATGTTGCGTGAGGGCGCTATCAAGCCGCGACTTCCGGGAGATCCTTTGCATGAAAAACTCGAAAATCAATTTTCCGCGAACTCTGGCCTTGCGCGGAGGGTGCGGCGTTTTCGTTCTTCCGCTGCTCTTCGCGTTGCCTGCTTGTGGTCAAAGCAAAGCGGCGCGTTCGGCGGCCACGCCGGCAAGTTTGGAGCAGCGCGCGGAAGCCAACCTCAAAGCGGCGCGAGAGAACCCGCTGCAGCTTCGGCACTTCTTGCGGAACATGCCGAAGGGAGGAGACCTGCACAATCACCTGAGCGGGGCGGTGTACGCGGAATCGTGGATCCGCGCTGGGGCAGAAGATCACTTGTGCGTGGACGTCGTCAAGCTGGCGTTTACGAAAGCGCAAGCGCTGCCGAGCGGCGGAGCGGAGCAGAATGCGTGCGGCGAGGGCAAAGTTCCCGCGGAAGCCGCGCTTAAGCATCAGGAACTGTACGATGCGCTGGTGGATGCGTTTTCCATGCGGGGATTTGTGCCGTCGCCGGGCGTGACAGGGCACGATCATTTTTTCGATACGTTCGCGAAATTCGGGGGGACGGATCACCGGCACGTCGGCGAGTGGATTGACGAAGTCGCGACGCGCGCGGCGGCGCAAAATGAACAGTACCTCGAGCTGATGCATACGCCGGACTTCAGTCATACCGCAGCGATCGCGAAAGAAATCGGCTGGCGCGAGGACTTCGGTTCTTTGCGGGAGGCACTGCTCGCGCGCGGATTGCGCGACGACCTGGCCGTCGCCAAGACCGCCGTCGACCAAGCCGAAGAGTTGCGCGCGAAGCGCGAGCACTGCGGGCAGGCGGACGCGGCGGCAGCGTGCGGCGTCCAGATCCGCTATCTCTGCCAAGTGCTACGAGGCTTTCCCAAGGAGCAGGTGTTCGCGCAAACGCTGCTGTGCTTTGAAACGGCTGCGGCTGATGCGCGATTCGTGGGCGTCAACCTGGTGATGCCGGAAGACGGTTATACGGCCATGAACGACTACGCGCTGCACATGCGCATGGTCGGATTCCTTCGCCGGCTATATCCCAAGATTCATGTGAGCTTGCACGCCGGGGAGATTGCGCCCGGCCTGGTGCCGTATGAAGGGCTGTGCTGCCACGTTCGGCTGGCGGTGGAGGAGGCTCATGCAGAACGCATCGGACACGGCGTGGACGTGATGTATGAGGATCATCCGCACGCGCTGCTAAAAGAAATGGCCGCGAAACATGTGATGGTGGAAATCAGCCAGACGAGCAATGACTTGATTCTGGGCGTGGGCGGGAAGGAGCATCCCTTCCTGATGTACAAAATGTTCGGCGTTCCGATGGCCCTGGCAACGGACGATGAAGGCGTTTCCCGGATTGACTTGACGCATGAATACGTACGCGCGGTAGAGAGCTACGATCTCCACTACGCGGATCTGAAACGGATGGTGCGCACCAGCGTGGAGCACAGCTTCTTGCCTGGGGAGAGCTTGTGGAGCGCGGCGGATACGTTCACTCGCGTCGTTGCAGCGTGCTCGCACGATACTCCAGGCGCGGAAAGACCTTCTGCCGCATGCACGGCTTTCCTGAAGGGCAGCGAAAGAGCGCAGCAGCAGTGGGAACTGGAGCGGAGGTTCCACGCATTTGAGGCGGGATTGTGAAAGCTAGTATTAAGTCCCAGATTCCGGCGGTCACAGATTCTAGGGGCGAGAGGAGCACAAACTGAACGCTCCACTGAAAAAAGCTACCGTCGTTGGCGCGCTGGGCGGGCTGCTGTTTGGATTCGACACCGCGGTCATCGCAGGGACCACACATTCGCTTACGGCTGTATACGGGTTGAGCCCCAGTCAACTGGGCCTCACCGTTGCCATGGCGCTGATCGGCACGATCGCCGGCGCAATGTCCGCGGGGATTCCTGGGCAGAAATGGGGAGGACGCGAGACGCTGCGCGTCCTTGCCGTGTTTTATGTTTTGTCGGCGCTGGGATGTGCGTTTGCGTGGAATTGGTACGCGCTTCTTGCGGCGCGCTTCATCGGAGGACTTGGTATTGGCGGATCGTCGGTGCTGGGGCCTGTTTACATAGCGGAGTTGGCTCCTGCGAAGTTGCGAGGCCGACTGGTTGGCCTCTTTCAGATCAATGTGGTCATCGGCATTTTGCTGGCTTATTTTTCCAACTATTGCATCGCGAGGATGGGGCTTGGAGCGGCAGAATGGCGCTGGCAGTTCGGGGTGGCGATGCTGCCGGCCGTCCTCTTTCTGGTGATGCTCTTCGGCATTCCGCCCAGCGCGCGCTGGCTGGTCACGCAAAATCGCGTTGAGGAGGCACACGCGGTACTTCAGTTGATGGGCGCGGAAAACCCTGAGGCGGAGCTCAAAGAAATCGTCGACTCGATTCATCTGGAGCGGCTGCAAACGGCTGAGCCATTGATCACGTGCAAATACGGGCTGCCTATTTTTCTAGCGATTACGATTGGAATGTTCAATCAACTCTCGGGTATCAACGCCATTCTTTATTACCTGAATGACATCTTTGGCGCGGCGGGCTTCAGCAAAGTGTCCGGGGATTTGCAGGCGGTGGCCGTGGGCAGCATGAACCTAATCGCCACGCTGGTGGCGATGTCGGTCATCGACAAGCTGGGCCGCAAGACTCTTTTGCTGATTGGATCGCTGGGGACGGCGGCGTGTCTGGCCGGCGTCTCCGGAGTATTCTTCACTCAGAGTCACCGAAGCTATCTTCTGTGGCTGCTGGTGGGCTACATCGTGTTCTTCGCAATTTCGCAAGGCGCGGTGATCTGGGTGTACATCAGCGAAGTCTTTCCCAACCGCGTGCGCGCGAAGGGACAGGCGCTGGGAAGCTCTTCACACTGGATCATGAATGCGCTTATCGCATATACGTTTCCACAACTTGCAAAGTCTTCTGGCGCATATCCGTTCGTCCTATTTGCAATCATGATGGTGGTGCAGTTTTTCGTCGTGTTGTTCTTCTACCCGGAGACGAAGGGAGTCACCCTGGAGCAGATGCAGCACCGCCTGGGCATTGAGTGAATGCGAGCAAGAAATCCAAAGGCGGCAGTCAAAATTAGCCTGTTCTGACGGTGACGGTAGCGACAGAGAGACGCGGCAAATCCGTCCTGAGTCGTGACCCGTCCAGGGTAACCGTGTGCGGTTGGGGAAGAAGGCGATTGGGATTCTCAAAAGTGTTGCAGGCATTCCAATCCGGATCATGGAGTACCACGGCCTTCGCTTCCCTGGCAGTACTTCCCTGAAGAGTGCAGTCGATTTCAAAATCGGCATCGTGACGCGGATTCACAAACGAGACGACCAGTTCGTTCTGCGCTTTTGAGGCAGAAACGGAGACGGCAAGCGGAGACGAATCTTGCGTTTCCACGCGGACAGCCGTTTTGGAGCGGTGCGGCTTGAAAAGAGCAAAGGCGTGATAGGTCGAGGTACGAATGCAGGACTTGCCCTCGGGGCCGTCGGTAAGCAGAAGAGATTGGAGCACGTTTACGATCTGCGCGATGTTGCACATGAAGAGTTTGTCGGCCTGGCGGTTGAAAATATTCAGGCCTAGGCCCGCGGCAACGGCACTGCGCATGGTGCTCTGCATCCAAAGTTTTCCATAACGCTTTTCGTCTTCTTCTGGAATCTTGTCCCACACACCCCATTCATCCAGAATCAGCCCGATTTTATGCCCGTCGCGGTAACTGTCGAGGAGTGTGCGTTGCTCCGTGACGGCCTCTTCCACGCGCTTGAATATGGACAGTTGCTGGCCCAGGTGGTCGGCGCTGAATTCCGTGGCACGGTCGGTACCGCCTTCATAGTAGTGCATGGAGAGACCGCCAGGTGCGCCGCCCTCGAGCGTGTCCATAAAACCGCGCGTCCACTTGCGATCGTTTCCGTTGGGGCCACTGGCCACGAGAAACGGTTTGGTGCCGCCGAACTCGCGAAGGTACACGGAGAATTGCCGGTACAAATTACCGTAGACTTCGGGACGCATCCATCCGCCGCATCCCCAGTTTTCATTGCCGACGCCCCAGTAGCGCACGCGGAAGGGCTCGGCAGAGCCGTTCCTTACGCGCTCTTCAGCAAGGGTGCTTCCCGAGGGCATGTTGCAGTATTCGATCCAATCCCTTAACTCGCGCGGAGATCCGCTGCCAACGTTGCCAGCGAGATAAGGTTCGGCGCCAAGCAAACGGCACAGACCGATAAATTCATGGGTGCCGAAGCTCCCATCTTCAATGTAGCCACCCCAATGGATATTCACTCGCTTGGGCCGCTGCTCAAGCGGACCGATGCCGTCCCGCCAATGATAATCGTCGGCGTAACAGCCTCCGGGCCATCGCAGAACAGGTATACCAAGTTCGCGGAGGTAATCCACTGCTTGCTTGCGGTAGCCGTCGATGTTGGGAATTGGCGATTTCTTGCCGACCCACAAACCACCGTAGACACAGGAGCCGAGATGCTCGGCAAAATGACCATGAAATTCGGGGCGAACGAGGGCAATCTCTGCGCCAGCGCGGACCACAAACTTCTGCGTGGCTGAGGAGGCAGCGAGCAAGCCTCTCGGAACGAGCGCGGAGAGCGAGAGGGCTGCCGTGCTTCCGACGAATCGCCTACGCGATAGATGCACGCTCATATTGGTCCTCGTGTGCGCAGGAGGCGCGAATTGCGTTTTCCAGAGCTCAGTCGAGTGCTCTGATTTGCAACTGGACAGAAAAACCTCCAAAGTGTGGTGTTAACGACGATTACGCTGACGGCTTATGCCAGTACATGTCCCAGCGGAGGTAGCGGCTGGTGGCTTCATGAACGGCTGACGCGACCGTTGAAAAGTTTGCTGCCACGTGATGTTCGAAACCGCGTTCGCAGATATAGCGAAGAAGCCTCTGCAATTGAGGAATGTGCACGACGCCGGCACCGCCAAAAGTTTCCAGCGAATCGTCGGTGAAATTTCCTTCACCAACATAGCCGCGGATTTTTCCCTCGCGATCGTCCGTGGAGACACGGACAAAACTCATGGGACCGGCTTTGACTCTTCCCACGCAGGTGCCAAAGGTATTTTCCTTGCCCACCGTTCCGGCGATGATTTCCTGGAAATCCATGCGGACGTCCTTGAAAAAATGCTTGGGAAGATTGCTGCAGTGAAAACAAACAGCCTTGTCAGGATCGTCGGCGTAGTTGTTATTCCAGTCGAGCAGGGCGCTGGGAGTTTCGGAAGCCAGTTGCAGCGCGTGCATTCCGACCACGCCGGCAATGTCAACTTCGCAGGCGCTGGACATGCCCTGGTTGCTCATCATGCTCATGACCGTGCAGGGGACGACTCCGAAGTATTCTTCGAGAGAAGTCCAGCACTGAATAGCGCTGATGACCACGTCGGTATCCTGCATCCAGCCATCAATAACCGCGCCCAGCTTAGCCATCTTGAGGAGCGCGGCGTCTGGAATGCTCTGGGTGGAAACATACTTGCGAATGGATTGAAGTTTTTTCTGTGCGACGGCGTCATCGTCCTTCATGCGCGCGATGCGCCCAAGAATTTCAGAAAGATCGATGGTCTCAACGGAGATGCCGTTTGCTTCGAGAATCTTTTCGCTGTAGCGGACAGTGTTGAACGCTGCGGGCCGCGCGCCGATCGCGCCGATGCGTAGGCGCCGCAGGCCCTTCACAACCCGGCAAACGGCAAGGAACCAATCGAGGTCGCGCCGGAAAGCGTCTGACTGCGGCAGCTCGGTGTGCAGGGTGGTCAGAGAATAGGGGATGCCGTATTGCGTGAGATTGTTGCAAGCCGACATCTTGCCGCAAAAACTGTCGCGGCGGTCGCGGATCGACATTCGGCTTGGCGTGTCAGGCGTAGCCTGGACCAAGACGGGCACCGAGAGCCCCGCCATGCGCAATGCATCGGCGATGGCCCGCTCGTCACCAAAGTTAGGCAGCGTGACAACGATTCCATCGATGGAGTCCCGGTGTTGCTTGAACAAGTCCGCACAGCGCCGCGCTTCCTGGCGCGTTTCCACGGCACCAAACTTTGATTCCGCTTCCGTTAGCACAACGACCTTTACTCCCGCGGATTCCAGGGCTGCGCGCATTTCCTGGTGGCCAGTACGCGCGAGGTGATCGGGGAAGAATCCACGATTCCCGACGATCATCCCGAGTGTCATTTGTCGTTTCGCTGCTTCGCTCATAGACCTTCTTTCCGTGAGAAGAACTGGCAGGTAAGAATACCGTCGAGCCTCTGGATCAGCAATCTCGAAGACTTCTTGGAGCGCTACTACGAACGGGAGTCTACCGACCGCGGGCCGACCGCAAGAATTCGCAGGTCCACGCGAGCTGTAAACGCTTGCATCCGGACGATATTTCCGAGTCGCGCGCGTTGTCAAGGAGATTTGAATGTGCCGGGCCGGCCGAAGCGAGACGATTCATCGCTATGGCGCCAAGAGCAGCTTGAGCAAGCGTTTACAGTACATTAGAATGCACGACGCAGGGCTTGAGAAAACCATGCATACCAAGCATGCCGAGCTTATGAATTTGAACGCGGTTGCGAAGAGGGCGGGTGTCTCCACCGCGACGGTATCCCGGGTGCTCAATGATTTGAATGTGGTGAAGAACTCGACGCGCGCCCGAGTGCTAAAGGCCGCGGAAGAGTTGAAGTATCATCCCAACCTGCACGCACGTTCCCTGGCCCGAGGGAAGAGCCGTACGCTGGGGATTCTTATCTCGAACATGGAGAATCCCTTTTTCTTCGACATCTTCCGGGCTCTGGAATCAGCGGCGCACTCGCGCGGTTACGAAGTGGTTGTCGCGAACACGGACTACCGCACCGAGCAACTGGTATCCAGCGCGCGGCTGATGATCGGCTGGAGGGTTGCCGGGCTGGCCGCGATTGTCTCTGAGATGGACGCGGACTTAATGCAAGTCCTCACCGATACCAAGATTCCCATCGTGTTTTACGATGTCGGAACACCCAGAAAAAACATTACCAACGTCCGGGTAGATTACCGGAAAGGGATGAAAAAGATCGTGGAGTATCTCTATTCGCTGGGACACACGCGAATGGCTTTCGTCGGGCATCATTCAACTCTGGGACCCATCAGCGAACGAAGAACGACTTTTCTGGAATCCGTTGCGCAGTGTTCGCCCAGCGCGCAAACGCGCATCGTCGCTGGGACGGACGGCCTGGAAGGCGGGCGTGAGGCGGCCCGCGAACTGCTCTCGTCCGGCTTCCATCCAACTTCGATTCTTTGTGTGAACGATTTCATGGCGGTCGGAATCCTGAGGGAACTTCGCGATCGGGGTATTCGAGTCCCGGAAGATATGTCCGTAACGGGATTTGACAACATCAGGCTTGCCCAATTCTGCTCTCCGGCGCTTACCACGGCGCATATTCCGCGCGAGCGGATCGGTCAAATTATTTTCGAGAATCTGGCTCCCGATGCAAAGAAAGAGCATCTGGCCGGGCGTGAGATTCTGATCGAGCCGGAACTGGTCGTGCGTGAATCGACCGGGCCAGCGCGGAAGGATCAGGCGCCAGTTGGCAGCCAGCAGAAGATTGTCGCAGATTGAGCTACGCGTTCTTGCAAACTGCCTCTCATTAGTAGATCTTCGGTTGGTATTCGAAAAGTTCAGGAGCGAACTAAAATGCGTTCCGCTATTCGCCGTTTCATGGTGCAAACTCTTGTGTGCGCGCTATTTTCTGCGGCTGCAGTGGGGGCTGAATCCAAATCCCTTCAAATCTTTTTCGTCGATGTCGAAGGCGGGCAGGCGACCCTTGTAGTTACGCCCTCGGGCCAATCCCTTCTCATTGATACCGGTTGGCCGGGATTTGGTGGGCGGGACGCCGGCCGCATCGTGAGCGCGGCTAAAGCTGCCGGCGCCGACCGCATCGATTATGTGCTGATTACGCATTTTCATCGCGACCACGTGGGAGGAGTGACGCAGCTTGCCAGCCAGATCAAAATCGGAACCTTCATCGATCATGGTTCCAACCTGGAGGATGCCGCTGCCCCGCGAGAGGATTTTGCAGCGTACGAAAAGGTCGCGGCAAAGTCGAAACGAGTGATCGTGAAGCCTGGCGATCAAATCCCCATGAAAGACTTAACCGTGGAGGTTCTGACCGCGGCAGGCGAGCACATCAGCGCGCCTTTGCAGGGAGCGGGGCAGCCGAATTCGCTTTGTGCCTCGGAGCCCGAACCGGCTGCCGATGCAACCGAGAACGCCCGTTCCGTTGGTGTCTTGATCACTTTTGGGAAGCTCCGCTTCATCGATCTCGGTGATCTCACCAAACAGAAGGAAAGAGACCTGGTGTGCCCGAACAATCTGATCGGGACCGTCGATCTGTTTCTGACCACCCATCACGGTTGGAACCAGTCCAACGCAAAAGTCATCGTCGACGCGCTGCATCCACGCGTTTCCATCATGAATAACGGGGCGCACAAGGGCGGAAGCCCGGATGCCTGGGAAACGATTCGCAATTCGCCCGGACTTCAGGACTTGTGGCAATTGCATTACGCCATGGATTCGGACAAAGCGCACAATGTCCAGGAGATGTTCATCGCCAATGTGGAAGAAAAATGCGAGGGTAAGTACCTCAAAGTGACCGCAGAACCGAACGGGACATTCACCGTCTTGAATTCTAGAAACAATTTCAAGAAGACCTATTCGAAATAAAGGCGCAATTGTTTCTTTGAGGCTAGAGGTTATCTGGACGGAGAAAGAGGCTTCCCGCGGCGGCTGGATGCCCAGCGCAAGCCTATGATAATATTTATCGACAGCGCGCCCGTAGCTCAGTTGGATAGAGCGTCTGGCTACGAACCAGAAGGTCGGGAGTTCGAGTCCCCCCGGGCGCGCCATTACCTATGTCTCAGGCCGCGCAAACAAAAATCTAATCACCCCAGAAGCCTCTTCTGTTCGATGAATCACGGCGAGGAATCGCCGGTTTGCGCTAGTGTGCTACGAACAAAACTCCTTCCATGGGCCTCGGAGCCAATCCAGAGGAGCGTTGCGAGCGTTAGAATCGTCACGATTTCGAAGCCGGCAATCGCCCACTGATATCCAAATCGGACATGCAGCGCGTACTGGAGGGAATTTGTCGGCGAGGCCAGCAAGATTCCCAGTTGATACGCGAGTCCCGGCATCAAACCACGCGCGGCATCGGCGGAAAGCTCATTCAAGTGGACGGGGATAACGCCCCAAGCCCCTTGCACTCCCGCTTGCATCAGAAAGGAAGCGGCGATGATCGTCGGAAGCCCACTGCCAAACGCCCACAAAGGGATCAACAGGAGAGACAATCCCAAGGCTGCGGTCATGCCCTTGCGCCGCCCCGCCACCTGCGAGAGCTGTCCAAAGATAATCGCGCCCACGACCGCCCCAACGTTGTAAATCATCGCGATGTTGGCAACCATCGCCGCGGAAATCTTGTGCACTTCCTTCAAGAAGTCAGGATAAAGATCCTGCGTCCCGTGCGAAAGAAACATCATGAAGGTCATAAGAACGACAAGATAGGCAAAACGCTTCCATTCTCCCGCGACGATACGCAGAACTTGCCCGGTGCTCGCGGCGCGATGCTGCTTCCACGCTTCCGACTCCGGCACTTTCGTGCGGATGTACAGCGCGAGAAGCGCAGGCAGCGCACCGATCCAGAACATGGGGCGCCATCCCCATGCAGGCAGGAGAAATCTCGCGGCAATCGCGGCGAGCAAGTAGCCGATGGAATAACCGCTCTGCAAAATCCCGCTGAGGATTCCCCGCCAGCGCACTGGCGCTGCTTCCATCGCGAGCGACGCGCCCACTCCCCATTCGCCGCCCATGCCGATGCCGAACAACGCGCGCAAGATGATAAACACAGTGAAGTTCGGCGAAAAGCCGCAGAGAAGCTCGATGACCGAAAAATAGATCACGTTGGCCATGAGCGGGATGCGGCGCCCGTAACGGTCCGCGAGAAGCCCGAATAGGAGTGCGCCGAGGGGGCGCATGGCCAGCGTCACAGTGGTGGTCCAAACGATTTCTTTCTTGGTGACGCCAAACTGATGTGCCAGCGTGTCGAAGAGAAAAACAACGATGAAGAAATCAAACGCATCGAGCGTCCAGCCGAGAAATCCGGCGAGAACCGCATGATGCGTCCCCGATCCTGCAGGCCGAACGTCGCCAGCCATTTCAGTTTGCTTGCCAGTCCGCCGGCTTGGGCATCAGGCGCGAGAGGGCCAGAGCGCTGGCGACGGCGAGAATGGCAAGAAGTAACCCCTCTTGATAGAGACCAAAGCAAAGCTTACCGATGCTGAAGAGCGCGGAGTAAATGAGCACGCAGCCAAGGATCCAACTGAGCAGGTTGCGCCCTAAGTCGCGGGTGACCGGAACGTCGCCGGCCAGCTTGGCTACCGGGTGCCAGCCGGTAATCTGCGGGCGAACCTTGGTGTAAAACTTGATGAGCGTGTCGTCGGGCACCGCAGGAGTGAGTAGAGTAGCAGCGACCCATACCAGGGTGGTGACGCCCGTCGTGCAGAGCGTGGTTTTGGCAAAGATGACCGCCGCGGAGCCAGTGAACGGCTGAGGTCGGCCAATAAGAGCGTCCCAAAGCGCGTCAAAATGAAGAGCGAGAGTCGTCACCATTGCGGCGAACATGGCCGAAATTTCGCTCCACGCGTTGACGCGCCACCAATACCAGCGGAGCAGATACACGCCGCCGGTGCCGGCCCCAAGCTCCAGAACAATTTTCCAACCATCGGAGACGGACTTCAGCTCCCAGGCAACGGCGGCGGCGGCAACCACCAGGAAAGCCGTAGCCAGCCGCGAGGCATTCACAAAATGCGCTTCACTTCCCTCTTTTTTCAGAAAGCGCCGGTAGAAGTCTTCGATCAAGTAGGAGCTGCCCCAATTGAGTTGCGTGGCAACGGTAGACATGAAGGCGGCCATGAATCCGGCAAGGAGAATTCCCAGGAGCGCGTGAGGCGTTTGGCGCGTAGCTACGAGCATGAAACCGCGTTCGGGCTGAGCCAAATTGGGATACAGGACAACCGCGACCAGAGCCGTCAGAATCCAGGGCCACGGACGCAGCGCGTAGTGCGCAAGGTTGAACCACAGGACGGAAAGCAAACCGTTGCGTTCGTCCTTCGCGCTGAAGATGCGCTGCGCGATATATCCTCCGCCGCCTGGTTCCGCGCCCGGATACCAGAAGGCCCACCACTGCACGGCCAGGTGAACGACGAAGGTGATGACCGGCAGCGTCCAAAGAGCTTCGCCGCTGATCCCGCGCGAAAAATCAGGCAAGAGTGCCGTGATGTCACTCGCGCCGGGCCCAACAGCAGCGCGACGCTCCGCGAGCTTCGCCAGGAGTTGGGGCATTCCTCCGACGGCGCGGACACCGTACCAAGCCACGCCAATTACGATGGCCATTTTCAAAACAAATTGGAACAGATCAGTCCAGAGAACGCCCCACAGGCCGCCCAGTGAGACGTAAATGCCAGTGAAAGGCATCAGGAAGAAGACGCAAATCATCAAAGCCTTGAAATCGCTGATGCCCATGGACGTGCTGATGATGTTGACCATCGCCTTGGTGACCCACCCGAGGATCAAACAGTTCATTAGCAGGCCGAGATACACCGCGCGGAAGCCGCGGAGGAACGCGGCGGACTTGCCCGCGTAGCGCATCTCGGCGAATTGCACGTCGGTGATGAGGCCCGAGCGTCGCCAGAGACGCGCAAACAAAAACACCGTCATCATTCCCGATGGCAGGAAACTCCACCAGAGCCAGTTCCCCGCGACTCCATTCGCGTAGACAAGGCCGGTGACAGCGAGGGGCGTATCCGCCGCAAACGTTGTCGCCACCATGGAAGTCCCCGCGAGCCACCAGGAAACGTTACGGCCCGATACGAAATAGTCTTCCGTACTCTTCCCGGAGCGGCCTCGGAAGTACAAGCCGAGAAATAAGGTGATGAGCAGGTATCCAACGATGGCAGCCCAATCCGCGGCGGCGAGTGTCAAGGTGCGTCCTTTCCGGAGAAGACCATTGCGCGCTGTACTATAGAGCACTTCCGGACGATTGGCAGCATGGTCTTTTCTGACTCCTGCGCGTGTCTCTGGACTGGTAAGCGGGATACAGGCAGGTCATTGCGAAAGCGGCGCCCGCGCTGCCCGGCCGGGGAAAATTCCGTCGACGAGTTGCCCGTCCTTGACGACGGCAACTCCATTGACAAACACAAATTGAATTCCTTCCGAGTACTGCAACGGTTTTTCGTACGTGGCTTTGTCAAGGATACGATTCGCATCGAAGACCGTGATATCCGCATCCGCTCCCACGCGTATGCGTCCCTTATCCTTGAAGATCGGCGCGCGCTTCTCCAGCCGCTGCGCCGGCATCAGGGTCATCTTCCGCAGCGCGGTCATCAAATCCAGCGCCTTTTCTTCGCGTACGTAACGTCCGAGCACCAAAGCGTACGTGCCGGCGGTCCGCGGGTGTCCCTGTCCTTTCGCAAGATGTCCGTCGCTAGCGATCATCGTAAGCGGACTTACCGTGGCTGCATGAACATTTTCCGGCGTGTTCGCGGGAACAATGACCATCCCGCCTTGCTTGCGGTAGCGCAAAAAGGATTCTTTCGTCAGGTGTTCCCCGGTCGCCGGCCACAGAAGCGAAGAGTAAAACGTGGCGGGCTCTTCCTCTTTGTGATCGAACATCGCGGCTTGAATGCTGGTCATCCCCATCGTGTACGGATAGCTTTCCGTGGTCACGTCCATTCCGTGGGAGCGCGCGTCAGCAATCATCTGAAGCTCTTGCGTTACGTTCGGCCCGCCGGTGCTTTGGATGTGCACGATGTGAAGCGGGGCTCCAGTGATCGCCGCAGCCGCCAGCACCTCTTCAAATCCGCTGAAATTCCCCGCCACCTGCGTAAGTGGCGCACGAATGTGCACGTGGCACGAGGCGTGGTAGTTCGCCGCCACGCGGAATACATCCAGGATTTCTTCATTCGTGGCGGCTTCGGTGTAAGCGGGCCCAAGGCCGACGGCCACGGCGCCGCGCTTCAACGCTTTCTCGATCAGCGCGCTGATCCGTGCCCTCTCTTCCGCTGTCGCCACTCGGTGTGCCGCGTCCCCGCTTGGCAGCAACCCGCCCGGTTCGTGCATCACGGCCATGCGCGCCGGAATGTGCCCGGCGCTGGCCCCAAAATTGATGCGCGCCTTCCCTTCCCGCTCGCTGTACCATTGATCGACATCGGCAACTCCAACTTCAAGCTCTAGCGCCGTCGTCACGCCGTCCGCGGCTTTGGCGGCATAGTTTTCCGCGTCCTGCCCGTGCTGGTGCAGATCAATGAAACCGGGTGCGACGATAAGCCCCTTAGCTTCAATCGTCTGCTTCCCTTCGAGAGGGCCGCTAGAAATCGCCGCGATTTTCCCGCTGCGAATCCCGACGTTTCGAATCGCGTCCAGACCCGATTCGGGATCCATCACTCGCCCATTCGCAATGACCACGTCATAAGTTTCGGTTCCGTTGCTCGCGCCGCTCCCTACCGTGAGCGCCACCGCTGCAGCAACCAACAGTAGTGCCGCGGCCCACTTCCACCACCTGCGAACGATAAGATGTGACATTAGAGCTGCGTCCCTCCCATGAGGCGCTAAGTCTTATCGCACGGCCTCTGTCTGTCAAAGGATTTCTAGCCGTTTCAACGGCCACGCATCACTGGCTTGAGATCTTCGGCCAAAAGAAAAACCCCAGGTCGCTGGGGGGAGCGACCCGGGGTGGGGGTGTTGCTGAGGGGGGCCGGAGGAAACTCGTTTTGTCTAGTTCACCTGGTGTATTGCCAGCATGCAGATCCGCCGCAGCTCTTCATAGGTGAAATACGTCTCTTCCTGTTCGCCTGCGACTTCTTTGTGTCCGAATCCCGATTCACTCGAGATGCGGCTCAATTCCATTTCCGAAAGACCAAGCAGAACCGCCGCGCGACGTCGGGTAACGTACTTGAGTTCTTGTGTTTTCATAGCAGCATCCCTCACGCAGGAAGTAGGGCCATCGAATCTTCTTCCACCGCCAGAATCATGGCCTTATAGATATCCACGTCCCAGCCATCGCCGATTCGCATCCGTACGGTGTCTTCGCCATCTTTCAGCAGCTTCCCGCGCAGCGGCACCTTGATATCACCAAGAGCCACTTGCAGGACCACCGGCTGCCCTACCCAAGCCTTGAACGCACTGTCCATTCACAGCCCCCTGAGTGATTCAGCCTGACGAAAGAGAGAATCGCGCGGCGTGCAGCTTGTCACAATGGTACAGAGAGGGTACTGCACTAGTAAGAAGGTACTGCCGAGATCTCAAACATTAATCTATGGTTGTTTTCCGCCGCGGTACAAAAGTACTGCTCTTTCGGGACGCCCGACCCATAGGTTGAAAACCTTCTCCCTGCGATCCTCTGGAAATGACGAGGCACGGGTACAGTGCGCGCAGGACCCTCAACGAGAGTTCAGCCGCCAAGCCCAGCAGGGCTGGCGTCGGCCTTGCTTTAGGGGGAGGGTTTGCACGAGGTTTCGCGCATCTCGGCGTTCTGCAAGTTCTCGAACAGAACCATGTCCCCATCTCGCACATCGCGGGGACGAGCGTGGGCAGCATCCTTGGAGCTGCGTACGCCAGTGGGGCCCCTCTTTCGCGCATAATTGAGACCTGCCGCACGCTCCGCTTGCGGGATATCGCCCGCTGGCGTGTCTCGCGGCTTGGCCTGGCAAGCAATCAGCGACTTGAAAATTTGATCGAGCGCGTTTTTGATTCGCGACACTTTGAAGATCTCCGTATTCCTCTTGCAGTTGTGGCCACGGACTTGACCTCTGGCGAGCCCGTAGTGTTCACCCAAGGAAATCTTGCCGACGCCATCCGCGCAAGCTGCGCCTTCCCCGGCTTGTTCGAACCAGTTGAGATTGGCACGCGGTGTCTGGCGGATGGCGGGTTGGTCGCCCCGGTTCCGACGCGCGCCACTCGCGACATTGGCGCTGCCACGGTAATTGGGATTTCCGTTGGCATGCAGGATGGCCACCGCGGCGCCCCTACAAACATCTTTCAGGTTGTGAGCCGCGCCGTGAGCGCCGCGCAAAAACACCAGCTTGAAGTCTGGGAGCGTCATGCCGACCTCGTCCTCCGGCCCGACGTGCAATCCCTGGCTTGGGACGACTTCCATCGCGCCGAAGAAGCTATTGCCGCCGGCGCTGCTGCTGCGTGTCGCGCTCTTCCGCGCATTGAAAAACTGCTCAGGCAGAGGGAAGAAGCCGCACAGGATCTCCAGGCGCGCATCGAGGCTGCAGACAAGGGTCAACTATGGCTGGCGGAGGTGCTCGGATGAATCGCATCAGCATCTGGCTCGCGCCTTTTACTGTCCCGCTCCTTCTTTGGCATGAATGTGGAGAGGACGTCGGGGTTTTCTGCTACCGTATAGGTTTGGGTGCCTTTACGAGCCTGCGCTCGCGCGTTCTCGTTTCTGTGCCCGTAAGGGATTCGATTTATCCATCCGGCGCAAGGAACAACAACGAGTGCTCGACGCCATCCTTCACTTTTTCCACTCCCTCTACGACGCAGATGGACTCAAGGAACTAATTCGCTCCGGCGGAGCGCCCCTCATCTGCGCGATCGTTTTCGTTGAAACCGGTTTTTTTGTGGGATTTTTCCTTCCTGGGGATTCCCTGCTGGTGACCGCTGGAATTTTTTCCGCTGCCGGCGTGATCCCACTCAAATGGCTTCTCTTGCCGGTCATGCTTTGCGCCATTGTAGGTGACCAGATCGGCTACTGGATTGGCCGCTCGGCGGGTGCCGCGCTGTACCGCCGCGAAGATTCTTTCTTCTTCCGGCGAAGCCACCTTCAACGGGCCCATGACTTCTACGAGAAATATGGTGGACGAGCCGTCATCCTCGCCCGCTTCGTTCCTATCGTTCGGACGTTCTGCCCACCCGTCGCCGGCGCCGCGAAGATGTCTTACGCCAGTTATCTGGCGTTCGATATTTTTGGCGGGATTTTTTGGGTCGGCGCCATGATTCTCGGCGGATTCTCCCTGGGCCGCTCCGTTCCGAATATTGGTGAGCGCATTCATTACGTCATCGCCGTAGTCATCGTCGTTTCCGTCCTTCCCGCGGTTATCAGTATCTATCGGAGCAGGCATAGGTTCAGTACTGCCAATGATCAGCGTCCCGTTGCAACTCCCCGCACAGAGGGCAAATAGCCGGTGGCAACTGCAAGGTTTCGCGCCCTCATCTTCGACATTGGCCGCGTTCTGATTCGCGTGGATATTTCTCGCGCCATGGACGGGCTGGCTTCGGGCCTCTCGTTCACGCCCGAAGAAGTGTGGTCGGCCATCCAAAACGATCCTCACTGGCTGGATTGGCAGGAGGGACGCATTTCTCCACGGGACTGGCATCTTCAGCTCAACAAGCGTTTGGGCGCTTCACTTACTTTCGAGCAGTTCAGTGAAGTCTGGAACCGCGCCCTGGACCCCAACCCCATTCATGCCGAGTCTTTCCTGGAGAACCTTTCCAAGAATTACCAGCTGGCCTTGCTTTCGAATACCGATCCCATCCACATGTCCCATGAGGAAGCTCGCTTCCCCTTCTTCCGCTTTTTCCCCATTCGCATCTATTCCTACAGGGTCGGCGCAAGCAAACCGGACCCCGTCATCTACCGCCAGGCTCTTCGGGCTTGTAAGGTGCGGGCGGAGGAAGCCATTTATATCGACGACATTGCGGCCTACGCAGAGGCGGCCACCCGCTTGGGGATGACCGGAATTGTCTTCGAATCGCCCGAACAACTCCAATCCAACCTCCGAGGCCTCGGGATCCAAATTGACTGAACCTGCGCAAAGCAAAAAATCCGCTGTTACCTGTCCTTTAGGGTAAACTTTGCTAGGACTAGTACTGCATCTTCGTTTTTTCGCCGCCCACAACCCGCAGTCCCTCTATCACTTACCGTAACCACGCACTTTTCTACTTTGGCTTCTTGCATGCAATCACCGCGTTATAGGCCGGTTAAGCCGGCGGTTCCCCTAACGGGGTGAGGAGAAAGATTGATTATGTCAGACGATAGAATTTCGGATGGGCGCACCGAATCACCAGCTTGGACGTTGCCGGCGATGGTCGTTCTAGGCTTGATTGCTATTGGCGGACTGGCAGTTGGGTGGAGTGCTTCTTCGAAGCTCGATGGCACACAGCAGGCAGTTGCAGCTCAATTGAAGACGGCAGAGCAGTCTATGCAGCAGGACATGGCTTCTTTGAAAGATCGTCTTGCTCAGGACGAAAAGACAAATACGGATCTGCAGGGCGACCTGAAGGTTGTCACGGGCAAGCTGAAGATTACGCAAGGCCAGCTTAAGAGGGCGCGTGAGGAAGCGGCGAAACTCAATGACGCGACGACTGAGAAGCTGACTGCTCTGGATACATCGGTCCACTCGGAACTCGCTACGAAGGCCACCAGTGATGACGTGAAGACCGTGGACACCAAGGTTGTAGGCGTCAAGACCGACTTGGACGCCACCCGCGAAGACCTGAAAATGGCGCGCAGCGAGATGGGCACGCTCATCGCACGCAACCATGATGAAATTGACCAGCTCCGCCGCCTCGGTGAACGGGACTATGTTGAATTCACCATCGTCGGCAGGAACAAACCCCAGAAGGTAGGTAATGTCACCGTCGAACTGAAGGGCGTCAACGAAAAGCGCAATCAGTTCAGCGCGGCCGTAACGATTGAAGACAAGCAATTCGAAAAGAAGAATCGCGCCATGAACGAGCCGATCTTCTTCTATCTCTCTGGAACGCATATTCCCGAGGAAATCGTTATCAACAAGGTGGGCAGGAACACCGTCAGCGGCTACCTCAGCATCCCGAAGGCGAATTCGCAGACTGCTGCGGCTGCCACAAAGTCTGGCAACTAATAATTTAGAGCAATCACTCGGCGGCGTTTGCCGGGCACAATTCAGGGCGGGCAGATCATTCTGCCCGCCCTTTTTCTTTTCCAGAGCCTGCCGCCTTCCAGATTCCGATAGAATGGTTCCTCGGTTCGGAGCCCTTGCTTGCGCCAGACCTCCAGTGTCCTCTACATCGCCGTCGATGCGCTAATCCCACTCCGGGGAAGCAGCCTCCGTGGCCTGGACGAATTCACGGCAGTACTCGATCACGAAGGTATACCTGCAGTCTGGCTGACCAGCCGTTCGCGCCTCCAGTTTGACGATCCCCGCCGCAAGCACGGCCACACGCACCCCTTCATCGCGGAGGACGGCTGTGCCGTCTACTTGCCGGAAGGCTACTTTCACCTTCGACCCTCATCCGACACAGCGCGGTCCGGGAAGGCCACGACCGTGCGTCTGGGCCGCTTTACCTGCATCCCCATTGCGGAAGCTCTGCCTGCAGCCGCAGAGGCTCTCCAAGCGCTGTCCCAGGATACCGGGGTGCCCCTTGTCACTCTGCGCTCACTCTCTCCCCGTGAACTCGCGCAAAACACCGGCCTCCCGCAAAGAGAGGCCGAGTTTGCGCGACAGCGCGATTTTGACGACACGTTTTTCTTTGCTGGCGCCTCTGACGCCGAAGTCGGTGGATTTCTGGAGGAGGGGCGCAAACGCAACATACAATTCCGCCAGCACGGTGTGCTATGGTCCGCAGCCATCGGCCGTAGCGTCCAGCGGTGCATGCGCGAACTTACCAAGCTCTACGAGCGGGCGCTGCGTTACCATCCCCACACTCTGGGTATCGCCACTCCTGATTTGGCCGACACGCTCTTCCCATTTTGCGACCGCACCATCTTGCTGACCGGGGGTAAGGCTGAAGAGGCCGCACATAATCACCCCGAAACTCCTCGCTCGCTCCGCCTATCCCTCCATGTCCCCGACCTTTGGGAGCGCTTGCTAGCGGCTGTTGCAATAAAAGCCTAGAGGCCCCGGAAAAAAAGTTGCGCAAATGAGCGTTAATTTTGCACAACGCTTGACCCGTCACTTCCAGTCGAAGACCGAATCACCATTGCTGTTCTCGCAAACCATCTATTTTCCATGGGATAAGGGGTCCGACTCTCGCCGCAGTCCTGGCCTCCCGATTGCCCTGAGATAATCAGGCACACGCTACATCCCCGGGCGCTGCCGACTCGGATTCGCACAAGAGAGCGATGGCAGGCGAACCGAGTACTAGGAGAGCTCCTACCATGACTTGGCTTCGTCGCGTCCTTAGTCTCCCCGTCCAAGAGTCCAACGTCGTGATCGTTCTCGTCTTTTGCGTTGTATCTATGAGCTTCATGTCCATTGCCTTAGTATGGCAGGCACAGATCATTGCCAACCAGCGCGAAGCCATTCAATGGCTTGTACGGCTTAAGTTCGGCGGTTAGTGCCCTACGCTCTGTAAACTCCTGAAAGCAATTCCGACAGACTTTCTCTGCAACTTGTGATTCAATAGTTTTTACAGGGAACTTCTCTAGGAGAATTGCCGTGAAACGCATCGTTCGACTTCTCTTACTCGCAACAACGCCGGCTCTTTTGGTATCCGTGCAGCAGAGTTCAGCCGCGCAATCGGCTCCTCAGGATAGTGCGGCCCCCTCCCAGCCGCAGGCGTCCAACCAAGCGTCATCACATGATCGCCATCATCGCAGACACAGCGCCGTTAGGCGTCGCCATCATCGCAAGGCTACGACTCAGCACTAATTGGAAAGCATCCGTGCAGTAAGCAAAAAGGGGAGCCTGGCGGCTCCCCCTTTGTTTTTAAGTGTGTCGTCTCGGAAGCGCGCTAAATGCACGTATGTTTCGCGAGCGACGCGCACCGCAAAAGCGGTGTGATCAGCTGTAGTGCAGCTCTAAGCCCGGTGGAGTCATGGTCCCTCCGGAGCTCGGTGAGCTCACGTCCTGCTTGTACTCCTTCAATTCGTCGAATGCAAGCGAAGAGAGGGTGAACGCGCGATTCCCACAGCGCTCAAACAGATTCAAAGCCCTGTATTACTTGATGAAGAGGGTTTCGCGGAGTTGATCGCGGCCAACAAACGATTTCATGGTCCTGAAGCGGGTGAAGAGGTCCTGGATCTCCCGGTTTTGATACACCTTTTGCGCCGCGCAGATGACCGGCGACGAAATCACCTGCAGCGAATTCGAATCCGCCACTCGATAGCGCTGAAAGCCCTCCGGCTTCTTGCTGTGGAACATCGCCAGAATCACCCCGCCGGGCCGCAACAGTTCCGTCAGACTGGCAACCATCTGCTTCGCAAGCATTGGCTCAAGGTAGTCCAGCAAGTCCCATAGGAGCACAGCGTCGAATGATGCGCGTGGGTATTGCAGATTCTCCGCCAGAAAGCGCGTCGCACGTCCATTCGGCGTCATGTCCAGCTTCTCACGCGCATCGGGGTCCTCGCGCAACCGCTTCTCTTCATCGGTCAGAAATGCTTTCCATCCGCGAAGGAAGTCTTCCGAAGAGACGCGAAAGCCACGCTCGATAAAAAAGCTTAAAGTCGTCTGCCAGGCGGGCCCTAGATCCAGCAACGTGCCCCGTCCAAGGCCATCGAGATTCCACAGGAATTCTTTCAATCCGTTTGAGACGCGGGTCGATTCCGGGGATTCCGGTGCGTGCGTGGCGCCCACAGCGGAAACTGGCCCTCCCGGAGTTCGTGAGCGTGAACTCGAATGCACCGGAATGGACCCGCCGCGGCTCGTCCCATTTGTCATGCCAAGACGCAGTTTATTCAAAAAGCTCATCGTCAGTTAGCCGCCGTTCCGGGGCTCAAGGGCGTCGCGTCAGCCACCTTGCCCGTTGCCGATGCCGTTGCTGACGTGGATGCCGACGCCGTGGCTGCGGAGGCTTTGATCTCGGCAGTCTGGTTCGGCTGCCTGCCGGCTTCAACTCTTCCGCGCAGCAGTGCTCCATCCTCGATTGACAGGCGATCGGTCTGCACTTCGCCTGTGACCTGCCCTGTGCTCCATAGCTGAACCTTGTCCCGTCCAGTGACTTTCCCTTCGATCTTCCCGCGCACGATTACTTCGCGCGCAAGCACGTCGGCCTTCACATGTCCGTTCGGTCCAACGGTCAGACAACTGTTTGTCGTGAGACTGAGTTTTCCTTCCACCATGCCGTCAACAAAAAGATCTTCGCTTCCCGTGACTTCGCCTTTAATTCGAATTCCCTGGCTAATGCAGGCGGCCGCGCGCGCCGAAGTTGGGAGAGCACTGGAGATTGAGGGCGTACTGGCGGTAGCCGGGCTCGACGAAGTCGCAGAATTTACGGGAGTTGCGGAGTTGCCAGTAACTCCGTCCGGCTTCGCATCTTCTTTTTTCCACATCTCACACCTCGACATCGAAAATTGGATTTTCGAAGCCGCTTATCGCAGGGCTGGTTGGAGCTGCGACTCGGAAGAGTGAACATAGTACACGACTTAGCGGGTGTAAACAAGGA
>WNEP01000393.1_pt1 | contig 28870 bp, 20 predicted proteins | sample 5399961 | NCBI WGS metagenome assembly WNEP01 (sample SAMN13153329, study PRJNA577476) | soil metagenome | isolation source: 20 cm grassland meadow soil pre-rain plot 5 | place: USA:California | collected 2015-09-08 | reverse complement strand
CTACTTGCAGAACGCCTATGTGCGGATTCGGTCTATTTTTCGTAAAGCAGGCGAATCCGCGCCAAGAATCGACGAGCTGGTTCTCGCTGATTCCGCCGAGATTAATCTCGCCAAACGTCTCTGTCAGTTCGCCGAGAGCCTTCCGCAAGTGCTGAACGATTTTCGGCCAAATATCTTGGCAAATTATCTGTTCGAGGCAGCGAACACCTTCCACACATTTTACGAGGCCTGCCCAGTGCTGAAGTCAGAGGAACCCACGCGCAGCTCACGCCTGGCTTTATGCGACCTGACCGCGCGAGTCTTGAAGCACGGTTTGGGGCTTCTCGGGATACAAGTGCCTGAGAAGATGTGAATCAAATGAAGAAGCTCGAATGCCGAATGACGAAAGCTGCGGCTGAGATCCGGCACCGTTTCGGATTTTGTCATTCGGATTTCGTCATTTGAAATGGGAGTCTCGACTCTGGACGACATGATATGACCAAAGAGCAGCGGCCTCGTATTCCAATCTCCACCTACCGGTTGCAGTTCAATCGCTGGTTCACTTTTTCGCAGGCACGCGCCATCGTGCCCTATTTGCACGCGCTGGGCGTGACTGATGCGTACGCATCGCCGTATTTTCAGGCGAGTCCATATAGTCTGCACGGCTACGACATCACGGATCATAACAAGCTAAACGAGGCAATTGGCTCGCGCGCGGATTACGACGCATGGGCCGCGGAACTGCGCGCGCACTCCATGGGACAAATCCTCGATTTTGTCCCGAACCACGTCGGCATTGGCGATTCGCGGAACCAGTGGTGGATGGATGTACTGGAGAACGGTCCCAGCTCCAGATATGCGCCCTATTTCGACATCGACTGGCAACCGCGGAAATTCGATCTGCGGGACAAGGTTCTTCTCCCAATCCTGAGCGACCAATACGGGCGCGTCCTTGAGCGCGGCGAATTCCAAGTGCGTTTTGAAGAAGGAACGTTTTATCTGCTCTATGGCGAGCGCAGACTCCCGATCGCGCCGGGAACGTACCGTTACATTCTGGACATCGGTTTACAAAATCTCGCCGATCACAAGGAGGAAGATTATTACGCGCAATTACAAAGCATTCTGACTGCGCTCGAATATTTGCCGAAACGAACCGAAAGCGATCCCAAGAGAATTACAGAGCGCATTCGCGAAAAAGAAATTATCAAAAGACGCTTGGAGCGGCTTTGTGCCGAAGCGCCGCAAGTGCATCAGGCCATCGAAAAGGCGTTGGCGCAGACCAATGGAAAACCGGGCGATGCACGCAGCTTCGACACTCTGGATGAGTTGCTTAACGCGCAATCCTACCGCCTTGCTTTTTGGCGCGTCGCCGCTGAAGAAATCAATTACCGGCGTTTTTTCGACGTGAATGCGTTGGCGGCGATTCGGGTCGAATTACCAAAGGTATTTGATGCCATTCACCGCCTTCTTCTGGATTTGGTGAGCACGGGCGCGGTGACAGGCCTTCGCATCGACCATCCCGATGGTCTCTACTTGCCCGGTGATTATTTCGAAAAACTCCAGCAGCGTTCCGCGAAGGCGCTTGGGATAGCGTTGCCTAAAGATGGTCGCGCCATCTACATCGTCGCGGAAAAAATCTTCACCGGCTCCGAAACACTGTGCAAGGACTGGCGCGTACACGGAACCACTGGATATGATTTTGCGAATCAAGCGACGCAGTTGCTGGTCGATTCGTCGGCGGAGGCAGCGATCACAAAGACGTTCCATCGTTTCATTGATCACTCGGTACCGTTTGGCCATCTGCTGTATGCGAAAAAACTGCAGGTGATGAAACTGGCGCTGGCGAACGACGTCGATGTGCTGGGCAACATGCTCGATCGGCTTTCAGAGCGAAACCGCTGGTATCGCGATTTCACGCTGGAAGCGCTTTCGCGTGCGGTGCGCGAGACTATCGCCTGCTTCCCTGTTTACCGGACCTATCTGGCACCGGATCAGCCGGTGAGCGAAGAAGATCGTCAAATCATCGAGCGCGCGGTCAGCGCAGCCAAACGCCGAAACCCGGCGATCGACGAATCGATCTTCAATTATCTGCGTGATGTGTTGCTTTTTCGTTTTCCACCAAATCTCGATGCCGCCGGACGCGCAGCGCACACGCATTTCGTTTTGAAGTTTCAGCAAACGACGGCACCGGTCATGGCGAAGGGACTGGAGGACACGGTGTTTTACATTTACAACCGGCTGACAGCGCTAAACGAAGTAGGCGGCGAGCCGCAACTGTTTGGCCTCTGCATCGACACGTTTCACGAGCGCAATCTGGATCGGCAACGAAATTGGCCGACCAGTTTGCTGGCGACCTCGACGCACGACACCAAACGCAGCGAAGATGTGCGCGCGAGAATCGTGGCGATTTCCGAAATCCCTGAGCTTTGGCGACGTTCGCTGCAACGCTGGCACGTGGCGAATCGCCGTTGGAGACAAAGGATTAATGAATTGGAAGCGCCGGACACGAATGAAGAATATTTGCTGTACCAGACTTTGTTAGGGACTTGGTCCATGCGGGCAAACGGCGAACCGGAACCGTTGCCGTCACCGGAATATGTCGAGCGGATTCAGGCGTACATGGCAAAAGCGTTGCATGAAGCGAAGATCAACACGAGCTGGATCCAACCAAACGAAGAATGGGATGGAGCAATGCGGGAGTTCGTCGCCAGAATTCTAGATCCATCGCCGCGAAACAAGTTCCTGCCAATTTTTCTGCCCGTTGCGCAGGAGATTGCGCGGCTCGGCGCCATCAATTCGCTGACACAAATATTGCTGAAACTGACATCCCCCGGCGTCCCCGACATCTATCAAGGCAACGAGATTTGGGACTACAGCCTGGTCGATCCCGACAACCGGCGTCCAGTCGATTACAACTTGCGTCGCCAAATGTTAGACATGTTGCCGACCGCCACGCCCGACGAGCTGATGCAGGCCTGGCCTGACGGGCGAATCAAACTGTTTCTGACTCAACGAGTGCTGAGATTTCGTCGCGAGCAAGCCGATCTTTTCCAGAGCGGCGATTATCTACCGCTGCGCGCGAGCGGAACGTTTGCTGATTGCTGCGTGAGTTTCGCGCGGCGACTGGTGAACAAATGGATTGTTGTGATTGCGCCGCGGCTGTCTTCGCGCGTAGGTTTTCCGCCCATTGGTGAGCTATGGAAAGATACAGCAATCGAATTTCTTGAAACGCTTTCGCTTAAGGGAGGACACGATCTATTCACATGCCGCCCGATTCCTCTCCGGCATCGAGAAGTTAAAGTCGCCGACGTGCTGTCCATCCTTCCGTTCGCAGTGATCACAAACCTGTAACCACGGCGTCTGACACAGACGCCCTACAAAATCTGTCACCATAGTTGTAGGGCGTTTCTGTGAAACGCTAATCTCACCGCGCAAAATACACGACGATCCATTGCACAAAATTTCCCAGGTTTGCCAGCAAATCCGTGCTGAAACTTGCAAACGTAATCTGCGGCGAAGCCAGAACAAGCATCACGCTTAGCAGCAGCAGATTCATCAAAAAGATCACCACGAGCGAAAAAAATGTGCCCTGATCGCTGAGGTCCGTCTGGTTTTTCGGGACCATCCAGCAGGTGAACGTGAAATGAAACGCCCATGTGGCGCCGATCACGGCATAAAGCAATCGGCCATACGGCTGCACGTTTAGAAGCAGACTGAGCACGCCGTAAATACCGATCGCCAGAATGCTGTAGATCGGGAAAAAATATGGCGCCAGTGCGATCCAGAAGTTCGCCTTGCTTGTGATCACGTGTCCGCCCTCGCGGCTCACGCGAAACCGGCTGACACGTCCGCCCATCAACCAAACCCAGAGCGCGTGAGTTAGTTCGTGTCCGAAAACGTAGATCACGATTGGGCGCGGAAGACCAAAGAACGTGATCAGCCAAAGAGTTGCGCCCAACGAAAAAAACCAAAATTCTTCGCCTGCCCAGAGCCGTTGCGTCACAGTCGCCCGCGCGAACGCGGTAAAAAACGTCTGACTAAGAATTGCGCAGATCGGCAGCAGGAAAATTGCAAAAACAAGTTTCACCCAACGCGTCGGCACCGTAAGCGGCTGCGGCGCGACGAAGTTTTTCGAACTCGCACCTGCAACACTTCGGACAACCTTCCGGCCGCGCTTGGAATTGCGCCCTCCGCGATTGCTTGTGGATCTTCGCTTCGTTGCAGCCAAAGTTGCCCGCAGATTAGGCGGAGTTACGCAAACAAAAGCAAGACTGAACCGCGGATTGAGCGAATAGCCGCGATGATTGGCGGGTGCGCTTCGCCTGCGCCCCGGGCGCCCGAGGCGGTTGTCCTACAGCAAGCCCACGCTCATGCGCGTCCCATGTACGCGCCGGTGCGCGTATCGATCTTGATCGTTTCGCCTTCCTTGATGAAAAGCGGGACGTTGATCGTCCTTCCGGTCTCCAGCTTCGCAGGTTTGGTGACGTTGCTGGCGGTATCGCCTCGTACGCCTTCTGCTGATTCGACCACCTTCAGACTCACCGAAGCAGGCAACTCAATCTGCACCGGCTTCCCTTCCGCGTAGAGGACCTGCACCGACAGATTTTCGACCAGATAATCTTTTGCGTCGCCGATCAGGTTTTCCTGCAGCGTGATGGTGTCGTATGTCTCGGGATCCATGAAATGATACCCGTTGCGGTCTTGGTAACTGAACTCGAGCTGTTTTCGCTCGATCTCGACCAGGTCGACCTTGTCAGTCGAGCCGAACCGAACATCAGCGCTTTTGCCGGTGTTGATGTAGCGAATAATCGCTTGGACGAAGGCGCGCAAATTTCCCGGCGTGCGATGGTGCACCTCGAGTATAATGGCAGCGTTGCCATTGTATTTGATCGCCATTCCTCGGCGAAGATCATTGGCTGCAGGCATAGTCGTTAAGCGTTGAAGCGGAGCGCGGACGTTACATGCGACCAGCAATTTTGCAATTGTAGGGCAGGCGCACTGCCTGCCGCGGTTGGCAACCGAGACGATTGCCCTACAGTAATTTCAACCGCGTCAAATCCTGGGAATCAACAATGCCTACTGGCACGTTATCGTCATCGATGACGACGAGGTCGTCGATGCGATGGCGTTCCAGCAGATTAAGCACTTCGACGGCGAGTTTGTCTTTGTGCACCGTCACTGGATTTAGCGTCATCAGATCTGCGACCAGTCGTTCGCCGATCCGTGAATCGGATTGAAAATGCCGCACGAAATCGCCATGCGTGAAGATGCCCAGCAATTGCTTATCTTGATCAGTGACCACCGCAGCGCCGGCGCGCACGCTCGTCATTGCTTTTAGTACGTCCCGGATCGGAGCATCGGTGGAAACAATTGCCATCGCTTCTCGCGGGCGCATGATTTGATGCACACGCATCAGCATGCTGCGGCCGATCATTCCACCGGGATGAAACTTGGCGAAGTCCTCCTTGTTAAAGCCACGAGCCTCGAGCAACACCATTGCCAGCGCGTCGCCCAGCGCCAGCATCACCGTTGTGCTCGAAGTCGGCGCCAGATTCAGCGGGCAGGCTTCCTGTTCGATGTTCACGTCGAGACAGAGATGAGCGTTTTGCGCCAGGACTGATTTCGGATCGCCGCACATGGCGATGATCTTCACCTGGAACCGGGCAATGGCCGGCAGAATCCGGACAATTTCTTCCGTCTCGCCGCTCGCGCTCAACGCGAGCACCACGTCGCCGTCGGCGATCATGCCGAGATCGCCGTGCAACGCGTTTGAAGAATCGAGCACCACCGCAGGCGAACCGGTGCTGGTAAGAGTGGCGGCGATCTTTGCACCGATATGCCCGGATTTTCCGACGCCCACAACAACGACTTTGCCCCGCGCGTCCACGGTGTCCTTGATCAGCTCAACAGCCCGGGAGAAATTTTCGTCCATGCGCGCCCGGAGTCGCTTGAGCTCAAAAATTTCTATATCGAGTACGCGTCCGGCCTTTTCAAGGTATTGCATCGAATGATATAATGTGGGCAGGCGTGGTGACGGGCAAGAATTTGCACGCCTCGAACGAAAGGAAAAAACATGAAAACATTTATAATCGCAATCCTGGCCGCGCTGGTTACAACCGCGTCGGCGCAAGACGATTGGGCCGCAAAAACCGGTGCGCGCGATGGAAACCCCGCCGCCACTTCTGCAGCGGCCCGCCGTTGAGGGAGTGGTTCCGCGAGCATTTGGTCCCGGCCGTAACCCGTTCCAGATGCTCAATCCGTGGGCGCCGGCCCGTTATGGAACCTGGGTGGACAGCACCGCGTTCGATCCGAACCACCCCGGAAAATGGAACGGTATTAAGCTCTTCGAGATTATTTTTTGATCTTGGAGGACAGCTTGGCAGTCGGATTGGCGATCGTTTCCTGGCGGCGTGTAACCTGTCATACCGGAGCGGTCGCTTAGCCGGTCTCGAGGTTTTAGTCTTGCGGGAACTGGAAAAAGAATTTTGCCAATTGTGACCGTGCCGCTTGGAAAGAGAGCCGCTCTAGTGCGCGCTCTTGCGATTCGGCGACAATCGCGGCACGTAAATCGGAATTTTTTAATAAATCGAGCGCCATCGAAGTGATCTCGCTAATTGTCCGGTACTCACCGCAAGTTTTCGAGAATGCAATTCGTTCGATGGCGCCATCGCCGCCGACGCAAGGGATCCGACAGAGAAGAGCATCTCCTGCCACCTGGCCTGGCACATGACTGCGGTCGAGCTGCAAGATGATCTTATGCGGCGCGACATCACGCAGATAATCTGGGTAGGGCTTCCGTCTTTCAATTAGACGAAGTTTCCCTTCGGGAAATCTGAGCTCGTCGAGTAATCGGCGCGCCTTGTATCCGTCCAGATTCACCACCGTGACCGGTTCACCTGTTGCTTCACAAAGCTGGCGCACAACCAACAGAGCCGCGAAATGATTGCGTGATGGCACATCCCATTCGCGTGTGCCGACGAAAATTCCGGATTGTTCAACTGGCGGGAGAGAAAAGTTCCATCGCCAGTCCTCGACGGGATAAGGCGTCGGGATCAAAGCCACCGTAGCGGGATCGCGTTTGGACCGAACACGCTTATAGATTTCAGCAGCTTCCGGGGTTGTGGCGATACATCCATCTGCTTCTGCTACAATTTTCATGAAGCGGGTTAACTTCCCGCGGTCGCATAACTGTTGTGCGATCTGATGGAGCCCTGTCTCCTTCAGCGAAACGGCGACCGTGCAACCTTGCTTCTTTAGATCCCTCAATGCCCGCTCTGACGAGCGAAAATCGCTGCGCAAAAGGAGAAGGACCGGTGTGTTCTCTGCGATAGCGCGACGCGGATTGAAATGAAAGGCTCCCGACGTGCACGCAGCAAAAGCATGAAAATTGATCGGCGGATGTGCGCCTTCGCCCGGAACAGGGACATTTTGAAATTGCTGTTCGGGATCGCGACCGCCTGGATTGAGAACCGTTAATCGAAAATGCTCCCCGCCTTGCGATGTCATCAGTTAGCGGATTCGCTTCAGCGCCTATTCATCAGCATCGGGCGAGCGTACTGTAGATCTCAAGAGCGTCTCCTCCTCGTCCTCCTGGTCGAGCGGTTTGACTGGTTTCGCGCGCCGGATTTCGACAGGTTTCTTTTCCTGCGGTGATACCGGGATGGCCTTCCTGATGGATTCAACCGGGATCGCTTTTCGAATCTCTGAACTGGGTTGTTGTGTCTGAGTAATGGACGCGCTTCGGTCCGCAGCGTTGCTTGCCGTCTTTACTTCACTCGCGCCGCTTGCATCCTCGCTCTTCTGATTGTCCGCCGTCTCTGCTGGTATTTGCGGCGTCGGCTCGGGTTTGAGCTTTGGTTTGAGAGAATTGTACGGATCTTTGTCGGCTACAAGAGTCGGACTCCTGATTTCGATTGGAGCGACTTCGCTCAGGTCCACAGCGAGGGCAGCACGCGGCAAATCACTGGAAGAAAACTCGCGAGCGAGACGTGCGCGCGGTTCACCATGCACATTACAAGGTTCAGTGGGCGCTTGCGATGGTATCGCAATCTCCGGGTAACTGGTGCGCCGTTGAACCGCGTCGCCGTTGGCCGTGTTTACAGCGTCATAACATTTGTCGGTCGCCAGCAAGCCGGACCTCGAACAAATCTCAATCTGCTTGAGTCCGCTTGGCTCTTTAATTTCTCGCGGTGGATAACTCTTGGCGGCGGTATTCATAACATCGACCCAAATCGGCAGCGCGAGCTCGCACCCGAACGCACCGCGATAAATCTTTTGCGGCTTGTCAAAGCCTGCCCAGACGGCGCAAGTGAAATTGGAATCGTATCCGGCAAACAACGCGTCAGTGAAATCGTAAGCGGTGCCGGTTTTACCCGCTGCGGGCATTTTTTTGAGCCCAAAGTGTGTAAAAGCAGCTTTGCCCGTTCCGGATTGAAGTGCGTCCACTAAACAGGAATGCACTTCGTAGGCGGTCTCGGGCTTGATTACTAATTTCCGGATGCTCTCCTGCTTTCCATCCCAAACCAGCGTTCCATCCTTTTCTTCAATCCGCCCTAAAATGTGCGGTGTATTTGGCCGCCATCCGCCATTTGGAAAGATCGTGTATGCGAGTGCGAGTTCGGCCAGGGTCACCTCGCTGCTTCCCAGAAATGTCGCCGGATAAGGACGAAGCGTGGAATGAACGCCCGCCGCGGAGCAAAGCTGCAACACTGCATCGACTCCTGCGTTCATTCCGATGCGGACGGTTGCGCCGTTTTTTGATTTGGCCAGCGCCTGCCTCGCCGTCATTGTGCCTTCGTAACGGTTCTGAGCGCTTTCCGGGCCCCACTCGCCGAGAATTCCCGTTGTCCCGCCGATCATGACTGCGCGATTATCCAGCGGCGAATCCTCCACCAACGATCCGGGATACATTCCTTTCTCAAAAGCTGCTGCATAAACAAGCGGCAACATTGCAGTCCCAGCGGGCCGCCGGGATTGCAGCGCGCGGTTGTACTGGTTGTGCTCGAAATCCCGCCCGCCTACGAGCACCAAAATGTCTCCGGTTGCATTGTCGAGGCCAATGACTGCGCCCTGCAGATACTCGGGCGCAGGCTGATCAGACATTGTGCCGTTTGTTTTGGCCTTTCGGAATGAGGCAGCGTACGTGGAGTAAGTCTGATGATTATAATCGGGGCGCTGCTCGACCGTTTCGAGATGAGCCCGGAGAGAATCCTCCGCGACCTTCTGTAAATCGACATCGATGGTCGTGTGAATGCGAAAGCCTTCGTTCATTGCGCGGTCCCATCCCACCGCTGCGATGACCTGCTGACGGATATAATCGACTGCGTAGGTTTGTCCCTGCGCGTTTTGCCGACTGCCGATGACAATCTGTTCCGCTCGCGCAGCGGCGCATCGTTCGCGGCTGATAAAGCCGAGATCGCGCATCCGATCGAGCGCGTAGTCGCGCACCTCACGCGAATTAGCGCGATCGCTCCATGGCGACAATCTATTCGGGCTCTTGATCAGACCGGCGAGCGTGGCGCATTCCGCCAGCGACATATCACGCGCCGACTTGCCAAAGTACCCTCGCGCCGCCGCTTCCGCCCCGTATAGCCCGCCACCGAAATAGATCCGGTTAAGATACAGCTCCATGATTTTTTGTTTCCCGAACTGCTCTTCGATTCGTTGCGCCAGAAAAATCTCCAGCAGCTTTCGGCGGAAGGTTCTTTCCTTGAGCGAGAAACTGTTGCGCGCCAATTGTTGCGTGATCGTGCTTGCACCCTGGCGCACGTGGCCGGCCGTCACGTTTTTCAACGCTGCGCGAATGATGCCGAGCAAATCATACCCGTGATGCTGATAAAATTTCGCGTCTTCGACCGCAACGACTGCGTTGATGAGATCAGGAGACAACTGCTCGTAAGGAACCGTCTCGCGGTTCTCCACGTAAATTTGGCCAAAGATCTTGCCGTTCCGATCCAAAATGACGCTGGCCGATTCCATCTGTTCGAGCTTGTTTAGATCGAACGTTCTGGCCTGCGCTTTGAGATCGGCGATGAGACTGGAAACGAAAACAGCTAAAGCAACGATCAGCACCGCAACGATGCCGACGGGAACATAAAACCACGGCTTCAAATACCACGGCCGCCGAAAGCGGTACCCCGGCGGCGGTCTCAAATATGTCGTGGTCGGTTTCAAACGATAAGCCGAGATTGGTTGCCCAATCTAGGGGGCAAACGCCCAACGCTCAACGTCCAATGCCAGGTTTGGCACCGAGCGTTTCCCTTGGGTACTCCGAGAATCTTGGTTTCTGAGCCACGGCCGGATTGGTTCACTGTTTCAATCTCGTGTGACGTGGGAGCGCATATGTACTGGGTCACAGCCTGCATCGAATGTCTGTTCATTCCGTTCGGCAATTCTCGGAGTTCTTACCGTTGTTTTGCTTTCGCGTGAGTGTGAGGGATTGGTCAATTGGAAGCTCCAGCACCAGCTGGGTGGGGGTCCCACCGGGTAACCCAAACAGCAACATAGAAAGTACGTTTTTCCTTTCGCACGGTTTTTTTGGAAACTTCACCGTTGAGTTGCCGTAAGAAGTGCTTGTGTACGGTAGATCATTCGACACAGCCACTCGTTGGGGCCGCTATACTCAACCGCAATTGCGAAAGCGCCGTGTTGAACATTCAGTTCCGATGTTAAGGACCAGCGGATGCAGCCCTTCCGATGTCGGTTTCAACGCATCGATCGCGAAAACAGGTTCGCTGCCTACCCGGCGTCGGCGTGTTCATAAACGTCCGAGCGCGTGCGCAACTTCATCCTTCCGCCGGTGTTTAATACGTCGTGTCGACGATCACGTCGCGTTCGCTGAACATCCGGGCGACCGCCCCTTCGGAAGTTGCCCCGATTTCTGCGGCATCCATATTGGTGTTACAGCGCGATCAATATTCGTGGCCATGCTCCTAAATGCTTGCCTAACAACGCACAGCACGTTAGGTGCAATTGCCGGGGTCCATCTAAACTATAGGAGAATTTAATTGTGGGAGACTTATCTGTAATCTTTCCAGCATTCAATGAAGAAGGAAACATCAGATGCACGGTTGAAACGATGATTCGGGTGCTCCCGAAGGTCGCGACGAGCTGGGAGATCATTGTTGTGGACGATGGCAGCAGCGACGCGACCGCTCTGATCTGCCAAGAGTTGAAAGCTCAATACCCTGAAGTTGAGGTGATTTGCCACGGACACAACAGGGGATACGGCGCAGCGCTCAAAAGCGGAATAATGTCAGCGAAATATGACCTAATCTTTTTCTCGGATTCTGACGGGCAGTTTGATTTCCGCGACCTAGAGCAACTAATTTGTTGGTCAGAGGATTATGACATTGTCGCGGGTTACCGCGCAAAGCGACAGGATCCGCTTTACCGCCGTATGAATGCGCTGGGGTGGAACGTGCTGGTGCGACTAGTGCTTCGCATCAAAGTTCGAGATATCGATTGTGCTTTCAAAGTGTTCCGACGTTCAGTCTTCAACCACGTCCAAATTAGGTGCGTTGGCGCAATGGTTAACACTGAAATTCTTGCTCAGGCAACACAGCTTGGCATGCGCATACGCGAGGTCGAAGTGACTCATCTCCCGCGGCGTCACGGGAGACAGTCTGGGGCAAACGTCCGTGTTATACTTAAGGCATTTGGTGAACTTTGTCGGCTTTGGCGGAAACTTCGGCGTGTGGCGCTGAACCAGTCCGGGCTTTATCCGGTCGATAACGAAGCGCCGCCCCCCGCAATTTTAGCAGACCGTGCGAACAAGCGTTCCTCGGAGCAGACCTGTTTAGATGATGAGGCAATAACCTGCGTTTGTCGCAGGACAGAATCGTAATTTGAATAGTTTGCCTTCTCCCGAATCCATCCACGCTGCTTCCGGACAAGCGCGACGACGAGTAATCCTCATAGGGCTCGACTGCGCGGCCCCAGAGTTGGTTTTTGATCGTTGGCTTGAGGATTTGCCAAATTTAAAGCGTCTCTGCCGAAACGGTTTTCACGGACCGCTTCGGTCGTGCGACCCACCTATCACGGTGCCGGCATGGTCGGTAATGATGTCATCCAAGAGCCCGGGCACACTTGGAGTTTACGGCTTTCGAAACCGAGCTGATCACTCATACGACCAATACTCGATCGCAAATTCACTCGCTATAAAAGAGGACCGCGTTTGGGACATCCTTTCGCGAAGTGGGAAGCACTCGATTGTCATCGGCGTACCCGGAACCTATCCGCCCCAACCACTCAATGGATTGTTGATCGGAGATTTTCTGACTCCCGATATCACTTGCAATTACACACATCCGCCCGAGCTCAAAGACGAAATTGCGAGTCTCGTCGGCGAATACGTTGTGGACGTACGCGATTTTCGCTCCGGCAATAAGACCAAGGTGCTGGCTGACATTTACGAGATGACCCGTAAGCGGTTCCAAGTTGCCCGCCATCTTCTTGCGAAGGAAGAGTGGGATTTTTTTATGATAGTGGAAATGGGCGTCGACCGAATTCACCATGCGTTTTGGGACGATATGGATCCAGCGCATCGCTTCTACAAGGCAGGCAATGAATTCGAGAATGCAATTCATGACTATTATCAGGAAGTGGATCGTGAAATTGGCGAGCTGCTTGCGTTCGCCGATGACGGAACGGGTGTGCTCGTGGTGTCCGATCACGGCGCCAAACGCATGGATGGCGGCATCTGCATTAACGAATGGTTGATTGCAAACGGCTACCTTCGGTTAGCCGAAAAGCCTGCCAGCCCCACACCTCTTTCAAAAGCCAAGGTTGATTGGTCGCGAACAAAAGCGTGGGGCGATGGCGGTTATTACGCGCGCGTTTTTCTCAATGTTGCAGGCCGTGAGCCGAACGGAACCATTGCACCAAACGATTACGAAAAAGTGCGGGAGGAAATCGCATCGGGACTGCAAAGCATTCCCGATGAAAACGGACAGGAAATCGGCACTCAAGTTTTTCGACCGGAGGAACTGTATAAAGAAGTGCGCGGCGTCGCGCCGGACCTGATTGTTTATTTTGGCGACTTGTACTGGCGATCTGTCGGCACTGTTGGAAACGGACAAATACACACGTTCGAGAACAACACCGGCCCCGACGGCGCTAACCATGCGGAGAATGGAATTTTCGTTTTTCGCCCCGGGGGAGACGGGATCCCGGGTGGCCGCCAAATCGACGGTCTGCGAATCACAGACATCGCGCCAACGATCTTGCAATTATTTGGCTTACCAGTTCCGCAAGATATGGAGGGCAGGGCTTTGGCATGTTCTTTTGCGGATTCTTTCGGCGAGATTGACTCATTGGCGGCCAATACCGATTTGGCCGCTGCGATCACAACCCTCACTGCAAAGTGAAGAAACACCCAAAAGTAGTCATCATCGGTCTGGATGCGGCGACGTGGACACTCATCCGTCCCTGGATTGCCGAAGGCGGCATGCCGAATCTAACAAAGTTGATGAATGCGGGCGTGTCCGGCCCTCTCCAGTCGGTTCTTCCGCCAATTACTCCGCCTGCTTGGACATCATTCATGACTGGCAAGAATCCTGGCAAGCACGGCGTCTTTCATTTTGTCGAAACCGAACCAGACGGTTACGAGATGAATTACGCCAACGGCGCTTCACGCCGCTCACCTACCATCTGGAAGCTACTCAATACTGCTGGGTTTTCCGTGGGCACTATGAATATTCCGTTTACGTATCCGCCTGAGGCGTTGAACGGGTTCCAAATCTCCGGTTTGGATACACCCTCTGCGAACAGTCCGTTCGTCCATCCGCCCTCACTTAAAGGCGAACTGGTCGATCATTTCGGCAAAATTAATCACGACGTCCGCTTCCTCGGGTTCATGTCTACGGACCGGCGCCGCGCTCAAGTGCTCGCCGAAATGAAAAAAATCGACCAGCAATGGGCGGCGATCGCTCTTTACCTTCTGGAACACCATCCACAAGACGTGATGATGTTCGTTTTCATGTCGATCGATACCGTCCAACACTATTTCTGGCAGTACATGGATCGCAGTCATTTTCTTCATGACCCAAAAGCCGAAGCTCGTTTTGGAAATGCAGTGCGTGAGGTGTACGAACGACTCGATGCGGTGACCGGCCAGATAATAGCGAAGCTTCCGGCAGATACGACTGTTTTGGTTGTTTCCGATCACGGTGGCGGCCCGGTCGTTGATCGCACGCTGTTCCTAAATCGTTACCTGCACCAACTCGGCCTCCTGTACTACTGCAAGAGCGGAACCCGCGGCAAACAAGAAAAATTTCTGCGCAGGATTGGCGCGACCGCTCTGCGAGGGGGATTTTCGTATCTGCGCAAGTCGCTCTCGTCGCGCCAGAAGACGCTTCTTGCGGAACTGTTTCCTTCGCTCAGAAAGAAAGCGGAACTCGCTTACACGTCATTTCAACATATCGATTGGAACCGCACCAAAGCATATTGCAGCGAAGTGCTCGCCTCGCCACCGAGCATCTGGATCAACCTAAAAGGAATAAAGACCCAAGGCATTGTGGAACCGGCGGAGTATGGCACTCTAACGGAATTCATCATTGAGAAATTGGCCGAGCTGAAAGATCCGCGCACGGGCAAGCCGATAATCGCCCGCGTGTATCGCCGTGATGAGATTTTTCATGGACCATTTTCCGAGGAAGGCGCCGATCTGATCCTCGACTGGTGGAGCGAAGATAGCCTTTTCTCGACGCAGCCAAGTTTTAGAAAGGACAGGCGCAAACCGCCACTTATCATTCGTGAGCATCGTCCGTCAGAAGATAGCGAATGGGGCGGAACGCACAGGCTTCACGGAATTTTAATCGGCCGCGGCCCTGTTTTGAAAACCGGTGTGGAGATTGAAAGCGCCCAGCTCATCGATATTGCTCCCACGCTTCTGTACCTGCTCGATGTGCCTGTGCCGGAAGACATGGACGGCAAAGTCCTGACGACGATTTTCCGATCGGACTTCATTGCCGCGCATCCGCTTCAAGCCGGCAACGCTTCTGGCGTTTCGGAGACGTATAGCACCAGGGGTTACACGAATGAGGAATCAGCCAAAGTTGAAGAGCGCCTTCGGGCCCTGGGATACCTCGAATAACTGATCCGCTAAGAAATATGTTTGAAATCGAAGCTTCAAACGGATCCGAAGTAAGAACTGCGTTACGTCCGCGGAGCGGAGCGGGGCGCTACTCGATCGCCATGGTGGCGGCGTGTCCATTCCCTGCTAATCATGGGTCGGCGGCGAGCATCCGAGAAATGTCCGATACGCTTTCGCAGATGGGACACGCCGTGCACATCGTAACTTACCAGACGGGCCAGAAGGAAATCGCCGTTGGACATGCCAAGGTTCACAGGACGGGCCCATTCCGGCCTGAGACGAACGCCAGGGTCGGGCCCTCACCAGAGAAGTTTTTGGAGGATTTAGCGCTTTGCCGGTTGCTCCGCCGCGTCATTCAGCGCGAACAGATCGATATCATTCACGCGCACAATTATGAAGGCGCGCTGACCGGCGTGATGGCAAAATGGATCACCGGCCGTCCACTACTTTACAATGCCGTGAACTTGATGTCTGACGAGCTGGCGGGATATCATTTCATTCGTCCGGCCTGGCTTGCCCGCGCAATTGCGCGCGGACTAGATTGGTTTGTCCCAATTTTCCCGGATCGCATCACAGCAGTTTCTCCCGAATTGAAGCAGTGGTTTGTGAAGCGCGGAATTGCCGAGCGAAAACTCGATATGATTCCGGCGGGGATCGTGCCGCAAATGTTCGATAACACAGATCCAGAAAAGATCCGTCGTCGTCATGGAATTCATGGCCGCCCGATCGTGATGTATACGGGAGTGTTGAACGGCTTCCAGAGGATCGACTACTTGCTTCGCGCGTTCGCAGTCGTTTCAAAGCAGCTACCAGATGTTCTGCTGGTGATGGTAAGTCCGCTCGTGTCCGAGTCCCATGAAAAGGAACACAAGAAGTTAGCAGAGCGGCTCGGCATTTCTGATTCCATCATGTGGATCGCGCCCCATTCGCTCGAGGATTTGCCGAGCTATCTCGCGCTCGCTAACGTGACGGTGATTTCACGCCCGGAATGCCCGGGGCATCCGGTCAAACTCTTGAACTACATGCTGGCAGGAAAGCCAATTGTCTGCTTTGAAGGCGCGGCCAAAGGGGTGCGCCACTTGCACGACGCCTTCATTGTCCCTGATCACGATTGTGAAGCGCTCGGCAGTGGGATTGTGACATTGCTGCAGGATCGCGAGCTCGCTGCCAGGCTTGGAGCGAACGCCCGCGCGACCGTCCTTGCCAATTTTGATTGGCGAATAATTTGCCAGCGGATCGAGCGCATTTACGATGGCCTGCTCGGCAAGCCAGAGTCCGCCGACATTCAAAAAGAACACCATGCGTTTGCGCGGCTGCCATCCTGAGCCTTTTTATCCCGTGGCTTCGCCAGTAGCACACAGTATCGCCGGGTTTTGGACATTCATGCTTTGGGCCGCCCGTTCCAAGGTGCATCTCATCAGTGCTTGCCGCCGATATTTGCCGCAGTTGATCTTACTGGTGCTGCTTGCGAATCTGGCTGACATCGATGTCCTCTTCGGTCTTGGCGTCGGCACAAATGCGGACGCCTTCCATCGTGGGTTTACGCACAGCTTCGTAGCAGCATTTCTTGTCGCGCTTGCTGTCAGCTGCGTGTGGCGGATAGCTGGGAGTTTTCGGCGGAGCTTCACTCTTTATTTTTTAGCATACAGCTCGCATCTGCTGATCGACTTGTGCACTGGGACGAAGCTAGGCTGGAATTCGACTGCTTCTGGCATTCCTCTATTCTGGCCGTGGAAGAAGGACTTCAGCTCGCCACTGGTACTCATCGTCGGGGTCAAACATAAGGACCTTCCCATGCTGTTCAGTATGCAAAATCTCCAGTCGAGCCTTTATGAGCTTTTCATCTTCGGCGTATTCACGGCAGCTCTGCTGGCGTTATGGGTACGACATCAGAAAAATCAGGCCATGTCTCACGAGCGGGAAACGCCGGCGCGCGCTGTCTACAACTCCAACCCGATGCAATCCAATGAAAGAATCCCCTGACATACCGGCACGGCCTATCGGCCACAGCGTACAAAATCCGGAGCGCGATGCGCTCTCTACCAGGCGCCAGGAATTCACTGTTGGTAAGCCGAAACTTTCCCACTGGATAATCTTCCTGGTCGTCTGCTGCGTGCTTGGTCTGTTGGTGTTCAAGACCGCTCTGCACCTGATTCACACTGATTCTAAAAAGGCTCGTATCGTGCATGCACCGTCGCCCGTGGAAACCATTCCGGTACGCAGACAAACGCTTGAAGAAGTCATCGGAGGAAGCGGCACGGTGCAGCAATTTTACTCGGTCCTCCTTACCACACAGATCGCTGCTCGAGTCCTCGAGGTCCCTGTGTGGATTGGCGATATCGTTAAAAAGGGAGACCTCCTTGTTCGCTGGGACGATCGGTTAATTCAGGCAACACTCGATGCTAATCGCCAGTTTGTTGAAACGAGTAATATCAAAATCAAAAACGAAACGCGCCAAGTCGAACGCTACACAGCTCTCGAAAAACAGCATATGGGCACGCCACTCGATTTGGAGAAAGCAGAGATTGCACTTGCCGATGCGTACGAACAGCTGGCCAAGGCAACCATGGGCCTCCGCGAGGCGGAGATCGCGCTTGAACGCGTCCAGATGAGAGCTCCCATTGAAGGCATCGTGCTCGAGCGGCTCGTAAATCCGGATGAGATCACGCATAATGATCAGATTGTGATGAAACTTGGAGCAATCGATACGGTCTTGATGGCGGCCAAGGTTACGGAAGAGAAAATTCATTCGGTGCAGCTGGGCCTTCCAGCCGAAGTCACTTTCCCGGCCTTTCCGGCTGAAACCTTTCAGGGCAACGTCTTTAAGATCGATCCGAACATCGATCCTGTGACGCGCACTTTCACTGTCTACATACAAATTGAAAATCGCCCGTACATCAGGGCTGCTTACGAAGTGCCTTTAACGCTGCATGCCGAAGATTATCGCTTGAAGCCCGGGTTATCGGGGTTCGCGCACATCCGCCGCACTGCCAAAGATGTGACCGCCATACCGAGCGTTGCAATAATGAGCCCGTCGGGCGATCAAGCCTCGGTTTTTGTTGTTGACCGCAGCGGCCGTGCGACTCCGCGGAAGGTAAATTTAGGGATTGTCGCCAATGGCATGACCGAAGTAACATCCGGACTAAACGAAGCGGAAAAGGTCGTGACAGTTGGTCAACTCTACCTGAAAGAAAATGACAAAGTTCAATCCACATCGAAATCTATTTTTGGGAAGTAGCCTGATCGGTTGGGTGGCAATCCTGTTGTTAATCCCCCCGCCGGGATCACCAGCAGGAGAAGTAAGGACTCACAATCTGATTCTTCCCCGACATCCTCTAACACTTCGAGATTGTATTGCTATCGCATTGGGAGAAAGTCCAAAACTGGAAGCCAGCGGCTTCGATTTGCTGGCAGCGGGTTGGGAGATTCGCGCCGCCCGAGCCTTGCTTTGGCCAAACCTGACGGGATCAGCTACTGGGGAGGGGTTTTCCGGCGAATCGACCGGCAAGTTCGGCATTGTCAATACGACAAGTCCCAGTGGAGGCGGGGTCAACACGTCGCGGAATGTGGATTTCGCCGGGATAGGACTTTTTGGCGGTAAGTTGATCTACCCCGTTTTCAAGGACGGAAGCATTTTTGGATTCAACGACGCACCAGCGGTGGAGATCAAGAGAGCGCAAAAGGACGCCCTCGAGTGGACAACGCATCTTACCCGAGAGGATGTCATCTATCGCGTAACCGAAGTCTTCATCGACACCGTTTCAGCGCAGAATCGGGTAGAACCCATCGACCGCAGACTCGCTCTGCTCGAGCGATCCGTCGATATCCACAAGGAAGAGCAGCAGAAAGGATTGCTCCTGCCGGCCGATGTCGAGGTTGTCACAAAACAGCTCGGCAGCGCCCGATCGCTTTCAACAATCATTCACCAGCAAGCCGATGCAGGATACCTCGGGCTGCTCCGGCTTCTCGGCCTGCAATCCTCGGATCACATTCGCCTGAACAACACACTTCCGGGCCCGCCTTCACCGCCAGACGCGGCACAGTTATTTCACACGATGCTAGCCCGGCATCCATCCCTGCTGGTACAACTCGCAAACGTCAATAAGGCAAAGCAGGATTATCGGCTGGAAAATTATCGCCTCTATCCATCTGTGGCTCTGCATGGTTCCGGGCTGTATGTCACCGATTTTGACACTGACGCTCATGACCTGGTCGGCGGAGTCACTGTCAGCATCCCGATTTGGGACTTCGGAGCGCAACTCAACACTGTGCGCGCACGCAGGGATACTTATGCCGCGGAACAGGCTCGCCTGGGCGCTGTTGGCAATGACCTCGCGAGTGATCTCGTCAAAGCCTACCGGGAAATCTATGAAACGAGCGAAAGCATCCTCAGGCACGAGGGAGAAGCGGGGAAACTCGAGCGCGATCTCCGTGTGGCTCAGTCTCAACAGCAGCAGGGCATCGCGCCGCCATTGACTGCGATTGACGCGGAGCTCGCACTTGTCAGTAAGCAGGAGGAGCTCGCGATAGAGCGAGCGAGGCTGCTCCTGCGTTACGCAGAGTTGCAGAAGGCCATGGGTGGCACGTGGAAGTGGATTCCATGAAGCAGTCGCAGCGGATTGTAAAAAACGCTTTTTTCGGAATCGGCGGTTCAGTGATTGGTGGCCTCGTCTACCTGGCCACAGTCCTGATCATCGCTCACGCGGTAAGCGTTAGAGAATTCGGAAAGTATTCCTTTGTTCTGGCCTTCGCCATGTTCGTCAATAACGTCGCCGATTCCGGATTGCCGCGGATGCTGGTCCGTGAAGTGGCTAAGGACCGCGAAGGTTTCGTGCCGATAGCCGGCGCCACCTTTTCGCTTATCTGGGTCATCTCGGGCGCGATGTGCCTTCTGGTCTGCCTTATCGTGTCTTTTTTACATTTTGGCACCGATGTCAAAATAAGCGTGATCGTCATGAGTTTCGCTACCCTGGCGACCTTTCATGGAGCCGGTTATGCAGCTGTGCTACGTGCCTTTGAAGATAACGAGCTGGTGCATTTCGGGTTTGTCCTCCACAAAGTTTTTCTGTTTGGCTTCGTATACCTTAGCATCAAGCTGCACTTTGAATTGTTGGGCTTTGTCGTTGCCCATCTTATTGCAAGCGTGTTCCTCTGGAATTTTTATCATCTGATGGTCTCACGCTTTTGCGCCCGCGTGCCGCTCTACTTCAATATACCGCTTTGGAAAATGCTTGTCCGCTCGTCGCTGCCGCTGGGTGGAGGCGTAATGCTTCGTCAGCTTGCTTTCCAGCTCGATATTTTGGTTCTCACCTGGATGACCAATCTCACGGCCGTCGGCTTATTCAGCGGGCCTTATAGAATTAGCATGGCTCTGCGGATCATCCCACAAACCCTCTCGATTCCTCTTTTCCCGCTTTATTCTCGCACTGCGCATTTATCGCCCACCCGATTTGAAGAAGTTTACCGGATGAGCCTCAAATTCTTTCTGCTCATCAGCATTCCTGTGGCCTCGTTTTTCATGGCATGGTCCGAACCGATCCTTAAAATAGCACTGGGACCAAAATACTTGCCGGCCATTCCAGCGATGCAGCTTCTTGGCCTGGGCCTCATCCCATTCTTTCTTTCGACACTCTTTCAATATCTTTTCGCCGCGCTTGATGAACAGAAGCGCTTTCTCGCCAGCACTTGTGTTGGATCGGGTCTGCGCCTTCTCCTTTTATTTCTTCTCATACCATCCTTCGGATTCATCGGTCCGGCGATTGCATTTCTTTGTGCTGAAACCGTGATCGTCAGTATCTGGATATTCCAACTGGCGCGACTCGGCTTTGCCGCACACATAGCGAGCACTATGTGGCGGCCGTTTTTGGCTGGGGTAATCATGTGTGCTATTCTTTTTCTGGGGCATGAGACGCAGCTCATCATCACACGTATAGGTATCGCTGCACTTGCGATCGGGGCTTATCTCCTGGTGCTTTTCGCTCTTAGGACTTTTTCGAGCAAAGAGATCCATCACGTCCGCGAAGGAATAGGCTTTGTCTCTCCTTTTATTGAATCTTGGACGAAGAAGCTCAGAGGCGATACATGAAACTGACAAGCCGTGCACTACTTTTGGCAGATGGCGCAGCGCGGTTTTTGATGGCGCATTGGCTCTTGATCGTGGGTAGTATCCTGATTTTTGCTGCGGCCGCGTTGAAGTGGATCTATTTCGCTTTCAGCCGTCACCCTGTTGGCTATCAGCTGCCCTTACTGGCAAAACTGGGGCATATCCCACATTTTTCTATTCTTTCCTATGGAGTAGTTGGAATCGCTCTTCTTACGCTGGTTCTTTTCTTTATCTGGCGTTCTGCCACTTACCTCGCGCTCAGCGCAGTCGCTGTCCTCATCGCTCTATGGATCGCAGCGCCATGCCAAATTGCCTTTACACAGCCGAGTTTACTTAGCCGGCTCGTTGTCGAGCCTCAAGAGCTTTCAATCATCAGAGATTTCTCAAAAACTTATCTTCCGACGGATTATGGGCCCACTGAAGAGTATCCGAGAAAATTTGAGCTTAACACACTTTGGGACCGTTTTCTCACTGCGTATTCTTTCTTCGGCCTTGGGTGGTATTGTTTTGGCATTGGATCGTTGTTGATCGCGATCCACTTGGTAGCGCGATTGCCTGCTAAGGAAAGGATGAACGCATTGAAGCTCAGTGCAGTTCCAGTCGGGGTAGTTATCATTCTGTTAATGCCCTCGTTAATCGGACAATACTATTTTACTAAGGCGTGCATTGCGCAGGCGCAAGGCGCCAAAGAAAAGGCAATCACGTTTTATCGCAGGGCAATGTGGTTCGATCGATGGCGCGCTGAGGATATCAATATATACGCGGCTATTGGAGATCTTAAAAGAGTGTCACCCTCAAGCAAGGATTCGCCGGAAGCGCACATCAGCAAGGCTCGGGAACTTAAAGAAGCAACGCAATATGACCTCGCACTTTTCGAGCTTGCCCGTGCTGCGGAGTGGGGCGGCGCCGTCGCATCAGTCGCGAAACGTGAGTCGGCACGTACTCGCGTGGAGTTTGGCACGGCGCTCTACCGTGGGGGAGGTATCGGTGCAGCTGTGACGCAGTGGGAGCAAGCCCTCGCGGAGGATCCGCTGCAACCGCATGAAGTTAGCTTTCTCATCGGCCGGGGAAATTATGATCTCGGTCGCTATCAAGCTGCGCTCGACGCGCTTGAGGACGCGCTTCGGTTCAGCGCTGATAGGCCGACTCGGGCGAACGCTTATTCCATCGCAGGGGATTGTTACGCCAGGCTTGGGCGGGACGAAGAGGCCAGAAGTAATTACAACCGTTCGCTCAAGGAGCAGATGTTAGTGAACTTCTGGGCAATGAGCCAACTAACCGGTAACTAGCCTGACATGAATTCTTTCTTTGAGCCACTCCGAGAGTTATCACCGCGCGCTTTACGGTGGTCGTTGGTGTTGGTACTGGTTTGCGGAAGCATGCTCGGTTACTTTGTGCTTTGCACCTTTGCCAGGCCATTGCATCGGCAGTATCAATTGGACTTCGGGACCGCCCAATGGATAGAGCCTGCCGAATTTGCTCCCGTAGCTCATTTTCGAAGAGACATCTTTCTGAACACGGCGCCCGAACAGGCTTGGCTGGAAGTCGCGGGTACAGACTACTTCGAGCTTATTATTAACGGTAAGACAATCGGGTCTGAAAGTAATCCGAAGACGCGAATAGCACAGATCTATGACATCAAGAAATTCTTAAAGCCTGGCACAAACGTCATCGCAATTTCGGTTAGTCGGGTTTCGTATCCAGGTTCCGCGCAGCTTCTTGTTTGTGGCAGTTTTAAAGAACCCTCAAATAAACCTACCTTCTTTGTTTCGGACGAACGTTGGCGAGTCACTCCAAAGACTGGCATTGTTCAAGGTACAGAGGAATGGGTGTCACCGCTGGTGCAGGAAGAGGTTTGGCCGAGAGCGCGCCGGGCTAATACGGAACGCCCGGTCCACATCACCTGGGTGGATACGAATCCGCTTTTGTTTCGGCTGCCGCTCTCGGGCAAATGGATCACAAGCGCAAACGCATCGAGGGAAGCAATCTTTTCCACGACTGTGAATGCAGACCGATCTCATGCGGAGACGTGGATCCAGGTGGCCAGCTCCGGAAGCCTCGATCTGCTCGTGAATGGCAAACTCATCACTGCTGCTGCCATTTCTGAGGTTAAACAACCAAAGATTCCCCCCTTGCCGAAACTGGCGATTGAGCCTTCGGAGACGGAGAAAATCCAAACAGCGAGTCCACCGCCCACAATCGTTAGGCCGCCGCAGAACGATAAGCAGCTGGCTTCGCCTAGTCCAACCGCGTCTCCTAGCGCAACGCCCAACGCCACGGCCACACGTCCGCAGAGCGCCGTCGTCGAGTCAACTTCGCCTTCGTTAGAGGAGCCCACGCTTGACGCTTATGACATTAGCTATTGGATCAAAAAGGGACGTAATACGATTGTGGCGGCGGTCCGCAACAATCAGGGACCAGCAAGCTTTCTGGCCAGCGGATTCATTGTTCGAAAAGATGGTAGCATTACGGGATTTGAGAGTAACACCGACTGGCGAGTAGGCGCCTCTCCGAGTGGGCAAGCACAGCGCGCTGTAGAAACTGGCAGCAATGGAGACGCACCCTGGGGATATCTTAAGCAAAAGCTGGGCGATCCCCCAATTCTGTCTGACTTTGATACCGTAGCTAAACCCGTCCTCGTTATTTTGCTAACAATCGTCGGAACCATAGCGCTTTGGCTGCTGGCTTGCCGATTTGTGGCCGCTGCCAGAAAAGAACCGATTCGATATACGCTCGCTCGAGATGCCGTATTTCATGCGCTGATTATTGTGGGTTTGCTGTTTCTGCTCCTTACAAGGTATGACGTTCGATTTCCGGTGGAGTGGCCATTTAATCCGGCATTTGTTGGATTGGCAGTTCTAGGGCTTCTGGCGGCGCGCTGGCTTCACTTTGTCCCGGGCTGGCGGGCGGCAGCAGATCTGGGCGCACGAATTCGGCAAATCAAAACTGCCGTGGCTGGCGATGTCGTGCCTTATCTGCTTCTGGCGGCGATCATCGGATTGGGATTTGCGTTCCGCTACAATGATTTCGGAGCCATGTCGTTCGACCATGACGAATACGGCCTGGTTTTAAAATCGAAGGGTGTTTTGGAACTCGGCTTTCCCTTCAATTGGCTGGCGGGAGAGATCAGACCGGCCACGACCTATGAGTTATCAATGTATCCCATAGCCATTGCCAGATTGTTCTTTGGCGATTCAGAGTGGGCGATGCGATTACACTCTCTCATTATGGGAACCCTGTGTATCGGTCTGATCGCAGTGATGGGCCGCCGCCTTTTTAACTGGAAAACCGGCTTGATCGCAGCACTCATTTACGCCTGCCTCCCCCTGAATATCCGATGGGCACAGAATGCCTTTTACCCACAGCAATGCCAGTTCATGGCGATGCTTACCTTTTGGTTATTTTACGAAGGCATACGAGTTCGTCCGTTGAATCACAGATTTTTGACGGCAGCTACGGTCACCTTTTGCGCAACTTATCTGTCATGGGAGGGGAGCGCATTCATTATTCCTGCGTTGTTCCTCGCCTTGCTCGTTGTGCGTTGGGGGGAATGGTGGTGGTTAAAGGACTGGCATCTTTACCGTTGCACGTTCTTTATGGCTGCCTTGATCATCGCACAGCTCTGCTGGCGCTCGCTCGCTTCGTCCAGATATTTGCAGATAGGCTTTAGTAACGCCAATCTCGCCGGCCCTTCACTCTTTTTTCTACAGTATGGATGGCAGCCGATGTATTACGTCAATCAGCTGCTACTGTCGGAGAACCATGTGTTTTTCACCCTCATGACTCTGATCGGAATACCATTCTACTGGCGCCAACCAGCGTTCCGATACGTCGTGACGCTAATTGGTGCCTTGCTCTTCTGCCATACAAACCTGATTGCAGCCCTATCGCCGCGCTACTGCCTCTACTACCAACCGCTTGTGATTCTCTCCGGAGTTGCTGCGGCAGTTGGTCTTTATGATCGCGTGCTGGTGTTTGCCCGTCACGAAAGTGACTCCGCCGTTGCCCGTGCCGTCGCGCACTCCGCTGGAATAGGCCTGATTCTTCTGTTATTTATTCAAAGCAATGAGTCGTTGATGCGGCTTTACTCGCTCCACAGCCCGGATGCTTCCTTCGGCTTTATGACACGCCTGGGCGTATATCGCTACGATCATCGCGGCGCCGCGGAATACGTGGCGAGTCATTTCCAGCCAGGCGATATTATCATTGCAGGTATCCCGCACGTGTTTGAACGATACGCCAAGATAGAAGGTGATTACTATATCGACGGCGTTTTGGCGAAAAAGATAACTTACAACGAGAAATTCGGCGAGCCGCGCTTTATGGATAAGTTTCGTGGTTATCCGACAATCCGCAGCTTAAAGGAGTTGCGTGAGGTAACCAGCCGCGGCCGTCGTACGTGGCTTATTTTCGTGCCTTACGGCGGGTTCCGAAACTTAAACAGTCCGGAGATGCGTGTTTACATGAGACAACACGCGAAGGTTGTCTTTGAGTCCTACCGCGCCAAAGTTTTTTTGCTCGGCGGAGAGAACGAGTCCACGAATTTGGCTGCTCGCTATAACGCCGAATAAGCTCTATTAACCGCTTTGCGTGCAGCTGCCCTCATCGAAAACAGCGACGCGCGTAGTGGTTCTTTGATTCGGGCTGCTTCCAGTTGCCGAAGGACGCCAGCGACTTCAGACGCTCTGTTGTCAATCGCCTGCGCAAAGAGTTTGGCGGCGCATTCATAGAGCTCGATATCGAAGCGATTGCGCTCGGCAATTAGATCCAGAGTTGATTGCAGTAGATCGCGCGTCTTCGGTCGGGTGCGAGTAACATTAAAGCTGGAGTAAGATTCGAGCTGCCAACCAAAACGCAGTTTCATTAGTGCCAGGCTTTCCTCAAATCGCTCGGTAAGACCCACCACACTGAAGCGTTGAAGATTTTCCTTTGCTTTCGCAAGGATCTCTTCCGTGCAGGGAGCGTCGTAGTCAGCTCCGGCGATCATTTTGGTTTGCACGTTTTCTCTTGGCGAACGCCGCACGAAGTCCTCCAGCGTCCAACCTTCGCGTCGGAATTTCCAATAATTAGGGTGCAACACGTAGTTCTTCATGAAGAAATAGGCGGAAATGACTCGTTCCACAGGCCCGCGCATTACAGTAATATAAGTGGCAGATTGTGGAAGCACCTCATGCAGCCCAAAGGGCATGTGACCCTTGAAAACACGAAACCTCTTTAAGCGCCGCTGAGGCAGGCGCCAGAGGCGGGCCCTCGACCACCGGAAAAAAACCGGATCGACCGAGTACATCTCGAACAGAGGATATTCCCATTCGATAAGCCGATTGAGCGTCGTGCCTGCGCTCTTCGGCACATGAAGAAAGATCAGCGCCTCGGCGGGCGCCATCACGAGGAAGCTGGTGATGCTTTTTTGATACTTTAATGGAACGCTTTTTACGGGATAGAGTCAAAGAAAATAATCGCTGCGCGATGCGGAGTGCAGGGCGTGGAGAGGCGATGCGGCGAAGGGGGGAACATAGCGTCGGCCTGACCTCTTCGCCGACGAATTAGCGTTAGGCCGGAGCAAGGGCATGATGCACATGCTGCAATCACAAGGGGGATTCATCGACTGTGAGGTGATCAGAGCGCGGTGTCTCTTCGTTACTTCATCGCGGCACATCTCCCGCCAAAAGCCTAAAAACCCTAAGAAAAAAACCTAAAAAAACCTAGGAAAATTTTTGACAGGGTTTGTGAATAACTGTTAGTAATTCGCTTTTGCATCCACGACAAAGGAATTATTAATGGAAAACGCCCTCAAAACCGTCGGTATTTTGGCCGCGCTTGCCGCGACCACGCTGGCTTTCCCTCACCCTGCTGCCGCAAAACCATTCCCCGCAGGGATCGTTAATCTAATGCCTATCGGGCACATTTATGACCATCCGTGGCAGAATGTAAACGTGGATGGAATGCGGATCAGGATGGGCTGGGAAGACATCGAAACGCAGGACGGCGTTTATAATTGGCAGCTGATCGATGACTGTTTAGCTCTTGCCGCCACTAACGGCAAGTTTATCGGTTTGAGCGTGGTTGCTGGAATCAAATCCCCACCGTGGTTGATGGGCGGTGACACTTTCACGGACGGCTCGACCACGCTTAATGTGGCAACACTTAGCTCCCCAACCGCCAACTTTGTTGCCGCCGATGTTGGCAGGGTGATTGATTGCGAGAAATTTCCACCGGGCACTACCATCATTTCAAGAACTAGCTCAGTTGCGACTTTGTCCGCACCGGCGACCGCAACCAAGAGCGGCCATCTCACCTTTTCGATTCTGGCGCGCCATTCAGGAGTCCCATTTCGTGTGCTGACCGCGCCGGATGAGGGCGTGATGCCGGTGCCGTGGAATCCGGTTGTATTGGCTAAATGGAGGGTATTCGTTGCCGCTCTCGGCGCGAGATATGACGGAAATCCCAAACTGCGCTACGTCCCAATGGGGGGCTTTAGTCAGACAGGTGAGTCCTATCTCGCCACTCAACAGGCCGATGTTGATCACTTTAACGCCAGCGCGGTTGCAGCAGGTTATACCGCAACGGTGGATTTCTCCGCTGGAATGGTGGCCTGGCAGGCGGTGACGAAGACAATCATCAATACTTATATGACCGCATTCCCGACAACGCCGCCTTTTATTACTGTGGCAAGACCATTTCCAGTGGATCAAGGCGGAGTTAGGGCGGTGAATGCAATCGTAGCTTGGGGTGTAGACAGGTATCCCGGCAGATTTGGAATTATGAATTCCCAGCTACATGCGACTTCTGCCCCTGGTTATTTCGCAACTGACGCGATTTACAATAATCGGCAGACTCAACCTACTGGCGCCCAGTTTCTCTGTTCTAGCGGCTCAGCCGACAATGTTGCCCGCCTAAGCAATTCCCCACCTTGGGGCTCCAACCCGCTTCTTTCGCCTTACCACGCCATAAATAATTCATTTACGGCGGCGCTGAATATCGGTTGTAGATATGTTGAGACCTATGAGGCGGATGTCACAAACTCGGCGTATCAAACGTTACTGGCGACTCAGGGAGCGGCTTTGAAATCGAGGTAGGCTCCTTAGCCTCCGACAAATCTGCACATACTTAAGTTTTCTTTCCTTCCAGCTTCTGGCCAATAGATTCCAGATAATGTCATTTGCGAGGGCAAGCGCGCTGGAATTTCGGATCGAAATGGATCCCCCCTTGTTTCGAATAGCTCTGTTATTCGCCGCCGCGGAGGTAAAACACTAGGAGCGACGATTTGCGATGCTGAACGGCCATCATCCCGTCAACATAAATGTCAACAGAGGCGGAACGGCCTCGCGTAGACCGCACCGAAAATGCCGGAAACATGGCGGAGAACATTCTCCGTGGGCCAAATCGGGAAGCTGCAACCCCGGCTCAGCTCGTCGAGAGATTGCTTAAAGGAAGCCCGATAACGACCAACGAACTCAACCCTATGCAAATCACAAACCTTAAAAACATCGCAAAAACCTCTTTCATGGCGACGGTTGTTGGAATCGCTTGTTTCCCGATATGGGGATTCGCGGATTCTCAAGCGGATGAGAAAATTTCGGGCCCGATGAAGGGTCTCTTTTGGAGAGTGGATTGGAGCTATATGAAAGAAAAACGAACCGATGGGGCTTATCTGGAAGACATGAAAAAGAATCTTTCATCCAATTCATGTCTGG
>WNEP01000279.1_pt1 | contig 29062 bp, 29 predicted proteins | sample 5399961 | NCBI WGS metagenome assembly WNEP01 (sample SAMN13153329, study PRJNA577476) | soil metagenome | isolation source: 20 cm grassland meadow soil pre-rain plot 5 | place: USA:California | collected 2015-09-08 | reverse complement strand
GGAGACGGAGATCCTGCCCGCGCGCATCGGCGAGTACGAGCCCGCCTGGCTCGATGAGCAGTGCCTCGCCGGGCGCTTCGTGTGGACGCGCCTCGCCGCGCGCCGGGCGGAGCCCGGCCGGGGCGCCGCTCCGGTGCGCTCGACACCGATCGTGCTGCTCGCGCGGCGCAATCTCCGACTCTGGTCGTCGCTCGCAGGGACCGTCGAGGTCCAGAATCTCTCGCCGCCCGCGCAGCGCGTGGCGGAATATCTCTCATCCCACGGCGCCTCGTTCTTCGATGAGATCGCGCCGGGGAGCTCGCTCCTGCCCTCGCAGGCCGAGGAGGCCCTCGGTGAGCTCGTGGCGCTCGGCCTCGTCAATTCCGACAGCTTCGCGGGGCTGCGCGCGCTTCTCGTGCCCGCCGACCGCCGCCGGCCGCTCGGCGGGGGCCGCAGGCGCCGACGCATCGCGCTCTTCGGGATGGACGCCGCCGGGCGCTGGTCGAGGATCGCGCGCCCGGAGGCGCCCGCCCGGGCCGATCACGGAGGGGGCGAGGAGCTCGTCGAGCACCTGGTGCGGACGCTGCTCCGCCGCTGGGGCGTGGTGTTCTGGCGGCTGCTCGCGCGCGAGGCCGAGTGGCTGCCGCCGTGGCGCGACCTGCTGATGTGCTGCCGGCGCCTCGAGGCGCGCGGCGAGATCCGCGGCGGGCGCTTCGTCGCCGGCTTCAGCGGCGAGCAGTACGCCGCGCCCGAGGCGATCGCGCTGCTGCGCGAGGCGCGCCGCAAGCCGCGCGAGGAGCATTACGCTTCGCTCTCGGGCGCCGATCCGCTCAATCTCGTCGGCATCCTCACGCCCGGCGCGCGGCTGCCCTCCCGCAACCGCCTCCTGTATCGCGACGGCGTGCCGATCGCGCTCCTCGCCGCGGGCGAAGTGAGCTTCCTCGAGGAGCTCGCCCCGCAGCAGCAGTGGGAGGTGCGGAATCTCCTTCTCCGCCGCCAGGTCCCCGCGGTGCTCGCGGACCTGGCGTGAGGTCAAGCTGATCTGGCTGAGCGTCCCCGCTGTCTTGCGGGCGTTATGCGTCACCCTGAGAGCGCCTCTCGAGATGCGCACGCAGGCGCCTGGACGGCAGGACCTCTTCGACCCGGGAAAGCTCGGCGATAGTGACGAGACGCTTTCTGAGCGCGTCGCGAAGTGCCTCGATGGCGATCTCCGGGCCAACCAGTCTCTCGAGCCTGAAGCAGTCTGCGACGGTGCGGGCCGGGCCTGTAATGTGCGCTGGCACTCCCTCGAACTCGACATCCTTCACACCGTAGGTCCACGCGGGGCCGCTGAAACGGACGATGCGCAGCCGCAGCCGTCGCAGGCGAGGCGGGCGGGCCTTGTGAGGTATTCCCAGCCACACGTGGGCGGGGGCCTGCGATCCGATGCCGTGCACGCGCAGCGCCGAGAGCAGGCAAACGATGCTGTTCGGCACGCGGGCGCAGGCCATCGCGAGGGAGTAATTCTCCGTGGGCTCCGCATCGAGGAGGCGGTAGAGGCCCCGCGTGACGTGCTCGACAACCCGTCGGCGAACGAGGGATGGCAGCTGATCGGGCGTGAGCCCGGCTTCGCTCAGCTGGCTCGGACGAAAGAATGCGCCCAGCCCGGCCGCGTGCAGCCGCTCGTTTGCACGGTCGGCCGCCAGGTGATGACGCGAAATGTAGGCATACTTATCATCCATGCCGGCATTTTGCGCCAAATGCCCGTCACTGGCGCTATGACGCAGCACCTCTGCGCAGGGCGGCGCTTTGGCCCCTTACGCAGAGCTGCCCGTCACCTCAGCCAGCATCCGCACGATGTCGCTCTCGATGCTCCAGGTCGAGGGCCGCTCCCAGTCACGTCTTCTTATTTATGTGCTTCCTGCCACTTCCTGACCGCGGCCATGGTGTTCTCGACGTGCTGGTCGGGCTTCATGGCCGTATAGGAATAGATAATTTGCCCGGTCGGCGCGATCACGTAGGAGGTGCGGTTGGCGTATTCGGGGCGATCGGGCAGCACCGAGTCGTAGGCCTTCATGATCCCGCCGTCCGCATCGGAGGCGACCGCGAACTTGTTGCGACACTCGCTCACCGAGAAGCGGTCGAGCTTCTCGATCGGATCGTGCGACACGCCGATGACTGTGGCGCCGAGCTCCTTGAACTTGGCGGTGGCCTCGGCGAACTGATGCGCTTCCACCGTGCATCCCGGCGTGAACGCCGCCGGATAGAAATAGAGCACCACCGGTCCCTTCTTCAGCGCATCGGCGAGAGAAAACTTGAATTCCTTGCCCGCGAGCGACGCGAGGGTGTTGATATCCGGAGCCTTCGCGCCGTCGGGCAGAGCGGCGTCAGCCGCGGGGGCGGTGAGCGCCAGGGCGAGCGCCGCGATGGCGGGCGCGCCCCGGGTGAGCGGGGTAACGGATGGGCGTCGCATGTTGGTCTCCGTCGCGATGCAGGCAAGAGCTTTCCTCGGGGAACAGCGATCATCGGCCAAGAAGCGCCTTCGCGCCAGTGGCGCGCGCCGATGACCGTTCCGCTGCGTAACCGACCAACTCGACATAGCCGCGGCCGGCGATGCCCGCTCCGCCCCGCGTTCCGCTGACGTCCACGGCGCCCTCCCAGTAGGTGGGAGTGCTCCGGAACTCCTGGTCGGCGAGCACAGGGCGCACGCCGACCTCGAGCGAGAGCGACGGCACGCGGATGCGCCAACTCGAGGGGTAGCGGGTCCCGCGAGCATTGCTCCAGTGATCGAGGACGTCGATCGCCACCTGCTCGCTGGTCAGCGGGTGTGAGGCTCCGGAAGGCTCCACCCACGTACCGGCGCTGTGCCGGTCACGCGTTCCGTCCCGGTTCCGGAGCGCGTAGAACATGAGCGTCGCGCCGTCATTCAGCTGCAGAGCGAACCAGTCCCAGCCCACCTCGCGTGCGCCGAGCGCCCCGCTCCCCCACTCGCGATCGAACCACGCGAGACCCCGCACGGCGACGGGATGATTGTCCCGGACCAGCCGGCCACGCACCTCGAGGCGCGGAATGGAGTAGTAGAAGCTCGCATCGCCCGGCTCGGCCGACTTGCGGCTGAAGCCTGCCTCACCGTTGAGAACCGGCGGGGTGAGGGGGTCGAGGACAAGGTCGACCTCGTAGCCGGGCTGCGCGGCGCGCAGCGTCCAGGTGGCGCCTGACACGGCAGCGCCCGACGCGGCTTCGAGCGACCAGTCGTCGATCCATACCCGAAACGGCGCGGCCTGCGCTCCGGCGAGGCCCAACGCCTCGCGGGAGAGTTTCCGCGCAAACCGAAATCGCCCCGCGGCAACGTCCGTGAGCGCGAAGTGCGCCATGTAAATCTCCCGGGTGCGCCATGCCGAGGAAGGAGGCGGTGTGGCGACGCCGCTGACCGGGCGCTGCGCCGCATCGGGCGCCGCATCGGGTGCCGCTCCAGGCGCGAGCGCGAAGCGGAAGAACGTCAGCTCGAATCCGAAGCGCTCCCCGGTCGCCGCTTCCAGGTTGCCGGTGACATACCACCACTCCTGGCGAAACTCCCGATGCGGTCCATGATCGCGCGGAAACGCAAAGGCGCGCGGCGACAGCGCCTGCGCAAAGCCGCCCGCCTGCGCAAAGCCGCCCGCCTGTGGCGCGAACCCCGCCCCACCGGCTATCGCACAGGCCACACCTGCCGCGAGCACCGCTCCGACCGGGATCCTGGCGTGGCGGCGACCCATCACTCTTCCCGCATCCCCGGCGCGAGCGGGGCGCGCGCGCTGCGCCAGGCGGGGTACGCGCCCGCCGCCAGCGCCGCGCCGAGCGCGAGCCACAGCGCGTCGAGGAACTGCGCGGGCGACAGGTGCAGATCGATCTGCCAGCCGAAGGCGCGGCGGTTGATGACCTCCGTCAGCACCATTGCGGTCAGCAGCCCCGCCGGAATCGCGGCGGCGAGCGCCGCGATTCCCATGAAGACGGTCTGCGCCAGCACGAGGAGCGCCGTGCTCCGCGGGGTGAGCCCGAGCGAGCGGAGGACCGCGAGCTCCCGCGAGCGCTGCAGTTCCCAGGCGAGCAGCGCACTCACCAGCCCCACCGCGGCCACTCCCGCGGCCAGCCAGTAGAGCACCCGCGTGATGACGAAGGTGCGGTCGAAGATGCGCATCGAGAGCGCGCGAATGTCGGCGTTGGAGCGGATGAAGAGCGCCTGCCGGCCGCGCGCCGCCGCGCGCAGCTCGCCCGCCGCCACCCGCGCCTCGACTCCCGGGGCGAGATAGATTCCGAGCCCGCTGATCGAGTCGTCGTCCCAGAGCCGCCGGTACTCGTCGAGCCCCATCAGCACCTCGCCGCGGTCGTTGCCGTACTCGCGGTACACACCGGCCACCGGGAAGGCGCGGGGTCCCGAGGCCGTGGTGAGAGTGAGCGTGTCATGCGGCGCGAGTTGGAGCCGCCAGGCGAGGGGTTCGGAGATGAGGATCGCGCCGCGCGCGAACTCTCGCCACGCGCTCGTCGCGCTCGCTTGCGTGAATCGCACGCCCGCGTAACTCTCGGGCGCGAGCCTGACCGCGTTCACATCCAGCGGGCCGTGCGGCGAGGGAACCACGACCCGGCGGCTCTCGCTGTGAGTGCGCACGGCGGGCACGGCGAGGAGGGAGCGCACGACCTCGGGGTCGAGCCTTCGCCCGGAGTCCTCCCCCGCGGCTGGAGCGCTGACGTAGACGTCCGCGCGCAGCGCCTGAATGAGCCACTCACGGAGCGATTCCCGGAAGCTCTGCACCATGATCGCGACACCGATCATCGCGGTGAGCGCCATGCCGAGCGCGGCGACGGCCACCCCCGTGCGGCTGAGCGAACCGGCGATGTCCCGCCAGGCGAGCCGCGCCACCGGACCGAGCCGCACCGAGAGCCTTGCCGCGGCCAGCGCCAGGGCTCTAAGCGCCGCCGGCGTCACCGCCGCGACGCCGAGGAGCAGCATGAAGAGCGTCGCGAAGCCGGCGAGAAGGCTGCGACCGGAGACCCAGACCAGCAAGCCCGCCCCCGCGGCGAGCGAGGCGCCGACGACGAGCAGCGACCGCGCCAGGTGGAGCGAGCGCCTCTCGAGCACCGAGCGCGAGAGCCCGAGCTGCGGCGCGCTCGCCGCGACCTCGAGCGCCGGGAGCAGTGCCGCGGCGAGCGCAGTCAGCACTCCGCCGCCCGCGGCAGCGACTAGCGAGACAGCCGGAACGCTCATCTCCCTCACCGCCACGACGAAATAGAGATCGTTGATGGTCTGCGACACGAGACCGACGAGCCCTCGCCCCATCACGAGTCCGAGCGCCACGCCGCAGACCGCGCCGACGATGCCGAGCGCCGCGGCCTCCGCGAGCACGAGTCCGAGCACCTGGCCACGGGTGGCCCCGAGTGCGCGCAGCACGGCCATGATCGGGCGGCGCTGCAGCACGGCGAAGCTCACCGCGCCGTAGATCAGAAACGCGCCCACCAGGAGCGCCAGCAGGCTCATGGCCTTGAGATTGGTCGTGAACGCGTCCGTCATGGCGAGCGTCTCGCGAAGCTGCGCGCGCGTGGCGCGTAGCTCGAGACCGGGAAGCAGCTGCATGCGGAGCCGCGCGAGGAGCTCTTCGCCCGGCGCGCCCGCGGGCAGTCGCACATCGATCCGCGAGAGCCTTCCGGTGGCGCCCAGCCACTCCTGCGCCTGAGCGATGTCGGTCAGCAGCACCCCGTCGAGGCCCGGGCCGGCCCCGGCAGCTTGGGCGATGAGCGTGGCGGGTCGCGGCACGCCGCCCACGAGAAGCTCGAGGCGGCGGCCCGTCGCGAGCCCGAGTTCGGAAGCGGCGGTCGCGCTCATGACCACGGCGCCCGGCTCGGTCAGCCAGTCCCGCAGCGTGTCGAGGCCGTCGGTCGCCGGATCCGGCACACCGGGTGCGCGCCCTTCGCCTGCGAGCTCGAGGGCCGCAAAAGGATCGACGCCGACCAGCTGCATCGTTCGCTCGCCGATGGCGACATAGCCCGCGAGCACCGGCGCGAAAAGCGGCGGCGAGCTCCCGAAGGACTGCGCGCGCAGCCGCACGTACAGCCGCTCATCGATACCGCGCGGACCGCCAGTGATCTGATGCGTAGCGGGGCCATTCACGGCTTGGAGCGAGAGCTCGAATGCGCGCCGCGAGCTCTCCGTCGCCACCTCCACCGCCACGATCGTGCCCACCCCGAGCGCGAGCCCGACCAGCGCGAGCGCCAGCTGCGCCGGATGGCGCAGCAGATGCCGTACGCCCGCCTGGTGCAGCGCGTTCATCGAGGCGCGGAGACCGCCGGCTCGCGCCGCTCGTGCAGCCGTCCCTCGCGTAGCTCCAGCACGCGATCCGCGACGCGCGACAGCGCGAGATCGTGGGTCACGATCACGACGGTGGTGTTGCGCGCGCGGGCGAGAGACAACAGCGCGGGCAACACCTCGCCGGCGGTCTGCTCGTCGAGGTTGCCGGTGGGCTCGTCGGCCAGGAGAAGCGGCGGCTCATGGACGAGCGCCCGGGCGATCGCGACGCGTTGCTGCTCGCCCCCGGAGAGCCGGTCCACCGCGCTGTCCGCGCGCGCGGCGAGACCCACGTCGGAGAGCACCGCGAGGCTGCGCGCGCGTGCCTGCGCGCCCCGTACGCCGTTGAGCTCGAGCACCAGGCGCACGTTCTCCTCGACATCGAGGGTCGGAATGAGGTTGAAGAACTGGTAGACGAAGCCGATGTGAGCGCGGCGGAAGAGCGTACGGGCGGGCTCGCCCATCGCCGTCACCTCACGGCCGTCGATCTGCACGGTTCCGCCGTCGGCGTGGTCGATGCCGCTGATGAGATTGAGGAGCGTTGACTTGCCGGAGCCGCTGCGCCCCGTGACCGCGACCGTCTCGCCGCGGCGCACCTCGAGGTCGGCGCACTCGAGCACGCGGTGCACCCGTCCGCCTTCGCTGAAGCTGCGGGAAAGCTGTCGAACGCTCAGCATGGCTGGCTAAAATTCGGAAACGGCTCGCAAATCCGGGGTTTCACGGCAAAAAAGTGAGCGCGCGGGTCGTTAATGGGCCAAACTCCCCACCCGCTGCGGCTCCCAAGCCGTGCCGTGCACGGCCCGCATGCGCTCGAAGGGTAACCCATGACACTGCCAGCGCCGCGCCGCGGCCGCACCCACCTCATCGTCAACACCGCTGCCATCGCCGTGCTCATTGCCGGCGCGACGCTCGCAGCTGCGGAGCAGCCCGCCGCGGGGGCCACGGCTGCGGCGCCCGCCGCTCCCGCGAAAAAGGCTCCGGCGAAGACCGGCGCCGCCAAGGAGGCACCCGCGAAGGCGGGCTCCGCCAGTTACAGCGTCGGCGTATCGATGGGCGAGCAGCTGCGCGGCAGCGGCGTGACGCCTGCGCTGATCAACCCGCAGGAGCTCGCGCAGGGCGTGCGCGACGCGGTTGGCGGCAAGGCCTCGCTCACCGACAAGGATCGCGAGAACATCCGCAACCTGGTGGGCGCGGTCGGCGAGTCCAATCACGCCGCAGCCGTCAAGTTCCTGGCCGAGAACGGCAAGAAGCCCGACGTGGTCACGACCGCGAGCGGCCTGCAGTACAAAGTGCTGAATGCCGGCAACGGGGAGTCGCCCAAGAAGACCGACGAGGTCACGGTGAACTACCGCGGGTCGCTGATCAACGGCACCGAATTCGACAGCAGCTACAAGCGCGGTCAGCCGGCGACGTTCCCGGTGAACGGCGTCATTCCCGGCTGGACCGAGGCGCTCGGCCTCATGAAGCCGGGAGCCAAGTGGCAGCTGTTCGTGCCGCCGCAGCTGGCCTATGACATGCAGTCCCGGCCGCCGATTCCGCCGGGGTCGCTCCTGATCTTCGAGGTCGAGCTGCTGAGCGTGAAGGGGGCCGGCACGCCGGCGCCGCCCACCTCGTCCGCGTCTCCCGCTCCGGCGCAACCGGCAACTTCCTCGCAGCCCCCGAAGTAACGCCACAACCCTCGATGCGAGGCGTGGGCCGATGACCGCCCGCGCCTTCTTCAGCCCTCGGCGTTCGCGCCCGGTGTGTAGCGCATCGGCTTGGTCACGCCCATGCGCGTGAGCTCGCGGAGCAGTCCCTCGGCGAGCTGCTGGCAGGAGAGGCGGTCGAAGCTCGGGGCGGCGGACCAGTTGTAGGCCCAGGGCTGCTGGCCGCGCATCTCCTCCGGCTCGTCGACGTAGCGGGGGATCACGTGCGCGTGCAGCGCCGCCTCCTGGTTGCCGAAGATCGCGTAGTTGATGCGCACGGCGCCCGCCACCTTCAGCAGCGCATCGCCGAGGCGCGACATGTCGGAGAGAAAGGCCATGCGCTCCTGGGCGCCGAGCGCATTCAGGTTGGGCACGACGGGATCGGGCAGGAGCACCGAGTAGCCGCGCACGAACTGGCGCTCGCCGAAGACCGCCCAGCCGGAGAACAGCCGCGCGATTACGCGCGGATCGCGCCCCTCGCGGGCGGCAATCACCTGCGCATGGATGGCGGTCAAGGGTTCCGCTGCGGCTTCGTTCTTCATGGCACGCCCGGCGAACGGAATAGGAAATATACCGCACCGAGGATACACAGGGCCGCCCAGAGGTAATCGAGCCTGAGGGGCTTCCCCATGTACAACACGGCGAAGGGCACGAACACACCGAGCGTGATCACCTCCTGCAGGATCTTCAGTTGCGGGAGCGACAGCTGCGTGTAGCCGACGCGGTTGCCCGGGACCTGCAGCAGATACTCGAAGAACGCGATCCCCCAGCTTGCCACCGCCGCCAGGTACCAGGGGCGGTCGGCAAGGTTCTTGAGGTGCGCATACCAGGCGAACGTCATGAAGACGTTAGAGGCTACCAGCAGCAGCGTGGCGGACAGGACCGGACTCATAATTCAGCTCTCAGCGCACGATCTCGAGGGCCTTGAGGGCGCTCACCGTGCTCGGGTAGCCCTGGTGCACGATGCCCTGCCAGCCGCGCGCCCGGGCGCCCTCGATGTTGTCCGCCCGATCGTCGATGAACAGCGTCGCCGCGGGCTCGAGCGCAAAACGCCGCTCGGCCTCGGCGTAGATGCCGGCGTGCGGCTTCATGACCCCGGCGAGGTAGGATGGCAGCGCCCCTTCGCCGATGGTCTGCAGGCGGTGCTCGCGCGACAGGTGCACCCAGTGCAGGTCGCCGATGTTGGAGAGCAGGAACACCCGGTAGCGCTCGCTGAGACGATGTGCGAGATCGACCATGGCGGGCTCGAGCTCGAACACGCTTACCCACCAGGCGTGCATCTCCTCGAGCGACACCGGCTCCCGCGCGAGCGCTGCGAGCTGCTCGAGGAGGCCGCGACCGTGCAGCCGGCCGGTCTCGTGATCGTCGAGCGCGACGCGCGCCAGCATCGAGCCCCGATCGCTCACCTCGGCGCCGCGCGCGCGCAGGAACTCGACGATCGGACCGTAGTTGAGCCGGACGAACACCCAGCCGATGTCGAACACGATATGGCGGATCGGGCGCGGCGGCGGCGCGCCGCGGGCGGCTACGGTGGCCACGGCGCGATGCTGCCGGTGTCGCCGGGGCGCAGATTGACGGCCACGACGGTCGCTTTGGGGAAGAAGTTGAACTCGGAAGCGCTCGCCCAGGTGTAGGCGCCCATGGCGCGGCCGACGATGAGATCGCCGGGCTTCAACGGCGGCAGCATCAGGTTCTCCGCGATCACGTCGATGCTGTCGCAGGTCGGGCCCGCGAGCACCGAGGGCAGCCGCTCTTCGCCGTCGCGCAGCGGCTCGACCGGATATCGCGCGTGATCGAACAGCTGGCCGCTGTAGGAGCCGTACAGCCCGTCATCGAGGTAGTACCACCAGTGCCCCTCGCGCCGCGCGCGTCCCATCACCGACGCCACGCCGATCGCAGACGGGCCCACGATGTAGCGCCCCGGCTCGGCGATCACGCGCACGCGTGTCGGGAGCTTCGCCACCGCCACGCGCAGCGGTGCACAGAAGCGGCCGATGTCCTGCACCGGCTGCGCATAGTCGATCGGGAAGCCGCCGCCGATGTCGAGCGTGTCGAGGACGCCGAGGCGCTCGCGACGCGCCGCGGCGATCAGCTTCGCACTGGCGGTGAGCGCCTCGACGTGCTTGGTGGCATCGGCAGTCTGGGAGCCCACGTGGAAGGTGAGTCCCCGCACCCCGATACCGAGACCGGCCGCGAGCCGCGCGAGCGGCAGCACATCCTCCGGGTCGCAGCCGAACTTGCGCGACAGATCGCACACCGCGCCCGGCGCGCGGAACGACACCCGCAGCAGCAGCTCCGCCTCGCCGCTCAGGCGCGCGAACTTGCGGACCTCGTCAGGATTGTCGGCGACGAAGAGCCGCACGCCGAATGCGAGCGCGTTGGCGATGTCCTGCTCGCGCTTGATCGGGTGGGTGTGGATGCAGCGATCGGGCGCCACGCCGAGCCGCTGCACCAGGTGCACCTCGCCGCTGGTGGCGAGATCGAGATAGCCGCCCTGCTCGATCACGGTCTGCACCACGGCCGGATGCGGCATCGGCTTCAGCGCGTAGTGCAGATCGACGCCCGGCAGCGCCTTGCGGAGCTTGCGGAACTGCACGCGCACCCGCTCGCAATCCAGGATCACCAGCGGCGAGCCGAACTCCCCGACGAGGCGGCGCACTTCCGCGGGCTGGAACGGATCGATGAATCGCAGGCGGCGCACCGAGCGGTTCTAAGGCAGCACCGCCATGGCGCCGCTCCCGTCGTCGCTCTCGGCGACGCTGGTCGCGGCATGCACCAGGCGATCGCGGATGGCATCCCAGCGCTCCCCGTCCGGCACCGCCTGCACGAGAATGCGCCGGCACCCGGCCTTGTCGAGCGTGCGCAGGTTGGCGTAGAGATCGCGGCCGTAGTTTTCGGGCCGGCGTCCGGCATTGATCCAGGTGGCGTACTTGTGCGCGCGCAGCGGCAGGCGCTGGGCGAGGACCGCGACCCGCCGTCCGCCGGAGGAGGCGGCGTCCGCCTGCGCGTCGATTTCACCGGCCGGCACGATGGTCATGTGCGTCGTGGGCGCATAGTGGGTCGGCGGGCTCCCGGGCACACGCGGCACCGGCCGGCCGTCGTCGCTGAAGAGCTCCCCCACGACCGCGCTGATCTGCGTCGCCGTGACGCTCCCCGGCCGCAGCAGCCTCACCCTGTCCCCCTCGAACGACACGATGGTCGACTCGAGCCCGATCTGGCACTCCCCGCCGTCGAGGATAACGCGCACCGCATCGCCGAGCTCCTCGCGCACGTGCTCGGCGCGGGTCGGCGACAGCCGTCCGTAGCGGTTGGCGGAGGGCGCGGCGATGCCGCCGCCGAAAGCGGTCAACAGCTGCTGCGCCATGGGGTGCGCCGGCACCCGGATCGCGATCGTGTCCTGCCCGCCGGTGATGACGTCGTGCACGTTGGCGGCCCGCGGCATCACCATGGTGAACGGTCCCGGCCAGAAGCGCTCAGCGAGCCGCATGGCGACCTCGGGAACCTCGCGCACCCAGCGGTGCAGGAAGCGCGGACTGTCGAGATGCACGATCACCGGATGATTCGGCGGGCGTCCCTTGGCCTCGAAGATCTTCGCCACCGCGGCCGGGTTCTGGGCATTGGCGCCGAGGCCATAGACCGTCTCGGTCGCAAAGGCCACGAGCTCGCCGTCGCGCAGGGCCTGCACGGCGGACTCGATCTCGACCTGGGTAGCTCGGACGATACGAACCATAAGTCATTCGAGCGAGCGGCGTACCCAGCCACCCGGCGTGCGCGTCAGCTCATACGCGGGCCAGTAGTGCTGGTCGAGCTTCAATGTGATCACTTCCGGGGCGTTGTTCCAGGTGATGGTCTTCAGGCGCACCGAGGAGCGGTCGGGCCGCCCGGTGACGGCCTTGAGGAAAGAGTCGAGATCCGGCGTCGGCTCGCCGTCCACCTCCATGATGCGCCGGCCGGGGTAGAGACCGTAACGCGTCGCCGGCGATCCGTATGAGAAGTAGGCGACGTACACCCCCACGGGCGCGATGCCCCGCTGCACGCTCATGGCGCGATGAGGCGCCTGCAGCGTCGCGCCGGCCCACTCGACGAGCCGATCGATATCCGTGCCGGGGAGCTCCGCCGTGGGCACCTCGAGCGTCTGCTCGCCCTGGCCGCGCCACACGGTGACCTGCACGCTCTCCTTGTCGGCGGCGGCTTTCTCGACCTCGCGGAAGCGCGTCACGACGTGGCCGTCGATCGCGAGCAGCAGATCGCCCTGCTTGAGGCGTTGCGTGGCCGGCGACCCACCCACGATGCGCACCACCGTGAGCGCCTGACGCCGGGTCGGGGTGTGCTGCGCGAGGCGCTGCGCCCAGGGTTGCGCGAGGCCGATGTCGCGCGCACCCGCGAGCGGCAGCACGCCGAGCTCGACCTCGAGCGAGTGCAGCGGCCGATCGGTGCGCACCCGATCGAGCATGTCGGCCACCACGTCGATGGGCACCCCGCGGGTGTCCTGCGAGAGCTCACGGCCGCTCTCGTACGCGAAGCTCGACCAGGTGGCGAGCACGTTGCCGGCCTTGTCGGCGAGCACGCCGTCGAATTCGAGCGGCGGGTTGACGAGCTGCACGGTCTCGAGGTTGCTGTCGCGGAAGCGCATGGTGCGCGACAGCGGCAGCTCGAGCGGATCGATGCCGGCAATCTCGGTCTTGCGCGCGTGCATCTGGCTGTCGGCGCCCAGCCCCACCACCCACACCGGCTCCCCGGCGGTGAGCTCGCGCGGCGTCAAGTGGGCGGCTTTCACCGGCGTGGCGCCGATGAGCGCGGGATCGTAGGCGACGACCGCGAGGTTGTGCTGCGGGTGGATGTACACGACGCGCCCCGGAACCTGCACGGTGCCGCCGAAGGTGATGGTCACATCGCCGATCGCGACCGGCACGGTGTTGCGATCGACCACCACGAGGCCGCGCTGCGCGTCCACCACGAGGCCCGTGCCGTGATAGTTGCGCTCGGTGATCCCCGACACCGAGTAGGGCATGTCGAAGGCCACGAGCGCGAGCGAGGGGGCGAGGGCGTTCAGCCGCGGATCCTTGAAGTGCGGGAAGGCCGTCGAGCTCACCGGCTCGGGCTTAGGCTGCGAGCCGGCCGGAAGCTGCTGGCAGTCCCAGAGCCCTTTGGCATCGTCCCGATCGCAGTGCCGCGCGGGGAACCAGAGCCGATCCATGCGGAGCGCACGCAGGTCGGTGTTGTTCGGATCGTCGATGGTGATGTAGCGCACGGTGGCGTGCTCGCCGTTGGCAAGCTGCGCGATCCCGGCCTCGAAATCCTTCAGCGTGTCGGTTTTCTTGCCCTCGAGCTCGAGGATCAGCGCACCGCGGGGGATCCCCGCCGCGCCGAAGACGTAGCCGGGGTTGGCGATGTAGACCCCGCGCGTAGGAACGTTGAAGTGCCGCGCCTGCTGGTAGGACATGGTGTTGACGACCGCATCGCCGAACTCGGCATAGGCGCTCGGGGTGATGGCGTGCAGGTCGCCCACCGGCAGCTTCGCGGACAGCACCTTGCCACCGCGCTCGAGCTCGAGCTCCACCTCCTTGCCGACCGAGCCGTCGATCAAGTCCTCGAGCGGCTCGAATTGCGTGACGTAGCGCCCGTTGAGGCGCATGAGGATGTCCCCGGGCTGCAGCACGCTGGCGCTCGGGGAGCCGGGCAGCACTTCCGTGACCACGAGCATCCCGGTGTAGCGCGGGAAGCTCTTGCGCACCGCGGCCTCGGTGCTGGCATCGAGCCCGAGCCGCTCGAGCTCGTCGTAGGGCATGTAGTTGAAGACCGTATAGAGCGTGCCGCGCGGCACGGGCTTGCCCTGCTGGATCAGCTCGAGCGCGCGGCGCACGCGCCCGAGGGGCAGGTAGAAGCTCGAGGCGGCGCCGTTCGCGCCGCCCGCATTGAGACCCACGACCCGGCCGCGGATGTCGATGACCGGCGAGCCGGAGGAGCCGCCCGAGGTCCCGGACGCAGCCTGCAGGTAAAAGGTGTTGAAGTCGTTGTATTTGGCGACCCCGTACGCGGGCGCGTCGCGGTCGAGCCGCGCCAGCGTTCCGGCCAGAATCGACAGTTGCTCGCCGGCGTTGTTGCCGACGACGCGGATCTCGCGCCCGATCTGCGCCCCTTCGGGATAGAGCTGCAGCGCCTTGGGCTTGATGAAGCGAAGTTTCTGAGGGTTGTAGCGGTAGATGCCGAAGTCGTGCACCGGATCGCGGTACACGGGATAGAGCTGAACTTCCTCGCGATTGAGGAAGGTCGCCTCCGCGGTCACGGGGCCCGGGGTCACGACGTGGCGGTTGGTGAGGATCAGGCCGCGCTCGGCGTCGACCACGAAGCCGGTCGCCTGGGCGCTCGAGTTCCATTCGGTGTCGAAGGCGCGGGTCGAATCGACGTCGATCGAGACGACGCTGCCGGCGATGCGCTCGAGCGTGTCGGCCCAGTCGGGATTGCCCTCGACGGCGGCGGCCTGCTGCGCGGCCATTGGCTGCCCGGGCGGCTCTGCGGGGGACTGTTGCGGAGGCCCCGGCTCCCCGGGAAGAGCCGGTTGCGGCGCCGTCGGGGTCGAGGGCGCGACCGCTGCCGGCGACGCGGGCGCCGCGGTGGCGCCGAGCGGTCCACCCGCGGCGCCGAGCGGCACACCGATCAGCCAGAGAGCCAGAGAGAGGCGCGGCAGTCGCATCAGCTTCATGACCTATCGCCCGAGCAGCACCAGCAGCCACACGGCGGCGAGCAGCACGAACGACATGAGCACGGCGGCGGAGCCGATGTCCTTGGCCAGCCCGGCGAGCGCGTGCCGCTCGAATCCGATGCGGTCCACCGTCGCCTCGATCGCGCTGTTGACCAGCTCCACGATGAGGATCAGGAGCACGGGCCCGATGAGAAGCGCGCGCTCGCTCCCCGTGTGTCCGAGCCACAGACCCAGTGGTATGACGACCCCCGCGAACGCGAGTTCCTGCCTGAAGGCCGCCTCCTCGCGGTAGGCCCCGGCCAGCCCGCGCAGGCTCGCGCCCACGGCGCGCAGCACCCGGGTGAGTCCCCGCGGCTTGTAACGATCTACGGCGGCGTCGGCTTCCATGTGAGGTCCAGTTGGCGCGCCGCCCGCACATCATCGAGGCGGCGCACCGGCATGGTATGCGGAGCGGTGGTCACGCGCGCGGGTTCCTGCTCGGCCTCCTTCTGGATCTGTGACATGGCCGACACAAATACGTCCAGCACGTCCTTGCTCTCGGTCTCGGTCGGCTCGATGAGCAGGCACTCGGGCACGAGCAGCGGGAAATAGGTGGTGGGGGCATGGAAGCCGTAGTCGAGCAGCCGCTTGGCGAAGTCCATGGCGGTGACGTTGAGCTCGCGCGCCTGGCGCTTGAGCGTCACGATGAACTCGTGTCCGGCGCGGCGGCGCGGATACGGAACGTCGAAGCCCGCGGCCCGCAAGCGCGCCATTAGGTAGTTGGCATTGAGCGTCGCGTACTCGCCCACGCTCTGCATGCCTTCCCTCCCCAGGAGCCGCATGTAGATATAGGCGCGCAGCAGCACCCCGGTGTTCCCCATGAAGGCCGACAGCCGCCCGATCGATTGCGGCAGGTCCGCCTCCGTCAGCCAGCGGTAGCGCTCGCCCTCGCGGCCGACCAGCGGAACCGGCAGGAACGGCACGAGGCGCGCGCCCACCCCGACCGCGCCGGCACCGGGACCGCCGCCGCCGTGTGGGGTGGAGAAGGTCTTGTGCAGGTTCATGTGGATGACGTCGAAACCCATGTCCCCGGGACGGACTTTGCCGAGGATGGCGTTGAGGTTCGCGCCGTCGTAATAGAGGAGCCCCCCCGCCTCGTGTACGATGCGCGCGACCTCCTCGATGCGCCGCTCGAACACCCCGAGCGTCGAGGGGTTGGTGAGCATGATGCCGGCGGTGTTGGGGCCGACCGCCGCCTCGAGCGCCGCGACGTCGACGTCGCCTTCGGGCTCGATCGGAATCTCCCGCACCACGCAGCCGCACATGGTGGCGGTCGCGGGGTTAGTGCCGTGCGCCGCCTCGGGCACGATGATCTCGTTGCGCTTCAGGTCGCCGCGCGCGCGATGATAGGCGCGGATCATCGCGACACCGGCGAACTCGCCGTGGGCGCCGGCCATCGGGCTCAAGGCCACCCCCTCCATGCCGGACACCGCCTTCAGCATCTCCTGCAGCTCGTAGAGGCACGCGAGCAGGCCCTGGCCCGAGGACTCGGGCGCGAGCGGATGCCGCGCCAGGAACTCCGGCAGCATCGCGTACTGGTTACAGGCCTTGGGGTTGTACTTCATCGTGCACGAGCCGAGCGGATAGAAGTGCGTGTCGATGGAGAAGTTGAGCTGCGACAGCCGCGTGAAGTGTCGCACCGCCTCGAGCTCCCCGACTTCCGGCAGCTGCGGCGGCGCGGCGCGCCGGAGCGCGGCCGGCAGGTCCGCGAGCGCCGCCGGGTCCGCCTCGTGCGGCCACTGGTCGCTCGCCCCGCGCCCGGCACGCGAGTACTCGAAGATCAACGGTTCGCGTTGCGGCATGGGCTAGGGTCTCGCTCGTGTGCGTTCCTCAGGCGGCACGCGCCGCCTGCATCGCCTCGCTGAGCTGCGCACGGTAACGCTCGACGTCGGCAAGGGTCTTGGTCTCGGTCGCGCACACCAGCAGCGCGTTGCCGAGCTCGGGGAAGTATCCCGAGAGGTCCAGCCCACCGAGGATGCCGCGGTTGCTCAGACTCTTGAGCACCGGCGCCACCGGGCGGTCGAGGGTGAGCACCGCCTCGTGAAAGTATGGACCGGGGAACGCCAGCCGCACGCCGGGCACCCGCGTGAGCGCGGCGATGAGCTCGCGGGTGCGCGCGTGCGCGGCGGCCGCGGTGCGGGTGAGGCCCTGTGGACCCATCAGCGACATGTAGATGGTGGCGGCGGTCACAGCCAAGCCCTGGTTGGTGCAGATGTTGGAAGTCGCCTTGGCGCGGCGGATGTGCTGCTCGCGCGCCTGCAGCGTGAGCGTGAAGCCCTCGCGGCCGGCCACATCCAGCGTGCGGCCGACGATGCGGCCGGGGAGCTGGCGCACGTGCTCCATGCGCGCCGTCATGAAGCCGAGGTAGGGTCCCCCGGATGACAGCGGCACGCCGAGCGGCTGGCCCTCGCCGACCGCAATGTCCGCGCCGCGCGCACCCCACTCCCCGGGCGGCTTGAGGAGCGCGAGGGATGTGGGGTTGACGATCGCGATCACGAAGATGGCGCGCGCGCGCGCCCAGTCGGTAAGCGCATCGACGTCCTCGAGGCGGCCGAAGAAGTTCGGCTGCTGCACCATGAGGGCCGTTATGTCCTGCCCCTCGTAGCGGGCGAGGGACGCGCTTGGGGTGATGCCCTCCGCGGTACAGTAAGGGAGCTCCTCGAACTTCAGTCCCTGGTTGGACGCGGTCGTGACCGCGACCCGCCGATAGTGCGGATGCACCGTCGCCGGCACCAGAATGCGCGCCGCCTTCGACTTGCGGTTGGCGCGCACGGCCATGAGTGCGGCCTCGGCGGTGGCGCTCGCGCCGTCGTACATCGAGGCGTTCGCGACCTCCATCCCGGTGAGCCGCGCAATCATGGTCTGGAACTCGTAGATCATCTGCAGCGTGCCCTGGCTGGCCTCGGCCTGATAGGGCGTGTAGGCGCTGTAGAACTCGCCGCGGGTGGTGATGCCCCAGACGGCGGCGGGAATGTGGTGCTCATAGGCGCCGGCGCCGATGAAGCTGAGCGGCGCACCGTCGGCGCGCGCGCGCTCGCTCATCAGCCGTCCGATCTCCATCTCGTTGAGCGCCGTGGGGACGCCCGCGAGCGACTTGATGCGCAGCCCTGGCGGGATCTCGTCGAAGAGATCCTCGATGCGGGCGACGCCGATCGCGTCGACCATCGCCGCGACATCGGCTTGCGTGTGGGGAATGAAGGCCATCAGCCGCCCTCCGCTTCCAGCACGCGCTGGTACTCCGCGGCCGTGAGGAGTGCCGCGCCCGAGAGCGCCCCCGCCGCGGGCTTCAGCCGCATCAGCCACCCCTCGCCGTAGGGGTCGGAGTTGACCACCTGCGGCTCGCCGCCGAGCCGGCCGTTGCCGCCGGTGACCTCGCCCGCGAGCGGCGCGTAGACGTCGGACGCCGCCTTCACGGACTCGACCACCGCGCAGGGCTCGCCCGCCTTCACGGCGCGTCCCGCCTCGGGCACCTCGACGAAGACCAGGTCCCCGAGAGCGTGCTGGGCGTGATCGGTGATGCCCACCTCGACCGTACCGTCGGCGAGCGCGCGCACCCATTCGTGCGACTTGGTGTACTTGAGATCCGCGGGAACCTTGCTCATGGTGGCCTCGACGTTTCAGCCGATCAGTGACTTGCCAAAGCGCACGAACGGCGGCTTGACGACGCGCGCGGCGAGGAGCTTGCCGCGGATGTCGACCCGTACGGCATCGACGCCGCCGGCGGGGATGCGCGCGAGCGCAATCGAGCGCTCGAGTGTCGGAGAGAACGTGCCGCTCGTGATCTCGCCCTCGCCGCCGTCGGGGAGGAGCACCCGCTGGTGGCTGCGCAGCACGCCGCGGCCTTCGAGCACGAGTCCGACGAGCTGCCGCGCGAGGCGCGCGCGCACGATGGCTCCGAGCGCCTCGCGTCCGATGAAGGCGCGCTCGCGCGGCTCGAGCGCCACCGTCCAGGCGAGGCCCGACTCGAAGGGGTGCGTCGTCTCGTCCATGTCGTTGCCGTAGAGGTTCATGCCGGCCTCGAGCCGCAGCGTATCGCGGGCGCCGAGGCCACAGGAGGCGACCCCGAGGGAATTGAGCCTGCGCCACGCGGGCACCGCATCCGCCGCCGGCATCATCATCTCGAACCCGTCCTCGCCCGTGTACCCGGTCCGCGCCACGAACCAGCCGTCGAGCTCGCGCGCGGTGAAGGCGCCGAGCGCGAGCGCCGCGGCGGCACCCGGCCCCTCGAGCAGCTGCGCCGCCTTGGCGCGCGCCTCCGGGCCCTGGATCGCGAGCATGGCGAGATCGGTGCGCTCGGCCACTTCGACGCCGAGTGGCGCCGCGTGGCGTCGGATCCAGAGCAGGTCCTTGTCGCGCGTCGAGGCATTCACCACCGCGCGGAAGGAGCTCTCCGCGAGGTAATACACGATGAGGTCGTCGATGACGCCGCCGCGCTCGTTCAGCATGCAGCTGTAGAGCGCCCTGCCGGGCGTTTTGAGCTTCGTCACGTCGTTGGCGAGCAGCTGCTCGAGGAGGGCCCGCACCTTCGCGCCCTTCAAGTCGACGATGCACATGTGCGAGACGTCGAACACGCCCGCGGCGCGGCGCACGGCGTGGTGCTCGCCGATCTGCGAGCTGTACTGCACCGGCATGTCCCAGCCGCCGAAGTCGACCATGCGGGCGCCGAGCTCCTGGTGCAGCTTGAATAACGCGGTCCGTCGTCCCACAGCTTGCCTCCGGCCAAAAACAACAAAGAGCGGCAGACGCCCCGGCCGTGTGGCACCGCGCCTGCCGCCCTTCTGTCCTGTGACCTGAGAGATAAGGCGCGGTTGGCGCCGCTCCCCTTCGGTGGGTGGACCCGAAGCGCGGGCCCTCCGAACAGACCGATTCGGGCCCTGCCATGATACCAGTCCCCGTCGGTGCCGCCCAAGCGCGGCAACGGTAGAATCCGCGCAGCATGAGCAGCTCCGGAAACATCGCCCGCCGCGCTTCGGCGCGGGTCTTGGTGGGCCCCGTCCGCGTCGGCGGCGGCGCGCCGATCGTCGTACAGTCGATGACCAATACCGACACCGCGGACATCGAGGGCACGGTCCGGCAGGTGCAGGCGCTCGCGCGCGCGGGGTCGGAGCTCGTGCGCCTCACGGTCAATGCGAGCGAGGCCGCGGCGGCGGTGGCGCCGATTCGCGAGCGTCTCGATCGCGCCGGTGTCGGCGTGCCGCTGATCGGCGACTTCCACTTCAACGGCCATAAGCTCCTGCGCGAGCATCCGGACTGCGCCGCGGCGCTCGCCAAGTACCGCATCAACCCGGGTAACGTCGGCCGCGGCAGCAAGCGCGACCCGCAGTTCGCGGAGATGATCGAGGTCGCGTGCCGTCATGACAAGCCGGTGCGGATCGGCGTGAACTGGGGAAGTCTCGACACGGATCTGCTCACGCGCCTGATGGACGAGAACTCAACGAGCGCCACGCCGCTCACGGCGCAGGAGGTGACCCGCAGCGCCGTGGTGCTGTCGGCGCTCGGCAGCGCGCAGCGCGCCGAGGAGCTGGGCTTGGCTCACGACCGCATCATCCTCTCCGCCAAGGTGAGCGGCGTGCAGGACCTGATCGCCATCTACCGCGACCTGGCCGCGCGCTGCGATTATCCGCTGCACCTCGGCCTCACGGAGGCCGGTATGGGCTCGAAGGGCGTGGTCGCGTCCACCGCCGCCATGGCCGTGCTGCTGCAGGAGGGCATCGGCGACACCATCCGGGTCTCGCTGACTCCTGAGCCCGGCGGGGACCGCACCCGGGAGGTCATCGTGGCGCAGGAGATCCTGCAGACCATGGGGCTGCGCGCCTTCACGCCGCTGGTGGTGGCGTGCCCCGGCTGCGGGCGCACCACCAGCAGCTACTTCCAGGAGCTCGCGCAGAGCATCCAGTCGCACATCCGCACGCGCATGCCGCAGTGGCGGCGTGAATACGCCGGCGTCGAGGACATGACCGTCGCCGTCATGGGATGCGTGGTGAACGGGCCGGGGGAGAGCCGCTTAGCCAACATCGGCATCAGCCTGCCCGGCACCGGCGAGCGCGCCGTGGCGCCGGTGTATGAGGACGGCGAGAAGACCGTCACCCTGAAGGGCGAGCGCATCGCCGAGGAGTTCCAGGAGCTCGTCGAACGCTACGTCGCGCGCCGTTATGCGCGCCTCGGGTGAGGCATGAGCGAGCTCGCCGCGCGCAAGTGCAAGCCCTGTGAGGGCGGGGTCGCCCCACTCGCCCGCGCCGAGGCGGAGAGACTCCTAGCGCAGGTCTCGCGCGACTGGGCGCTGACCGAGGGCGCGCGCGCCATCCGCCGCGAGTTCGCCTTCCGCGACTTCTACCGCACCATGAGCTTCGTGAACGCGCTCGCGCACATCGCCAACATCGAGGACCACCACCCGGACCTCGAGGTCGGCTACAACTACTGCCGCGTCACTTTCACCACCCACGCGATCCGCGGGCTCTCGGAGAACGACTTCGTGTGCGCGGCCAAGGTGGACCTGATCCCGTTGAGCTGACCCACGCGAGCCGGCCCAGCGCGCCGAGCTCACACGTGCCTCTGGTGCCGCTCCCAGCGGCTGCGCTGGTACCTGACCCACTCTTCGAGCAGACGAAGAGCCTCTGGCTCGAGCCAGCACGTGCGTACGCGACCGATCTTGTGCGTGCGGATCAGGCCTCTTCTCTCGAGCGCATGGACGTGCCGCGTGACCATTGCGAGAGACATCGGCAGCGGCTCGGCGATGAACGACACCGTCGCATCGCCATCGCAGAGCAGCTCAATGATGTGCCGTCGCGTCGGGTCGCCAAGGGCGCGAAAGATATGGTTCAAAGCGGCATAGTTCCGCATGGGCGTAAGTGTTGAGGGGCGTTATTCGGCTCGCGCGCGACCTTAAGAGCATGATTTCCCTCGCCTCAAACTGTAACCCCGTGGAAAGCAATAGTTACGTCCACCCGGAACTATCTGCAGAAAGAGGTCAGTAATGCGGGTCAGTTCTCTCCCGACCCGCGCAGGCGCGCGGCGACGAACTCGACGAACGCGCGCACCTTCGCCGGGATGAAGCGCGCGCTCGGATACACCGCGTAGATGCCCTGCTCTGCGCTCGCCCAGCCGGGCAGCACTGACGCTTTACAAGATGGCAGGTCTGGCGCTCGCCGCGCTGGGCGTCTGGCTCGCCACGCGACCGCACCCGGGCGCGCGACCCCACACGGCCGGGCAACTGCAGCCACCCGTGGTGCCCGCGCGACGCACGGCCGAACCTCAGCGCGCCGCCTCCGGCAGCTCCCCGCTCGTGCCGAGCGCCCTGCGAATGAAGAAGCGCCGCAGCTCCTGACTCCGATTGACCCAGGCGAGCCCGTGCTGCGCCACGCGCGCCACGGGACCTGCGCCGTGGGCCAGCCAGCGGTCGAAGGCGTCGATGGCCGTGCTCATGAGCGCAACCTCGCTGCGTCGCCAGCGCTCGTAGGCGCGCAGGACTCCGCGGGCGCCGGGATCCTCGCGCGCGGCGCTTGCCGCCCGCACCAGCTGCGCCAGCGCCGCGGCGTCCGCCAGGCCGAGATTCACGCCCTGTCCGGCGAGCGGGTGCACCACATGCGCGGCATCTCCGACCAGCGCCACGCGCTGCACGACGTAGTGCTGCGCCTCGAGCCGCCGCAGGGGGAATGACGCGCGGGCACCGAGCAGCCGCGTGGCGCCGAGCGCGAGATCCGAGGCGCGGTCGAGCTCCGCGGCGAAGGCACCCTCGCTCGCCGCCACGAGCCGCGCCCCCAGCTCATCGTCCGCCGACCAGACGATGGAGCTCGTGCCATCGGCGAGCGGCAGAAAGGCGAGCGTGCCGTCGCGCATGAAGCGCTGCCACGCGGTCGCCTCGTGAGGGCGGAACGTAGCGACCGTTGCGATGATCGCCGTCTGGCGATAGCCGGCGATGTCGGCGGCGATGCCCGCCGCCGCCCGCACGCGCGACTCGGCGCCATCGGCCCCGACGACCAGGCGCGCCGCGAGCCGGCCGCGGCCGGTGAGGACGCCGACCCCCGCGTCGGTGATCTCGAGCGATTCGAGGGAGGCGGGCTCGAGATGCCCGCCGGCCTCCGCGAACGCCCCGAGCAGCGCCCACTGCAGGAGCTGGTTCTCGGCGATGTAGCCCAGGTTCGGCTCACCGACATCGGCCGCGTCGAACTCGAGCACCGCATCGCTGTCTGGCGCGACGCTCTCGTGCCACACCCGCATGCGCTCGTAAGCCGATACTCGCTCGGGCGGCATGCGCGACCACGCGCCGGCGGTCTTGAGGATCCGCTCGCTGGCCCGCGAGAGGGCGACGACGCGGGTCCTGAGCGGCGCCGCCGCGGGAAGCGGCGCGGGCGGGGCGGGCTCGAGCAGCGCCACGCGCAACGCGGCGCCGCCGGCGCCTCGCGCCAGCAACGCCGCCGCGCACGCTCCCACCGGGCCCCCGCCGACGACGACTACGTCAAACATGCTTGAGCGGCAGACCGCGGGCGAGCCGCGGCGCCGGCCCGCCGAATCCGGCGCTGACGCGCGCCAGCGCGCTCTTTGCCGGCGGAAGCAGATCGAACATGAGGAGTCCGAGGTTGCGCAGCAGGCCCGCGCCGGGCCGTGTGTCGGCAAACAGCCTCACCAGGCCGTCGGTGAAGTGCACCAGCGCACTGCGATCGCGCGAGCGCCACTGCTCGAAGCGGCGCAGCAGCTCCGTCGAGCCCGCATCGCCCGGGGCCCCGGTGACCGCCTCCGCGAGCATCGCGGCGTCGCGCAGGCCGAGATTGAATCCCTGGCCCGCGACCGGGTGCAGCGCCTGGGCGGCGTTGCCGATCAGCACCGCACGCGTCGCCACCGTGGTCGTGGCGCGAGTCAGCTTCAGCGGATAGGAGCCGCGCCGGCCGGCGCCCACGAATCGCCCGGCCCGCCAACCGAACTCGCGCTGCAGGCACGAGAGGTACGCGGCGTCATCCATCGCCAGGAGCTCGCGCGCCTCCCGGGGACTGCGCGCCCAGATCACCGCGAGGCCGCCGTCGTGCAGGGGCAGCACCGCGAGCGGCCCGCCGCGCGTGAAGCGCTCGTAGGCGATGTCCCGATGCGGGCGATCGGCTGCGACATTGGCGACGACGGCCACCTGATCGTAATCCTCGACGCGCGCCCCGATCCGGGCGAGCGCGCGGATCTGCGAGTCCGCGCCGTCGGCGCCGACCAGGAGCCGTGCGGTGACCCGCTGGCGCTCTCCACCCTCTCCGGCCACGGTCAGCACCGCAGTGTCGGCGTTGATCGCGACCTCCTCCGCCCGTGCCGGCACGCGCAGTGTGAGTTCCGGCGCGCCGCTGAGCCTCTCCCAGAGCGCCGCCCCGATGGCGCGGTTGGCGACGACATAACCGAAGGCATCGATCCCCTGCTCGGCGGCGTCGAGCCGCGCGAACCCGAAGCGCCCCGCCTCCGAGACGTGGATGACCCGGATGGCGGCGGCTTCGGGAGCGAGCGCGCTCCAGCAGCCGAGGCTCTCGAAGATGCGGCGGCTCGCGTTGCCGAGCGCGGTGGTGCGCTCATCGAAGCTCGGCTGGCCGCTGCGTCCGAAGGGTGCGCTCTCGACCAGGAGCAGCCGCACTCCCGTACCGGCGAGCGCCGCGGCGAGACTCGCGCCCACGAGTCCGCCGCCGATGATCGCGACGTCGACATCGAGGGGCGGTGCGGCAGCTGGACGGGTCATGCGCCTGGGCACGCGCTCAGCCGCGCGCCATGAGGGCCTCGATCTCATCGGCATCCTTCGGCGCGCGCGCGGTGAGCACCTCTGCGCCGCCGCGCGTCACCACGACGTCGTCTTCGATGCGGATGCCGATGTTGCGAAAGCGCCTGGGCACGCCCCGGGCTCCGGCGGGCAGGTAGATCCCCGGCTCGATGGTCATCGCCATGCCGGGCTCGAGCACCCGCCACTCATCGCCCACCTTGTAGTCGCCGACGTCGTGCACGTCGAGGCCGAGCCAGTGGCCGGTGCGGTGCATGAAGAAGCGCCGGTACGCGCCACTCTTGATGAGCGTGGCTATGCGGCCCTCGAGGAGGCGGAGCTTGACCAGTCCCTGCGTGATAACCCGCACTGCCGCCTCGTGCGGATCGTTCCAGTGATTGCCGGGGCGCACGCGGGCGATCGCGGCGCGGTTCGCCTCCAGCACCACCTCATAGACGGCGCGCTGCTCCGGCGTGAAGCGCCCATTGACCGGAAAGGTGCGGGTGATGTCGGAGGCGTAGCACTCGAGCTCGCATCCGGCATCGACCAGCAGCAGGTCGCCGTCGGCGAGCGGCTGGTTGTTGTCCCGGTAGTGCAGGATGCAGCTGTTGCGTCCGCCGCCCACGATCGGGTGATAGGCGGTATCGGCATTGTGGCCGCGAAACTCGTGCAGCAGCTCCGCCATCACCTGGTACTCGGTGGCGCCGGGCCTGCAGAAGCGCATCGCCCGCTGGTGCGCCTGGGCGGCGATGCGCGCCGAGGCGCGCAGCAGCTCGAGCTCGCCCCGCGACTTGTAGAGCCGCATGTCGTGCAACACGTGATCGAGCGCGACGAATTCCTGGGGCGGGTGGCGGCCGTTGCGCGCCTGGGTGCGCAGTCCATTCACCCACCCCACCACGCGCTGATCGAAATCGGCGTAGACCCCCATGGTGTAGAACACGCTGGTGCGGTTCTCGAGCAGCCCCGGCAGGATCTCGTCGATATCGCCGATCGGGAAGGCGTCGTCGGCGCCGTAGTCGCGCGCGGCGCCGGCAGGACCGGCGCGGCGCCCGTCCCAGATCTCGCGCACCCGGTCGCGCTCGCGCACGAACAGGATGTACTCGGCCTGCGGCCGCCCGGGCACCAGCACGGCCACGGCTTCCGGCTCGCCGAAGCCGGTGAGGTAATGGAAGTCGCTGTCCTGGCGGTAGGGATACTCGACGTCGTTGTTCCGGTACCGCACCGGGGCCGTCGGCAGAATGGCGATCGAGTCGCGTCCCATCAGGCGCATGAGCTGGCGGCGCCGGCGCGCGAACTCCTCTCTCGTCATCGCCGTGCGCCCTCAGTGCAGCGGCGCCGCGGACGGCGCCGCCGGGCGACGGGCCGCCGCCAGCTCCTCGAACAAGAGCTGCACTCCCACCCGCACGAACTCGACCAGCTCCGCGTAGGCGCTCTCGTTGGACTCCAGATCCTCGCCGGCATCGACCCCGGCGCGCGTGATTTCGGCGAAGTCGCGCACGATCTCGCCGGCCTCGCCCGGCAACCCGGCGGCGTCCGGGATGCCGCCGGCGCCCAGTCCGTAGAGAAAACCCTGACACCATTCGGCGAGCGCCGCTGTGCGCGCATCGATCGATTCCTCGTCCCCGGGCAGCAGCAGCTCGAACTCCATGTCAGGCTCCAGCAGCGCCTGCGCGGTGCCCGTGTACAGCTCGCGCAGCGCCGCCACCGCGGCCGCTTCCGCGCGTCCCTCGGGCAGGATCTCGCGCAGCCAGTCCTCGAAGCCGTAGCCCGCCGCGCCGCACAGACAACCGGCGAGCGTGCCGTGCGCCTCGGCGGCGTCGGCGAGCGAGCGCGCCCGGGCGAGGAGTTCCTTGACGCGGATGTAGTCGGGAAGATGCATGCGCGCAACGCTCATTATAATTGACCGTGAGAAGAGCGCGGCTCTATAGTCCTTTTATGAGCGACACGACAAAAACACAACTCGATCTCGAGCTCACCCGCCTGACCAAACGCATCGAAGAGCTGATCACGACCCTCGAGCGCCTGAAGGAAGAGAATCGCGCGCTGCGCGCCCGGCACGAGTCGCTCGCCGGGGAGCGTGCCGCGCTCATGCACAAGAACGAGCAGGTGCGCACGCGCGTCGAGGCCATGATCGGCCGGCTGAAGACGCTGGAGCACGGGGCGTGAGCCATCAGGACCAGGCGCGGGTCAGCGTACGCATCATGGAGCGGGAGTACGTGGTCGCCTGTCCGTACGACGAGCGCTCGGCGCTCCTCGATGCGGCCGAATTCCTCAACAGCCGCATGCGCGAGATCCGCGACAGCGGCAAGGTGGTTGGCCTCGACCGCATCGCGGTGATGGCGGCGCTCAATCTGGCCCACGAGTTCCTGCGGATCAGGGACCGTGAGTCGCGCGTCGACGGCGGCGTCGGCGTGCGGGTGCGCGCGCTGCGCGAGCGCGTCGAGGGTGTGCTGGGCAAGGGCCAGCAGCTCGAGCTGTGACGCAGGCCGCGACCCGCCGAGGGACTCGTGGCTTGCGCGCAGCGCTGTGCAGGTCCGCCTGTGAGCGGAAAGCCTTACCTGCCGCACCTCGTCCCACTTGTTGCTCCGGTTCGAGAGCAACGGTTCGCACCGGCACATGCGGGTGACGCTACCTGAATCAATCCCGGGCAACGCCCGCAGGCAACTGCGCAGCGTGCTCGCCGCGCGGCGCAGGAACGCGCCGGCTGCGCAGCGCACACAGGCCGCGCTCCGCGTAGCGCGCAACGTCGACCGCGAGGTGCACCTGCGCTCGCGCTGGCGCATCGCCGTCTATGCGGCGCTCCCCGAAGAGCTCGATACCGCGCCGCTCATCGCGCTGGCGCGCCGCCGCGGCTGCCGCATCTACCTGCCGCGCATCGACCGGCGGCGCGCCTCGCGCGCCATGCAGTTCGTCGAGATGCGCGGCCCGCTCAAGCGCAATCGCCTGGGGATCGCCGAGCCGCAGACGGGGGAGACCCTCGGCGCGCGCTGGCTGGACGTGGTGTTCCTGCCGCTGGTGGGCTTTGACGCCCAAGGCGTGCGCCTCGGGACCGGCGGCGGCTACTACGATCGCGCGTTCGCCTTCCGCCGCTGGCGCAGCGCCTGGCACGTGCCGCGCCTGGTGGGCCTCGCCTACGCCTTCCAGCAGGTCGAGCGGATCGCGCCCGCCGCGCACGATGTGCTGCTGGACGCGGTCGTGACCGATGAGGGGATCATCCGATGCAGCACTGGCTGATGAAGACCGAGCCCAGCACCTTCGGCGTCGAGCATCTCGCCGCCGCCCCCCGCCGTACCACCGCCTGGGACGGGGTGCGCAATTTCCAGGCGCGCAACATGCTGCGCGACGAGATGCGTCGTGGTGACGAGGCCTTTCTCTACCATTCGAGCACCGAGGTGCCGGGCGTCGTCGCCATCATGCGCATCGTGAAAGAGGGTTACCCCGACCCCACCGCCTTCGATCGCAAGCACCACCACTACGACCCCGACAGCGACCGCGCCAATCCCCGCTGGTTCATGGTGGACGTGCAGTTGAAGCGCCGCCTCGCGCGCACCATCACGCTGGAGGAGCTGCGCGCGCATGCCCGGAACGAGCTCGCGGGGATGGTGCTGTTGCGCCCGGGCAATCGTCTGTCGATCACGCCGGTGAGTGAGGCGCACTGGAAGTTCATTCTCTCGCTCGAGTGACTCGCGAGGCGCGGCGCCGCGCGGCTCGCGAGTCGTCGCGCGCTCTCGGCCTATCACACTTCGCATGTGCTCGCTTGTAATTTCGATTCGCGTGTATATACTCGGGCGTCGGACTAACCCGTTAATTGGAGAGCCAACATGGCGAAGGCAAAGAAGAAGGCCAAGAAGAAAGCTGCGAAGAAGAAATAGGCCTTAACTCGGCGGTCACGCGAGTGGCCGCCGAGTCGGATTCTCGAGAACTGTGCCCGCTCACGATGCGGGCACAGTCGTTTCTGGAGCTGATGAGGTTTGTGGGGACGACGATGGCGACTGATGCCGACGCCAAAAAGCGACGCACAGCACTGGCGGCGCTGGAACTGGCGCGGCGCGAGGTCACGATCGGCGTCGGCACCGGCAGCACCGTGAACCTCTTCATCGACGCCCTCGCGGCACAGCCCGGGAGCGTGCGCCGCGCGATATCGAGCTCGGAGGCGACCAGCGCCCGGCTGCGCGCCGCGGGACTCGAGATGGTGGATCTGAACGAGCAGAGTGGAATCGCCCTGTACGTCGACGGCGCCGACGAGGCGACCCCCGCCCGGCAGCTCATCAAGGGCGGCGGCGGGGCCCTCACCCGCGAGAAGATCCTGGCCGCGGCCGCGCAGCGCTTCGTGTGCATCCTCGACGACTCGAAGATGGTCGCGACGCTCGGGCGCTTTCCCCTCCCCATCGAGGTCATTCCCATGGCGCGCGCTCTGGTAGGCCGGGAGCTCGGCGCGCGCGGCGGCCGCCCCGTGTGGCGCAAGGGCTTCGTGACCGATAACGGCAACCACATCCTCGATGTCCACGATCTCGAGATCACGGATCCGGTCACGCTCGAGCGCGAGCTGAACCAAATCGCCGGCGTGGTCGCGGTCGGGCTGTTCGCCGTGCGCCCCGCCGACCTGCTGCTCATCGGCACCGCGGACGGCGTCGAGACCCGTTAGA
>WNEP01000185.1_pt1 | contig 30369 bp, 24 predicted proteins | sample 5399961 | NCBI WGS metagenome assembly WNEP01 (sample SAMN13153329, study PRJNA577476) | soil metagenome | isolation source: 20 cm grassland meadow soil pre-rain plot 5 | place: USA:California | collected 2015-09-08 | reverse complement strand
TCAGGACTACCTGCGGGCGCTCGACAAGAACCACCTGCTCGCGCGCACCCAGGGCATCGACCCCGTGATGGCGGAGCATCAGCTCGACGCATTGGTCGCCCCCACGGGCGGCCCGCCCTCACTCATCGACCTGGTGAACGGCGACCCGGGCGGCGGCGGCAGCTTTTCCGGTCCCGCGGCCGTGGCCGGCTATCCCCACGTGACGGTCCCGATGGGTTACGTGGCCGGATTGCCGGTGGGGCTGTCGTTCGTGGGACGTCCCTGGAGCGAGGCGGCCCTGATCAAGTTCGCTTACGCGTTCGAGCAGGCCACCAAGGCAAGGCGACCACCGAAGTTCTTGCCGACAGCGGTCCTCACCCCCTGACCAGCCGCCGGATCTCGGCGTGACGAAAGCAGGTGACGAGGTGGTCGTTCACCATCCCGACCGCCTGCATGAACGCATAGCAGATGGTCGGCCCGACGAAGCGGAACCCGCGGTCGACCAGGGCTTCGCTCATGGCGTCGGATTCACGCGTCCGCGCCGGCAGCTCGCGCAACGTGCGGCGCCGGTTCTGCTTGGGGACACCCCCCACGAAGCTCCAGAGAAACCGCCCGAAGGGTCCCTCGCGCTCGGAGAACTGGAGAAAGGCGTGCGCGTTGGATACCGCGGCCGCGACCTTCTGGCGATTGCGCACGATCCCCGGATCCTTGAGCAGCTGGGCGATTTTCTTGCGATCGTAGCGCGCCATGCGCTCCGGGTCGAATCCGTCGAACACCTCGAGGAAGCGCGCCCGCTTGTTGAGGATCACCCGCCACGAGAGGCCGGCCTGAAAGCCGTCGAGCACGAGCTTGGCGAACAGTTCCCGATCGCCGTGCAGCGGGATACCCCACTCCTCATCGTGGTAGGCGAGCATCAACGGCTCGGCGTCGTCCCCGGTCCAGCAACGTCGTTTCATGGCGCCCGAATTTTGCACGGGCGTGCCCCGTCCGGCTAGTGCCGTTCCAACGATTTCTGATGCGACTCGCGAGCGACCGACTGCCCACTCCCATCACGTTGGAACGGCACTAGTATTCGCGCCATGAGGGTCCTCCAGGTCGGCGAGCTCGAGGGTCGCTACGTCGCCTCGCTGGCGGAGGCCGCGCGGCCGGTGCCGCGCGAGGGCGAGGTCCTGGTGCGCGTCGCGGCTTCCGGCGTGAACCGCGCCGACCTGCTGCAGATCGCCGGGCGCTACCCGCCTCCGCCGGGTGAGCCGGACATCATCGGGCTCGAGCTGTCGGGGACCAGCGACGCGGCGGGAGAAGCGGTGTGCGCCCTGGTCGCCGGGGGCGGGCACGCCGAGTACGTGGCCGCGCCGGCGGGACAGCTGTTCCCGGCGCCCGCGCGTCTCGACCTCGTGACCGCCGCGGGCATTCCCGAGGCCTTTCTCACGGCGTTCGTCAACCTGGTCATGGAGGCAGGGCTCAGCCGGAGCGAGACGCTGCTCGTGCACGCCGGCGCGTCGGGGGTCGGCCTGGCGGCGATCCAGCTCGGCAAGCTGCTGGGCGCCCGAGTCGCGGCCACGACGCGGACCTCCGAGAAACTGGCGGCGCTGGTAAGCGCGGGGGCGGATCTGGCGATCGACACGGGGCGGCACGACTTCGCCGAGCAGATCGAGGAGCGCTGGGGGCGCGACGCGGTGGATGTCGTGCTCGATCCCATCGGCGCGCCGAGCCTCGCGGGTGATATGCGCGTCCTGGCGACCGGGGGGCGGGGGCGGGTCGTATTCATCTCGACTATGGCGGGCGCGCGCGCCGAGGTCGATCTCGCCCTCGTGATGCGCAAGCGCGCCCGGTTGCTGGGCTCGACGCTGCGGGCGCGGAGCCGCGCCGAGAAGGGGGCGATCGTGGCGCGCTTCAAGCGGGAGATCCTTGCGGCGTTCGCGTCGGACGAGCTGCGGGTGCCCGTGGACACGGTGTTCCCCGTCCACCGGGCGGCCGAGGCGTTCCAGCGGATGCGAGAGAACCGCAACGTCGGCAAGATCCTGATCGCATGGCCACGCGACTAGCGGCGGCCGCCGGGGCGCTCGTACTCGCCGTCGCGTGCCGGGGAGACCACCGGTCGGCAGCTGCCGGGCACGTCGCGGCCCCCGACACGGCGGCGCGGAGCGATACGGTGAACTTGTACGCCGCCGCAGGCGCGAACCGGCTGTCGCCGCGGGCGGCGCAGGCGCGCCCGCTGGTCTACGTGCCGAACTCGAAGGACGGCACGGTGACCGTGATCGACGCGCGTACGTATCGCGTGCTGCGGACGTTCCCGACGGGCGCGCTGCCGCAGCACGTGGTGCCCTCGTACGATCTCACGACGCTCTGGGTCGCGAACAATCTCGGCGGCACGCTCACGCCGATCGATCCCACCACCGGGCAGGAGGGCGCGAGCGTGCCGGTGGACGATCCCTACAACCTGTATTTCACCCCCGACGGCCGGTTCGCGATCGTAGTGGCGGAGCGCCGCCGCCGGCTCGACGTTCGCGACGCGCATACGATGGCCCTGGTGCAATCCCTGCCCGTCCAGTGCAAGGGCGTGGACCACATGGAGTTCACTGCCGACGGCCGGTTCGCCGTCGCGACGTGCGAGTTCTCGGGTCAGCTCGTGAAAGTGGACCTGGAGGCGCGCGCCGCGGTGGGATATCTGACGCTCGACCCCGGGGGGCTCGACAGCACCGCCATGCCGCAGGACATCCGGTCTTCCCCGGACGGCCGGGTGTTCTACGTGGCCGACATGAAAGCGAACGGCGTGTTTCTCGTGGATCCGGAGGCGTTCCGACGCGTCGGGTTCATCCCGACCGGGCGGGGGACGCACGGCATCTACCCGAGCCGGGACGGCCGGCTGCTCTATATCACGAATCGCGGCTGGAACACCACGGCGGGTGGGCGGCGCGGCCCGGGCTCCGTCACCGTGCTCGATCCGCGCACGGAGCAGATCGTCGCGACCTGGGTGGTGCCGGGCGGTGGCAGCCCGGACATGGGGAACGTGACCGCGGACGGGACGGAGCTGTGGGTGTCGGGTCGCTACGACGAAGAAGTCTACGTATTCGACACGGGGACGGGGCAGCTAACGCACCGCATCAAGGTGGGGCGCGAGCCGCACGGGCTCTGCGTCTGGCCGCAGCCGGGCAGATATTCGCTCGGGCATACCGGCAATATGCGATAGACAAACAGCACAAGCGTCACGAAAAGACGTCGCGGAGAAACGTCACGGAGAATCGTGGGGGCGGGATGAATCGCATCAAGGGAAAGCTCATTCTGGTCACGGGGGCGAGCTCGGGAATCGGCGAGGCGTGCGCGCGCCGCTTCGCGGCCGAAGGTGCGCAGCTCGCGCTGTGGGCGCGGCGTCGCGCGCGGCTGGAATCGCTCGCCCGCGCGCTCGAGAAGCAGCATCGCGTGGCCCCGCAGCTCGCCGAGGTGGACGTGCGCGATCGCGCCGCGGTGAGCCGGGCGGCGGAGACGCTGGTCGCGGCCGGGCAGGTGCCCGACGTGCTCATCAACAACGCCGGCCTCGCGAGCGGGCTGTCGAACATCCACGAGGGCGATCCCGAGGATTGGGACCGCATGATCGACACCAACCTGAAAGGGCTGCTCAACGTGACGCGGGCGGTACTGCCCCACATGGTGGCGCGGCGCCGGGGCCACGTCGTGAACATCGGAAGCGTAGCGGGGCACCAGACTTATCCGATGGGAAACGTGTACAACGCCACCAAGTTCGGCGTGCGCGCGCTGACGGAGGGCATGAACCTCGATATGGCGGGCACGCCGATCCGGGTTTCCGCTGTCGACCCCGGAATGGTGGAGACGGAATTCTCTGAGGTGCGGTTCCACGGCGACCGCGAGCGCGCCAAGACGGTCTACCAAGGACTTCAGCCGCTCACGGCGGATGACGTGGCGGACACGATCGCCTACATCGTGAACCTGCCGGAGCACGTGAACATCCTCGACCTGATCATCGTGCCGACGGCGCAGCGCAACGTGTACGTCGTGGACCGGGGATCGCCTTGACGGGTTCCAATCCGGGGACTGTGCCTGGCGGCTGTTGCGGGACCGCGACTGAACCGGCGCCCGCGATGCGCGGAACCTAGCGCTGTCCGGGGAGTTCAACGCAGTCCGAGATCGCGCGATGAGCGAGGTTCGTATGCAGCAGCGCAGACTGGGACGCGAGGGACCGATGGTATCGTCTCTCGGGCTGGGATGCATGGGGATGTCCGAGTTCTACGGCCCAACGGACGAGGTCGAGTCCCTCGCGACCATCCACCGCGCGCTCGATCTGGGCATCGACTTCCTCGACACCGCCGACGTGTACGGGCCGTACACCAACGAGCAGCTCGTGGGCCAGGCGATCGCGGGCCGGCGGGACCAGGTCGTGCTCGCGACCAAGTTCGGGATCGTGCGGGGCTCCGATCCCCAGGCGCGAGGCGTCAACGGGCGCCCCGAGTACGTGCGCGCTTGCTGCGAGGCGTCACTCAAGCGTCTCGGCGTCGATCACATCGATCTGTACTACCAGCACCGCGTGGATCCCAAGGTCCCTATCGAAGACACCGTCGGCGCGCTGGCCGAGCTGGTGTGGCAAGGGAAGGTGCGCTACATCGGCCTCTCGGAAGCGGCGCCGGCGACGCTGCGCCGCGCCCACGCGGTCCACCCGATAACCGCCTTGCAGACGGAGTACTCCTTGTGGAGCCGGGACCCGGAGGACGAAGTCCTGCCGACTTGCCGGGAGCTGGGCATCGGTTTCGTGGCCTATAGTCCGCTGGGGCGCGGGTTCCTCACGGGCCGGTTCCAGAAGTTCGACGACCTCCCGGCCGGTGACTTCCGCCGCGGCTCTCCGCGGTTTCAGGGGACGAACTTCCAGAAGAACCTGGACCTCGTCCGCAAGGTGCAGGAGATCGCGCGCGAGAAGGGCTGTACGCCGGCGCAGCTGGCGCTGGCCTGGTTGCTGGCGCGCGACAACGACATCGTGCCGATCCCCGGCACGAAACAGCGGGCCCGACTCGAGGAGAATGCCCAGGCGGTCGGCATTTCCTTTCGCAAGAGCGATCTCGCGCGGATCGACGCGATGGCGCCGAAGGGCGTAGCCGCGGGGGCTCGGTACGCGGAGACCGGAATGCGGCTGGTGGACGGGTGACCCCCTCGTTCCCCCCTCTCGGCGTTGTGAGAGGGGGTCAGGGGGTGAGGCCCAGCAGGTAGCGCTCAGTGAAGAGAATCGTCGCCGAAAACTGAAAGTCCTGATTGCCCCTCTTGCGGAACCCGTGACCCTCGTCTTTCGCCATCAGATACCACACGGGCACGCCGCGCCGCTTGAGAGCGGCGACCATCTGCTCGGCCTCGCTCCGCGGGACGCGGGGGTCGTTCATGCCCTGGATGATGAAGAGCGGCTTCGTGACCTTGTCCACGTTGTTGAGCGGGGCGGTGCGCTCCATCCAGGCACGCATGGTCGAATCGCGCTCGTCGCCATACTCGACGCGCCGCAGGTCCTGGCGATAGCCGGACGTGTTCTGCAGGAAGGTGGCGAGGTTCGAGATCCCCACCACGTCCACCGAGCAGCAGATGGGCCCGTCGTAACGCGTGGCCGTGACGAGCGTCATGTGACCGCCGTAGCTGCCGCCCGTCACGAGCACGTGGTCGGGGTCGAGGTCCGGTCGCGTGCGGATCCACTCGAGCAGGGCTCCGATGTCTCGGTATGCCCCCTCCCGCAGCGCGCCGTTGTCGAGCTTCAGGAACGTCTTCCCGAAGCCGGTCGAGCCCCGGATGTTCGGAAAAATCAGGGTGATCCCCAGCTCCTGGACGTAGTAGTTGTTGCGGCCCAGGAATCCGGGGCGCGACTGCCCCTCGGGCCCGCCGTGGATGTTGATGATCACCGGGCGGCGCCCCGCGAATCGCGCGGGCGGCTTGTAGAGAAAGCCGGTGATCTCCCGCCCGTCGAAGCTGGGCCAGTGCACCAGCTCGGCTTCGGCAAAGTCACGCGTGGTGAGGCCCGCGGTCTCGCTCTCGGTCCAGCGCGTGAGCTTGCCGCTACCGAGGTCGAGCGAGTAGGCGTCGGCGGGGGCGCGCGCCGAGCTCAGCGTGAACCCCAGCTCGGCGCCGGCGCGTCGCCAGCGGATGCCAAAGATCTGTCCTGTGGGCAGCTTGGGCAGGCGGCGCTCGATGCCCGTCGCCGCGTCGAGCACGCGGAGCACGCTGGCCCCCGCTTCGTTGGTCGCGCAGGCGATGGAGCGTCCGTCGGGCGACAGGTCGAACTCGTCCACGTCCCACGGGATGCCGCTCGTGAGGAACCGATAGCGTCCCGTTGCGAGGTCCAAGTAGGCGAGGCGCTGGAACTCCGACTCGCGGTCGGTCGTGACGTAGATGCCCTTGCCGTCGCGACTGAACTGAGCTGCGCCGTAGGCGACACTGTCGCCCGGCTGCTTCGGCGTGAGCAGCGTTTTCGCACCGCTCGTGACGTCGACGAGCCAGAGATAGCCTTCGTTGACGGAGATCGCCTGCGCCAGCAGGATCTGGCGGTCGTCCGGGGACCAGTCGGCGGGCTCATAGCCGCCGCCCTCCAACTGGAGCACCATGCGGTCGCTCGCCGGTTGGGCCGGGTCCATCACCCACAGGTCCAGATCGCGTCCGTCGCGCCGCGTGGACATGTAGGCGTAACGGTCGCCCTTGTGCGACCAGGCGCCGCCGACGTTCCGCGACTTGCCGTCGGTCAGCACGGTGATATCACCGGTCGCGACATCGTAGCGGTACTTCTGGAAGAACTCCGCACCGCCGACGTCCTTCGTGAACACGATGTAGCGACCGTCGGTCGGCTGGTACGAGGCGCCGGAGACGGGGTCGGGGAAGAACGTCAGCTGTGTTCGCGCCCCGCCCGGAAACGCGACGCGGTGCAGCTGGGGCGCGTCGCCGAACCGGGTGGCGATGATCATCTCGCGTCGCGTCGGGTGCCAGTCCCAGAAGTCGGCGGCTCGAAACTCCCCGTAGCGGCGCGCCACGTCGGCGATGCGCGACGGGATCGGCGGCACCCCGTCCATCACGAGATTCTCGGGCCCCGCCGCGGCGGCGCCAGTCTGGGCGAACGCGCGACTGGGGACGAGCGCGGCGACGGCAAGCAGGAGACGAAGCCAGATCGGCATACAGGGTCTCAGCGGTGTGGTAGGTTCGACCAAGCTACGGCGACGTCCGGATGGTGGCGAGATGTATCGCTCGCCGGGCGCCGCCCCGCATCGTAGCTTTCCGCGGTTCCATATGGCCTGAAGGAAGACAGGGGGAGGAGTGACGGCGTACCGTTTTCCCGACAGCAACGTCTTCTACCGGAAGCTCGGCCGCAGCTACCCGCGCATCGTGCGCGGCCAGGGCTGCTGGTTGTATGACGAGCAGGGCAAGGACTACCTGGACGCGGTCGGCGGCGCGTACGTCGCGAACCTCGGCCATTCGAACCCCGACGTGGCCGACGCTCTGGCGCGGCAAGCACGCGAGTTCGGCTATCTCTCGGCGACGGCGTTCACCCACGGCCCGGTGGAAGAGCTCGCCCGCGAGCTGGCGGCGAGCCTGCCGGGCGATCTCGACAAGCTCTACTTCCTCTCCAGCGGATCGGAGGCCGTGGAGGCCGCGCTCAAGCTCGCCCGGCAATACTGGGTCGAGGCCGGCAAGCCCGGGAAGCACCGCATCATCGCCCTCGCGCCCTCCTATCACGGCAACACCCTGCTGGCCCTCTCGGCATCGGCGCGCGAGCAGTACAAGCTGCCGTTCCGCGAGTGGCTGGTGGACGTCACGCGCATTCCCGCCCCTTACGCGTACCGCTGCGAATGTCGCGGCGCGGATGCGGCGTGCCCGACCTGCAGCGGCACCGCCCTCGAGGCCGCGATCCGGCGGGCGGGGGCCGACACGGTGGCCGCGTTCATCGCGGAGCCGGTGGGCGGCTCCTCGACGGGGGCGTCCACGCCGCGTCCGGAGTATTTCCGCACGATCCGGGAGATCTGCGACCGCTATCAGGTGCTGTTCGTGGCCGACGAGATCCTGTGCGGAGCCGGTCGCACGGGCACCTGGTGGGCGGTCGATCAATACGGTGCGACGCCGGACCTCATGACGATGGGGAAGGGGATCTCCGGCGGCTACGCCCCGCTGTCGGCCGTCGCCGCGCCCGAGCGGATCGTCGACGTGATCGCGCAGGGCTCGGGGAGCTTCCTGCATGCCCAGACCTTCTCATTTCACCCCGTGGCGTGCGCGGCGGGACTCGCCGCCGTCCGCCTGCTCAAGCGCGATCGGCTGGTGGAGCGCTGTGCCAGCCTTGGGCGGGTGCTGCACGAGCGGCTCGCGGCGCTGACGCGGCTCCCCCACGTGGGGGACGTCCGGGGACGGGGCCTGCTTGCGGGCATCGAGTTCGTGGAAGACAAGACCAGCCGGGCCCCGTTCCCACGGGCGGCCAGGTTCGCCGAGGCGTTCACCGAGGCCGCGCTGGAGGCTGGTCTCGTGGTCTGGCCCAACGTGGGGCACGCCGACGGCGTCAGCGGCGACCTGGTCGTCGTAGCGCCACCCTTCATTATCACGGAGCAGGAGATCGACCAGATCGTGACGCGCTTCACCACGGCGCACACGGCGGCCGTCTCGGCCGTCAACGCCGGAGCCCGCTGAGCCCATGGCGACCACCGCCGCCCCCCCGTCCAAAGTCACCTACACCACGGCCAACGTCGACTGGGAGGCGTTCCACCGCCAGTTCGACGAGGCGCTTGCCGGGGTGCGCGGCCAGCTGGGCCGGGACTATGCGCTCTACATCGGGGGGGAGCCGATCACCTCGTCCGCGGCGCCGATCGTCGATACCTCGCCCATCGATAGGGAGATCGTCCTCGGGCGCTTCGCCAGCGCCGGCGTGCTGCACGTCGACCGGGCCGTCGCGGCGGCCAGGGCGGCGCAGCGGGGGTGGGCCCACACGCCGTGGCGGGCGCGGGTCGCGACGCTGCGCGGCGCCGCCGGGCTGATCCGCCAGCGCAAGTTCGAGCTCGCCGCGATCATGAGCCTCGAGGTGGGCAAGAGCCGGCTCGAGTCGATGGGCGACGCCGAGGAGTCCGCCGACCTGATCGATTACTATTGCCAGCAGGTCGAAGACGCCAACGGCTTTCTCCGTCAGATGGCCAAGGTCACGCCGGTGGAGCGCAACACCGACGTACTCCGGCCCTACGGCGTGTTCGCCTGCATCGCGCCGTTCAACTTTCCGCTCGCGCTCTCGACCGGCATGTCCGCGGCGGCGCTGGTCGCGGGAAATGCGGTCGTCTACAAGCCCGCCGAGGAAGCGCCGTGGACCGGGCTCAAGCTGTACGAGGTGTACCGCGACGCAGGGTTGCCCGCGGGCGTATTCAACTATCTCCCCGGATCGGGCGAGGTCGCGGGCGAAACGTTGTGGCGTCACTCCGGTGTCGACGGGGTCGTCTTCACGGGCTCGAAGGCCGTGGGCATGCACATCTTCCAGGGCCTCTCGCGCGATTGGATCAAGCCCTGCCTCCTCGAAATGGGCGGCAAGAACGCGGCGATCGTGCTGGACTCGGCGGACCTGGACGCGGCGGCGGAAGGGGTGACGCGGTCGGCGTTCGGCCTCCAGAACCAGAAGTGCAGTGCGACGTCTCGCGTCTACGTGCACCAGCGCGTGGCCCAGGCGTTCGTGGAGAAACTGGTCGAGCGTACCAAGGCCCTGAAGCTGGGGGACCCGACGGAGCGCGATGTCGTGTTCGGGCCGGTGATCAACGCGGCGGCGGTGGAGCGGTTCCGGCGAGCGGTGGCGCGGGCCCGGCGCGAGGGCAAGATCGTGCTGGGCGGCCAGCAGCTCGGCGGTGAGCCCTTCGACCACGGGCACTATGTCGCCCCCACGATCGCCGAGCTACCCCTCTCCTCGTCGCTGTTCCGAGAGGAGCTGTTCGTGCCGATCCTGGCCGTGGGCGAGGTGTCGGGGCTGGAAGAGGCCATCGTCGAAGTCAACAAGGTCGAGTACGGACTCACCGCCGGCATCTTCTCCAAGAAGGCCGAGGAGATCGAGCGCTTCTTCGACGAGGTCGACGCCGGGGTGTGCTACGTGAACAAGCGCACCGGCGCGACGACCGGTGCCTGGCCGGGGGCGCAGCCGTTCTGCGGGTGGAAGGGATCGGGCTCGACCGGAAAGGGTGGGTGCGGGCCGTATTACGTCGCGCAATTCCTGCGCGAGCAGAGCCGGACGGTGATCGAGGAGTCGCGATGAAGGACTACCCGCGCATCGTGGTAGCGCCGCCCGGCCCCAAGGCGCAGGCGATCGTCGAGCGGCAGAATCGCTGGTCTTCGACGTCCTACCCCAAGGAATACCCGCTCGCGATCGCCCGGGGCGCGGGGACCATGGTCGAAGACGTGGACGGGAACCGCTACCTCGACTTCATGGCGGGCATCGCGGTGGCCTCGACCGGGTACGGCCACCCGAAGGTCGTTCAGGCGATCCAGGAGGCGGCGGCGCGCTTCCTTCATATCTGCGGCAGCGATTTCTACTTCGAGAGCTTCGCGGCGCTGTGCGAGCGGCTGGCGCGGATCGCGCCGGGACCCAGCAAGAAGCGCGTGTTTTTATCGAACTCCGGGACGGAAGCCGTGGAAGGGGCCATCAAGCTGGCGCGCCACTCGACCGGCCGGCCCGCGATCGTCGCCTTCAGCGGCGCGTTTCACGGCCGCACGTACGGTGGCTTGAGTTTGACGGCGAGCAAGTCCCTCCAGCGCGCCGGGTTCGCGCCGTTTCTGCCCGAGGTGTATCACGTCCCCTACGGCTACCGCTACCGCTGCGACTTCTGCCGCGGCGAGGCCGCCTGCACCATGCGCTGCGTGTCGTCCATCGAGGACGACCTGTTCGCCAAGCGGCTCGACCCGAAGAGCACGGCGGCGATTTTCGTGGAGCCGATCCAGGGGGAAGGCGGCTACGTGGTGCCGCCCCCCGGTTACGTGAAGGCGCTGCGCGAGCTGTGCGACCGCCACGGCATCCTGCTGGTGTGCGACGAGGTGCAGTGCGGCGTGGGACGCACCGGGAAGATGTGGGCGTCGGAGCACGAGGGGATCGAGCCCGATATCCTCCTCAGCGCGAAGGGCCTGGGCAGCGGCATGCCGATCGGTGCGATCATCGCCAAAGAATCGATCATGCAATGGCAGCCCGGCGCGCACGGCAGCACCTTCGGTGGTAACCCGGTGTGCTGCGCGGCGGCGCTGGCGACGCTCGACGTGGTGGAGCGCGACCTCCTTCCCCGGGTCCCGCGGCTCGGCGAGCTGCTGCTGGCCGGCGTCAAGCGTCTGCAGGAGAAGTACGGCTCGATCGGCGACGTGCGCGGCCGCGGCCTGATGATCGGCGTCGAGTTCGTGAAGGACCGCGGCACCCGCGACCCCGCGCCTGAAGTCCCGCACGAACTCGTCACACGGGCGTTCCGCAAGGGTTTGCTGCTGCTCGGGGCGGGGAAGAGCGCGCTGCGGCTCGCTCCGCCGCTCGTGGTGGATGAGGCCGACGTCGACACGGCGCTCGGGATCATCGATGAATGCCTGGGCGAGATGACGGATTGAGCGTGATCCGTCATCCGTTCTCCGTCGTCAGTAGAATCCATTCCACACGGTCCCTACGGATAACGGACAACGGATGACGGACAACGCCTCCAAGGTGATGTCCATGCGCGACGCCGTCGCGCGCTACGTCCACGACGGCGACACGGTCGTCATCGAGGGGTTCACTCACCTCATCTGCTTCGCGGCGGGGCACGAGATCATCCGCCAGCGACGGCGCGACCTCACGCTGGCGCGCCTCACCCCGGATTTGATCTACGATCAGATGATCGGCGCGGGGTGCGCCCGCAAGCTCGTGTTCTCGTGGGCCGGGAATCCCGGCGTGGGCTCGCTGCACGCGTTCCGGCGCGCGCTGGAGGGTGTCGGGACTCGGGACTCGGAGCTCGAAATCGAGGAATACTCGCATTTCGGGATGGTCGCGCGCTTTGCCGCTGGCGCCGCGCGGCTCCCCTTCTGGCCGCTGCGCGATTACATGGGCACCGACCTGCCGGGGGCCAACCCGCGCATCAAGAGCGTCACGTGCCCCTACACCGGGGAGAATCTCGCCACGGTGCCGGCGCTGAACCCCGACGTGACGATCGTCCACGCGCAGCGCGCTGACGCCGGCGGGAACACGCAGATCTGGGGCCTGCTCGGCGTGCAACGAGAGGCGGCGTTCGCCTCGCACCACGTGATCGTCGTGGTGGAGGAGCTGGTGGACGAGCGGCTGATCCGATCCGATCCCAATCGGACCGTGATTCCCGGCATGATCGTGGACGCGGTCGTGGTCGAGCCGTGGGGCGCGCACCCCTCGTACGCGCAGGGCCACTACGACCGCGATAACGACTTCTACGTCGCCTGGGAAGACGTCTCCCGCTCGCCCGATCGGCTGGCGCGCTACCTGGACGAGTTCGTCTACGGTGTGTCGGACCGCGCGGCGTACCTCGCAAAACAGCCGCAAGTCGCCAGGCTCAAGGCGAAAGAACGCATGTGCGCCGGGGTGAACTACGGGTACTGATGACTACACGCCCGACGAGATGATGGCCGCCGTGGCCGCCCGCGAGCTCGCGGACGGGGAGGTCGTGTTCGTCGGCATCGGGCTCCCCAACCTCGCCTGCAACCTGGCGCGCGCGACACACGCCCCGCGCCTCCTGCTGATCTACGAGTCGGGGGCCGTGGGGGCGGTGCCGGAGCGCCTCCCCGTCTCGATCGGCGATCCGGCCCTCGTCACCGGATCGCTCATGGTGTGCGGGATGGCCGACGTATTCCAGTGCATGCTGCAGAACGGACGCATCGAGGTCGGATTCCTGGGCGGCGCCCAGGTGGATCGCTTCGGCAATATCAATACGACTGTGATCGGTCCCTACGCGCGGCCCAAGGTCCGCTTGCCCGGGTCGGGCGGAGCCGCGGAGATCGCGATCCACGCCCGGCGCACGTTGATCGTGGCGAAGCTCGGACCGCGCAGCTTCCCCTCGCGGGTGGACTTCGTGACCAGCCCGGGACACACGCCCGCGGGCCGGACACGGCGCGAGCTGCGGATGCCGGGTGCGGGACCGGTGAAGGTCATCACCGACAAGGCTATTCTCGAGCCGGACGAGGCGACGGGGGAAATGGTGCTGGCCGCTTTGTACCCCGGCGTGAGCGTATCCGACGTGCAGGCCGGCGTCGGGTGGTCGCTCCGCTGCCGGTCGTCGCTCGCCTCCGTCGCGCCTCCCACGGCGCAACAGCTCCGGCTGCTGCGCGACGTGCTCGACCCGAAAGGCCTGTTCCTGAAGCAATGACGCCGCGCCCAGTCCCGTGGCTGACGCTCATCGGCTGCGTCGGGCTCGTTCCCGGGATCGCCGCCGCTCAGCGCGAGCCGGTGCTGAAGCAGGTGGCCGTGCCACACCCGTATTACTGGCGCGAGATGTACGTGCCGCAGGTGACGAGCGGTCCCAGCGCGGTCGCCTGGTCTCCCGACGGGCGGGATGTGATCTATTCCATGCAAGGCGCGCTCTGGCGCCAGCAGATCGGCTCCGGCGTGGCCGTCCAAGTCACGGGCGACGCCGGCTACGACTATCAGCCCGATTGGTCTCCGGACGGACGTTTCGTCGTGTTCGCCCGCTATGCGAACGACGCGATCGAGCTGCAGCTGCTCGATTTGGCGACCGGAGCGGTGCGGCCCGTGACCGCCAACGGGGCGGTGAACGTCGAGCCGCGCTGGTCGCCCGACGGCAGTCGCATCGCCTTCGTCTCCACCGCATACAACGGACGCTGGCACATCTTCGCGCTGCCGGTCGCCGGCGGCACGCCGGGCGACGCGACCCGGCTCACCGAGGACAACGACAGCAAGCTGCCTCGCTATTACTACAGCGCTTGGGACCACTATCTCTCTCCCACCTGGTCGCCCGACGGGAAAGAGCTGATCCTCGTTTCGAATCGCGGGCATATCCACGGCAGCGGCGGGTTCTGGCGCATGCCCGCGACGCCGGGAGCGCCGCTGCGGGAGATCCGCTACGAGGAGACGACCTGGAAGGCGCGGCCCGACTGGTCCCCGGACGGCACCCGAGTGGTCTACAGCTCCTACCTCGGCCGCCAGTGGAATCAGCTGTGGCTCATGACCAGCGAAGGCGGCGACGTGTTTCCGCTCACGTACGGGGAGTTCGATGCCACGGCGCCGCGCTGGGCGCGCGACGGCCGGCGGATCGCATATGTCTCGAACGAAGGCGGCAACACTTCGCTCTGGGTGATGGACGTGCCTGGGGGGCGGCGGCAGCGGATTCTCGCCATCCGGCGCCGCTACCACGGGCCGGTCGGGCGGCTGCGCCTGGAGGTCGTCGATCACGCTGGGCGTCCGCTCCCGGCCCGCATCTCGGTCACGCGGCCCGACGGGCGCGCGTATGCCCCCGACGATGCCTGGCGCCACGCCGACGAAGCCTTCGACCGCAGGGAGAGCGGCTTCGAGTACGGCTACTTCCACACGTCCGGCTCCGCCGAGCTGACGGTGCCCGCGGGCGCGGTGCACGTCGCGGTGTGGCACGGGCCCGAATTCCGCGTCGGGCGAGCCGAGACGACGGTGCGGGCCGGCGGCACGACGCTCCGGCGCATCGTCCTCGATCGCGTGGCGGATCTGCCGGCGCAGGGCTGGTGGAGCGGGGATCTGCACGTGCACATGAACTATGGTGGGGCGTATCGCGACTCGCCCGAGCAGCTCGCGTTCCAGGGCAAGGCCGAGGACCTGCACGTCGTCGAGAATCTTGTAGTGAACAAGGAGCAGCGCATCCCCGACATCGCGTACTTCCGAACCGACGCGGACCCCGTGTCGAGCCGAAATTTTCTGCTGCTTCACGGCCAGGAGTTCCACACGAGCTATTGGGGCCATGCCGCGCTGCTCGGGCTGACGGACCACTATCTGCTGCCCGAGTACGCGGGCTATCCCAATACCGCCGCCGCCAGTCTCTATCCGGCGAACGCCGATGTGGCGGACCTGGCGCACGCGCAAGGAGCGCTGTTCGGGTATGTCCACCCCTTCGACGCGAAGCCCGATCCGGCCGACACGACCCAGCCGCTCACCTACGAGCTGCCCGTGGACGTGGCGCTCGGCAAGGTCGACTACATCGAGGTGATGGGGTACTCCGATCATCTCATCACGTCGGAGATCTGGTACCGCCTGCTGAATTGCGGCTTTCGGTTGCCCGCGGGCGCCGGGACCGATGCCTTCCCCAACTTCGCCTCGTTACGCGGGCCACCCGGGCTGGTGCGCGTGTTCGCCCAGGCCGGCACGAGGCTCGATCGCCGGGGCTTTCTCGCGGCGCTCAAAGCGGGTCGGACGTTCGTGAGCAACGCGCCGCTGCTCGAGTTCGCACTGGACGGCCGGCAGATCGGCGAGGAGATCCGGCTGCCGCGCGGTGGCGGGACGCTCGTGGCGCGCGTGCGGCTGCGCTCGAGCGTCCCCGTGGATCACCTGGAGATCATCGGCAACGGCCGGGTCGTGGCCGCGATTCCCCTCACGGGCGATCGCACCCAGGCGAGTGCCGCGGTCCCGGTCACGGTCGCCGGCAGCGGATGGTACGTGCTGCGCGCCTATGCCGATCGGGCCGAGCTGCCCGTGCTGGACCGCTATCCGTTTAGCTCGACGAGTCCGGTGTACGTAACCGTGGGGAACGAGCCCGTACGAAGCTCGGAGGATGCGGATTTCTTCATGCGCTGGATCGACCGCCTGGACGATGCCGCCGAGGCGCACCAGGGGTGGAACACGGCGGCGGAGCGGGAGCACGTGCTGCGGCTCCTGGCGGAGGCGCGGGCGGTGTACGCGGGGCGGGGGGTCAGCGGCGCACCAGCTCGATCTCCCGGGTCGCCGTGACCGGCACGCCGCCGCCGATGCTCACCGCGAGCGTCACGCGGTAGCGGCCGGCGGCGAGCCCGGAGAGATCGACGTCGAGCACGCGGGGCGCGACGCCGCCTTCGGGCTGCAACACCTCGTCCCATTGCAGCTCCACCGCACGGCGGCGTCCGACCAGCCCGATGGACTCAGCGGCGCGCCCCAGCCAGGCGCGGCCCTGGGCCGTGACGCTGAGCGACGTGGTGACGGGTTCGCCGGCAGGAGCGAGTCCGGAGACCTCCCAGAAGAGTCGCAGGTGACCGCCGACGGGCACCTGCTCGCCGGGGAGCACATGGGGCAGGACCGAGGCGAGATCGTGCGCGAGCGAATCGGTGGCGTCGAGCACCAGGAGGTCGGAGACGTCGCCAGGCCCGGGGGGCTCGATGCCACGCCGTGTGCGGGCGACCCAGCGTGCCGTGGCCGGCACGATCTCGAGACTGGCGAGCTGTCGGTCGCATCCCGAGATCGCGGTCAGGACCTCCGGTCCGTCGAGGTGCGTCTCCCGAGCCGAGATGACGAGCGAGCGTTCATTGCGGGCGAGCACGAGTGCCGCTCGCGCCGCCTGATGCCCAAGCGTCGGATCCCGTGACGCATCGAAGGCGGCGACGAAGGTGCACGAGTCGCCGCGGCGAAACGCGGCCCATTGACCCTCGAGCCGTGCGAACCGGTCCGCATAGGCGGGTGCATACCATTCGTCGGGGCGTCGGTCGTACAGGCCCCAGTCCTCGGGACGTGCCGCTCCAGGATCGTCGAAGGCGTGCGAGGCGGGGACGAAATGAAAGGCCGGCACGCGCTCGTGCCCGGTGATCACGGGATCCGAGGCGGTAAGATAGAGAGACGGCCGTCTGGTCCACGACACTTCCGGTCCGAAGCGTATCAGCAACTCTCGCGCGTCGTCGGCCCACGCGTCGTCGCGCGTCGTGTGCGAGTCGCGCTCGATGTGCGCCAGCGTCAGACGCGCGAAGTGCTCGGTGCGGCGATCATTCCCGGGGCGCGAAAGCAGCGGCGCCGCAAGCCACCACCAGCGGGCGTCGAATTCGGCTCGCGCGTCGCAGCTCATGCGGTCGTAACGGGCTCGCAGGTCGCGCGGCAGCAGTAACGAGACGTCGTGCCAGCGGCACCGCTCCTCTTCGGGCATCGCACCCAGCGCGGCGGTGAAGGCGGAGTCGGCCTGCGCGAAGTCGCCCGCGGCGTGCAGCGCGAACCCAACCAGAGCGGCGCACCACCAGGCCGTGGCGCGACATTGCGCGCCCACGGCAACGGCGTCCGCTCTTTGTCCGCTCTCGATCAGATAGCGTACCCGTTGTCCCGCGATCCACTCGTCCCCAGGCAGGATCGCCGCGGCGTCACCCAGGCGGGCCAGCAGGCGTGTCCGGGCGTCACGGATCACCGTGGGCTCGGGCACGGAGTCGTTCGTCTGATCGCCGTACCAGAAGCAATACCGACCGATGTGCAGGTCGCAGGGCTGGCCGGCATAATCGCTCGCCTCCGGCAGGTGATACCGCCGAAACGATTCGAACTCCGCCTGGGCACGCCGGGCGGCTCGGAGGGTGGCCTGAGAGTCGGGGGGGTGCAGCAGGGTGAGGCCGAGCACGAGCGAGATCATGGTATCACAAAGCAAGGTACGAAGGCCGCGGGCACCGCGCGAGCTTGACGGCGCGGCGCCCGGGGCTAACATCGCCGCGTGGAGATCCCGCGCGAATACAACGCCGCTACATGGTTCGTGGACCGCCACGTCGCCGAGGGCCGGAGCGCACGCCTTGCCGTGATCCACGAGGGCGCCCGGCTCACCTACGGCGACGTGGCCGCGGGGGCGAACCAGCTCGGCAACGCGCTGCGCCGGCTGGGAGTGCACCGCGAGCAGCGGGTGGTGCTGCTGCTGCACGACTCGCCGCAGTTCGTTTGGAGTTTCTGGGGCGCGCTCAAGATCGGAGCCGTGCCCATTCCCACCAACACGCTGCTCACGCCGCGTGACTACGAGTACATGCTGCGAGATAGCCGGGCGGAAGTGGCGATCGTGAGTGAGCCGCTGGCGCCGGCGCTCGCAGCCGCCCGGCCGCGGGCGCCGGCGCTGCGGCACGTCGTGGTCGTCGGCCGGGCCTCCGCGGCCGACCTGTCGTACGACGAGCTCGTCGGTGCCGAGCGTCCCGAGCTCGATGCGGCCGACACGACCAAGGACGACGTCGCCTTCTGGCTGTACACCTCAGGCACGACGGGGACGCCCAAGGCGGCCGTACACCTGCATCACGACATGCTGGTGTGCTGCGAGACGTTCGGCCGGCACGTGCTCGAGATCGGGCCTGACGACCGCACGTTCTCGGTCGCCAAGCTGTTTTTCGCCTACGGCCTGGGCAACGCGCTGTACTTCCCATTCCACGTCGGGGCGACGACGGTGCTGTTTCCGGGCCGTCCCGAGCCCGCCAAGGTGTTCGACGTGATCGCCCGCGAGCGTCCCACGCTGTTCTACGCCGTACCCACGGCGTACGCGGCCATGCTGCAGGCAGCGGACGCCGGCAGCAGCCGCGACCTGGGGTCGGTGCGCGTGTGCATCTCCGCGGGAGAGCCCCTGCCGAAGGCGATCTACGAGCGCTGGCGCGAGCGGTTCGGCATCGAGATTCTCGACGGCATCGGGTCGACCGAGCTGTGTCATCAGTTCATTGCAAACCGCCCGGGCCGGGTGCGCCCCGGCTCGAGCGGGACGCTCGTGCCCGGCTACGACGCGAGGATCGTGGACGACCAGGGACAGGAGCTGCCCGCGGGCGAGATCGGCAACCTGCTGGTGAGCGGCGACAGCGCGTGCGCTTGCTACTGGAACCAGCACGAGCGCACCAAGCAAACCATCCAGGGCGAGTGGGTCCGCACCGGCGACAAGTACACGCGCGACGCGGACGGCTACTTCTGGTATGCGGGCCGGGGCGACGACATGATCAAGGCGGGGGGGATGTGGGTCTCGCCGGCGGAGGTGGAGGGCGCGCTGGTGGAGCATCCGGCGGTGGTGGAAGCCGGCGTGGTCGGCGCCGCGGGCGCGGACGAGCTCGTCAAGCCGGTCGCGTTCGTCGTGCTCGCCCGGGGCCATGCGCCCGGGCCCGCGCTCGAGGCCGAGCTGCAGGGATTCGTCAAACAGCGGCTCGCCCATTACAAGTACCCGCGGTGGATCCGGTTCGTGGAGGAGCTGCCGAAGACGGCGACGGGGAAGATTCAGCGGTTCAAGCTGAGGGAAATAGCAGCACAGCCACGAGAACAAGGGAAGTAGCTCGCGAATCAGATTTGGTTCGCCCCACCCTTACGGGTGGGGCGATGGCGGGCCTCCTGGCTTCGAATGTATGCAACGACTTCATGCTCGCATCGTCTGCAGACGGAGAAGGCGGCATAGCCCCTCTGCCAGGCAAATAGCTTGAGATGGGGGAACGTGTCGTGGATCCAACGCGAGGAGTTGGCCTTGAGCGCGTCCACGAGATTCGCAACCGAGAGACGCGATCCCAGGGACACGTACAAGTGCACGTGATCCGGCGCTCCACCGGCGCAGAGCAAGATCGCCCCCTTACGCCGCGCGATGCTCGCCAGGCAACGGTACAAACGCTCCTGCCACACGCGGTCGATCCACGGCTGGCGGCGGAACGTGCTCCAGACGAGATGGACCCGCACCCAGACAAACGCGTGGCGCATCACGGCACGTTGGTTGCGTTTGAGGTTTCCGCACCATCCTTTCCTCGCGATGCGGCGCACACGATTGCACGACGGCCATAGCCCCGCCCGTCAGGGCGAGCGATGTTCGGATGTCGCCCCGCCCGTTAGCGGGGCTCATGGCGAGCGGGGCTCAGTGCAACAGCAGCAGTGATACGTCGTACAGCGCATGCGTCCACGCCGTGATCCCGAACCCGCGCGCCAGGTACAGCGCCGAAAAAAACAGCCCGGCCACCATCCGGAACACGAACGAGTAGACCTGCAGCCGATCGCCGAAGGGGCCGATGTAGTGAAACGCGGAAAAGATCGCGGCGCCGACGAGCGTCGCGGCGACGCCCGCCGTGAGGGGCCGCCAGCCGAGCAGGGCGCGCGCCGCCGCGGCGAGCGCGCCCACGAGCAGCACACGGAACAGCAGCTCTTCGTAAATCCCCGCCCCCAACGACAGCATCAGACGAGTCCAGCGGTCGAGGTCGCCGCCCGCCGGTCGGGCCAGGATCTGCAACCCGCCGAGCACGCCGTTCGTCACCCCGCCCACCAGGAACCCGAACAGCAGCGCCAACATCACCGCCTCGGCCAGCATGCCGCAGAAGATGGTCGCGCGGAGCCGCGAGCTCTTGCGGAGATCGCGCGCCACGAGCCACAGCCCGACGCCGATCAGACAAACCATGAACACGAGCGGGCCCCACGAGCCCGCGACCGCGACGAACAGGCTCTGCAGGATGACGTCGGCGCCGTTCCGGACCGAGCGCGTGCCGTGCGCCAGCAGCACGGCGAGCACCTGATAGAACAGCAACAGGGGCAACGCGAACGACAGGCTGTAGCGCGGCGCCCGGCTCGTCTGCCAGTAGGAGCTCGGGGAAGAGACGGAGAGGAAGTCCATGTTGGTCATGGGGTCAAGAATCTAGCGTGACGCATGCCCGACTCGAGTGGGGGCGCAGCATGCTGCGCCCCTACACCAGGCGTGATCATACAACGATGTGTCCCTCCCGGGCGTTTCACCCCCGCGGCTTGCCACGCCTGCGGCCCCCCCGTATCCTACCGCACTCTCGCGCCCCGTCACTCGATGAAGCTCGTCTTCCTGATGACCTGCGGCTTGCTCCTCGCTTCGGGCTCCTCCCGCGCCCAGAAGCCCCAGCGTGCCCGGGACTTGGGCATCCCCTTCGAGGGCACGCCCGGCCCGCTCGACGCCATCACCGACGTCGCCGGGGTCGAGGTCGGGCACCGGACCCTCATCGCCGGCGCGGGCAAACTGGTCGTGGGCAAGGGACCCGTGCGCACCGGCGTCACCGCCGTCTTCCCGCGCGGCAAGGCCTCGGACGACCCCGTGTTCGCCGGCTGGTTCGCTATGAACGGCAACGGGGAGATGACCGGGACCACCTGGGTCGAGGAATCCGGGTTCCTGTGGGGACCGGTGATGATCACCAACACTCACTCGGTGGGTGTGGTGCGCGACGCGGTGATCGAGTGGGTCGTGCGCCAGGGCCGCATGCGGCACGACGAATGGTCGCTGCCGGTGGTAGCCGAGACGTGGGATGGGGGCCTGAACGACATCAACGGCTTCCACGTGACGAAACAGGATGCCTGGGCGGCGCTGGACAGCGCGCGCGGGGGCCGGGTCGCCGAGGGCAGCGTGGGCGGCGGGACGGGGATGGTGTGCAACCGCTTCAAGGGCGGCATCGGAACGGCGTCGCGCCGCGTGGCGGGTGACGGCTACGTGGTCGGAGTCCTGGTGCAGTGCAACTACGGCGCGCGCGCCCCGCTGCGCATCGCCGGGGTGCCGGTGGGCCGGGAGATCGCGGACCTGTTGCCATGCCGGGCGCCGTGCGGGGGACGGTCGGCGCGCGACGCGCGACTCGCCCCAGACCTGGGCTCGATCATCATCGTCGTGGCGACCGATGCCCCGCTGCTCCCGCACCAGCTCAAACGGATCGCCAAGCGCGCCGCACTGGGCGTGGGTCGCATGGGGGGACTCGCCGCCAACTCGTCGGGCGACATCTTCATCGCGTTCTCGACGGCGAATCCCCACGCTTCACGGGATTCCGGGCTCGCCCAGGTCGTGATGGCCCCCGACGAGCGCATCACGCCCCTGTTCGAGGCCACCGTACAGGCGACCGAGGAGGCGATCGTCAACGCGATGCTCGCCGCCGACACCATGACCGGCGCCGACGACCTCACGGTGTACGCTCTGCCGCACGACCGGCTGCGCGAGGTGCTCCGCAAGTACAACCGGCTCAATCCGTGACGTCGGCGCGGTTCGAGGAGCTGAAGGCCGCGTATGGCGCCCGGCTCGAGCCCTGATGCCCGAGCTCAAACGACAGCTCGGGCTGCTCGACTCGACGATGATCAACGTCGGGACGATCATCGCATCGGCGATTTTCATCGTGCCGAGCGCCATCGCCCTCGAGCTGCACGCTTCGCTGCCCAGCATTCTCGTGTGGGTCGCGGGCGGCGGCGTGTCGCTGCTCGGCGCGCTGTCGGTGGCGGAGCTGGGCGCCGCGATGCCCAAGGCCGGCGGGATCTATGTGTACTTGCGCGAAGCCTACGGCCCCGTGTGGGGCTACCTCTACGGCTGGACCAGCGGCGTCGTGATCAACCCGGCGTCTATCGCGGCGATCGCGCTCGGATTCGCGACGTACCTCGGGTTCTTCGTGCCGCTCGGCGACGGCGGCACCAAGACCGTGGCTGTCGTGTCGATCGTCGGCCTCACGCTCCTCAACTCGCTGGGCGTGAGACTCGGAGCCGTCACGCAGAACGTGCTCACCCTCACCAAGATGGGCCTGCTGGCGGTGCTGATCGTCGTCGGATTCGTGCTGCCGGGGGGCAATGCGGCGAACCTCGCGCCGCTCTGGTCCGACGCCCCACTGGGACATCAGATCGCATCGTTCGGGGTGGCGCTCGTGGCCGTGCTGTGGGCCTACGACGGTTGGATCGAGGTCACCTACGTCGGAGGCGAGGTGAAAGACCCGGAGCGCAACCTGCCGCGTTCCATCGTGCTGTCGACCCTGATCGGAGCGGCGCTGTACTGCCTGGTCACGGCATCCTTCGCGTACGTGTTGTCACCCGCCCGGATGGCGGCCTCCTCGCTCGTCGCCTCCGACGCGGCGCAGGTGACGCTGGGACACGCGGGAGCGGGGCTCGTCGCGGCGGCGATCATGATCGCCACCATCGGCTCGAACAACGGGATCGTCCTGACGGCGGCGCGCGTGCCGTACGCGATGGCCCGCGACGGACTGCTGCCCCGGTGGCTCGCCGGCGTGCACCCGCGGTTTCTCACCCCCGTCCCGTCGCTGGCGGTGCAGGGCGTCATCTCGATCGCGCTGACGCTGATCTCGACCGAGCCATCGTGGAAGGATTCCTACAATCGGCTGTTCACCTACGTGGTGCTCGCGGAGTTCGTCTTCTACGCCATGTCCTGCGGCGCGGTGCTCCGGCTGCGCCGCACCGCCCCGGACCTGGCCCGGCCGTACCGGACCTGGGGCTATCCGGTCACGCCCATCGTCTTCATTCTGTTCTCGGTCTGGCTCGTGTTCAACACGGCTCGCGCCCAGCCCGCCGACACGGCCATGAGCGCGCTACTGATCGTGGCGGGGTTGCCGCTCTACTTCTGGAGACGTGCGTCGCCCTGACGGTCACTCCTCTTCCGCTCCCGGCTTCTCGAGCTGCCGCAGCGTTTTCTCCGCCTCATCCCTCGTGTCCGCGTACTTGAGCTTGCCGGCGACGCCCTTCAGGCGCTCGACCGCAAGCTGACGCGGCAGCGTGTAGCGGAACGCCTCGAGCACCCAGCGACGCACGTACGGGCGGTCGTCGTCGAGGTGGCTGGTGAGCAAGGCCAGGGCGCGCGCGTTGCCGCGGGCGGCGAGCGCGGCGAGCACGTGGGCGGGAAAGCGGTCGCTGCCGAGCAGCGTGTCGACGCGCGCGATCGCGCCGGTGTCACCCGTCTGCGCGATGACGCGATAGGCCGCCTGCTGGATCACGTTCTGGTACGAGGCCGTGGCGAGTCCCCACGCGACGACGCTGTCGCGCGCGCTCGAATCGGCGGCGACGAGGGCGGTGAGCGCCGCGGCCCGCACCTCGTAGCTCGGGTCGGTCCGCCAGGTGGCGCGGGCCAGCTCGGCCGCGCGCGCGCCGCCCAGCCGCCCGAGGGCAGTGATGGCCGCGCGGCGCACCTGCGCCGAGGTATCGCCGAGCGCCGCGGCGAGCGGTGTCGCGGCGCCCGCGGCGGGGAATCGTGCCAGCGCTTCGCTCGCCTGGGAGCGGGTCAGGAAGTAATCGGCGGAGGTGGCGGTCCGTGCGAGCGCGGCCAGGGCGCCGGTATCGGCCGGCCGCTGGGCAAGCTGCTCGATCACCCATTCGCGGTTCCACAGGTCGGCGTCGTGCTCGAGCTGGGTCGCGAGCCAGGAGGTTGGCTGGTCGAAGCTGAGCTCCTTCAGGATCGTGTTGCCGTCGTCGAACACCACCATCGTGGGTGGGCCGGCGAGCGTCGGGAACGAGACGGTCTGCTCGCGCGCCGTGAGCTGCACGCGGCGGACCAGGTCTCCGCCGGGCGTGCCGACCCGGATGGTCACGGGCATATGAAACACCGCGGCCGTCCGATAGCGCGGAGCCGTGCTATCGGCCGTGGCGGGGGCGCGCGAGGCGCTGTCGCGCTGCGTCTGCTTCACGCTCAGCGCGAGCGTGCGGGCCGCGCTGTCGTAGGCCGCGGTGACCGTGAACGCGGGATGCCCCGCGCCATACACCCACTCACTCCAGAAGCCATCGAGGTTCTCCCCGGTCGCGTCCAGCACGGCCTGGCGCAGATCGTCGCTGGTCGCGCTGCCGAGCGCGTGGCGGGTCAGGTAGAGGTGCAGCCCGGCCCAGAACCGCTCCGGACCCAGATAATCGCGCAACATGCGGAGCACCAAGGCGCCCTTGGGATAGATGTTGTTCGAGCCGAGGGCGGCGAGCGGCATGCGGCGCCGGGCGTCGATCTCGAGATACTGGCGGTACTCGTCGAGGTAGTAATCGTCCGCCGCGTGGCGGCCGAGCTTCGCGCCCCAGTATTGGCCCGGCATGAACTCGGCGAACCCTTCATTCAGCCACATGTTCGCCCAGTTCTCGGTGGTGACGTAGTCGCCGAACCACTGGTGGGCGAGCTCGTGCGGGATCAGGATCCACTGATACCAGGGCCGGTCCAGGTACGCGCGCTCGTCGGGAAGCCAGTCGACGAGGGTCGTCGCGCTGACGTTTTCCATCCCGCCGAAAAAGTCCGCCACCGTGGTCTGGGCGTACTTGGCCCAGGGATACGGGAGCCCGGTCAGGCGCGAGTACACGTCGATCATGTCCGGGGTGACGGCGAACAGCCGCTGGGCGCGGCTGGAGTCGGCGTGATAGACGTAGTAGTCCACCGGAATGGCGTGCCAGCGGTCCGGCACCTTCACGAGTGGCGCGACGATCAGGGACACGAGATACGTGGAGCTCGGCAGATCCTGACGCCAGGTGACGCTGTGCGTGCCGCCCGGCAGCTTGCGGTCGGCCACCAGCCGGCCGTTCGAGACCACGCTGAACTGCTGCGGCACGGTGGCGACGAGCTCCCAGGTCATCTTGTCGTTGGGGAAGTCGTAGGTCGGGAACCAGAAGTGATTATTGTGATCCTCGCCCTGACTCCAGATCTGCTGCGGTCGATGCTCCTGACCCTCGGGCTGGATGAACGTCAGGCCCTTGCCGTTCTCGAGCGGCGCGTGGTAGTCGATCACGCAGCGTAACGTGTCGCGAAAGGCGATCGGACGCGCCGGGTACACCACCAGGGTGTCGCCGTGGCGCTCGCTCCGGAGCGTCGCGCCACGGCCGTCGGCGATCCGGGACACGATGAGGCGCGAGCCGGCGTCGAGGATCACGGAGTCGAGGGCGGGCCGCAGGGCCACCAGCGTCGTCGTCACCCGGCCGTCGAACGCCGTCGAATCCCAATCGAAGTTCCGGACCTCGATGCGCTGGTGCACGAGGTCGTAATCGTGGGACCGGGTATAGGCGTCGTTGCTGATCAGCTCGGCATTGGACTGGGCGGCCGCGGGCGTGGCGAGGGCGCAGAGCACGGCGGAGATGAGTGATGGGCGCATGCGCCTAATGTAGCCTGGACGCGGGGCGCTTTCCGATGCAGAATTCTGCGGCCGCCACTATGCCCTTCACAGGAGATTCGAGGATGAGATCCACGCTCGGCACCACCCTGCTTGCCCTCTGTACCCTCCCCCTCACGGTCGTCCCCGTCGCGCGGGCCCAGAACCCGGTCACCAACGGCGTCCGGGCCATGGCGCAGCGCCAGACGAAGAACATCGTGGACGCCGCGGAGGCGATGCCGGCGGACAAGTACGGCTATAAGCCCACGCCCGCTCAGATGAGCTTCGGCGACGTGGTCGCGCACCTGATCAAGGAAGGGAACAACTATCTGTGCAGCGCGGCGTCCGGCATGAAGCAGCCTGACACGGACAAGTTCGCGGGCACGGACGCCAAGGACAAGCTCGTCGCCGGCCTCAAGGCCTCGTTCAAGTTCTGCGAGACCGTCCTGGCCCAGGTCCAGGACGCCCAGCTGGGCGACAGCATCGATTTCTTCGGCGGTCGCAAGCAGACGAAGGGCATGGCCGCGTTGATCACCGTCGCGGACTGGGCGGACCACTACAGCCAGATGGCGATCTACCTGCGATTGAACGGGTTGCTGCCGCCGACGGCGAAGAAGGCCGACTAGCGGTCGCGCAGCATCTCCCGCGCCGCGTTGTACCCGCACGCGCCCATGACGCCGCCGCCCGGGTGCGTCGCCGAGCCGCACAGATACAGCCCCTTGATGGGCGCGCGGTAGTCGGCGTATCCGGGCAGCGGCCGCAGGAAGAACAGCTGCGGCAGGGTCATGGCGCCCTGAAAGATGTTGCCCCCCGTCAACCCGAAGCGGCGCTCCAGGTCGAGCGGCGACAGCACCTGCCGGTCGATCACCGAGCGCTTGAAGTTGGGCGCGTACTCGTTGAGGATGTCGAAGCAGCGGTCGGCGAACCGATCCTTCACTTCGTCCCAGCCCCCGTTCCTGAGCTGGTACGGCGCGTACTGCACGAAGAACGACATGACGTGCTTGCCGGCCGGCGCCACCGTCGTGTCCACCACCGACGGGATGGTGCACTCGAGGATCGGGTCGGCGGAGGGACGGCCGTACTTGGCGTCGTCGTAGGCCCGCTCCATGTAGTCGAGCGTGGGGGCGAGATGAATCGTGCCGCGCAGGTGTCCGTTCGGGGGCAGGCCGCTTCCCTTCACGGCCGTGAAATCGGGCAGCTCCGACAGGGCGACGTTGATCTTGAGCGACGCGCTCGTGTAGTCGATGCCGCGCACCGCCGCGACGAATTCGTCGGGCAGGTCGCGCGCCTCGAGCAGCTGCAGGAACGTCACGTGGGCGTCGGCGTTGGAAGCGACCTGCTTGGCCTGGAACTCGGTGCCGTTCTCCAGCGCGACTCCCTTTACCCGCCCGCGGCGCGTGACAATCTTCGCCACCGGGCTGTTGACGCGGATTTCCGCTCCGTGAGCGCGCGCCGCGGAGGCGAGCGCCTGGGTGATGCCCCCCATCCCGCCGCGCACGTAGCCCCACATGCCGCGCACGCCGTTGCACTCCCCCATCACGTGATGAAACAGCACGTACGCCGTGCCCGGCATGGAGGGTGAGGCCATGGCCCCGATGATGGCGTCGGTGGCGAGGGCGATCTTGAGCTGCTCCGATTGGAACCAGCGGTCCAGGATCGGTCGCGCGGCGCCGGTCAGGATCTCGAGGGCGCCGGGGCCGTCCCGGCCCAGCCTCAGAAAGCGCCAGCCCAGCCGGGCGAGGTGCGCGAGGTTTTTAGGACCCAGGGACCACGGGTTCGGCGGCGTCTGCAGCAGGGTGGGCTCGATGAAGTCGGCGACGCGCTCGAGCATCGCCTCGTAGCGCGGCAAAGCCTCGGCGTCCCGCGTCGAGAACTTGGCGACCTGCTGGCGCGTCAGCTCCTTATCGGGACCCATCAAGAGGAAGCGGCCATCGGGGAACGGCGTGAATGACGAGGGGCTGCGCGGTAGCAGCTCGAACCCGTGGCGCGCGAGCTCCAAGTCGCGGATGATCTCGGGACGGAGCAGGCTGTTCACGTACGCGGCCGTCGACACCTTGAAGCCCGGCCACAGCTCCTCGGTCACGCACGCCCCGCCCACCACGTCACGCCGCTCGAGCACCAGCACGCGCTTGCCGGCGCGCGCGAGGTAGGCCGCGGTGACGAGGCCGTTGTGGCCGGCCCCGACGATGATGATGTCGTACGCGGTCATGGCGATTCCTTCGATCCCTGTCTGGGTCCCGCGTGGTGCGCTATGTTACAGACGAGTCCGACGCACCATGATGCGAACGGTCGTGCCGCTGCTGGCGGTTGCCTGGTGTGTCGTCTTTCCCTTCGCGACGGCGGAGTGCGCGCGTCATCGACCCGTCGCGACCACTCCCGCTGCCGACTCGACCCCTGCCCACGACCCGGTGACGCTCCGCGTCACCAACAGCAACTGGTCGGACGTGAGAATCTATCTCACCCGCGGCGCGACGTGGGTGCGACTGGGCCTGGTCACCACCAACAGCACCGTGGAGTTCACCGTACCGGTCGAGTTCGTCACCTCCTCGGGAAGCGTGACGCTGGTGGCCGATCCGGTCGCGGGGCGCAGGCCATGGACCACCACGCTCCCCGCGGTCATGCCGGGCGACGAATTCGAGCTGGTCGTCGAGAGCTTCCTGCAGTACTCGCACCTTGTAGTGCGGTAGCCGTAAGCCGTAAGCCGTAAGAGTCGTGCTTGCGGCTTGCGCCTTACGGCTTGCGCCTGTCTAGGGTTTTCGCTGCAGCCGCTCGAGCAGCCCGCCCAGCCCGGGCGGCACCTGTACGCCGAAAATGTCCCTGGTCGGGGCCGTGACCACGATGGAGCGCGGCCCGGGCGCTCCCTCACCGCCGGCCGGCCCCGTGCCGCCGGCCCGTCCCTGAGGCCCGTCGGCCGCATCCGGACAGCGGCGATTGCTCTGGTCGGTCTGCCCCTTGCCGCCCTTGCCGGCTCGACCGCCGGTCCCGCCTGCCCCACCCGCTCCGCCCGCTCCGCCCGGGCTGCGAGCCTCCACCAGCCCGGCGAGGAGTGGCTGGTCCACCGGTACCACGACGCTGATGCGGCCGCCCCGGCCCCCGGACGCGCCCGGTCCACCGGTGCCGCCGTTGCCCCCCGGGGCGCCCGGCTGCGGGGGGCATCCCGCCGCGCCCGCCGCGCCGTCGGTCCCGTTCGCGCCCGGGATGCCGGCACCGCCCCGACCGCCCCGCGACTCGACGATGAGCCAGTCGGCCGGAGCGACGCTCGTCGGATCGCCCAGAACGTAAAACGGCGGCGCCATCCCGACCTGGAACCCGGCCACGTAGAGGTTGTCGTAGAACGGAGAGCGCACCGCCGCGAGTCGTATGGTCACGTCGGGCCCGTTGCCCCCTGCCTCGCCCGCGCCGCCCGGCTCGCCTGAAAACGTGAACGTATGGGGCATGCAGCCGTAGTAGGGCGGGACCACTACCGTGCTCGTGACCTTGGAATTGGCCCGCAGCGTCGCCGTGAGCCGGAACCCGGTCGACACGGTCGCGAGCGGATCGCGCTCCGTCACCCAGTCGCCGTCTTCCTGGGAGACAGCGTCGGGACTCTCGCGGTCGAGAAACACGACATGCAGGCGGGGTGGATGCTTCTTATCGTACGACCGCGCGAACGTCACCCGCTCGCCGCTCGCGAGCACGGCTTCGTAGCTCGCCGCGATCACGCTCCCAGGACAGGCGCGAGCGTAGCTCGTGACGATCCGGATGTCCCTGATTTGCGCGACCAGGCCGGGATCGGGGGCGAAATCGGGTGGGGGAGCGTGGGAACACCCAGAGACCAGAATCGTAGCACAGAAAGACGTCACGCAAAGACGTAGCACGGAGGCGTCGAGCACTCGCATAACGATCCTCTTGAGTCGCAGCCGGCAAGCAACATGTGAAACCGGGTGCCGATAGGCAACTTGCGGCTTGGGGCCGGCGGCTTGAGCCTTAGTGCCCATGGACCAGGCCGGGTACGGTCTCATCGAGACCATGCGCGTGCGCGAGGGACGCATCCCACTCTTGCCGCGCCACCTTGCCCGCCTCGAGCGCTCCCTGCACGAGCTCGGCCTGCCCAAACCCGCGCAGAATCTCGTCGCTCTGGTAACGCCTTTTTCGGCGACCGGCGACGCCGTACTCCGTCTCGAGGTGCGCGATGGACGCGCCAGCGTGACGGTACGTGCCACGCCGCCGCTCGAGGCGCCGGCCGTGATCGCCGCCGCGGAGCCACATCGGCCCTATCCCCACAAAACGACCGAGCGAGACTGCTTCGTCGTCGCCGCGGCCGAGGCCGAGCGGGCCGAAGTGGACGACGCCCTGCTGCTCACGCACGACGGGTTCGTGGCGGAAGGCACGGTGTGGAGCGTGTTCTGGTGGGACGGCGACGTGCTGCGCACGCCCACGCTCGACCTGGCGATCCTGCCGGGCGTCGGACGGGCCCGCGTGCTGGAGCTGACGACCCGCGTCGAGCAGGGGCGCTACCCGAAACGGCAGGTCGCTGGGAAGAGCCTGTTCCTCACGAACGCGGTGCGCGGCGTCCTGCCCATCACGTCGCTCGACGGCGTCGCGGCGTCCCCCGATCCCCGCACGGCCGAGCTCGCGGCCCGGTTCTGGCCCCCGCGTTGATCGTTGCGGTGCGAGACCGAACGTCTCCCGAACCCGCGACGCACTACTCTGGGGCGGTCTCGCAGCGGCGGCGCAGCATCG
>WNEP01000217.1_pt1 | contig 31018 bp, 30 predicted proteins | sample 5399961 | NCBI WGS metagenome assembly WNEP01 (sample SAMN13153329, study PRJNA577476) | soil metagenome | isolation source: 20 cm grassland meadow soil pre-rain plot 5 | place: USA:California | collected 2015-09-08 | reverse complement strand
ATCTCGCCCTCGAGACCCTCGCCGTGGCGCCGCCGGCGATCGGTGCGCTCGAGTTCCGGCCCGAGTCCGTGAGGCTCGATCCGGCCGTTCATGCCGCCGAGGAGGCCAACCGGCTGGTCGTGACCGAAGGCATTCCGTTCCGCGAGGCTTATCAGCGCGTGGCGAAGAAGCTCAAGGGCAAGGTCTAGGCTGCCGGGGAGCCGCCTGGCCGTACCGAGCAATTGCTGACAATGCGGATTATGCTGGCGCCGGAGTCACGGTAGACAGATCCGATGATCAAAGTGTTGGGAATCTCGGGGAGCCTGCGTCGCGGGTCGTACAACAGCGCGCTGCTGCGCGCCGCGGCGAGCCTCATGCCCGACGCAGCGACGCTCGACATCGCCAGCATCCGCGGCATCCCGCTCTACGACGGCGACGTCGAGACGCAGGGCATTCCGGCGGCGGTCAGCCAGCTGAAGCAAGCGATCGTCGCCGCCGACGGCGTGCTGCTCGCGACCCCGGAATACAACAACAGCCTTCCCGGCGTGCTCAAGAACGCCATCGACTGGCTGTCGCGGCCTTCGTCCGACATCAAGCGCGTGTTCGGCGGCAAACCTTTCGCCATGATGGGCGCCTCGGCCGGCGGATTCGGCACCATCCTGAGCCAGACCGCCTGGCTCCCCGTGCTGCGCACGCTCGGCACGCAGCCCTGGTTCGGCGCGCGGCTGCTCGTGTCGCGGGCCGCGAACGTGTTCGATGAGACCGGGGGCATCAAGGACGCGACGGTGGAGGAGCAGCTGAAGAACTTCCTCGCCGGCTACGTGAGCTTCCTGCGCTCGCACCGCGGTTGAGGGGCCGGCGGCCGCAGGCAGCCGCCAATACCGATGGCGTAGAGGAGAGCGGTCACGGCATTCGTCTCGCGGCTCGTGCTCGGTCCGGATCGAAAACTACGCATGCTGTGGCGGGCCGTGATCTTCCTCGTGCTCGCCGACAGGGGCGTGCCGTTTCTGCTCGACCCGGCCTTCAGCCTCGCCGCGAGCCGCCTGCGGTGGCCGGGCGAGCTCACCGCGGCCGCCGTGGCGCTCAACGAGCTCGAGAATTTCATCGTGGCGCTCGTCTGCACCGCGATCTTCGCGCTCTACGAGCACCGGCGTGTGGACAGCTACGGCCTGCCTGTCGCGCAGGCGCTCGGCGCGCGCACCGCCGAGGGCGCGCTCGCCGGCGTCGTCATGGCCGGCGCCGTGGCGGCGGGCATGTGGCTCCTCGGCGGCATGCAGATTCGTGGCTTCGCGACCACGGGGAGCACCCTCGCGCTCGCCGCGCTCGCCTGGCTCGGTGCCAACGTCCTCGTCGGCGTGGCCGAGGAGTTCTGGTTCCGCTCGTACATGCTGCAGTCGCTGTGGCGCAGCATCGGCTTCTGGCCGGCGTCGACCGTCATCGCGCTGCTGTTCGCGGCCGACCACTACTTCTTCAAGACCGGCGAGAACGTTTGGGACGTCATCACGCTGGTGTCGCTCAGCCTGCTCATGTGCTACTCGGTGCTGCGGACCGGCACTCTGTGGTTTGCGGTCGGATTTCACATCTCCTTCGACTACATGCAGCTCTTCGTCATCGGCACGCCGAACGGCGCGCGGCTACCGCAGGGGCGGCTGCTCGATGCGACTTTCAACGGGCCTGCGTGGTTGAGCGGTGGCGCCCTCGGCACCGAGGCGAGCTTTCTCATGTACCCGACGATTGCGCTGCTCTGGCTCTACATCGGGTGGCGCTTCCGCCCCCATCCGCCCGCGGCCGCGGCGGCGCCGGGGACGCCCGAGCTTAGGGACCGGCGCGAGTCTGGGCCTACGCGCCAAAGATAAAGCGGCTGCCCGTGTAGGAGCGGATGAACTTGTCCGGCATCTCCCTCTGGACCATGTCGATGAACATTTCCCCGGTGCAGTGCATCGGGATCACGTGGCCGGGGTTGATCTCTTTCAATGCCGCCACGGTTTCGCGCACATAGTCCTCCTTGTGTGGCGCGAGATGGAACCCCCCATCACCGCGTGAACCGCCTTTACGCCGGAAATCTCCATCGCGCGTTTCACCGTGTTCACGACCCCGCGGTGGCTGCACGAAGTGAGCACGACCAGGCCGCGGCTCTTGACGTTGAAGCACATCGCCAGCTCATGCTCGAAATCGTCGGGGATGACGGTGACGGCACGTTTGTCCGCGGAAAGTTTGTCCGGGAAGCAGCCGATCCCGTTCTTGACCCCGACGGTCATGCGGGTAGGCGCAAGCACCTTCTCGAAAGAAGCGACCGGAATGTGACCGGTGGTGAAGGCGTGGCCGGCAACGATCGCGGGCGTCTCGGCGAACACGACTTTCAGTTTCGCGTCGGCGAGCGCCTTGCGATCCAGCGCGCCGAAGTCCTGCGGCTTGCCGATCGTCCACTCGCGAGTGCAGAAGCACTCTTCCCCGCCAAGGTACAGCGGCAGGCCGGCCCGCAGCCGCGCGTGGTTCTGTCGCAGGAAACCCGCCAATCCGCCGAAATGGTCGTAGTGGCCGTGGCTGAGAATCAGCGCATCGAGGTTCTCGGGTGCAATCCCGAGCATCGCCAGGTTGTTGTTCAGGGTCTCGGCAGTGAAACCGAAGTCGAGCAGCATGCTGTGGCTCTCGGCGCCGCGCCGGGACTCAACGTGCATCGAAAGCCCGAACTCCTCGAGCAGGGACCTTCCTGCGGGGGGCATTCCGAAACGTTGAACCTCGACTGCCCCGACTTTCATGTTAGGCGCGATCGCCAATTGGAAGCTGTCGGTGACGACCCGCACGGCAAGGTAATCGACCTCCGGCACTGGCACGGCAAGCGCCTGGGCCCGCGCCCGCTCGGATCCTCCCAGCAGCGCTGCCACCACTGAACTGAAGGCTGCCGCTCCACCGGCACACAAGACTTCGCGCCGGGAGACTCCCGATGCGTTGCTGAGATCTGACTCGCGACTGCCGTATGGCATGACCTGCTCCCCTGGGGATCTCTGTCCCCTGTAATCCATAGCCGCGTACTAAGCGAGCTGCATCGCCGCCGCGAGCGCGCCGGCCCGCTCGCCGACGATGAGGTGCAGCACTCCGGGTGAAGGCCGCATGACGGCCATGACGCCCGCGAGCTTCGCCGCCGCCTCCTCGAAGCGAGCCGGGTCGGCGAGCGTGACGCGCAGGCGCGTGTGGGCCACCGCCTGCACCTCGCGCACATTGACCCGCTCGCCGAGCGCTTTCAGGAGCCGAGTCGCCGTCTCGCGGGTCGCCGCGTCCACCGTGCCCGCGGCGGGCGCGGCGGGACTGCCGGCACCGGACGCCGGCGAGGGCACTGGGGCGGGAGCTGCGCCCGCGGCACGCAGGTACTCGTCCATCTGGGTCTTCATGTTCTCGGACAGCGGGCCGAACACTGCCTGCACGCCCCTGCCGACCCGCATGACCCCGCTCGCGCCCAGGGCGCGCAGCGCCCTCTCGTCGACGCGTGAGGGATCGTTGACCGCAACGCGCAGCCGCGTGATGCAGGCATCGAGGCTGGCGATGTTGGCGGCGCCGCCGAAGGCCAGCACCAGATCGCGTGCGCGCGCATCGCTCCCGGTGGAAGCGGTGCCGCCCACTGCGGCAGCGCCGGGCGCTCCCACCAGCACCTCCTCGCGGCCGGGCGTCTTCAGGTCGAGCCAGCGGATGGCGGCGCGGAAGACCACGTAGTAGATGACCGCGTAGATCGGGCCGAGGATCAGCACCAGCCACCACTTCTGGGCGAACCGGCCGAGCACGTTGAAGACGAGGAAGTCGATGCCACCCTGCGAGAACGTGAACCCCATGTGCATGCCGAGCGTGCTGGCGACGAACTGCGTCGAAGCCGCGAGCAGTGCGTGCACCACGTAGAGCGCCGGCGCGACGAACAGGAACGAGAACTCGATCGGCTCGGTGATGCCGGTGAGGAACGAGGTCAGCGCCGCCGAGATCATGATGCCGCCGACCGCGACGCGATTCTGCGGCGCGGCGCTGTGCCACATGGCGATGGCGGCCGCGGGCAGGCCGAACATCTTGAAGAGGAATGCCCCCGCCAGTACTCCCGCCGTGGGATCGCCGGCGAAGAAGCGGTTGATGTCACCGTGCACCACCGTGCCGCTCGCATCCTTGAAGGCTCCCATCTCGAAGAAGAAGGGCACGTTCCAGATGTGGTGCAGACCGAAAGGGATCAGGAGCCGCTCGACGAAGCCGTAGATGGTCGCGGCGGTGCGCGGATCGGACACCGCCGCCCAGTGCGAGAAGGTGTCGATGCCGCGCTGTATGGGCGGCCAGACGGCCGACAGGACGACGCCCGCAACCCCGGCGGCGAGCGCCGTGACGATCGGCACCGAGCGCTTGCCGGAGAAGAACGCGAGGTACGTCGGCAGCGCCGTGCGGTAGAAGCGCTTGAACATGGTCGCCGCGATGGCGCCGGCGAGGATGCCGCCGAAGACGCCCGTCTGCATCGACTTGATGCCCATGACGGTGACGGGCTGGATCCCCCAGACGCCGGCCATGACGCCGAGGATCGCGAGCAGCACCACGTAACCGACGGCCGCCGAAATCGCGGCCACGCCGTCGTTCTCGGTGAGGCCGACCGCAACGCCGACCGCGAAGATCAGCGGCAGGTTGCCGAACACGACGTCGCCCGAGGCCTTCATCAGCGCCGACACGATGGGCGGGATCCATTCGAACTGCGCCGCGCCGATGCCGAGCAGGAGCCCCGCGACCGGCAGCACCGCCACCGGAATCATCAGCGCCTTGCCGATCTTCTGCAGGACTACGAATGCTTCTCTGAACACGGGTCCTCCTCGAGGCGCGCTTTCAGCGCCGTGCGGCCGCGGCCGTGGCGCCCGCTTCGCTCCCGAGCCGCGCGAGCCGCGCCCGCACCTCGCCCGCGGTGGCGAGCCCGAGGAGCTCCCGCGCGAGCGCCTGGCAGTCGCGCAGCGCGAGCCGGCGCACCAGCGCTTTGACGGCCGCGATCGCCGGCACTGGCACCGACAGCTCGTCGACTCCCATCCCGAGCAGCACCGGCACGGCGACCGGCTCGGCGGCCAGCCCGCCACACACGCCCACCCACTTGCCGTGCGCGTGCGCGCCTTCCACCGTGAGACTGATCAGCTTGAGGACCGCCGGGTGCAGCGCGTCGGCGAGCGGCGCGAGCTTCGGGTGGCCGCGATCCATGGCGAGCGTGTACTGAGTCAGATCGTTGGTGCCGATCGAGAAGAAGTCCACTTCGCGCGCCAGCTGCCCGGCGATGAGCGCCGCCGACGGCACCTCGATCATCACCCCGACGCGCACCGACACGCCGGCGCCGCGCTGCTCCTCGTCGAGGATCCGGCGCGCCGCGCGCAGCTCATCGAGCGATGCGATCATCGGAAACATCACGTGGACATCCCCGAGCGGAGCGGCCTCGAGGATCGCGCGGAGCTGACTGCGCAGCAGGTCCGGCCGCTCGAGGCTCGTGCGGATTCCCCGCACGCCGAGGAAGGGATTCTCCTCCGGCGGCAGCGGCAGGTAGGGCAGGCGCTTGTCGCCGCCGACATCGAGCGTGCGGATGACGAGCCGGCGCTCGCGACCGAGCGCCGTAGCGACCGCCCGGTAGACGTCGGCCTGTTCCTCTTCGCTCGGGGCCGTGTCCCGATCGAGGAACAGCAGCTCCGAGCGCAGCAGTCCCACACCCTCGCCACCCTGGGCGACTGCGGCGAGAGCTTCCTCGACGGTGCCGATGTTGGCGGCCACCTCGATGCGATGTCCGTCGGTCGTCGCCGCAGGTGCGCTCGCCGCAGCCCGCTCGCCCTGACGTTGCGCGGCGAGGCGCCCGATCGCGGCCCGCGCACGCGTGACCTCGGCCTCGTCCGGATCGCGCAGCAGGACGCCCTCCGTTCCGTCGAGGACCACCGGAGTGCCGTCCGCCAGCCCGAGCGCCGCGCGGTCCACGCCGCACACGGCGGGGATGCCGAGCGCGCGGGCGATGATCGCGGCGTGGCTCGTCGGTCCGCCGCCGGTCGTGCACAGGCCCTGCACCTTGCCCGCATCGAGCGAGGAGGTCTCGCTTGGGCTGAACTCCTCGGCGATCAGGATCGAGCCCGGCGCACACTCGATCGGCCCGGTCGTCACGCCGGCGAGCAGCCCCAGCACCCGGCCCCCGACATCGCGGACGTCGCCTGCCCGCTCGCGCAGCAGGGAGCTCGCGAGCGACTCGAGCCGGGTGGCGTAGCTCGAGTACGCTTCGCGCCACGCGTAGGCGCCGCTCCGTCCGTCCGCCAGCCCGGCGACGGCGAGATCGATCAGCTCGGGATCGGCGAGCAGCTCGAGATGAGCATCGAGAATCTTCGACGCAGCTCCGATGTTGGCCGCCCTCTGGGCTTCGATCTGCTGCCGGGCGCGCTCGAGCGCGACGTCGAGGTGCGCGCGCTCGCGCTCGATGCCGGCGCCCCGCTCCTCGACGTGGATCGAGGCGCGGCGCAGTTGCGCGACCTTGCCGAGCACGAGCCCGGGCGATGCGCTCACTCCGAGGAGCTTGCGGGGGTCGGTCGAGCGTGCCGGGCCTTCCGCGGGCGCGGGCGCCGCGGCGGGAACGGACCCCGCGACCGGCGCTGCGGTGACCGGCGCACCGCGGGCGGGCCCGGACGCTGCCTCGGCTGTGGTCCCCGACTCGCCAGACCCCGCGGCCAGGAGCGCCGCGAGCGCGCTCACGGCGGCGGCCGCATCCGGACCCGAAGCGCTGACGCGGATCGCGTCGTTCGGCCGGGTCGCGAGCAGCAGGATGGCGGTCACCGACTTGGCATTCGCGGCGTCGGCACCGCGCAGCAGTCTGACGTCGGCGCGAAAGCCCTTGGCCGCGGCGGCGACTGTCGCCGCAGGGCGCGCGTGCAGGCCCTGCCGGTTCGGCAGGCGGATCTCCTCCGAGACGGCGGCTGTCTCGGTCGCGGGGCTGCCGTCGGCGGCAGCCGCGGCGGCGAGGTCGGCCTGCAGGATGATGCTGCGGCCCGCCTCGACGAGACCCGTGGCGACACTCATGCCGCTGACGCGCTCGCGGTTCGTGATGAGCACCTGGGTGAGCAGGCTCGGTGCGGAGCGCGCGATGAGATCGGCGTCGAAGGAGATCAGCGGCTGGCCGGCCGCCACCCGATCCCCCTGCCTCACGCGCGGCGTGAAGCCCTTGCCATTCAGCGTGATGGTATCGACGCCGATGTGCACGAGAATCTCGAGACCCTCGTCGGTCGTGATGGCCAGAGCATGAGATGCGCGGTGCAGGAGCGTCACCCGGCCGGCGGCCGGCGCCAGCAGCTCGCCCGAGGTGGGATCGATCGAGACGCCGTCTCCCACCGTACGCTGCGCGAACACCGGGTCCGGTACGCGCTCGAGCGGCACGAGGACTCCGGAGAGCGGCGCGAGCAAGGCGACTCGTTGCGGTGTCGTGGTCATGCGAGCGGCGGTACTCGAAGCGGATTCATGGGCGTTCACTTCTCCCCGTGGCCGCGAATCTTACCCGGTCGAGCCGCTACGGCGCGTCCGGCTGCGCTTCGGGAGCCGCGCGGGCAAAGGCCGGCAGGCTCTCGAGGTGCGCGCAGACCGCGCGGAGCCTCGGGTAAGGTTGCACGTCGACCTTGTAGCGACGCGCGTTGTACATCTGCGGCACGATGCACAGATCGGCGAGCGTGACGTCGCTCCCGTACATGTGCCGCCCGTCCCCGCTCGAGCGCCGCACGCGCTCCTCCAGCGCGCGGAAGCCCATCCCGATCCACTCGCCCACCCAGGCATTCACCGCGTTCTCGTCCGCCTTGAAGGTGGCGCGCAGGTAATTGAGCACCCGCAGGTTGCCGAGCGGGTGGATGTCGCAGGCGATGGCGAGCGAGAGCGAGCGCACCTGCGCCCGATCTGCGGACGAGCGCGGCAGGAGCGGCGGGTCCGGATGCGTCTCCTCGAGATACTCGATGATGGCGAGCGACTGGGCGATGGTGGTGTCGCCCTCCACGACGACCGGGATCAGACCTGCGGGGTTGACGGCGCGAAATTCGGGCGTGTGCTGGGCGCTCACCGGCGCGCGCAGATCGATCAGCGCCGTCTCCCAGGGGATGCCCTTGAAGCTGAGCGCGATGCGCACCCGATAGGCTGCGGAGCTTCGATAGTATTGATAGAGCTTCATGGGCAGTCCGATCCGTGAGTGCGGTGCTATCTCTCGGGCGAAAGCCGCTCCGGTGTGCGCGCTCAAGCCGGTTGGGCCGGACCGATCCGGTTGCGCAGCACCTCGAGACCCTCGATGCCGCCCTCGAGGCGATCGCCGGGCTTCAACGGCCCGACGCCCGAGGGCGTGCCGGTGAAGATGAGATCGCCCGGCCTGAGCTCGTAGAGCTTCGAGAGCGCCGCGATGATGTGCGGGACGTCCCACACCATCGTGCTCACGTCCGATTCCTGGCGCCGCTCGCCGTTGACGGTGAGCCAGATGCGGCCCCGCGACAGGTGTCCCTGCGCTGCGGGACGGATCGCGGCCACGGGCGCGGAGCAGTCGAAGCCCTTCGCGGTATCCCACGGCTCCCCGCGCTTCTTGGCCGCGTGCTGCAGATCGCGGCGCGTCAGGTCGTTGCCGGCGGCGTAACCGAACACGTGCCCGAGCGCATTCTCGACCGACACGTCGCGGCCACCGCGGCCGATGGCAACCACGAGCTCGATCTCGTAGTGGAAGTTGGTGGTGGCCGGCGGATAGGGAATCGCCGCGCCGTTGGCGACCAGCGCGTCGGCCGGTTTCATGAAGAAAAGCGGTGGCGCCGCGGGATCCGCGCCCATCTCGCGGATGTGGTCGGCGTAGTTGAGGCCGACGCAGTAGATGCGGTGCACGGGGAAGCGCTCATCTGCGGCGGCGACGGCCACGCTCGGCGTGGCGGGAGGCGGGAAGGCAAAGTCACTCATTGCGCTCGCGCTCCGGACTCACAAGGGGAGGTGCAGATTGCCACTGTGCAAACGGCTAGACTAGCTTCCGATGAGCATCTGGCGCGCTCCCCTCACTCCCGAGCAGCTCACCGAGCGTGGGCGCCGGAGTCTTTCCGGCTATCTCGGCATCCGGATCACCGAGACGGGCGCGGACTTCCTGCGGGCGACGATGCCGGTGAACGAGCACACCCAGCAGCCCTTCGGCGTGCTGCACGGCGGCGCGTCCGTGGCGCTCGCGGAAACCGTCGGCAGCCTCGCCTCGATGATGTGCGTCGACACGGAACGCTCGATGTGCCTCGGTCAGGACATCAACGCCAATCACCTGCGCGCCGTGTCCTCCGGCACCGTCACGGCGACCGCGCGTCCCTTCCACCTGGGTGCGCGCAGCCATGTGTGGCACATCGAGATCCGCGACGAGCGGGAGCGGCTGGTGTGCGTGTCGCGGCTGACCATGGCGGTCGTGGATCGCCGCCCGAATACGGCCAAGCCCGCGTGAGGTGAATCATGTCGGACGGAAGCCCGCAGCCACTCGCCGCTGCCGCGACGCTCGACCAGGCCCTCCTCGGCTACACCCACGTGATGTACGCGCTGCACTCACTCGCGGTGCTCATCGGCATCACCACCTTCCACACCATCATCGGCAGCTTCATCGGCAGCCTGCCGTCGATCGTCGCGGTCGTCATGAACTATGCGCGCCGCTCGGCGACGCGCGGCACGCTCCTCGAGTCACACTTCCGCTGGCAGCTGCGCACCTTCTGGTTCGCCGTGCTGTGGGCGTGCCTGTCCTTTCTCTTCATGGCCACCATCATCGGTATCCCGGCCGCCCTGGTCGGTCTGCTCGCGCTGACGATCTGGATCATCTACCGCCTGGTGCGCGGCTGGCTGGCGCTGCGTGACAAGCGCCCGATGTACGTATGAGGCGTGCGGTCTGTCTGGCCGCGCTCGGCGCGGCATGGCTGGCGGCGGGCTGCGGGCAGAAAGGCCCGCTGTACCTGCCCGACAAGAATGCCCGCGCGGCCACGACGCCGTCGGCGCAGGCCACCCCGGCGCAACCCGCCCCTGCAGCACCCCCGTCCGTCTCCGCAGCCCAGCCGGCCCCGCCATCGACAACACCGACGCCGCCTGCGCCGGGGAAGCCCGGCGACAAGAGCGACGACTCCGGGACGCCGAAGTAGCGGGTAGTACTCAACGCAAGTCTGCCCGCTGCGCCTCGCACGCTCCCATGACGCGCTCCCCCGACCTGGTCCTCGTCGACGGCTCCTCTTATGTCTACCGGGCGTTCCACGCCCTGCCGCCGCTGTCCAACTCGCGCGGCGAGCCGACCGGGGCGCTCCTCGGGGTGCTCAACATGCTGCTGAAGTTCCTCAAGGACTATCAGCCGCGCCGCATCGCCGTGGTGTTCGACGCGCCCGGCAAAACCTTCCGCGACGAGCTGTTCACCGAGTACAAGGCGCACCGCCCGGGGATGCCCGATGAGCTGCGCTCGCAGATCGAGCCGCTGATGCAGATCATCGGGGCGCAGGGGCTGCCGCTGCTGCGCGTGCCCGGCGTGGAAGCCGACGACGTGATCGGCACCCTCGCCCGTCGCGCCGCGCAGGCCGGCCAGCAGGTGCTCATCTCCACCGGCGACAAGGACATGGCGCAGCTCGTCGACGGCTCGATCACCCTCATCAACACCATGAACAACGCGGTGCTCGACCGCGACGGCGTGAAGGCGAAGTTCGATGTGTACCCGGAGCAGATGGTCGATTTCCTGGCCCTGATCGGCGACAGCTCCGACAACATTCCCGGTATCGACAAGGTGGGGCCGAAGACCGGCGCGAAACTCCTGCAGCAATACGGCGGCCTCGACGAGCTGATCGCTCGCGTGGCGGAGGTTCCGGGCAAGGTGGGCGAGAACCTGCGCGCGGGCCTCGCGACGCTCGAGCTGTCGCGGCGGCTCGCGACCATACGGACCGATCTCGAGCTGCCGCTGTCGCCCGAGGAGCTGACGCCCGGTGCGCCGGACGTCGCGCGCCTGCGGGAGCTCTACACGCAGTACGAGTTGCGGGGACTCCTGCGGCAGCTCGAGGGCGGCGATGCGACGGAGGCGGACGACGACCTCGTGCAGAGCACCCGGGCGCAGCGCGCCGCGGTGGGCGCCGGCGCACTCGCAGCGGCCTCCGCGGCACCCTCAGCGGCTGCCACGCCGTCCGCGGCCCGCGCGGCGCCCGCCGACATCGCCCGGCGCTACGAAACCATCACCCGCTGGGAGGACTTCGAGCGCTGGCTCGCGGCGCTCGGCGCCGCGGAGCTCTTCGCCTTCGACACCGAGACGACGAGCCTCGACTACATGCGCGCCGAGATCGTCGGCGTGTCCTTCTGCATCGAGCCGGGCGTCGCCGCGTACGTGCCCCTCGCCCACGCGTATCCGGGCGCGCCGCAGCAGCTCGACCGCGCCCGCGTGCTCGAGGCGCTCAGGCCCATCCTCGAGGATCCCGAGCGCGGCAAGCTCGGGCACAACCTCAAGTTCGATGCCCACGTGCTGGCCAACGCCGGCATCGCGCTCGCCGGCATACGCTTCGACAGCATGCTCGAGTCCTACGTGTGGAACAGCGTCGCCACCAATCACGACATGGACTCGGATGCGCAGCGCTATCTCGGGCTGCGCACCATCAGCTACGAGGACGTCGCGGGCAAGGGCGCGAAGCAGCTGAGCTTCGACCAGGTGCCGGTAGAGCGCGCCGCGGAATATGCGGCCGAGGATGCCGACGTCACGCTGCGCCTGCACGGGGCGCTCTGGCCGCAGCTCGAGAGCGTGCCGGCGCTCGCGCGGCTGTACCGGGAATGCGAGCAGCCGCTCGTGCCGGTGCTCCTCGCCATGGAGCATCACGGCGTGCTCGTCGATCGCGAGCGGCTGCGCGCGCAGAGCCGCGAGTTCGCGCGCCAGCTCCAGGAGCTGCTGCTCGAGGCGCACCGCGAAGCGGGCCACGAATTCAACATCGAGTCGCCGCGGCAGCTGCAGCAGATTCTTTTCGAGCGGCTGCAGCTGCCGGTTCGCCGCAAGACCCCGACCGGTCAGCCCTCGACCGCCGAAGACGTGCTGGAGGAGCTCGCCGCGAGCTACGCGCTGCCCCGGATCGTGCTCGAGTACCGCGCGCTCGCCAAGCTCAAATCCACCTACACCGATAAGCTCCCCGAGCAGGTGAACGAGCGCACCGGGCGCATCCACACCTCGTACGCCCAGGCGGTGGCGGCCACGGGACGGCTGTCGTCGGTGGATCCAAACCTGCAGAACATCCCGATCCGCCGCTCCGAGGGGCGGCGCATCCGCCAGGCATTCATTGCGCCGCCGGGCTGCGTGCTGCTCGCGGCGGACTATTCCCAGATCGAGCTGCGCATCATGGCGCACCTGTCCGGTGATGCGGGGCTGCGCGCGGCGTTCGCCGCGGATCGGGACGTGCACCAGGCGACCGCGGCGGAAGTGTTCGGCGTCAGCCCCGAGGCCGTCACCGCCGATCATCGCCGTACCGCCAAGGTCATCAACTTCGGCCTCATCTACGGCATGTCGGCGTTCGGCCTGGCGCGCAACTTAGGCATCGAGCGCAGCGCCGCACAGCAGTACGTGGAGCGTTACTTCCGGCGCTACCCGGGTGTGAAGCGCTTCATGGACGAGACGCGCGCCCAGGCACGCCAGATCGGCTACGTCGAGACGGTGTTCGGCCGGCGGCTGTACCTGCCGGATATCCGCTCCGGAAACCCGCAGCTGCGCCAGGGCGCCGAGCGCGCCGCCATCAATGCCCCGATGCAGGGGACGGCGGCGGACATCATCAAGCGCGCGATGATCACCTTGCATGAATGGTGCGCGCGGTCGCACTCGCCGGCGCGGCTCATCATGCAGGTGCACGACGAGTTGGTGTTCGAGGTCAGGAGCGAGGCGGTCGCCGAAGTGGCGGCCGCGGTGCGCGAGCATATGGTGAGCGCCGCCTCGCTCAGCGTCCCCCTGCGCGTGGATGTTGGGACCGGCGCCAACTGGGACGAGGCGCACTGAGCGGGATTCACTCGCGGCTGCGTGACTTAAGTCCCGCAGGCAACGGCGCGCCCGCTGCCGCAGTAACCTGCGACTCGGTTCGGGCCTGACGTCGGCCTCGCCTGTCGCCGGAGCACGACAGTCAACACCATCCAGGTGACTGTGTTAGAGGTATGGCCGCCTCAACGTGAGGGATAACGACCAGGGTGACTTCATGCGAAAGGGACTGTTCATGGCGGTACTGGCGCTCGGTGCGGGCACCGCGCACGCCGACCACGGATTCATCTATGTCGGTGCGGGCGTGTCCAAGGACAAGTTGAGCAACATCGCCCCGAGCGGCGGACTTGCCGACATCGACAAAACGTCCTGGAAAGTGCTGGCCGGTCTGCGGCCGGTCAGTGTGTTCGCCGTGGAGGCGGACTACCTCGATCTCGGCAGCCAGACGAGCGCGTTCGTCGGTGGCACCTCGCACTCGGACGCCAAGGCGTTCGCGGCCTACGCGGTCGGGTTCCTGCCGATTCCGGTGCCGTATCTCGACCTGTACGGCAAGGCGGGGCTGGCGCGCTGGAAGCTCAACGGCAGCAGCCCCCTCGTGTCCGCCCCGTTCTCCACCAACGGCACCGAGTTCGCCTGGGGCGGCGGCGCGCAGGTGCACATCGGCAACATCGGCGGGCGGCTCGAATACGAGCGCTTCAACATCCCAAACACCAATGGCGCCCGCGTCTTCTCGCTCGCGGTGTTCCTGAATCTGATGTAGCGGTGCGCCGTGCCTGTGGCGGGAACGAGACAGGCACTTGATCAAGCTTATGATTTGTAAAGATATTTTTTGAGAGGCGACGCGGAACTCACGGCCAGCAGCGTACGTCCAATCAGACGAGTGCATCGCACTCCCCGCTTCCCTCCCTGAGCGGGTAGAGCCCGGTTCATAGAGACCTGTGCCGGGTTGGTCTGCCCCGGCGGTTTTCACAAACCGCCGGGGCTTTTTTGTGGGCCCGAGGAATCGCGTTCACTCCGCGAGCCACGCCTCGAGCGTGTCCTGGGCCCGCGCGACACCGGTTCCCTTCAACGCCGAGAACAGTTGCGCCGTCGCACGGCCGGCGAGGGCGGCCTCGGCCGCGCGCAGCGCAGCCTCGGCTTCGCTCCGGTTGAGCTTGTCGGCCTTGGAGAGCAGCACGTGTACGCGCTGTCCCGGCGCCGCCCACTCCAGCAGGACCTCGTCCGCAGCGCTCACGCCGCGACGCGTGTCGACGATGACGAACAGGCCCTTGAGCGCTGCGCGCGCCCGCAGTGCCTCGATGAGCGGCCGCCATACGCGGCGCTCGGCTTCCGGCGCGCTCGCGTAGCCATAGCCGGGCAGGTCGACCAGGCGCTTCCCGGGTGCGAGCTCGAAGAAATTGACGAGCCGCGTGCTACCCGGTGTCTTGCCGGTGCGGGCCAGGCGATGACGACCGGCGATGGCGTTGATCGCGCTCGACTTGCCGGCGTTCGAGCGCCCGGCGAAAGCGACCTCGGCACCAACATCCTGCGGAAACTGCGCCGGCGCGACCACGCTGATCAAAAAGCGCGCATCGTGAAAGCGGCTCATGTCCTAAAGGGGGGCGGGAAGCGCTGCCACGGCCGTAGTGTACAATTCGCCGCCCTCGCATCACGCGACCGAGCCGGAACCACTACGATGCCGCAGAGACCGAGAGTCGCCTGGACGTCGCTGGCCGTCATCGCGGCGGCGCTGCAATCCGCGCCGGCGTCCGCGACCCCAACACCTGCCGCAACGTTCGCCACCGCGGGACCCGCGGCGGCGGCGCCCGAGCTGCCCTTCACGAAGGGCAGGATCGCTGACGGGTCCACGAAGTCGGCGGTGTGCTCGGCCTGTCACGGGCCGAACGGCAACAGCGTCAATCCCGAGTGGCCGCGCCTCGCCGGTCAGAGTGCGGTCTACATCGCCGAGCAGCTGCGGCTGTTCCGCGCGGAGGTGCGCACCAACCCGGTGATGCAGCCGCTCGCCGCAACCTTGAGCGACCAGGACATCGACGATCTCGCCGTCTACTACGAGTCGCAGACGCCGACCGGGCTCGAGGCCGACCCCTCGTACTGGCACGACGGTCAGGCGCTGTACCTGAGGGGCGATCGCGCGCGCGAGATCCCGGGTTGCGTCGCCTGTCATGGGCCGGTCGGACGCGGCAATCTCGCCGCCGGATACCCCGCCCTGCGGGCGCAACAGGCCGTGTACGTGGTCAAGCAGCTGAACGATTATGCGAGCGGCGCACGCTACCGCGGCCCCAATCCCCAGCAGGCGAGCCGCAACGGCGCGATGATGTTCAGCATCGCCAGGCGTCTGACGCCCGAGCAGATCCGCGACGTCGCCTCCTACGTGCAGGGCATGCGTTGATTTCGAGGAGAAAGATGTCACGAGCGCTTTCCCTGGCGGCCCTGCTGGCCTTGTCCGCCTGTTCGCGGCAGGCCCCCGCGCCGCCGCCCCCCGCACCACCGGCCGCCCCCGCGGCGAGTACCCCGCCCGCGACGCAGTCCGAGACGACTCCGGCTCCGGCCCCTGCGGCGACGGCCCAGAACGAGACCCAGCAGGCCACCGCGTCCCAGGAGTCGGTCGACAACGGAGCCGAACGGCCGGCGCGCGGCGACGCCTCGCTCGAGCAGATGGCGGCGCTTCCCGCCGCGGCGCAGCTTCCCGACGGCAAATGGAAACCGGGGGTGCACTACGATCCGCTGGTGCCCGCTCAGCCGACCAGCGTCGCCCCCGGCAAGGTGGAGGTGGTGGAGGTGCTCTGGCTCGCCTGCCCGCACTGCTACGCGCTCGAGCCCTACGTCGGGAACTGGCTCAAGACCAAGCCCTCGTACGTCGAGTTCGTGCGCGTCCCGGTGATGTGGCAGCCGATCCACCGCGCGCATGCGCGGCTCTATTACGCGCTGGACGCGCTGGGCCGGCAGGATCTCATCGCCAAGGCGTTCGATACCATCCATGATCTGGCCGAACGGAAACTGCCGCCGCTCGTGGGCAGCAGCGAGGACGAGACCTTCAGCGTGCAGCAGCAATTCGCGACCCAGAACGGCATCAGCCCCGACGACTTCGCCAAGGCCTACAACTCCTTCACCGTGAGCTCGAACCTGCAGCGCGCCGAGCAGCTCACCCAGCGCTACCACGTCGAAGGCGTGCCGTTCTTCGTCGTGAACGGCAAATACACCACCGATGTCGCGAAAGCCGGGCACGACTGTCCGCAGACCGCGCCTACTTGCGGCGAGAAGAAGCTCATCGAGCTGATCAGCGACCTGGTCGCAACCGAGCATCGCCACTGAGTCCTTCGGAATAGACACTGTCGAGTTGGCGGCGCCCGACCGGATTCGATCCGGTCTCAGGGCCCCGCCGAGGAACTCGAGCCGACTACGAGCGCGCGGCCTCGGACCGGAGGCTGCGCAGCTCAACTCCATGTCACCTTCGATGAGCAGCTCGTTGCGGTGGGCCTCGATTCCATGGTCAGGTCCATGGTCGAGCTACCCCTCCCAGGAAGCTTAAGCTTGTCAGACGGCCCCGGAACACGTGAGCCGGTGGGCGCGCGAGGCCCCCCTTGAAAGTCGCAGCAGCGTCGCTAAAGAGCAGTTTTTCCAGGGCGTGATAGGAGGACAGCCCCATGAACATTCGTCCGCTTCATGACCGGGTCGTGTTGAAACGGGACGACCCCCAGCAGCGCTCGCCGGGGGGCATTCTGATTCCCGCAACCGCCGGAGAGAAACCCACCGAAGGCCGGGTGGTCGCCGTTGGTCAAGGCAAAGTTCTCGCCAACGGCGAGGTTCGTCCAACCGACCTCAAGGCCGGTGATCGCGTGCTGTTTGGGACGCACAGCGGTACGGAGGTCAAGCTCAATGGCGAGGAGTTTATCGTCGCGCGCGAGGAAGACATCATGGCGGTTGTCGAGGAAGCGTAACGCTGACGAGAAAACACATGAGGTAGTGGAGGACATCACGTATGGCCGTCAAAGAAGTGCGCTTTAGCGAAGAAGCTCGCCACCAGATAGTACGTGGCGTCAACATTCTGGCGAATGCGGTGAAGGTGACCCTGGGGCCCAAAGGGCGGAACGCGTTGCTCGAGAAGAGCTTCGGGGCGCCGATCGTGACGAAGGACGGGGTGACGGTGGCCAAGGAGATTGAGCTGAAGGACAAGCTCGAAAACGTCGGCGCGCAACTGGTCAAGGAAGCAGCCTCGAAGACCGCCGATGAAGCCGGCGACGGCACGACCACCGCGACGGTGCTCGCGCACGCGATCGCCCGCGAGGGGTTGAAATCGGTCGCCGCCGGCATGAATCCCATGGATTTGAAGCGCGGGATCGATCAGGCCGTCACAACGGTCGTCGCTGAGCTCGAACGCCTGTCCAAGCCGTGTACGGACTCGGAAACCATAGCTCAGGTGGGCACCGTCGCCGCCAACGGCGATGCTGACATCGGCAAGATGATCGCCAAGGCCATGGGGAAGGTGGGCAAGGAGGGCGCCGTCACGGTTGAGGACGGATCGGGTCTTGAGAGCGAACTCGAGATCGTGGAAGGCATGGAGTTCGATCGCGGGTACCTGTCGCCCTATTTCATCAACAAGCCCGAGACACAGACCGCGGAATTGGAAGACCCACTCATCCTGCTATGTGAGAAGAAGATCTCCAACATGCGCGAGCTGCTGCCCCTGCTCGAAGCCGTGGCAAAGGCAAGCAAACCCCTGTTGGTGGTGGCTGAAGAGGTCGAGGGCGAGGCGTTGGCCACGCTCGTCGTGAACAACATGCGAGGCATCGTGAAGGTCGCCGCGGTCAAAGCTCCCGAGTTCGGCGATCGACGCAAAGCCGTGCTTCAGGACATCGCGGTCCTGACCGGCGGCCAGGTGATCAGCGATGAAGTAGGATTATCGCTGGAAAAAGTCGCTCTGGCGGATCTCGGCAAGGCCAAGAAGGTCGTCGTCGAAAAAGAGAGTACGACGCTGATCCACGGCGCGGGCAAGAAGGCCGACATCCAGGCCCGCATCGAGACGCTGCGCAAGCAAGCCGAGGATACGAAATCGACTTACGAGCTGGAAAAGCTCGAGGCACGCATTGCCAAGCTGTCCGGTGGCGTGGCCGTCATCAAGGTGGGCGCCGCGACCGAGCCTGAGATGAAGGAGAAGAAGGCGCGTGTCGAAGATGCGCTCCACGCCGCCCGCGCAGCCGTGGAGGAAGGTGTGCTGCCGGGCGGCGGAGTGGCGTATCTGCGAGCCGCCAAGGCACTCGAGAAGTCAACCGGCAACAACGAGGACCAGCGGGCAGGCATCCGAATCGTGGCGCGCGCACTCGAGGAGCCGCTACGCCAGATCGCCAGTAACGCCGGTGATCACGCCGAGATCGTTGTGACGCGTGTAAAGGAGAATAAGAGCACCTATGGGTACGACGCCGTGGCCGGCGACTACGGCGACCTGGTTGCGCGGGGCATCCTGGATCCGAGGAAGGTTGCCCGTCTCGCCCTGCAGAACGCCGCCTCGGTCGCAGGGCTGTTGCTGACCACGGAGGTGACAGCGGTCGAGGCGGCCAGAAAAGAGAAACCTGCGCCCGCTCCGACCGCTCCGACTGCGGCAGACACGGACGAGGATTTCTAGAGACCAGGAGAGGTGCGCCTGCCGCCGCCCGGCCAAGGGACCCGGGCGGCGGCTCGACCACCTTAAGATCCCCCGGCGGTCGTGCCACACAGACACGCGCGCGAAGCCGCGCTCGGCAGAGTTACGTTGCCGTTACGTTGCCGGGCTCCACCAACCTCCGATGTCACGGTCGGTACCGAGCGCCCACAATGCCAGCGCCGCGATGACGATACCCAGGATGACCGAGTTCCACGTCGCTGCGACGGATTCGCTGAAGCGCAGGACCCACGGAGAAATCACCGCACAGACCCCGAGCACGAGGTTTGCCCACTCCTCCCAGGCCCTGACCCGGAAGAGCGCCGCGATCGCGGTTGCTGCGACCAGGATCCCGAGGCACACCGCGCTCCACAATGCGTACGTTTCGGTCTGATATTCCAGGATCCAGGGGGAGGCGATCAGCCACAACCCGAGGATCAGGTTCACTGGATCTTGCCAGTGCTTGACTGACGGATTGGCCATAGTCTTTGCCCTCCTGAGAAAGGCCCAAAGAGACTCGGTCACCGAATGACCGACGCGAAAGGCTCACGGGTCTATCCGGGGGAGGTTGCCCAGTTCGGGAAAACCGGCCGGATCCAGGGTTTCAACTGACCCGCTGCTCCGCCTCGGGTCATTCGGTTACCTTGGCCGGATGGACTGGAGGTGCGCGCAAAAAGTTCCAGCCTTCCGGCATCGCACGGCGCGCCGGACATCGCGTTGAGAGCGGGTCACGGGAAGGCAGAAATGCCACGCTCCAGCTCACCCGGCCCAGGCGGTGAAGCGATCGTCGCGCGCCCGACTGGATTCGAACCAGCGACCTGCAGCTTCGGAGGCTGCCACTCTATCCAACTGAGCTACGGGCGCGGGGCGGGCGATGATACGCGGCGCCGCCGGCACCGTCCATTGAGGGGCGCGGCGAGCGCTGTGCCGAAAGCCGCCGCTAGAGCTTCTTCACGACGACGCGGCCACTCGAATCCACGAACACGTGATATCGATTGCCGTCCCTGCAGGTGGCCGTGTAGTCGCTGTCCCCGTTGCGCGTGGCGGAGACGACCTTGTCGCAGGGCATGCCCTGCAACGCGATCGTCGCGGCCAGATCCTTGCTCATTGCCGGCTCCTCGGCGCGGAGTGAGCCTCCGAAGCCGAGGGCGGCCACGACCGCCGAAGCAACAACAGGTGCATGATGGCGCATAGCCGTCTCCCGTGGAGCCAAGTCAGTTTCTGGCCAGTTTCTCGAATTTCTGCGGATCGATCAGCATCTCCCAGATCGCTTCCCGCGAGGAAGAGACGGCTGCCGCCAGCGGCGGATCGCCGTCCTGCAGGAGGCTCAGCACCTTGAGCAGCAGCAGGTCGTACTTCTGGCGCAGCTCGGCGACCGTCACCGCGGCCTGCCGCCGGTGAAATGCCCGGAACTCTCCGAGCAGGTCGTCGACCTGATTCTTGAGTGAGAGCTTGGTGAACACACCGATGGCGCGCGTGTCCCGGAGCCGCTGCTCGAGCGATGGCAGGTCGAGTGCCGGCGCGGGTGAGGGAGCCGGGCGAGCCGCGCTGCCACCGGCGGCGGTGCCTGGCGCTGCGCCGCTCGGGGCCGCGGGCTGCGGCGCGGCGCTCGAGGTGGACTCACTGCGGCCTGGGACCTTGGTCTTGGCGCTGCCACTACCCGTGGCACCGGCCGCGCCCGTGGCGGCAGCACTGCCCCCCGTGCCGGCACGGCTCGAGCGTACCGCAGCGCTCGGCGCGCGCTCCGTGTCGGCGGGAGCCGGCGATGGTTGCGCGGCTGCCGCCGGCGCGTGTGGAGCTGGCGTCTCCGGTTGCTGCGCGCCGCCGGCTTTCTGCGGCGCCGCAGGAGTGGCTGCCGGGCGCGGCGCCACGGGCTTCTCGTGCGCGCAGCCGACCAACAGCAGAAAGGCCGAAATCGCGCTCATCGCCATGTGACGCATCGTGTGATCCTGCGGGAGCCGGCAATCCCCGGAAGTATCAGCTCTCAAGCCTTGCGACGACCAGTGGGCCGAGCAGCTGACCGCCCAAACGGCGGCTTTCCCCGGGCTCGCCGGTCAACCACCCCGGCACCCGCTATACTTCGCGCCCGAATCCGCGGGGTGCGCAAAAAAACGGATGCGATCGTGAGCAAGCAGGATACCCACTTCTTCAACGTCTTCAGCCTGGTGATCGGCCTGCTGGTGGCGGTCGCGGTAGGTCTGTTCGCGCTCGCCCGCATCGTCGCGAGCCACACCCAGGACCTGCAGGTGCTGAGCGACGCTGAATACAGCAAGAACGTGCACGCGCGCATCGCTCCGCCCGTAAAAGAGGCGATTGCCGGGCGCGACAACTCGGCGCTCGCCATCAAGCCGGCGGAGGGGAATGCCGAGGGCGGGGCGTCGGGCACGGCGGTCGCCGCCGCGATGCCACAGAACGGTACGCAGCTCTTCGAGCAGACGTGCAACGTCTGCCATGGACAGGGGATCGGCGGCGCGCCGAAGGCGGGGGACAAAGCCGCCTGGGCTGCGCGCATCGCCGAGGGCAAGGCCATGCTCTACGAGCACGCGCTCAAGGGCTTCCAGGGGAAAGCCGGCGTGATGCCCCCGAAGGGCGGCCGCATGGATGCGCCCGACGACCTCGTCAAGCAGGCCGTCGATCACATGGTGCAGATGGCGCAATAGCTTTGAATCGCGCCTCCGCGGATGCCTTACGGCCCGCCTTCCGCGCGATCCTTCTGAGAGTCCCCGCCTCGTCCGCCAAGCCTGGGCGGACTGTTAACGATAAACCGCGCGCGGGTGAAAACGAGGCGGATGCAGTGAAGTCCATCACGCCCCGCTCCTCGATTTATATGACGCACGGCAGCGTTGCCGGGCCGGACAGCCCGTACGGTGAACTGCAGCCTTGGGTTGCTCATCGGGATGGAAGATCAGATGAAAGGATATTTCGCCCTCGCTCTCCTGCCATGGCTGATCGGGACAGCCTTAGCGGACGTGCAACCGCCACCGACGCAGGTCGCACAGAAGCAGCCGCGCACTCTCGGCCAGAAAGCGGTGCTGCACGTCTACTACTACTCGCCGAAGACGCTGGAAATCACCTACGTCGACTCCTACCTGTTCAAGGACCAGGAGGCCTGCGTGAATGCAATCGGCGCCGCTCTGCAGATTGCCATGCCCTACGCTGCCGACGGCGACCTGGTGACCGGCAAGTGCGTCGGCGTGAATCCGCCGGACGAGATCACGAAACCCGACAAGAAACGCGAGACCGCAGACAGCACCGAGCTGTAGGGATCATCCGGCGCTCGCGGCGCGCGCTGGCGCTACCGAGGCGTCCATACAGCGCAGCATCACCGCGCCGGCAATGTGCGCGGCGCCGATGCCGGTAGCGCCCGCGAGATCCGCGATCGTGCGCGCGAGGCGCAGCAGCCGCGCCCGCGCGCGTCCGGAGAGCGCCCGCCGACGCATCGTTTCCTCGAGCAGATGCCGCCCCGCGGCATCGGCGGCGCACCAGCGCTGCACTTCCAGATCGGTGAGACGCGCATTGCAGCGCCCCTGGCGCTCGAGCTGCACGCCGCGCGCCAGCGCAACGCGTGCGGCCGCGGCCGCCGTGCTCTCGCCCCCGCCCGCGGCGGCGTCGAATTCGGCCGCCGTCACCCGCGGCACCTCGACGTGCATGTCGAGGCGATCGAGCAAGGGACCCGAGAGGCGCCCGCGATAGCGCCGCACCTCGGCGGGCGTGCAGCGGCACTCGCCCGCCGGATCCCCGAGGCGCCCGCAGGGACAGGGGTTCATGGCGGCGATGAGCTGGAATGCGGCCGGATACTCGCTCTGCAGGGCGGCCCGCGACACGACCACGATCCCGGTCTCGAGCGGCTCGCGCAGCGCCTCAAGCACCGCACGCTCGAACTCCGGCAACTCGTCGAGAAACAACACGCCGTGGTGCGCGAGGCTGATCTCGCCGGGTCGGGCGCGCGCACCGCCGCCCACCAGGGCCGCGCTCGAGGCGGTGTGGTGCGGCGCACGGAACGGGCGCTGCCCGAGCTGCGCGGGCGCGAAGCCCGCAGCGCTCACCGCAGCGATTGCGGCCACCTCCAGCGCTTCGCTGCGGGTAAGTGGCGGCAGCAGCCCCGGCAGGCGCTGCGCCAGCATGCTCTTGCCGGAGCCCGGCGGACCGATCATGAGCAGGCTGTGGCCGCCGGCGGCGGCGATCACGAGCGCGCGCTTGGGCAGGAGCTGTCCGCGGACGTCGGCGAGATCGAGCGGCGCGCCGCGCGCGCTCGGCGCGTCCCGGTTCTCGCCGCCGCGCGGGGGCGCACAGGCCGGCAGGGGCGCCGCGCCGCTGAGATGCCCGCACACCTCGAGCAGGTGACCGGCCGCGCGCACCCGCTCGGGGGCCACGACGCAGGCCTCGGCGGCGTTGGCCCGCGGCACCACGAGCTCGTGACCTTGCTGCTGCGCGTGCGCGGCGGCGAGGAGCAGTCCTCGCACGGGCTTGAGCTCGCCGGTGAGGCCCAGCTCGCCGTAGAACTCGCGCGTCTCGCAGCCCCCACCCCCTCGAGCGCCGCGGGGCCGAATCTGCCCGGAGGCGATGAGGATTCCGAGCGCAATGGGGAGATCGAACCGTCCGCCCTCCTTGGGCAGATCGGCGGGGGCGAGATTCACCGTAATCCGGCCCGCGGGAAATTCGAAGCGCGAGTTGAGGAGCGCCGCGCGCACCCGCTCCTTGCTCTCTTTCACGACCGTGGCGGGCAGGCCCACGATACAGAAAGCCGGCAGACCGCTCGCGAGGCTCACCTCGACGTGCACGAGCGGGGCCTGCAGCCCAACGAGCGCACGGCACGCGACCCGCGCGACCGACATCACCGCTCCGCTGCCGTGCTGTGTGGAAGCGGGCCGCGTCAGCTCCGTCGGGCGGAAGGCGGCGCCGCGCCGGCCGCGGGCGCGGCGGCGGATCCCGCGCCTTCGAGAGAGGCGAGTCGGGCCTCGAGCTCCTCGAGACGGGCCCTCGTGCGCTCGAGCACCCGCGTCTGGGCGTCGAACTCGTCCCGGGTCACCAGATCGAGCTTGCCGAGTCCCTCGCGCAGCACCGCGCGGAAGTTGCTCTCGAGGTCCCGCTGCATGCTGCGCAGCGCCGGGGGCACGCGCTCGAGCAGGCGCCGTGCGAGCTCATCGATGCGAAATGAATCCATGGTCTGACCTCGGCGCTTTGGCGCGCCCCGAATTGAGGCAAGGAGTACCGCGGCAGCTCCAAAACGGTGCACCTGACGGCGTGCCAGCTCGCGCAAGCCGCGGAAACTGCTCCGAAAGCCGCAGTGGCACGGAATCTGCACCCTTTCTGCGCACGTCATCCGCGCATCGAGTCAGAGCTTACGCGCCGGCGACCGCCGGCGCAGGGGGCGTTTTGTCATGCGATCGACCGGATTTAAGGAGAGAGCGATGCCCACCGCCGCGAGATTTGCCCGAGCCTCGAGCCGCCTGGCGGCGCTCTTCGCTCTGCTCGCGCCCGCGCTCGCCTGCGCTGCCGACGCTCCCGCACCGAACAAGGGCGACACGGCGTGGATGCTCACCTCGACGGCGCTCGTGCTGCTCATGTCGGTGCCGGCGCTCGGGCTGTTCTACGGCGGACTGGTGCGCACCAAGAACATGCTCTCGGTGCTCGTGCAGGTGTTCGTGGGCTTCTCGCTGGTGACGGTGCTCTGGTGCATCTACGGATACTCGCTCGCCTTCACCGAGGGCAACTCGGTCATCGGGGGATTCAGCCGCCTCTTCCTGCACGGCACCTTCGACCCCGTGACCCAGAATTTCTCCCTGGCCTCGACCTTCAGCCGCAACACCCCGCTCTACGAGCTCGTCTACGTGGCATTCCAGGGCACCTTCGCGGCGATCACCTGCTGCCTGATCCTCGGCTCGGTCGTCGAGCGCATGAAGTTCTCCGCGGTGCTGCTCTTCCTCTTCATCTGGTTCACCTGCAGCTACTGCCCGATCGCGCACATGGTGTGGTACTGGCCCGGGCCCGACGCCTACACCCAGACGGCCCATGCCGCCGAGGTGAGCGCCACCGGAGGCCTCATCTGGCGCTGGGGTGCGCTCGACTTCGCCGGAGGTACGGTGGTGCACATCAACGCGGGCGTCGCGGGACTCGTGGGCGCATTCGTGCTCGGCAAGCGCGTCGGTTTCGGCCGGGAGCCGATGGCGCCGCACAGCCTGACGATGACCATGATCGGCGCCTCGCTCCTTTGGTTCGGCTGGTTCGGCTTCAACGCCGGCTCGGCGCTCGAGGCCAACGGCTCGGCGGCCCTCGCCTTCATGAACACCTACCTCGCCACCGCCTGCGCGGTGCTCTCCTGGACGGCCGGCGAGTGGGTCGCGAAGGGCAAGCCCTCGATGCTCGGCGCGGCCTCCGGCGCGGTCGCGGGCCTGGTCGCGATCACTCCGGCCGCCGGCAACGTCGGTATCCCCGGCGCGTTTGCGATCGGGCTCGGCGTCGGGCTCGTGTGCCTGTGGGGGGTCACTGGGCTCAAGAGGCTCATCCGGGCCGACGACTCGCTGGATGTCTTCGGCGTGCATGCCATCGGCGGCATCTTCGGCGCGCTCATGACCGGAATCTTCAACGCCCCTGCGCTCGGCGGCCCGGGCTCGGTCGACTGGGCGACGGGCGCCGTCGGCTACCCGGGCGTCGGCACGCAGTTCCTCATTCAGCTCAAGGCCGTCTGCCTCGTGTTCGCGTGGACCGCCGTGGTGGCCTACGTGGCGCTGCGCATCGTGAAGCTCCTGGTGGGACTGCGGGTCGCCGAGGAAGAGGAGCGCGAGGGGCTCGATATCACCTCCCACGGCGAGCGCGCCTACGACCTCTAATGTGCCCCTCTAGAGCGCGCGCGCCGCGCACCGCGCAAAGGCTTACCTCTGGCGCAAGGGGGCGGATTGTGGGTATGGTGTGATCGCTCGACCGGCCCGGCCTGCCCCGGGTGTGACGGAGTTCAAGGGTCGTCCGGGCCGTGGGCGCCATACTTGCGCTGCGGAGGCCCCAATGTCCCGACTGCTACCCATCATCGCCCTGATTCTCGCCGGAGCGCTCACCGTCGCCCGGGCGGATGTCTATCGCTGGACCGATGAGCAGGGCGTGACGCACTACAGCGATCAGTGGGTGCCGGGGTCGGTGCTCATCAAGACGGTCAAGCCGCACCCGGTGACTTTCGACTCCTCGGCGCGCTCCGCGGAGCAGAAGAGCCTCACGGCAGGGAACAACCGCGTCTCCTCCGAGCTCAGCGATCAGGCCAACGCGCGAGCGGTGCAGCAGGATGTCGCCAAGGCGCGCGAAGTCCTGTGCAAGAACGCCAAGGAGCGCTACATGCGGGCGATCCAGTCCCGCCGCGTGTTCAAGGAGGACAAGAACGGCGAGCGCGAATATCTTTCGGACGCTGCAGCCGACGCTTATCGCGAGCAGGCGCGCAAGGACGTGCAGGACCGGTGCGGCAGCGTGCCAGAGTACGCACCGGAGCAGCCGATACCCGAACCCCAGCCCATCGAGCCGAAACCGATTCCCGAGCCGAAGGTGAATCCGGCCCAGGCCACCTCGCGCTGACTCGGCCGCGGCGCGGTGCGAGCTGACCGCGCTCGCGCCGCTGCAGCGGTCCCGCCCCTCGATTCCGCGCGCGCCCCCTGAGGCTCTATAGTGGGGTCCGCGGCCGCCTGGGCCGTGCCCGGAATGCCTACACCAATGCGCGCAGCTTTCGTCGGACTCGGCGCCATGGGGCAGCACATGGCGCGCAATCTCCATCGTGCAGGGATGCTGAGCGCGGTCTGGAACCGCAGCGCCGACAAGGCGCGCAAGCTCGCCTCCGAGCTCAAGGTCGCAGCCCCGGCGACGCTCGAGCAGCTGGCCGCCGGGGTCGACGCGGTGGTCTCGTGCGTGTCGGCCGACGCGGACGTGCTCGAGGTCACGCGTGCTCTGGCGCCCGGGTTCAGGTCCGGCGCGCTGATGATCGACTGCTCGACCATCGGCGCCGAGACCGCCCGCCAGGCCGCCGCGCTCCTCGAGCCCCGCGGCGTCGAATTCCTCGACTGCCCGGTGAGCGGCGGCGTCGAGGGCGCGCGAGATGCGAAGCTCGCCATCATGGCCGGCGGCACGCCCGCGGGCTTCGAGCTCGCGCGGCCCCTCCTCGAGGCGCTCGGCGGCACCATCGCGCACTTCGGCCCCACCGGCGCGGGTCAGGCGGCCAAGGCCACCAATCAGATCATGTGCGCCGGCATCATCGAGGCGGTCGCCGAGGCGATGGCTTTCGCACGGGCGCAGGGACTGCCGCTCGAGAAGCTCATCGACACTCTCGGCAAGGGCGCGGGCTCGAGCTGGTACTTCGTGCACCGCGCGCCGAACATGGTGCGTGGCGCCTACCCGGCGGGCTTCCGCGTGCGGCTGCACGCCAAGGATCTCACCATCTGCCACGACATGGCGGCGCGCTTCGGTGTGGCGCTGCCGGTCGTCGAGCGGATGCTGGCCGAGTACATCGAGCTCATTGCGCGCGGCTTCGGCGACGAGGACATCTCGGCCACGTACCGGCTCAAGGCCGAGCTGTTCGAGCGCACCAACATCATGCGCGCGCCGGCCCGCGACGCATGAACGGCGACTCCGGCCGCGAGCGCGCGCTCTACCTGCCGGACTTCTGCACCTCAAACACCACGCTCGCCATCGTGCTGATCGTGGAGCTGACCGCATTCGTGCTGTCGCTGGCGCGACAGAGCGAAGTGGACTTCTGGACCGACCTGGTACGCACGTCGCTGTTCCTGCTTTGGATCGGGCTCGCAGGCTCGGGGTTGCTCTGCGCGCTGCGCGGCCCGCTCTCGCGCGCCACCGTGGCGGCGGCCTCCGCGGCGGTACTGGCGCTCATCACACTGCTGGTCGCGACCGTGTCGGTGTGCGCGTACCTGATCGGACGCACGCGCATGGTGATCGACTCAGGCGGAGCGGCGCTGTTTCCGCAGGCGACGCTCGGCTTCGCGCTGCGCAACGTATGGATCGGGCTGGTCGTCACGGGGCTCGCGCTGCGCTACTTCTACGTGGCGCACGAGTGGCGCCGGAGCGTCGAGCTGCGCGCCGCGGCCCGCGTGCACGCACTCCAGGCACGCATCCGCCCGCACTTCCTCTTCAACAGCATGAACACGATCGCCGCCCTCACGCGCAGCAACCCGGCGCGCGCGGAAGCCGCGGTACAGGACCTGGCGGACCTGTTCCGCGCCACCTTGAGCGACAAGCGCGACACCATCACGCTGGCGGAGGAGCTGGAGGTGGCGCGCACCTATCAGCGCATGGAGCAGCTGCGCCTCGGCGGGCGGCTGAACATAGACTGGAAAACCGACCCGCTGCCCGCCCAGGCGCTGGTGCCGAGCCTCGTGATCCAGCCGCTGCTCGAGAACGCGATCTATCACGGCATCGAGCCGCGCGCCGAGGGCGGCACGGTGACCATCAGCGGCGAGGTGAGCGGAGGACTCGTGACCATCGTGGTGCGCAACCCGCTCGATCCGGTGCCCGGCGAGCACGAGGGCAACCGCCTGGCGCTCGCCAATATCCGCGAGCGCCTCACCCTCATGTACGGCGAGCGCGCGCTCATCAAGGCCGGCCGCTTCGACGGGGAGTACATCGTGACGCTCAGGTTCCCGCTCGTCGAGAACGCGGTGCCTGCCGCCGCCGCGCAGCCGGCCTGACTGCTGCCGTGGGCGCCGCCGCGAAACTCAAGGTGCTGATCGTCGACGACGAGCCGCCGGCGCGCGAGCGGCTGCGCAGCCTCCTCACCGAGATCGCCGACGTCGAGGTGGTCGGCGAGGCGATGAGCGGCGGCGAGGCCCTCACCCACACGCACGAGCTCTCGCCCGATGTGGTGCTGCTCGATGTGCGCATGCCGGGAATGGACGGACTCGAGGCGGCGCGGCATCTGAACGTGCTCGAGGAGCCGCCGGCGGTGATCTTCACCACCGCCTACGACACTCACGCGGTCGAGGCTTTCGAGGCGAATGCCGTGGGGTATCTGCTCAAGCCCGTGCGCAAGGAGCAGCTCGCGGCCTCGCTGATGCGCGCCGGACGCCTCACCCGGGCGCAGCTGCAGAAGCTCGCCGCGGCGGGCGCCGGAGAGCGGCGCACTCACATCGCCGCGAGGCATCGCGAGGGCCTGCGGCTCATCCCCATCGAGGAGGTGCAGTACTTCCTCGCCGACCAGAAGTACACCACCGTCCGCCACGTGCAGGGCCAGGACCTGATCGAGGATTCGCTGCGGCTGCTCGAGGGCGAGTTCGGCGCGGCGTTCGTGCGCATCCACCGCAACGCCCTCGTCGGCGTCAAGCACCTCGAGCGCATCGAGCGCAACGCCGAGGGCCAGCACTTCGTGCGCCTGCGCGGCTGCGAGGCGCCACTCGCCGTGAGCCGCCGCATGGCGGGGGAGCTGAAGGAGAGGTTCAGGATCTAAAGCGTGCAGCGCAGCACGCCTTGCTGGCGAGTCAACGCGTCACGGATAATCCGCCTTAGGACTTCACGAGCCACCGCGGGGAGCATCGGACAGGGCGCCTGCGGAGAAGGCCATGTCGCGGCCCAGCTCCAGTCAGCACACCACGAGCGCAGGCGCCGGCCACAGTCTCTGGGTCAGAGTCACTCACTGGATCGTGGCTGCCAGCGTGCTGACGCTCGCCGTCTCCGGCTTCACCATCCTCATGGCTCACCCGCGGCTCTACTGGGGCGCGGTCGGCAACGACCTCACGCCCGCGCTGGTCGAGCTGCCGGTCAGCCGGAACTACCGGCACGGCGGCTGGGCAGTCGCCACGCAGTCCTTCCCGGACGGTGGCTCCGCAGTCAGCGCGGTCCGCACCTACGGCATCCTGAACCAGGATGGCTGGGCCCGGAGCCTGCACTTCCTTGCGGCGTGGTTCCTGGTCGTGACAGGGGCCGTTTATCTCCTTGCCGGGATCTTCACCGGACACCTGAGGCGCGATCTCGTGCCCCGGACCGGCGAGCTGACGAGGCAGAGGCTGTGGCATGACCTGACCAGCCGTCTGCAGCGGAAGATCCGCGCAGCGGCAGGTGGACCGCCCTACGGCCTGGTGCAGAAGTGCACCTACTGCGCAGTGGTCTTCCTCGGCCTGCCGCTGATGGTCATCACCGGCATGGGAATGTCTCCGGCGATAACCGCAGCGTATCCGTGGCTCTGCGGGATGTTCGGCGGATCCCAGTCGGCCCGCACGATTCATTTCTGCGTGTTTGCGTTGCTGCTGCTGTTCGTGGTCGTTCACGTCGTGATGGTCGCCACGTCGGGATTCGGGCGGCAGATGCGCGCCATGACTTTCGGGACAGCCAACATGAATAGCGAATGCGTCATCACCAGCCGCCGCACGCTCATCACCGGACTCGCCTCCGCGGGTGGCCTGCTGCTCGGGGGCTGCTCGGAGACTGAGCCGCCGACCTACGGCAAGGTGCTGCGGATGGGTGACCTGCTCACCTACCGGGCGCAGCGCCTGCTGCTGCCCACGCGCTCGCTGGCGAAGGAATACTCGCGCAGCGACATCACCTCGATCCCCGCCATCGGCACGACCGATCCGGCCGACCCGCACCAGTGGGCATACAACGAAAGAAATGGAGCGCTCTACCAGCGCTTGCGGAGTGCTCAGTTCGCCGACTGGCGTCTGCGGGTCGAAGGCAGCGTGGCGAGGCCCGGCAGCTATTCGCTCAGTGATTTGCAGCACTTCCCCGCGCGCACGCAGATTACCAAGCACAGCTGCGAGGAAGGATGGTCGGCGATCGCCGAATGGACGGGCGTGCCGTTGCGCACGGTGCTGGAGGCAGCCGGCATACGCCCGAGCGCTCGCTTCGTGAGCTTCTATGCGTTCGACGACGACGCCGAGAGCATCGACATGCTCGACGCCCTGCACCCGCAGACGATTCTGGCTTACGGCATGAACGGCGGCGATCTCCCGATCGCGCACGGCGCGCCGCTGCGGCTGCGCGTGGAAAGGCAGCTCGGTTACAAGAGCCTGAAGTTCCTGCACCGCATCGTCGTCACCGACAGGTTCGAAGACCTGGGCAAGCTCAGCGAGCCCCGCAACGGCTGGGCCTGGTACGTCGGGATCTGAGAGCCGCGCTGCCTTGCTGGAGAGCGAATTTGGCGCCGCGTTCGTGCGCGTCCACCGCAACGCGGGCGGTATCGGCGTCGAGCGCGCCGCGGCGCGCCCGACGCCCTACATGACTACTCACCGCTACGGCAGATCCGGAAAACCGTGCCAGTGCCCGGAATCTGAGGCAGCGGCCCATCGGCCGCGTTCTTGACCTTGGTGTCCGGCCCGCTCTGGCCCGGATCGCGCACCGCACCCCAGTCCACGACCCAGGCGCAACCGTCCGGCCCGAACCGTAAATCGGTCGGGCGATTCAAACCGTGCGCACCGGTGATGAAGGCCTGATCAGCGGTGTTGTTCTTGGCGAAGCGCGAGATGTTGAGCGAC
>WNEP01000286.1_pt1 | contig 31212 bp, 32 predicted proteins | sample 5399961 | NCBI WGS metagenome assembly WNEP01 (sample SAMN13153329, study PRJNA577476) | soil metagenome | isolation source: 20 cm grassland meadow soil pre-rain plot 5 | place: USA:California | collected 2015-09-08 | reverse complement strand
AACCGGTAGGCCACATAGAGCAGGACCGCCGCCAGCACCACCGTCACGTAGTAGATCGTGAGGCGCAGGTGCTGGGCGTCCGGCTTGACGCCGGCGAGCAGCGGCGTGGGGAGCCGCATTCCGTCTGTGCCTCCCGTGATCTCGTAGAACTTGAGGAGGATCGCGTAGAGGACCATCGAGAAGGCGAGGTTGAGCAACCCGAAGTGGACCCCGCGATAGCGCGCGAGGAGCAGCCCCAGGAGCGCGCTCGCGGCGGCGCCCGTCACCACCGCGAGGCCGAGCACGACGAGCCCCTCGTGCACCCCGAGGAACTTCACCGCGAAGCCCGCCGTGTACGCGCCCACCGCGTAGTAGAGGGCGTGGCCGAACGTGAGCAACCCGCCGCGCAGGAGGAGCACGATACCCAGGACCGCGAGCGCCTTCGCCCACGCGAGCGTCAGGAGAAAGGTGATCCACTGGGGCAGGAAGGGCGGCACCACCAGGAAGAGCCCGAGTCCCGCGAGAGCGAGTGCCGGGTCGAGTCGGCGTCCGATCGCCATGAGCGCGCTCAGATTCTCCGCGCCTGCACCTGACCGAAGAGGCCCTGGGGACGGAAGAGCAGCACCAGCGCCATGATCAGGTAGATGGCGAAGAGGTCGAGCTCAGGGAAGAGGTGTACGGCGGTGGCCCGCGCCAGGCCCACCAGCAAGGCCCCGAGGGCCGCGCCGCCGATAGACCCGAGCCCGCCGATCGCGACGACGGCGAAGGACACGACGATGACCTCCGCCCCGATCCCGGGCACGACCGAGAACATCGGCGCGGTGAACGCCCCGCCGAGCGCGGCGAAGACCGCGCCCAGCGTGAAGGCGAGGGTGTAGATGCGCGGCACGTTGACGCCGAGGGCCGAGCTGACCTCGCGATCCGTGATCACCGAGACCAGCACCTTCCCGAAGCGCGTCCGCGTCACGACCAGCCACAGGAGAATGCCCGTGACTATAGCGATGCCGGTCAGCAGGAACGGGTAGCCCGCGTAATCGACGCCGCCCAGCCTCACATGGCCCATATAGATGTAGGGCTTGTCGGCGAAGAGCGGGCTCACGCCCCACACGAGCTTGATCACGTCCTCCAGGATCAGAAGGATCGAGAAGGTGAGCAGGATCTGGATCTCCTCCTCCTTGCCGTACACGCGCCGGAGGAAGAGGCGCTCGATGAGGGGCCCGGCCGTCACGCCGATGAAGACGGCCGCCGCGAAGAGCAGCAGATAGCTCAGGACGGGCATCGCGCTCGATCCCCAGCCGAGGACCAGCCACGCGCCCATGTACGCTCCGAGGGCGTAGAGGTTGCCGTGGGCGAGGTTCAGGATGCGGACGACGCCGTACGTGAACGTGAGGCCGGCCGACACCAGGAACAGCCACGACGCGTAGCTGATCCCGTCGAGCGCGACGACGATGACGTGGTTCAGGCGCGCGCTTCGACGCCCGCCGACCTCACGGGCACTGGGCGCCGCGGAAACCCTGGTCGATCCAGTCCAGGGTCTTCACCCCGTCGGGAGGGTTGACGCACTTGGCCGGGAACACCCGCACGCTCGAGAGCACGTTCTGATTCCGCTGCGGGTCAAGCTTCACAGTGCCGTAGAGCGAGTCCTCGATGGCCTGGTGGCCGCCGCCGACCCCCATCGCGATGCGCCCGCTCGGCGAGTCGAACTCGAGATACTCGAAGGCCTTCACCACGTCGTCCACGCTCGGCCAGCGGCCCGTCGCCTTGATCGCCTTCTCGTAGGCGGTCTTCACCCCCTGGAGCGCCTGCACCATGTGGTAGCTCCCGTGGGGCGACCCGCACGGCTCACCGAACTTCTTCGTGCACCGCTCGATGAACTCCTTCTGGAGCGGATTCCGAGCCGGGTCGGGCACGTCGGGCCAGTGCGTGCCGCGAAACCCCACCACGAAGCCATCGGGCAGGTCACGAAACTCCTTGAAGAGGAAGGCGGAGTTGTTGTGGATGACGAGGCTCTGGCGAAAGAGCCCGCGGACCCGGCCCTGGCTGTTCACCGAGGCGAGGTCCGTCCCCCAGAGACTGTGGAAGATCACGTCTGGCTTGGCGGTGAGGAGCTTCGAGATCTCCGCCGACAGGTCGCCCTGGAAGAGCTTCGGCCACAGCGTCTCGACCACCTGGACGTCGGGCTTCAGCTTGCGGAGGGCGCGGCTGAAGATCTCCCACGAGTCCCGCCCCCACGCGTAGTCCTGGTTGAGGCCTGCGATTGTCTTCACGTCGGGCTTCGCGGCCAGGAGATAGCGGGCCGCGCCGATCCCGTCGATGCCCGTGTGGGCCGCGGTCCGGAACACGTACTTGTACTTGGCCTCCTCGAAGACCCGCGTGGTCCCGCAGTCGAAGAGGACGGTGAGGACCTTCAGCTCTTCGGCGACCGCGGGCACCGCCACGCAGTTGGCGCTCGAGATGTAGCCGATGACCAGGTCGACCTTCTCGTCCGCTGCGAGCCGGCGGAACTCGGCGACGACCTTGTCGCCGGGGCCCGCCTCGTCGGTGAGCACCGGCACGATCTTCACCCCGCCGATGCCGCCCTCGTCGTTGATTTTCTCCACCCAGGCGTCGGCGGCCTTCTTGGCGGGGATGCCGAAGGTGCTCGAAGCCGGCCCGGAGAGCAGCGTCACGATGCCGACCCGCAGCTCCTTGGGCGCGCCGGCGGCCCTGGGGGCGGGCGTCTGGGCGGCCGCGGGTGGCGACAGAACGGCGATCAGCGCGATCACGCTCAGCAGAGGCGTCTTCATCATGCCCGCTCCCTTGGTGGTGGGTTGTCGGCCCGGAACGCGGGAAGGATAGCCGGGAGGGGAGTCTCCGTCAAACACCAGCCTCGCCGAGCGCGTCAGCGATCGAGCTCCCGCCAGTGCTCCTCCAGATGTCGCCGCGCTTTCTCCTCGTTGGCAGCGTCAAGCCACTTCACCTGACCCAGACGCGACCGCGCCGCCTTGAGATGCGCGAGATCCACGGCGCCCGTCCCGTCGTGGTGGGGGAGGTGGCGCGCCTTCCGACCGTCGGGCGCGGTCTCGACGACCGCGAACGCGGAATCGGGCAGGCGGGAGATGTAGGTCCGCGACCACTCCTCCGCGGCGGCGGGGGCGCACCAGGTCAGCGCGAGCGCAGCGAGAGTAACGCACGCCATACGCGGCAGCATTGGTCAGCGCCGTGAGCCTTCCTGCGCGAGTCTCCGTGAGCGAGTATGCTCGCGCTGCGGACGGTTGCAATGCCCAAAGCGCGATACGCTCGAGGAGAGCTTCGAGTGGCGGCGACAACTTATAGATACCCGTGGCGCACCCTCGAGGCGCTCTGTACCTTCGCCAACGCGCAGCGTTTCCGGACGCTGTTCGCCGACCGTCGCCAGTCCGTCGCGGGGGCTCCGACCCCGGCCGTGGTGACACTTCGGTCACCCGTTTCGGGCCGGGCTGTCACTTTGTGGACCGGCCATCTGTGAGGAGTGACCGCTAAGTCCTCGACGCACCACCAGTTCGCGAGTCTGGCACCAGGTGTGCTTGCGAACGCAGGTATGGAACTCTCGGATACACCCAATCTCGCCTCGTTCTACTGCCCGGGCTGCTCTCCAGGGCGCGACCCGCTCGAAGAGGTTTTGACCGTGCGCTGGTGCGACGCCCATCAACCCATGTACGGAGGCTTTGACGACGAGAGGGCGACCGTCAGCAAGGACATTCTGACTTCAACGGGCGAGGCGGAAGGCGTGACGAATCGCGCGTGGTGTGAGTTCGTGCATCGCACCGCGAAACGGTCCAAAGTCGCCAAGCGATCCGAGGCGAGGTCATAGGCAGGGGACGACTCATGGGTTCAGGACTGAGACGGATGATTGTCGCAGCCGGGCTCATCGCGTTCGTCGGTGCTCTCATGGGGTGCGCGGCGCGCCCTATGCCGGTGCCCTCGGCTTCGGCCCCGGCGCCGTCCCAGCCGGCATCAGCGACACCAGCTCAGGCGTCACCGACCACTCCGGCTCGATAGCCCTCCCCGGCGCCCTCACCTTCCGCTTCGCCACCCCTCGCCCCTCGGGTCATCCAGATCAGGCCGTATCATTGTAGGATTCGCATCCAGGGGAGGTGAACCCCGTGGACCTGCGGCCCTCGCCGATCGCCGGTCAGTGGTACGCGGGCGACGCGCGGACGCTCGGCGCCGAGGTCGACAGCTACCTGGCTGCTGCCGGCGCCGTGAAAGCCGACGGCGACATCGTCGCGCTGATCGCGCCACACGCCGGCTATCGCTACTCGGGCGCTGTGGCGGGCCACGCGTTCGCCGCCACGCGGGGGATTACGCCGGAGGTCGTCGCCGTCGTCGGGCCCATGCACTATCCGCTGGAAGGCCCTGTGCTGATCTCGGGTCATGGTGCCTACCAGACGCCGCTCGGCCCGGTGATGATCGCGCGTGAGGCGTGCCGCGTCCTCGACGACGCCCTGCGCCAGGAGCTGGGCGCGGGACTCACGCCGGTGAAGGGCGACCCGGAGCACTCGATCGAGATCGAGCTGCCGTTCCTGCAGCGCGTGCTCCCAGGCGAGTGGCGGCTTTTGCCCGTGATGGTGCGCGACCAGCGTCGCGAAGTCGCGCGGGCGCTCGGGCTCGCGCTCGCCCGCGCGCTGCGTGGCCGCGCGGCGCTCCTCGTCGCGAGCACCGACCTCTCCCACTACCATCCTCAGGCGGTCGCGAACCGGCTCGACCGCGAGCTGCTCCGGCGCGTGGAGGCGTTCGACCTCGACGCGCTGCTGCGCGCGGGGGACGAGGGCGCGGGCGAGGCGTGTGGGATCGGGGCGCTCGCGGCCGTGCTCTGGGCCGCGCGGGAGCTCGGCGCCGACCGCGTGCGCGTGCTCGACTACGCGACGTCGGGTGACGTCACCGGCGACATGGGCCGCGTCGTCGGCTACGCGGCCGCCGTGGTGACTGGAGCGGCGACGTGACGCGGTCCGCGAGCGCGGGTACGATACGGGCGCAGTGACGGCGCTGGCTGACGTACTCTCGCGACTGGCGCGCGAGGGAGAGCTGTACGAGCGGCTCCCCGAGAGCCGCGTGCGCTGCTACGCCTGCGGCCACCGCTGCCTGATCCCGCCCGGCCAGCGCGGTGTCTGCAAGGTGCGCTGGAACGACGACGGGCGGCTTATGGTCCCGGCGGGCTACGTCGCCGGCGTCCAGCTCGACCCCGTGGAGAAGAAGCCGTTCTTCCACGCTTACCCGGGCGCGCGCGCCCTGTCCTTCGGGATGCTCGGATGCGATTATCACTGTGGGTACTGCCACAACGCCCTGACCTCGCAGGCGCTGCGCGATCCGATGATGGGCGTGCCGCCGCAGGACGTAACGCCCGCGGAGATCGCGGACCTCGCCAAGCGCCATCGCGCCCGCATCCTCACGTCCACCTACAACGAGCCCCTGATCACGAGCGAGTGGGCCCGCGAGGTCTTCCGCGAAGGTAAGGCGCGCGGCCTCGTCTGCTCGTACGTCTCGAACGGCAACGCGACGCCCGAGGTGCTCGACTACCTGCGCCCGTGGGTCGACCTCTACAAGGTCGACCTCAAGGGCTTCGACGACAGGCACTACCGGAAGCTCGGCGGCGTGCTCGCCACGGTGCTCGAGACGATCCAGCGCCTCCATCACATGGGCTTCTGGCTCGAGGTCGTGACGCTGATCGTCCCGGGGTTCAACGACACGGACGCCGAGCTGCGCGACATCGCCCGGTTCCTCGTCTCGGTCTCGCCGGACATTCCGTGGCACGTCACGGCGTTTCACCCCGACTACAAGATGACCGACCGCGACGGGACGACGGCGCAGACGCTGCTGCGCGCCGCGGAGCTCGGCGTGGGCGAGGGGCTCCGGTATGTCTACGCGGGAAATCTGCCGGGGCGCGTCGGGCCCTTCGAGAATACGTACTGCCCGTCGTGCCGCGTGCTCCTCATCGAGCGCGTGGGCTACACGATCCTGCGCGACCTCGTCACGCCGGGGCGCGGCGTATGCCCGTCGTGCAGCGCGCGCATCCCCGGCCGGTGGTAGGCACTCGCCTCATTCGTTCCTAGCCGTATCTCAGATTGCACATTCTCGCTGCGAGAGCCGGCTGCTACCGTGCCCCAAGGGAGCGAGCCCGTGCCAGAGTTTCCAATCATCTTCACCCCGCACGCGAGGCTACGAATGGAGGAGCGCGGCGTGCGCGAGGAGGGTGTCAGCAGGGCGATCCGCGAAGGTCAGCGCGCCCCAGCTCAAAGGGACCTCGTCAGCTATCGGCTCAATCTCGAGTTCAGACGTGAGTGGGGCGGACGGTACTATGATACTCAGCAGATCGAGGTGATCGTGGCGGAGGAGAGTGAGAGGGTCGTTGTTGTGACGGTCTACGCGTTCTACTTCTAGGAAGGGGAGCTGAGGTGAAGATCACGTACGACAAGGAGTCGGATGCGCTCTACATCCGTTTGCTGGAAGGCGACTTCGAGTGTCAGGTGATGAGGGTGACAGAGGACGTCGCGCTCGATCTCGCCGCTGGCGACAAGGTTGTCGGTATCGAAGTGTTGGGCGCCAGTCGCTTGTTCGAGAAGCCTGAATCGCCGGCGATCGACCTCAAGGACCTGAAAGCGAGGATCGTTTCCGCGTGATAGACCTACCGGCGGCGAGGCCCATAGTCTTCCGTGGCTGACACGGCCGACGTCGTCGTCGTCGGGGGTGGTGTCAACGGCGCGAGCATCGCCTGGGCGCTCGCGTCCAGGGGAGTCAAGCGCGTCGTCCTCTGCGAGAAAGGCGCGCTCGCGAGCGGCGCCTCCGGGCGCTCGAGCGCCCTGGTGCGCATGCACTACACCAACGAGACGGACGCGCGCCTGGCGTTCGCGAGCTTCCCGATCTTTCGCGACTGGACGGAGATCATGGGCGGCGGCCCGCCGGTGTTCACGCCCACGGGGTTCGTCAACGTCGTCGCGGCGCCCTATACCGACAACCTCCGGAAGAACGTCGAGATGCTGCGGCAGATCGGGATCAACACGATCGCGCTCTCGCCGGCGGAGCTGCGGGACCTCCAGCCCCACGCGAACGTGGACGACGTCGGCGCCGCGGCGTACGAGCCGGAGAGCGGCTACGCCAACCCGGCCGATACGGTCGAGGGGCTGAGGCGCCGCGCGACGGAGCTGGGAGCGCGGATTCTCCAGTGGACTCCGGTGACGAAGATCCTGCGCCGCGAGAGCCGGGTCGTCGGCGTGGAGACGAGTGCGGGCCGGATCGATGCGGGCGCGGTTGTCGTCGCCGCGGGGGCGTGGGCGCCGCGGCTCTGCCGCGAGATCGGGCTCGAGCTTCCCGCGCGGGTGAAGGGGATCGACACCGTGGTGGTGACGCGCCCGGCGGAGCTGACGAAGCCGCACGTGATCTTCATCGACAACGTCCAGGGGAGCTACTTCAGGCCGGAAAGCGGGATCCTCACGATCGTCGGCGTGCCCTGCCAGGATTGGGACCTCGACCCCGACGGGCCGCTGTCATTGCCGCCCGAGGCGCCGTCGGTCGGCGCCCAGATCCTGACCCACCGGATCCCGACGATGGAGCGGGCGACCCTCGCGCGCGGCTACCGCGCCTTCGACTGCTACAGCCGGGACCGCCACGCGATCCTCGGTCGCGTGGACGGGGTGGACGGGCTCTACCTCGCGACAGCCTTCAGCGGCTCTGGGTTCAAGATCGCTCCTGCGGTGGGAATGTGCATGGCCGAGCTGATCCTGGACGGGCGCGCCAAGACCGTGGACATCGAGCCCTTCGGCCTCGGACGATTTGCGGAAGGGAGGTCGCCGGAGGGGCCGTACCCGTACGCCCCCCGCAGGGATCACGCCGAGCCTGCGCGCTGACGTCCGCGGGCGTCGCGACGCGGCAAGCTCGCGTATACTGCCGGACGAGCAGAGACGGTTCGCGGCGAGGCGGGCTCTTTGGTCGACGTGGCGGAGGACGGCTACCTCCTCGAGACGCGCGGGCTCACCAAGCGTTTCGGCGGCCTGGTGGCGGTGGACGGGCTGGCGCTATCGCTCCGCCGCGGCGAGATTCGCGGGGTGATCGGTCCGAACGGCTCGGGCAAGACGACGACGGTCAACCTGCTCTCCGGCCTCTACCGTGCCGACGCCGGCGAGATCTGGCTCCAGGGGGAGCGGGTGGACCGTCTGCGCCCTCACGAGATCACCGCGCGCGGCGTCGCGCGGACGTTTCAGGTCCCCAAGCTCTTCGGGAACATGACCGTCCTCGAGAATGTCCTGGTCCCGGCGCTCGCCGCACTCGCCCGCCGCGCCGATCGCGCGATGCCAGAGATCCTCGAGCGGGCGCACCGTCTGCTCGAGTTCGTGACGCTGGAGCGTTTGTGTGACGCGCCGGCCAGGCAGCTCTCCGGCGGCCAGGGCATGCTGGCCCAGATCGCGCGCGCCTTTATGGTCCACCCGCTGCATCTCGTGCTCATGGACGAGCCCTTCGCCGGCGTCCATCCCACGATCCGCGACATCATCATGGAGTCGATCCGCCGGATGAACCGGGACGAGGGGATCACGTTCCTCGTCATCTCGCACGAGATGGCGGAGCTGCGCCGCCTGTGCGCGCGGGTGTCCGTGATGCACGAAGGCCGGCTGATCGCGGAAGGCTCCCTCGAGGAGGTGGCGAACGACGCCGGGGTCCTCGAGGCGTACCTGGGCCGGTAGATGGCGCTCCTGGAGGTCGACCACGTCGCGGCCGGCTACGTCGAGGGCATCGATATCCTGGCGGACATCGCGCTCCGGGTCGAGCCGGGCAGCATCACCGGCATCATCGGCCCGAACGGCGCCGGCAAGTCGACGCTGCTGAAGACGATCTTCGGCTTCCTCCATCCGCGGCGTGGCCGGATCCTCCACGGCGGGCGGGAGATCCAGGCCCTCGCGCCCTACGCGATCAAGCGGCTCGGAATCAGCTACGTCCCCCAGGGGCAGAACATCTTTCCGCAGCTGACGGTCGAGGAGAATCTCCAGCTCGGCGCCTGGATCGCTCGGCACGATCGCGCCGGCGTCGCGTCCATCCTCGAGCGCGCCTACGCGACGTTTCCACGCCTGCGGGAGCGGCGGCGGCGGCGCGCGACGTCGCTGAGCGGCGGCGAGGCGAAGATGCTGTCGCTGGCGAAGGAGCTGGTGAACGATCCGGTGCTGCTGCTCGTGGACGAGCCGTCGGCCGGCCTCGCGCCCCGGATCGCCCACCTGGTGTATGACGAACTCGTCGCGGCGCGGGCGCGCGGTGTGACGCTCCTCCTCATCGATCAGAACATCACCAAGGCGGTCGAGATCTCGGACTACCTCTACATGATCGAAGGCGGGCAGGTCCGCCGCGAAGGGCCGCGTGGGCACTTCGCCGACCAGCTGCGCCAGATCATCCGCGACTCCCTCCTGGGCGCCTGAGCCGGATGGAGGCCTTCGCCCGCCGCGTCGGCTGGTGCCTCCTGGCATACGCCGCCGTCGCGTGGGTTCCCTGGGTCACCACGGAGTACCACACCCACGTCTTCACCATCAGCCTCTACTACGTCGTGCTCGCCGTGGGCTGGAACCTGCTCGCCGGCTATACCGGCCAGTTCTCGCTCGCGCACCACACCTTCGCCGGCGTCGGTGCCTACACCTCGGCGCTGCTGGTCCAGCACACGCGCCTGCCCATGCTCGTGGGGATCGTCGCCGGCGCCGGGCTCGCGACGGGGCTCGGCTACGTCCTGGGCAGCCTGTGCCTCCGCATGCGGGCGATCTACCTCGCGCTGGCGACGTGGGCCTTCGCCGAGTCGATCCGCCTCCTCGTCACCGTCGAGTACCAGATCACGCGCGGTGACCTGGGCTTGAGGACATCGCTCCTCTTCGGGACGCCGCGGGCGACGCCGTACTACTACCTCTTCCTCGGCCTCGCCCTCGCCGCCGCGCTCGCCGCGTGGGAGATCGTCCATTCCCGGGTCGGGGTGTTCATGCGCGCGATCCGGGACGACGAGGAGGCGGCGGCCGCCATGGGGGTGGACACGTTCAAGTGGAAGCGCGTGGCCTTCGTCGTCTCCGCCGTCTTCGCCGCCGTCGCCGGCGGCTTCCAGGGGCACTACATCGGGCTCTTGTCGCCCGCGCCCATGAAGTTCAACGAGATGGCCACCATCGTCATCATGGTGATCGTCGGCGGTCTGAGGACCTTCTTCGGACCGATCCTGGGCGCGGTCTTCGTCGAGGTCCTCTCCGAGCTCCTCCGGGGCTGGGGCGAGATCCGGATGGTGCTGTTCGCGCTCCTCGTGATCGCGGTGGCTCGCCTCTACCCCGGGGGGCTCGTGGGGATGCTCGGCCTGGCGGTTCAGACGGTCCGCTCGCGCTCACCGAAGAGCCCCGTCGGCCGGAGCACGAGGAGCGCGATGAGGAGCACGAAGCCGTAGAGGTCCTTGTACGCCGACGCGATGAAGACCGACCCCAGGGCTTCGATCACGCCGAGCAAGACCCCGCCGACGACGCTCCCCGGGATCGAGCCCAGTCCGCCGATGACGATGATCTCGAATCCCTTGAAGGTCGAGATCGCGCCGTTCTCCGGGTAGACGAGGAAGTCGGGAGCCAGCAGCGCCCCGGCGGCGGCGGCCAGCGCGACGCCGACCCCGAACGCCAGCATGTCGAGCCGGAGCACGTCGATCCCGGCCGTCTGGATCCCGACGCGATTCTGGGCGGCCCCGCGGAACGCGCGCCCGAGCCACGTCTGCTTGACCATGAGGGAGAAGAGCGTCAGCAGGACGATCGCCGCGACGAGGGCGACGACGCGGTTGCCGGAGATCGGCAGCGTCCCGAGCGTCGTGGCCCGCGCGTAGTCCTTGGGCGCGTACTGGTTCGGGCCCCCGAGGACGATGGCCAGGTTCCGGAAGAAGACCATCAGGGCGATGGTGATGATGGTCGCGTACTCGTCGCGGCGCTCGATCCCGCCCACGTACATCGGGCGCAGGAGGAGCCGCTGCGTGACGACGCCGAGGAGGAAGACGGCACCCATGGCGAGCGGGAGGGCCAGATACCAGCGCTCGGGCGGGAGCAGCGTAACAAGCAGGGCGTACTGGACGTAACTGCCGATCATGTAGAACTCGCCCATCGCCCAGTTGATCATCTTCATGATGCTGTAGATGAAGGTGATCCCGAGCGCCATCAGGCTGTAGATCAGGCCGATGACGATCCCGGAGAGGAGGTACTGGGAGAAGAGGTACGCGTCCACCGCCTCAGCGCTTCGGCGCCATCAACAGGTCGCCGGTCTTGAACTGGGGCGGGAAGACGATCTTCGCCTCGCCGAAGGGCATCTCGGGCTTCGTGTACTGGAGGAACAGCATGGGCGGCGTCCACTGCTGCCAGTACGGGCCCTCCCCGTGCGAGAAGCTGATCGTCCCGTTCCACCCCTCGAACGTGTTGCTCAGGAGCGCCTTGACGAGGGGTTCGCCCGTGTCGCTCTTGGCGTCGTTGAGCGCGTCGGCGACGAGCGCCACCTGCGCGTAGGCGTTGAGCGCCCCGTAGACCGGGTCCTCCTTGTACTGCTCGCGGTACTTCGCGCGGAACGCCTCGCCGCGCGAGGTCAGCTTCATCGTCGGGTGGTAGTACACGATGAAGGTGAGGTAGGCGCCCTTGTCGCCCAGGTTCTTCCAGAACTCGGGCCGGGCGGGGAGGTCGTACGAGACGAGCATCGGCACCGCCGGGAAGAGGCCCACGTCGTGCGCCTGCTTGATGACCAGGTAGACGGGCGTGCCGACCCCGCCGTTCAGGACGAGGTCAGGCTTCCAGTTCTTGATCTCGAGCAACTGCGGCGTGAGGTCCACGACGGCCCGGTCGAAGATGACCGTCTTGAGGTCGGCCTGGACGTCCATGCTCTTGAACAGCCTCTTCGTTTCTTCCACCAGACCCACGCCGTAGTCGGTGTTCTCGGCGATCAGCGCGACCCGTTTGAAGTCATGCTGCTTGATCCAGCGGTTCCACAGGCTCACCCGATCCGGGTCGATGACGTGCGTTCGGAACGTATAGGTGAGGTGCTTCTCGGTGAGGGAGCGGGCCGACGCCTGGGTCGCGAAGACCGGGATCTTGAACTGCTCGGCCAGCTCCTGGACCGCCCCCATCACGGAGCTGTGGAACTGGCCGATGACCGCTACGACCTGATCCAGGGTCGCCAGCTTCCGGAATCCGGCCACGCCTTTCTCGGGCGTCCCCGAGTCGTCCTCGGTGACCAGCTCGATCTTTCGTCCACCGAGAACGCCGCCGCGCGCGTTGACGTCGTCGGCGGCCATCTTGGCGCCACGGACGATGAACTGCCCCGCACTCGCATCGCCCGGTGGGGACAGTGGCGTCAGGACTCCGATCTTCACAGGTTTCTGGGCGAGGGCTGGCGCGGTGGGCCCGCACGCGACGATCGCCACGAGCACCGCAGCAGCTTTGGTCGTCCAAGTGCGCCCTCTCATAGACTCCCTCCGTCGGTCACCGAGATCGTGTCCACTCCCATGCCCAGCGGGGTCTCAGCCCACGTATGCGCGTTACTCCGCGTCGGCGCTTCGGTCATGCTCCCCGGCACGGCCCCGCGCGAAGCGGCTGGGATCGAAGAGCGAGAGGTCGAGGGAGGGCTTGCCGTCCAGGAGCCACTCGGCGACATACCGGCCGGTGGCGGGAGAGTGCTGGAAGCCGTGGCCGCCGAAGCCGACGGCGAGGAAGAAGCCCTCGACGCCCGGCGCCCAGCCGATGATCGCGTGGTCGTCGGGCGTGAGCGGCCGGAGGCCCGCCCAGCCGCCGGCGATCCGCGCGTGCTCGAGGATCGGCAAGCGGTGGATCGCCTTCTGCACCGCGTCCTCGACCTTCGCCCAGTCCATCGGGACGTTGAAGTCCTCGCCGATGTCTTCGACGTCGCCCGGGCTCAGCAGGACCTGTTCCATTTCTTTCCTGAAATAGAGGCCGCTCGTCACGTCGCTCGTGAGCGGCACCGGACCCGGGATCTCGGGGAACGGCTCGGTGAAGAAGATGTGGCGGCGCCGCGGGTGAACGGGAAGCTCGAGCCCCGCGAGCCTCCCGACGCGCGCCGCGGCGGGACCCGCGGCGTTGACGACGATCGGCGAGGCAATGGCGCGCTGGGAGGTCTGGGCACCCGTGACGCGCCCGTTCGATTGCGCGAGCGCCGTCACCTCCACGCCCTCGAGGATCTTGACGCCGAGCTCGCGCGCTCGGCGCGCGAACGCGTTCGTCACCTCGGCGGGCCCTGCCATGGCGTCCTGGGGCCCCCAGACCCCCGCGATCAGGTCGTCCACGCGGAGGGCGGGGACGAGCTTCTGCGCGTCTGCGGGCGTGATGACGCGGACGTCCGCGCCCAGCGTTCGCTGGAGCGCGATCCTCTTCTCGAACCCGCGGAGGTGCCGCTCCTCGGAGAGGAGATAGAGGTAGCCGATCGTCGTGTAGCCCGGGTTGACGCCGAACTCTTCCTGGAAGCGCTCGAAGACCTTGATGCTCTCGAGCGAGAAGCGGATCTCGGTCTCGGTCGAGAACTGGACGCGGATGCCACCCGCCGCCTTGCTGGTCGTCCCCGAGCCGACGGTCTCGCGCTCGAGGACGACGACGTCACGGAGCCCGCGACGGGCCAGGTGGTAGGCGATCGAGCAGCCGACCACGCCGCCGCCGATGATGACCGCGCTCGCCGTCCCGGGTGGGCTCATGAGGCCGGATTATGATGAAGGGGACGCGGCCGCGGCGCAAGCACGTGCCCTCGCCGGTGACGCCGATGTGCAGAGGCGTGCCAGCAGCGATACTATCCCGCCCGGGAGACTATCAGCCAGTTGGGCCACACCGACGTCAGCGGTGCTGGGGGGTGGAGGATGGCCGATCCTCGTATCGCGAGCCCGGGACGGCGCGTCCACCCCTGGTACCGGTGGGCCGTCGTGCTCTACGACCGGGCCTACCGCGTGGTGCACGGTCTCGACCGGCCGCCGGCGCAGGTCGGGCCGGCGCTCTGCGTCGAGGTCCGCTGTAGCCGTCGCGCCTGCCGACTCCCCGACGGCACGCGGATCGCCTCCGGTGACCGGGTCGGCGTCATCCACCTCAACAACGCCCGCATCATCGCCGTCCACGTGAACGGCCAGCCACCGCTCGCGATCGGCCTCGAGTTCCGCCGCTGGTTCCTGGTCTCGCTCCGTGAGCTGGCGCAGCTCGCCGCCGACGGCGGCCCGCTCGCGGACGTGCGCGCCTTCTGCGCGATCACCATCTTCCACCGCGGTCTGGCCCGCCTCGGCTTTCACCCCGAGCGCGACGGCATCGTCTGGCCCGGGCTCACGGCCGCCTACCAGCGCGCGCTGATGGCCTCGCTCCATCCCGCCGGCCCACTGCGGCCGAGGCGCGTGATTTCCGCCGGGGCGCGGCGGCTCTGGATGACCCGCGAGGAGCTGCTTTCGCGCTACACTTGACCGGCCATGCTCGACCCGATCACCGTGTCCGTCCTCACCCATCGCTTCGAGGCGATCGTGCAGGAGATGGGCGAGGCGATGCTGCGCACGGCGTACTCGCAGATCCTCAACTCGAGCCGCGACTTCTCGACGGCGATCTGCGACGCGGGGGCGCGGCTGGTGGCGCAGGCCGAGCACGTGCCGATCCACGTAGGGGCGATCCCGTGGGCGGTGGAGTCGGTGCGCGACTTCTTCCAGGGACGCATCCGCCCCGGCGACGTCTACCTCCTGAACGATCCCTACCATGGCAACAACCACCTGCCGGACCTCACCGCGTTCGTCCCGGTCTTCGTGGACGGCGAGGTGGGCTTCTGGTCCGTCAACCGCGCCCACCAGTCGGACATCGGCGGCTCGACGCACGGCGCCTACAACCCGGCGGCGACGGAGATCTGGCAGGAGGGGTTGCGCATCACCCCGCTCAAGCTCTACGACGCGGGCGAGCTGCGCGACGACGTGCTCAAGATGGTCGCGACCAACGTGCGCCACCCGCACGACTTCATGGGCGACCTGCGCGCCATGATCGGCTCGGCCCGCGTCGGCGAGCGGCGGCTCCAGGCGCTCCTCGACGAGTACGGACCGAAGACCGTCGTCGGCGCGGTGGACGAGATCCTCGACGGCGCCGAGCAGCAGGCGCGGGACTGCGTGAGGACCTGGCGGGACGGCATCTATCGGGGCGAGAGCATCCTGGACGACGACGGCCACGGCGTCACCGACATCTGGATCCGCGCGACGGTCACGAAGCGGGGCGACGCGCTCACCGTGGATCTCTCGGACTCGCACGCGCAGGTGCACGGCTTCATCAACTCGTCCTTCCCCAACACGATGTCGGCGGTCCACATGGCGTTCGCCTATCTCATCGATCCGCGCACGCCGAAGAACTCGGGGACCTTCCGTCCGGTGAAGGTCGTCGCCCGCCAGGGCACGATCGTCTGGCCCCATCCGCCGGCGCCGGTGACGCTCGCGACCAACCACTGCGCCCAGGACATCGCCGAGGCGATCATCCGCGCCCTCGCTCCCGCGTGCCCCGCCCGGGCCATCGCGGGCTGGGGCCGGCGCTTCCGCATCGCGATCAAGGGCGTGAACCCGCGCACCCGGCGCCCGTTCATCTGGCACATGTTCCACGCGCGCCCGGGTGGCGGTGCCTGCGCCGAGGGCGACGGTTGGGAGACCGCGGGCGAAGGGCAGGCGGCGGGCGGGATCAAGTTCGGGAGCGTGGAAGTCGCCGAGACGCGCTTTCCGCTCACGTTCGAGCACCACGAGTTTCGCGCCGACTCGGGCGGGGACGGCATGTATCGGGGCGGGGTGGGCGCCGTGCTCAGGCTCCGCATGGACGTCGAGGAGCCTGCGGTCGCGAACACCGCGGGGGATGGCGTGCGTCACGCGCCCTATGGCCTCCTCGGGGGTCAGGATGGGCTTCCTCACCGGTACCGGCTCCTCTCGCGCGGCCGTCGGCCCCGTGTGCTCAAGACCAAGGAGGTCGGGATCCTCGTGAGGCCCGGCGACGTGTTCCTGGTGGAGTCGTCGGGCGGCGGTGGCTTCGGGCCGCCGTCGAAGCGCCCGCCGGAGACGCGCGCGCGCGATCTGGAGAACGGGTTCGTCACTCGACGCGGCCGGGCGGCGAACTCCCGCAGACGACGCGCGCAGGCGGCGCGATGAGATGAGAGGGGAGGGTGCATGTTCAAGCACGTGGTGACGACCGAGAGCGAGTTGCGGGAGCTGATCGGCTCGCCGAGCGAGCGCGCGATCAAGAAGGACGTCGCCGTCCTGGACGCGCACTGCCGCGACTTCATCGCGCGGTCGCCCTTCCTTCTCCTGGCGACGGCGAGTGCGAGGGGGAGGTGCGACGTCTCGCCGAAGGGCGACGTGCCCGGGTTCGTCCGCGTCCTCGACGACCGCCACCTCGTGATCCCCGACCGGCCCGGCAACAGGCGCCTGGACGGCATGCGGAACCTGCTCCAGAACCCGCACGCCGGCATGATCTTCCTCATCCCGGGCCGCGAGGAGACGCTCCGGGTGAACGGGCGCGCTTCGATCATTCGCGACGCGGAGATCCTCGAGTCGCTGACCGCCCACGGCAAGCGCCCGTTGGTCGCCATCGGCCTCGAGGTGGAGGAGTGCTTCTTCCACTGCCCGAAGGCCTTCCGACGCTCCGAGCTCTGGAACCCCGAGCGGTGGCTCGACCGCGCTGCGCTCCCGTCGATGGCGCGCGTCCTGTTCGAGCAGATCCGCCCCGCGGGCAAGACCGTGGAGGAGTACGAGCGCGAGAGCGAGGAAGGACTCAAGAGGACCCTCTACTGATCCGGATCGGCGTCGACGTGGGCGGCACCTTCACCGACCTCGCCGCGGTGGACGGCGAGGGGCGCGTCGTAATCGCCAAATGCGCCTCCACGCCGCGGGATCCCTCCGAGGGGCTCATGGAGGGGCTCGGTCTCCTGGCGTCCGAGCTCGGGCTCGACCTGCCGGCGCTCCTCGCGCGGACGGAGGCGATCGTCCACGGCACAACCGTCGCCACCAACGCGCTCCTGGAGAAAAAGGGCGCCCGCGTCGGACTTCTGACAACCGAGGGGCACCGCGACGTCATCGAGATGCGCGAGGGATTGAAGGACGACCGCTATAACCTCCGCATGCCGCCGCCCGTCCCCCTCGTGCCGCGCGCGCGGCGGCTCGGCGTGCGCGAACGAATGCGGTTCGACGGCACCGTGGCGATGCCGCTCGCCGCCGCGTCGCTCGACGCGGCGATCCGCCGCCTCGAGACGGCCCGCGTCGACTCGGTCGCGATCTGCTACCTGCACTCTTACCGTAATCCCAGGCACGAGATCGAGACCGGGCGCGCCATCGCGCGGCGGCTGCCGCGCGCCTACGTCTCGCTCTCGTCAGAGGTGCTGCCGCAGATCAAGGAGTACGAGCGCGTCTGGACCACCGTGGTGAACGCTTATGTGGGGCCGGCGCTGACGCGCTACCTCGCGCGCCTCGCGGCGGAGCTCCGAGCCCGGGGTTATCGCGGCGACGTCCTGATCATGCAGTCCCACGGCGGGGTGGCGCCCGTCCGTGAGTCGGCGCGCCTCGCCGCGGGCGCGGTGCTGTCGGGGCCGGCGGGCGGCGTCGCTGCGGGACGCTACGCGGCGCGTCTCCTCCGTGAGGGCAACCTGATCACCTTCGACATGGGTGGCACGAGCACGGATATCGCGCTGCTGCAGCGCGGTGAGCCCCAGCTCACCGGTGAGAAGAGGGTCGGCCTCGCCAGGGTGGCGTTGCCCGCGCTCGACATCCATACGCTCGGCGCCGGCGGCGGTTCCATCGCGTGGGTGGATCCGGGGCGGATCCTGCACGTGGGCCCGGAGAGCGCCGGGGCCGATCCTGGTCCGGCGTGCTACGCCAAGGGCGGCACGCGGGCGACGGTGACCGACGCAAACCTGGTGCTCGGCTACCTCGACCCACGCAACTTCCTCGGCGGTCGGATCGCCCTCGACGCCGACGCCGCGCACCGCGCTGTCGCCGAGGTCGCGCGGCGGCTCGGGACGAGCCTCCTCACCGCCGCCGAGGGGGTCTCGCGCGTCGTCAACACCAACATGGCGGAGGGGATCAAGATCGTCTCGGTGCGCCGCGGGGTGGACCCGCGCCGCTTCGCGCTCGTGGCATTCGGCGGCGCCGCGGGGCTGCACGTCACCGAAGTCGCGCGGCTCCTCGAGATCCGGCGCGTCGTGGTGCCGTCGGTCGCCGCGGTGCTTTCGGCCTGGGGAATGCTGGCGACGGACCTGAGGCACGAGCTGGTACGCTCGCATGTCAGCGAGGTCGGCAGCCTGACCGCCCCGGGCCTCCGGCGGCTCTTCGCCCAGCTCGAGCGGCAGGGGCGAAAGCGGCTCGGCCGGTTCGACGGGCCGATCCGCGTGCACCGGTCGCTCGACATGCGCTACGGCGAGCAGATCTTCGAGATCCAGGTCCCGCTCGACGGGGTGGAGCTCGGGTCGCCCGCCCTGATGACCGAGATCGCGGACCGCTTCCACACGCAACACGAGGCGCTCTACGCCTACAGCGCTGCCGGCCAGGAGGTCGTCATCGTCAACGCGCGCGTCGCGGTCGTCGGCGAGCTGCCGGTGCTGCCTGCCCAGACCGCCGCGGGCTCCGGGCGTGCGACCGTGGGTCCTGCCCGCCGCCGCGTCTGGCTCGGCGACTGGACCGAGGTGCCCGTCTACCGGATGGACGCGCTCCCCGCCGGCCACGAGGTCAAGGGCCCGGCCGTCTTCGAGTCGGCGACGACGACCGTGCTCGTGCGCGAGGGCGAGCGCGTGACGATCACGCCCCACGGCTGGCTCGACATCCGCATCGGCTGAGCCGCGCCCTGCGCCGCAACGTCCTCGCCCTCGGCGCCGACTACGGGTTCTTCATGGTCGGGCTCTCGTTCGCTTCGCAGGCGACGATCCTACCGGCCTTCGCGGCGTACCTCGACGCCCCCAACGTCGCCATCGGCGCGATCCCCGCCGTGATGACCCTCGGGTGGTTCCTCCCGTCGCTCTTCGCCGCGGGTCACACGGAGGCGCTCCGCCGGAAGCTTCCGTTCGTCCTCCGCCACACGGTCTGGGAGCGCGTGCCGTTCCTCGTCCTGGCCCTCGCCGCGTTCGTCGCGGCCGAGCGGGCGCCGGGGCTCGTGCTCGGCGTCCTGCTCGCCATGCTCTTCCTGGTCACCGGCGTGGGAGGCGTGCTGATGCCGGCGTGGATGGACATCGTGGGGCGGGCGATCCCTGTGACGCTGCGCGGGCGCTTCTTCGCCCTCGCGAACCTCGCCGCGAGCGCCGTCGGCTTCGCGGGAAGTTTCCTGACGTCGCACGTGCTCGAGACGGTCCCGGCGCCGCGGAGCTACGGCATCTGCTTCCTGTACGCGTCGGCGTGCATGGCGCTCTCGTACATCGCCCTCGCGCTCGTGCGCGAGCCCGCCACCTCGACCGCGGCGCCACCGGTCGCGCTCCGGACCTATCTCGCCCGCGTTCCCGCGCTCCTGCGCCGCGACGCGAATCTCCGCCGATTTCTCCTTGCGCGCGCCTTCGCGATCGCGGCGATGATGGCGAGTGGCTTCTACACCGTGTACGCGCTCGCCGCCTGGGACGCGCCGCCCTCCCAGGCGGGCGTGTTCACCACGCTCCTTCTCGCGGGCCAGGTGGCCGGCAACGTCACCCTCGGCTGGCTCGCCGACCGCATGGGTCACCGTGTCGTGATCATCGTGGGCCTCGCGGCGACCGTCGGCGCGAACCTGCTCGCGCTCGGCGCGCCCTCGCTCGCGGCGTTTGGCGCCGTCTTCGTCCTGGCGGGCATCCAGGGGGCGGCCATCAGCGTCTCCAACCTCAACGTGCTGCTCGAGTTCGCGCCCACGCCTCGCGAGCAGCCGACCTACGTCGGGCTTGGGACGACCTCGATGGCGCCGGTGGCGTGCGGCGCACCGCTCGCGGCGGGCCTCGCGGCGGACGCGTTCGGCTTCACCGCCGTCTTCGCGGCGGCGACCGCCGCCGGAGCGATCGGGCTCGCGCTGCTCGTCTTCGCCGTTCGCGACCCGCGACACTCTGGTCACCCGGACATAAACTGACCACCATCTGACCGCGCGGCAAGAGCCCGACGCCAAGAACCTTACCAGGCGGGCTCCGGCGTGGGCCAAACACTTCTTATAAATCGCAGGATTGGATATGCGGCATACCCTTTGCTCTTAAGCGGAAATGTGGGCGCGACTCGTTCGGCGGTCTTGATCTGCTGTCCGAAGAGTGATGCGCCCCACCAACAGAGGGAGGGAAAGGACGTGTCGGAGATGCGCCGGGTCGTCGCTCGATCGGAGCGCGGGTACACGCTCCTCGAACTCATCATCGCCATCGCCCTGATCCTCATCGTCACCGCGATAGGCTTTCCGTTGTACTTGAGCTTCAGCAGAGCCCAGGAAACCGACGGCGCGGTGCGAGAGCTCAAGATCGCGCTGAACCAGGCGCGCCAGCTCGCGATCGCGCGCAACACATCGTACAGCGTGGAGCTGCAGACGACGCAGAACCGGCTGCGGTTCTGCACGGGCACGGCGACCCCGTGTCCCACGGCCGCGGTCTGGACGGGCGCAGGAACCGATGGCTCGGGATGGAGAGCGCTCGATAACTCGGCCCGCATCGTCCTGGGCCCGCAGATCACCTTCAGCGCGCTGGGCGCGGCGACGCCCTCCGGCACGCTCCGGGTGCAGAATTCGTCGCGAACGTCCTGCCTCGACCTGGTCGTGAATCCGTCGGGTGGCAGCCGGATCACGGCCGCCGCGGCCTGCCCATGATGCGAAGGAAGATCGCGATGCCTCACGACGACAGCCGCGGGTTCACGCTCGCCGAGGTCATGATCGCTTCGATGGTCCTGACGATCGGCCTGCTGGCCGTGGTCGGCATGTTCCCGGTGGGGTACGGCCAGGTCGCCGATGCGGGGAGGATGACCCTCGCCGTGACCGGGGCCCGACAGATTCTCGAGGACGTCGGCGCTCTCCCCTTCGCCAGCCTTTCGAACCTGAACGGCTTCGACACGACGAATCCGGCGACTCTTCCCGCGAGCGACCCCGAGCTGACGGTCGCTCGCCGCTGGCGGTACATGCTGGCGGGAGCGGGCGATGGCTTCACCTTCACGACCGCGGAGCAGGCCCAGTGGGGCACCGTGACCCCCTTCGCGGGAAGGGCGACGATCGGCGTATGCAATCCAGGCGTTACGCCCCCGTGCGCAGCCCCCACCAGCCTGACGCTGCGCCAGGCCGCAGTGACGGTTACGGTGCCCGGCCTGCCCCCGAGCGTCAGGCTCACCACCATCATCGCCAGGCTGTTCTGATGCGCTCCGCCACGCCCCACGGCCAGGACGGCTTCACGATGGTGGAGATGCTGATCGCCTTGAGCATCTTCCTCCTCATCCTCATGGGGGTCTTCCAGATCTTCGAGCCGAGCAACGCCGCGTACGTTTCCAGCGAGCGGAAGCTTGGCGTCCAGCAGAACGCCAGAATCGCGATGGACATGATGGTGCGGCAGATCCGGACGGCCGGGTTCTTCCCGGAGAACCTGACCACCGATACCACAGACGACGTGGCCAACCCGGTTGGGGTTCAGATCGCCACCAACGCGGCCCTGGCCGTGGCCGGCGACCTTGATGGGTCCTGCGCGACCCTCCCGGCGGGGCCGTGCGCGGGCGCGAGCAAAGCCTTCGTTTTCTGCCTCGACAACTCGGGGCTGGGGCTGCGGAGGGTCAACGCCGTGCTCAACGCCGCGACTGGCGTCGCAGCCTCCTACGTGTGCTCCGGCGGCGACCTCCTGGCCGAGAGCGTCACGAGCCTCGGCTTCGCCTACTACGATGCCAACAACAATCCGATCCCGAGTCCGCCGGCCCTCGATGGGCAGCCGGCAGAGGCCGTCCCGGCCCTCAACGACACGACTCAGCGGTCGGTCGTGCGGCGGGTCGTCATCACGCTGACCGCCCGAGAGTCCGTGCCCAACCAGCCGGCTCAGACCTACACCTTGACCTCCGACGTCAGGCTCCGGAACCCGTGATGGAAGGCCCGCGTATGCGCGGACTGTGGCGTCAGGGCGCCGACGAGCGTGGAATGGTCCTGGTGATCGCTCTCTTCATGATGGCCATTCTTCTCATGACTGGCGTCTTCATGGTGCGGATGTCCAGCACAGAGGGCGACATCGCGTACAACGCGATGTGGTCGGAAGGAAGTTTCTACGCCGCCGACGCGGCGATCAACGTCGGCCTCGACCAGGTCACGCCGACCAACACCATCCTGACACCGACGGCGCTCGCTCCGGCCCCGCCCGCGCTGGACCCCTTCACGGCCACGGGAACTATCGGGTTCACGGGCCCGACCCGACTGCCGGGTTACTCGATGGGCGCCGGGACGGGGTACAACCCAGGCGGATTCGCGTTCTATACATACTCGCTCGTGGGCACGGGCAGTGGCCCGAACACTTGGATCGCGCCGCGCCAAGCCACGCGCCAGATCGACGTCCAGGCCGCCTACGGCCCGGTCGCCCAGTGAGGACTGCCATGAAGAGACTGACCGCGCTCGTCCTGATCGCCGCGCTCCTCCTACAGCTCCACCCGGTGGCGTTCGCCGACGATAGCGACATCTTCGGACACAATGTCCAGCCCAACGTGCTGATCGTCCTGGACAACTCGACCAGTATGAACGACCCGAAACCGTCGCTCGAATACGACCCCGCGGTCACGTACCCAGTCGTCAAGAAGTGCAACGGCTCGAACTGCACCTCCACCGTCGTATACAAGAGCGACACGAGCACCCCTCCGAAGTACACCCAATACGCCACAAACAGCAACTCCGTGAGCAATTGCTCGGACGGGGCAAACTGCCCGAGCGCGAGGAACGCCCTGTCCACGGCCGGGTACTGGACGGGAAGCATCGGCGGCTCCACGGTGCACCTCTTCTTGGGGAACTACCTCAACCTCGCGAACTGTACGAGCACAACCTGCTCGGACAAAAAGATCCGCATCGCCAAGCGGGTCGTCAACAGGCTGTTCGACAACGTGCAGGGCGTCCGGTTCGGTATCATGAAGTTCTGGTCGAATGGCAGCGACAACATGGGCGCCGAGCTGGCCACAGATCCCTTGACCGGCGCTCGGACGGAGATCGGCACCGACGTCGCCGCGCTGAAGCGCGCGGTCGGGACGGACGAGACCAACGGCATCACGTTGACCAGCGGCACCCCGCTGGGCGAGGCCCTCTACGACGCGGGCCAGTATTACAAGGGGCAACCGGTCCACGGGGCGACCCGCCCCAACCCCATCCAGCTCGCGTGCCAGCCGAACTTCATCATCTTCGTCACGGACGGAATGCAGACCCGTGGGACGCGGCTGATCCCGGACGAGGCGACCCTTCGTTACACCCAGGACCACGCGCCCGCGATCACGGGGGTGCAGAACGTCATCGTGGACACCGTCGCCTTCGGCGTCGCAGACGCCGAGCAATCCGCGGCCAACACCGACCTCGCAAACGCAGCCAAGAACGGCGGCGGCCAGTTCTACCTCACAGGCAGCGAGGACGAGCTGGAGCAGGCTCTTCAAGCCGCGATCCGCCGAATCATCGCCGCCACCTTTACCTTTGCCACCCCGGTGCTTCCCACGACCAGCACGACGGGTCTTTCCAGGGCCTATCTTGCGGCGTTCAGGTCCGACCCGACCCGCTCGTTCTGGCAGGGCTACCTCAAGGCCTACCAGCGGGACTCCGCCGGCATGGTTCCGGTTGACGCCAACGGGGTCCCCCTGGAGTCGGCCAAGATCTGGGACAGCGGGACGGTGTTGAGCACCATGCCGTCGGCTAGCCGGACGATCTATACGACGATCAACGGGAACCAGCAGGAATTCACCACGGCCAACACCGCCATCAAGGCGAAAGTCCTCGGCGTCCAGGGCAAGGCTTCTGCAAACCAGGTCATCGACTTCATTCGGGGGGTCGATGTCTTTGACGAGAACGGCAACGGCAACGTCACGGAGGACCGGTCATGGAAGCTTGGCGACATCTTCCATTCGACGCCGGTCCTCGTCACGCCACCGCTCCTGGCGCTGAACGACTCCAGCTATCAGTCGTTCAAGCAGGCTAACGCCAGCCGGACGAAGGTGCTGATCGCCGGCGCCAATGACGGGATGCTCCACGCGTTTCGAGAGAGCGACGGCGCGGAGCTCTGGGCCTTCATCCCGGAGGACCAGCTCGACGACCTGAATAACGCGACCGTCACGTTTGGAGTACACCCGTACTTTGTGGACGGCAGTCCGATCGCCGCCGACATCAAGATCGGGGGCGCCTGGAGGACGATCGTCGTCTTCGGTCTGAGACGAGGCGGCCGCTACTACTACGCCCTGGACATCACGGATCCCGTGAACCCCCCCACGTTCCTGTGGAGCTTCACCGACTCGAAGATGGGGGAGACGTGGTCCGAGCCCGCCATCGGCCGGGTGAAGATCGGTAACAACGAGAAATTCGTCGCGTTCGTCGGCGGCGGGTACGACACCCTGCAGAACAACAACAGCGGCACGGCGTTCTTCGTCATCGACCTCGAGACCGGTCACAAGCTCTGGGAGTACGTCGGCGACGTCAACAGGACGGATGACCGCCAGTACATGAACTTCAGTTTCGCTGCGAACCCGACCGCGGTCGACCTGAACAACGACGGATTCATTGATCGGGTTTATATCGGCGACGTCGGCGGGCAGGTCTGGAAGTTCGATGTCTCGGCGACGGGGACGGGGAGCTGGCAGGGGAAGCGCCTCTTCGCCGCGCCCCTGGCATCGGGGACCACTAACCCGCCCGCAGCCGGGGAGTATTATCCGGCTCAGGGCATCTATGGTGCCCCGGTTCTCGCCCTCGACAAGGACCTCAAGCTGTGGCTCTTCTTCGGGACAGGCGACAGGAACCACCCCAACAACACGACGTCGCCGAACCGATTCTACGGGATCAAGGAAACAACCGACATGGCGAATGGCGTCGTGCTGACGGAGGCCAACCTCGCGGACGTGACCGGCGTCAACGCGACCGCGACGCAGGGGTGGTTCTTCAGGTTGGGCGCCAACGAGAAGGTGTTGGCGGCGGGCAACGTCTTCAACATGATCGCCTACTTCTCCACCTTCACGCCGACCACCACCGCGACATGCGAGACCGGCTTCGGGACGGCCAAGCTCTACGCCGTTCAGGTTAAAACGGGCTACGCGGCCGTCGATTTCACCACCGGCGACGCCCTCACCTCGACCGACGCCACAAAAACTCGGTCCAAGACCATCGGCGGGGGGATCGCCTCAATGCCGGTGATCGTCCTCACCCCGCCCTCGACCGCGGATCAGAAGCCTCTGTCGTCGGCCGTCGTTGGCACGACGAACCAACAGGTCTTGGGCAACCTGATCCCTGCGCCTCCGGCTATGAAGCAGGTCCGCTGGTGGCGTGAGCTAGCGCAGTGAGAACGGCGCTGGTGGGGCTGGCCCTCTGCGCGCTCCTGATCGGTGTCGCCCGCGGGCAGGAAGGGCCATCTGACGAGGCTGTCGAACGGAACAACCGCGGGGCCGCGCTGCTGCAGCAGGGGAAGCTGGAGCAGGCCGTCGCCGAATTCCAGCGGGCCGTCGAGATGGCTCCGACGTCTGCCGCCGTCCAGGCCAACTTGGCTTTCGCGTATGAGCAGCAGGGACGGACCGACGAGGCGATCGCCGCGTACCGCAAGGTCCTCGAGCTCGAGCCGGGCAATGTTCTCGCCCGCAATAACCTCGGGAACCTCTTGAGCCGCAACGGCCTCTACGGCGAGGCCGTGCGCGAATTCGAGGAGCTTCTCCGGCGCGACCCCGCGAACGCCACGGCACGAGGTAACCTCGAGACCGCGAAACGGAACGTGGCTCTCACTCAGGAGCGTCGGGACGCGATCGCCAGCGCCGTGAAAGCGTCCGAAGCGCGCCCTGCTGATCCCGGGGCGGCGTACAACGCCGCGCGCCTCTACGCGCTCTACGGCGACCACGACAAGGCACGACAAGGCGCTCGCGTGGCTCGCCACAGCGCTCGAGCTCGGCTACGAGCAGACGGACTTCCTGAGCGTTGACCCCTCTCTCGTCAGTCTCAGGAAGGATCCTCGGTTCGCGAAGTTCCTCCAGGAGCGGGGAGTCCAGAGCGCGCAGCCGCGGTAGAGCACGAGCAGCACCCCGTTCACCGCTTCCATCGACGATCCTCCTCTCTGAGATTAGCCGGCCCGTCCCCGGCGGGCGCCACGCCGCCCCCGCCGCCCACGGCGATGGTACTATCGCCGCACATTCGTCGCCGGAGGATCCCATGGGCCAGGAGCTGCTCGAAGAACTTAAAGATAAAGTCGCGGTGCTCACGCTGAACCGGCCCGACCGCCTGAACGCGATGTCGCCGCCAATGCTCGACGCGCTGCTCGAGGCGCTCCCCCGGCTCGCGGCCGACCCCGAGATCGGGGTCGTCGTGCTCACGGGCGCCGGCCGCGGCTTCTGCGCGGGCGGGGACGTGAAGGCGATGGCGGAGGGGCGCGAGTCCATCGGGACCACGCTCGAGGAGAAGGCACAGGGGCTCCGCTCACGCATGGAAGTGTCGCGGTGGCTCCACGAGATGCCGAAGCCGACGATCGCGATGGTGCGCGGCGCGGCCGCCGGCGCGGGTCTCTCGCTCGCGCTCGCGTGCGACCTCCGCGTCGCGGGCGACTCGGCGCGCTTCGCGACGGCGTTCGCGCGCGTCGGCTACTCGGGCGACTTCGGCGGCAGCTGGTTCCTCACCCAGCTCGTCGGCACCGCGAAGGCGCGCGAGCTCTACTTGACCGCGGACATCGTGGACGCTCAGCAGGCCCTGGCACTCGGGATCGTGAACCGCGTCGTCCCCGACGTGCGCCTCGAAGACGAGACCATGGCGCTCGCCGCGCGGCTCGCCCGGGGCCCGCGGATCGCCTACCGCTATATGAAGCGCAACTTCAACGCGGCGGAGAGCGGGACGCTCAAGGACCTGCTCGACCTCGAGGCGTGGCACCACACCCGGTGCGGGATGACCGAAGACCACCGGGAGGCGGCGAAGGCGTTCGTCGAGAAGCGGGAGCCCGTCTTCCGGGGCCGCTAGGCGTGCGTCAGAGCAACCACCGTTCGAGCGCGGGCTTTGCCCGCGTAATCCCTCCTGGGGGAGGCATCGGAGGGGGCCGGCGAGGCCCCCTCCGACCCTAGAATACGGCATGGCGTTCTCGCAGGAGCTCTGGCAGGCGATCGGGCCCGTCTACGCGGCCATCCTGCGCCACCCCTTCGTGCGTGGGCTCATGGACGGCTCGCTCCCGCGCGAGAGCTTCCAGTTCTACGCGGTGCAGGACGCGCTCTACCTGCGCGAGTTCGCGCGGGCGCTCTCGCTCGTGGCGGCCCGCGCGCCCGAGGACAGCTGGATCATCATGTTCAACGAGCACGCGGCCGGCGCCCTCAAGGTCGAGCGCGCGCTCCACGAAAGCTTCTTCAAGGAGTTCGGCATGACACCCGACGCCGTCGCCGCGACGCCGATGGCGCCGACGAATCTCGCGTACACGAGCTACCTCCTCGCCGTCGCCTACGGCGCGCCGTACCACGAGGCGATGGCGGCGGTGCTGCCGTGCTACTGGATCTACTGGGAGGTCGGCCGCGAGCTCGAGCGTGCGGGCTCACCCGATCCGCTCTACACGCGCTGGATCGGCACCTATGCCTCCGACGAGTTCGGCGACGTGGTGCGCGCCGTCATCGACGCCACCAACCGGGTCGCGGTCCGTCTTTCAGCGGCTGAGCGCCACGCGATGATTCGGCACTTCGTGACGACGAGCCGCTACGAGTGGATGTTCTGGGAGATGGGCTACCGTCGCGAAGCGTGGCCGCTCTGAGGGGACGGAGCTCTGATGCGCGATCCCGAGCTCCTCAAACGCGCGACCGCGCTGTGGCGGGAGGCGTATGGCCACCAGATGCAGGGTGACCTCGAGCGCGCCATCGAGCTCTACCAGCGGTCCATCGACGTGTACCCGACGGCAGAGGCGCACACGTTCCTCGGGTGGACCCTGAGCTTCCAGGGGCGCCTCGAGGAGGCGACGCGCGAGTGTCTCAAGGCGATCGAGGTCGATCCCGACTTCGGCAACCCGTACAACGATATCGGTTGCTACCTGATGCAGCAGGGCAAGTTCGAGGAGGCGATCCCGTGGCTCGAGAAGGCGAAGCGCGCCCCGCGCTACGAGCCGCGGCAGTTCCCCTACATGAACCTCGGGCGGATCCATCTTCGGCAGGGGCACTGGTGGGAGGCGCTGCGCGAGTTCGAGGCCGCCGTGCGCCTGGCGCCCGACGATGTCGAGCTGAGGAAGACCCTCCACTCGCTACGCGCCCGGCTCAACTGACCGACTAGGGCCGTCTTGAGGATGTCGAGGAGCGGCATGGCCGCGCTGCCGCTCACGCGCGGTAACGCTCGAGCACGGCGCGGTCGATCTCGAGGCCGAGGCCGGGTCCCGTCGGGACGTCCAGGACGTCGCCGGCGCGTTTGGGCGGGTTGAGGGCGAGCTGGTCGCGCAGCGGGTTGGGCGTGCGATCCAGCTCGAACAAGGGTTCGGCCGCGAGCATGGCGGGCGGGTTCGGCGGCAGCGCGGCGGTGAGGTGGAGGCTCGCGAACAGGCCGACGGCCGTTCCCCACACGTGCGGGTAGACCGTCATGGACGACGCCGATGCCAATGCGGCGATTCGCCACGCCTCGGTGAAGCCGCCACAACCGCAGATGTCGGGCTGCAGGATGTCCACGGCGCGCCGCGCGCAGAGCTCGCGGAAGCCCCAACGTGCGTACTCGGTCTCGCCGCCCGAGATCGGGATTCGGAGCGTCGCCTTGACCTGGCAGTAGCCGTCCACGTCCTCGGGGACAACGGGCTCTTCGAACCAGGCGAGGTCGTACGCCTCGACCTTCCGGCCGAGGCGGATCGCCTGGCCGGCGTCGTAGGCGTGGTTGGCGTCGATCGCGAGCAGCCGGTCGTCACCGATCGCCGCGCGCACCGCCCGTATGTTCCGCACGTCCTCGTCGAGGCCGAAGCCGACTTTCATTTTCATCGCGCGGAAGCCCTCGGCCGTGTAGGCCTCGGCCTCGCGCGCCAGCGCCGTGGCGTTGTCGGCGATGCGGTGGCGATAGAGGCCGGTGGCGTAGGCGCGGACCTGCGTCCGGAAGGGGCCCCCGAGAAGCCTGAAGACCGGCTGGCGGAGCGCCTTGCCCTTGAGGTCCCAGAGCGCGATGTCGATCGCCGAGATCGCCGCGACCGGCCAGCCCTTGCGCCCGTAGTCCCGGAAGGTGCTGTAGAGGTCCTCCCAGATCACGGCGTGCTCGAGCGCATTCTTGCCCACGAGTCGGGGCGCGTACATCTCGTCGATCAGCGTCCGGTTGACCGACGGCGGGCCGTACGCCTCGCCGAATCCCGTGAGGCCATCCTCGGTGAGGATCTCGACGACGAGCGCCTGGCGGACGGTATGCCAGCCCTTCGATGAGCCGAAAACGTCGACCTCGGGCAGCTCGTGGCGCAGCACCCAGGTGCGGACTTCGCGGATCTTCATCGCAACCTCCAACGTTTACAATACCGCATGCGCTCCACGCGCCAGGAGCTCGCGGCGGTGCTGCTCGCCGCGCTCGTCGCCGCGCCGGCGCCCGCCGCGCCGCAGGGAACCGCCGCGGCGAGGCCCGATTGGCGAGGCACGGGCGTCGTCGTCGCGATCCTGCCGCCACCGTCGAGCCTGCACGCAACGCGCCCCGTGATCATCATCCGCCACGACCCGATCCGTGGGCTCATGGACGAGACGATGGACATGCCGTTCCTCGCCGCCTCGACGGATCTGTTCGGGGACCTCCACCCGGGCGACCGCGTCGCGTTCGGGCTCAAGGACGTCCCCGGCGCCCTCCTCGTCGTCGGGATCGAGCGGCTCGGGGCGCCCGCGGCGGGTCGCGCGCGGTAGCGGCTCGGGGCCGTCAGCGCTCAGCTGAGCCTCGCGACGAAGTCCGCCACGGCCCGGCCGATCTCGTCGGGCGAGTCCTCCTGGACGAAGTGCGTGCCGCGGACCGTGACCTCCTGCTGGTTCGGGAAGGTCCGGCAGAAGGCGCGCAGCGCCCCGGTCAGGAGGAAGCCCGGGTCGCCGTTGACGAAGAGCTTCGGCACGGGGCTCTTCGTGAGCCAGTCGGCGTACGCGTGCGCGATCTCGACCACGTCGGCGGGCTCGCCGTCCAGCGGGATCTGGCGCGGCCAGGTGAGCGTGGGCCGGCGCGACTCGCCGGACTCGCGGTACGGGGCCCGGTAGCGCTCCATCTCCTCCGGACCGAGCCCTCGCATGACGCTCGCCGGCAGGAGGCGCTCGACGAAGACGTTCTTCACCAGCACGATCTCCTCGCCCGCCGCCGAGCGCATCGCCCGGAAGATCATGCGCCCCGGCTCAGGCCAGTCGTTCCACGTCATGGGGCGGACGATCGCCTCCATGTAGGCGATCCCGCGAACACGCTCAGGATGGCGACGCGCCCAGTGGAAGCCGAGCGCCGAGCCCCAGTCGTGGACGACGAGAGTCACGGTTCGGTCGAGCCGGAGCGCGTCGAACCAGGCGTCGAGGTAGCGGGCGTGGTCCACGAAGCGGTACGAGCCTCCTGGCGCGTGGCCCGACTCGCCCATGCCCACGAGGTCCGGCGCGAGACAGCGGCCGCGCGCCGCGACGTGGGGGATGACGTTGCGCCAGAGGTACGAGGACGTGGGGTTGCCGTGGAGGAAGACGATCGGGTCGCCGCTTCCGGTGTCCACGTAGGTCAGCTCGGTGTCGAGAACGCGGATCCGCCTTCGCGGGTGGGGATCGGCAGGCGAGATGGGCATGCGGGCTCCTTTCCCCGTCGCTAGTCGAGCACGACGCCGCCGTCGACGACGACCACCTGGCCCGTGACGAAGTTCGACATGGAGGAGGCCAAGTACACCACCGCCTGTGCGATGTCGTCGGGATGCCCCATGCGGGAGATCGGCTGGGCCACGATGTTGTAGTCGAAGCCCCGGGTCATCTCCGTCTGGACCGGACCCGGCGCGACGGCGTTGACGCGCACCCCGTGCCGACCCGCGTCTTTGGCGAGCCAGCGGGTGAAGGCGATGACGCCTCCCTTGGCCGCGGCGTACGCCGGTCCGCTCCTGCCGCCGCGCATCTCGCCGTCGTCCGACGGCCGTGACACGGCCCCGCCCACCATGCCCGACACCGACGCGATGTTGACGATCGCGCCGCCGCGCTCCTTGAGGTGCGGG
>WNEP01000150.1_pt1 | contig 32551 bp, 33 predicted proteins | sample 5399961 | NCBI WGS metagenome assembly WNEP01 (sample SAMN13153329, study PRJNA577476) | soil metagenome | isolation source: 20 cm grassland meadow soil pre-rain plot 5 | place: USA:California | collected 2015-09-08 | reverse complement strand
AGGCCTCGGCCGCCTTCGCACAGGCCGCCGGACCGCAGCTCGCCGGCGCGTCGTCGTTCCGCTGCGCAGCGTGTCTGGAGCCCGCCGACGCCTGGCAGGGCTACTGTCCGGCGTGCCGGCGCTGGGACACGCTGCGCGCAGACGCCGAGCTGGCGGTCGAGGCCGCCAACCGGCCGGCGGCGGTCGCTACTTCGTCGGGATGATCTGACCGCGGATCTCGCCGCTCGGATTGTCCATGGTATGGACGTTGAGGTACGTCATGCCCCGTTTGAGGTCCTTCTTGTTTGCCTTGGGCAAAGTGACACAGAGGTTCTTCGGGCTGCCGGCCGGGCTGAGCGCGACGATGATGGCAGCCGGCGCCCCGGGCGCGGCCGGCCCATGGACGTGGGCCGCCGTCTCGGCGGTGCGGGTGATACCTGTGTAGGTGATCGAGTAGCAGAGCGCGAGCGTCTTATCGTCGAAGGTGAGGAAGGCCACTCCGAAGGCGTTGCTGGTGGTCGGCGGGGTCTCCTGGCCGCCGTTGAGCACCGCGACGAAGTTCCTGGTACCCGCCGGAGCCGGCGCGGCGTAGAGGCCGCCGAGCAGGGCCGCGGCAAGAAAAGCTCTCACGTAGCGTAATTGCATCTTCACTCCTCCTCTCGGCTGGGGACGTCTGAGGGGCCGGCTGGGTTAAGCCATTCCCGCACGGGCCCGTCAACCCGGGCGCCGCTCCAGCCTCACGCCGCCGCGCGGGTCCCGAAGAGGTGGGCGTGCATGCCGGCCAGGCTCGCGAGGTCGTGCACGTCGCGCGCGAAGTTCGGGACGTACACGACCGGCACGCCGCGGGCCAGGCCGGCACGGAACTGCTCGATGCGCAGCGACTCGCCGCGCGCCAGCACCTGGTAGTCGACGAAGTTGGCGGCCAGCTCCCGGGCCTCCGGGGCGCCGACGATGCGGGCAACCGTGTCCGCAACCTGCTCCACGTCCTCCGGACCGATCTCGTCCCGGCTGCGCCCGCGGCGAGCCGGACGGAACTCGGCGTGCACGCGGTTCAGCACCACGCCCTTGAGCGGCATCCGGAGCCCGGCCATCTTGCTCGAGAGGTACTCGGCGTCGCCCAGCACCTGCTCCTCGGGGCTCGAGACGAGGACGAAGGCCGTGCCCGGCGCGCGCAGGATCTCGTGGGCGCGGTCGATGCGCACCTGGAAGTTCTCGAAGAGCCCGCTCATGCTCGAGAAGAAGTCCGATATCTCGGCGAGCGCCGCGATGCCGGTCGCCTGCTCGAGCCGGCGGAGCAAGAAGCCCGCGGTGCGGTTCATGGCGCGCAGCGCCGTCCAGCCCGCCGAGAAGTACGGGCGCACGAACCACTTGATGATCTTGCGGTCGAGGAAGTCGGCGATCCGCCGCGGGGCTTCGAGGAAATCCAGGGCGTGGCGCGTCGGCGGGGTATCGACCACGATGAGATCGTAGCGCTCGCTCTCGGCCAGCGCGCAGAGCTGCTCGATCGCCATGTACTCGTACGAGCCGGCGAAGCTCTGCGAGAGGTGCTGGTAGAAGTGGTTGGTGAGGATGCGGTCGCGGGCCTCAGGCGGCGCGTGCCGCTCGACGAGCGCGTCCCAGGCGCCCTTCTGGTCGAGCATCATCGCGGCGAGCGTGCCCTTCGGGACGAGGCCCTGGGCGCGGAAGTGCTCGGCGGGGATGTCCCGCTCCCCGCTGCCGAGCGACTCGAGGCCGAGCGAGCTGGCGAGCCGGCGGGCCGGGTCGATGGTCAGCACCACCGCGCGCCTCCCCTCGAGCGCGCCCCAGAGCGCGAGCGAGGCGGCCACCGTGGTCTTGCCGACGCCGCCGCTCCCGGCCGAGATGACGATCTGGTGGCGGGCGACGAGCTCGCCGAGCGTCATGGCCCGACCGCCGAAACCGCCGCCCGCTCCGCGCCCGCCGCCTCGAGCTCGCGCGACAGCCGCTCGAGCTCGGCGCGGTCGAACTCCTCGACGAAGAGGAAGGGCAGCTCGACGATCGGCACGTCGCGAATGGCGGCCCGCAGGCGGGCGAGATGGGCGGCGTTGATGTCGGACCAGCCGCTCTCCTCGGCGGCCCGCTCGCACACCGCGCGCACGAGCGCGCGCTCCTCGGGGCCTGCCCGCTTCGCCGCCTCCCGCAGCGCCGCGAGCACGGCGGGAGAGAAGCGGCGATGGTGGACCCGGTTCACGATCACGGAGCCGACCGGCATGGCGAGCGGGCCCACGAGCTGCGCGTGCGTCTCGAGCGTCTCGGCGACCGGCATCTCCTCGGCCAGGGTCACGAGGTGCACGGCCGTCGTGCGCGGGTCGCGCAGCAGCTCGACCACCTTCGCGGCCTCGCGCTGCACGAGCCCGGCGCCGAAGGTGTCGCGCGCGGCCTGCGGCATGCGGAGATACTGCAGGCTGTGCCCCGTGGCGGGCGCGTCGACCACCACGGCGTCCCATGCCGGCCGCCCGCCCTCCAGCCGCGTCGTCTCGTACCAGATCTTGCCGACGGTCATGAGCTCCTTCAGACCGGGCGCCGCCGCCACGAAGTACTGGTAGATGCGGCTCGAGAAGACCGTGGCGAGGAGCCGCTTCACGGGGATGATGAGCCCCAGGTACTCCTCGAGCGCGGCGCGGCCCTCGACGGCGACGACGGAGAGGCCGGGCGCGACCGGCGTGGGCGCTCCCGTCGTGCCGCTCGCGCCGAGCAGCGCCGAGAGCCGCCGGGCGTCGTCGACCTCGACCGCGAGCGTGCGCCGGCCGCGGCGCGTGAGGAGCCGCGCCAGCGCGGCGGCGACCGTCGTCTTGCCGACGCCACCCTTGCCGACCACGAAGTGCAGCCGGCGGTCGAGCGTGGCGCCGAGCATGGCTAGGCGGCGCGCCGGAAGACGAGCGAGACGTTCGTGCCGCCGAACCCGAACGAATTGGAGAGCGCGGCGTCCACCCGCATGCGCCGCGCCTCGTGAGGGACGTAGTCGAGGTCGCAGGCCGGGTCGGGCTCGTCGAGGTTGATGGTGGGCGGAACGAGGCCGCGCATGAGCGCCAGCACGGTGTAGGCCGCCTCGACGGTGCCGGCCGCGCCCAAGAGGTGACCGGTCATCGACTTCGTGGAGCTCACGGCGACCCGCGTCGCATGCGCGCCGAACACCTTGTGGATGGCGCGCGTCTCCGCCGCGTCGTTGTACGGGGTGCCGGTGCCGTGGGCATTCACGTAGCCGACCTCGTCGGGCCGCACGCCGGCGTCGGCGAGCGCGAGCGCCATGCACTGCGCGGCCCCCTCCCCCTCCGGCGCCGGCTGCGTCATGTGGTACGCGTCGCAGTTGGCGCCGTAGCCGACGACCTCCGCGTAGACGCGCGCACCGCGTCGCCGCGCGTGCTCGAGCTCCTCGAGGACGAGGACGCCCGCCCCCTCCGCGATGACGAAGCCGTCGCGACGCGCGTCGAAGGGGCGGCTCGCCCGCTCGGGCTCGTCGTTGAAGCCCGTCGCGAGCGCGCGCATCGCGCTGAAGCCGCCGACGCCCATCAGACAGATCGGCGCCTCGGCGCCGCCCGCGAGCATGACGTCCTGACGGCCGTCGCGGATCAGCATCACGCACTCGCCGATGGCATGTGCGCCCGAGGCGCAGGCGCTCGTCGTCGCGTAGTTCGGGCCACGCGCGTCGATGCGGAGCGCGATCTGGCCCGAGGCCATGTTCGGGATGAGCTTCGGGATGAAGAAGGGCGACACGCGGCGGAGGTTGCCGGCCGCGAAGAGGAGATAGGCGTCCTCGAGGCTCGCGATGCCCCCCATGCCGACGCCCACGATCACGCCGGTCCGCTCGGGCGCCGGGACGGGCGCCGGCAGCCCGGCGTCGTCGACCGCCATCTGCGCCGCCGCGAGCGCGTACTGGATGAAGATGTCCATCTTCTTCAAGTCCTTGCGTTCGATGTAGCGCTCGGGCTCGAAGTCCCGCACCTCGCCGGCGACGCGCGCCGGCAGACCCGACGCGTTGAAGCGCGTGATCGGCCCGACGCCGGAGCGGCCGGCGACGAGCTTTCCCCAGTTCGCCTCGATCCCGCAGCCCAGCGGGGTGACAAGGCCGAGCCCGGTCACGGCGACCCGCCGGCGCGAGTGGTTCATCGCGCTCAAGGGACGCACGATAGGAAGGGGTGGCGAGGGTGTCAAGGATGCGCGGCGAGCGTGCCGATCCCGGCGGCCCAGAGGACGACGTACGTCGCCGCCGTCGCGACGGCCAACGTGCCGGCGAGCACGTCGGCGCGGCCGGCGCGCGCGCGCAGGTACGTCGTGCGCGGCCGGCCGGAGTTGAAGCCGCGCAGCTCGAGCGCCATCGCCATGCGATCGGCGCGCCGGAGCGCGCCGATCAGCACGGGCACGATGATCGGCACGAAGCGGCGGAGCCGCGCCACCAGGCCGCCGCGACCGAACTCGAGCCCGCGACAGCGCTGCGCCTGCACGACGCTCAGGGCGGCGTCGAAGAAGACCGGCACCAGGCGAAAGGAGAGCGTCAGCGTGAAGCCGATCGTGTAGGGCAGGCCGAGCCGGCCGAGCCCGTACGCCACCTCCTCGACGCGCGTCGTGCTCAGGAAGAGGATGCCGGTGGCAAGGAAGGTGGCGAGCCGGATCGCGGTCGAGAGACCGTAGAGGAAGCCGGCGTACGTCGGCACGAGCATCGACTGGTAGAAGAACGTCCAGACGACGAGCGTGAAGGAGAAGACGAGGAGGAACATCACCCGGAGCCGCCGCACGTTCGAGAGCGCACCGGCGACGGCGAGCAGCACGACGATCGCCGCGGCGAGGGGCACGAGGAGGAGCGGCCGGTCGACCATGAAGGCCGCGACGACGAAGGCGGCCAGGAGGCCGAGCTTGGTGACCGGGTGCAGGCGGTGGAGCGCGCTCGGCGCCGCAACGTAGAGGGTGAGCGGCACGGCGTCAGGCGCCCCGCCCGATCCAGGCGACCAGCTCCGCGACGGACAGGGGGGTGCAGCCGAGGAGCCGTCCGAGGCGCGTCACCTCGGGCGGCCGGAAGGCGGCCTCGGCCGCCAGACGCTCGTCGGCCAGGAAGGGGCGCAGCGGGCCGTCGTACCGCAGCCGCCCGCCCTGGAGCAGCACCACGCGTCGCGCGTGCTCGGCGATCACCCAGGGCGTGTGCGTGATGATGATGATCGTGCGGCCCGCGGCGTGGAGGCGGTCGAGCAGGGCGAGCATGCGCTCCTGCTCGCGGAAGTCGAGGCCCGTCGTCGGCTCGTCGAGGACGAGGACGTCCGGGCGGAGCGCGAGGATCGTCGCCACCGCGAGGCGCTGCCGGGCACCCTTGTCGAGCAGGAAGGGGTCGGCGTCGTGCTCGTGGAGCTCGACGGCGGCGAGCGCCTCCAAGACGCGTGCCTCGACCTCGGCGGCGGGAAGGCCGAGGTTCCGGGGCCCGAAGGCCACCTCCTCGGCGACCGTCGCCGCGAACAGCTGATGGTCCGGGTCCTGGAAGACGTAGCCGACCCGCTGGGCGAGCGTCTCGAGCGGCAGGCCGGCCACGTCGCGTCCCTCGAGCGTCACCCGCCCCTCGGTGGGTGCGAGGAGCCCGTTCAGGTGCTTGGCGAGCGTCGTCTTGCCGGAGCCGTTGGGCCCGACGAGGGCGATGAACTCGCCGCGTCCGATCGCGAGACTCACGCCGGCGAGGGCCCGCCGGCCGTCGGGGTAGCAGTGGCCGAGTCCCCGGATCTCGATGACCGCGGGCCCGGCAGAAGGCGGCGCGGGCTCGTCGGGGACGACGGGCAGGAGCCCACGGGCCCGCAGCCGTTCGGCGGCAGTGGCCACGTCGAGCGGAGGCTCGGCGAGGCCGAGCGCCGCGAAGACGCGGCAGACGTCGAGAGGCCGCACGCCCGCGGCGAGACATCCCTCGACGTCCGCGAGGAGCGCCGCCGGTGGCCCGTTTGCCACGATGCGGCCGTCGCGCAGGAGGAGGAGCAGGTCGGCGCCGGCCGCGGCCGCCGTGTCGTGCTCGATCAACACGAGCGACAGCCCGTCGGCCCGCAGCCTCCCGAGCACGTCGAACACCTCGGCGCGTCCGGTCGGGTCGAGGTCGGTGGTCGGCTCGTCGAGCACCATGATGGGCGGGCGGAGCGCGAGCAGCCCGGCGATCGCGAGCCGCTGCTTCTCGCCACCCGAGAGCGTCGTCGGATCGCGTCCCTCGAAGCCCGCAAGCCCGACGGCGGCGAGCGCCCGCGCCACGCGCTCCGGCATCAATCCGGGTGCCACGCCCGTGTGCTCCAGGCCGAAGACGATCTCCTGGGTCACGTCGGTCGAGAAGAGCTGGGCCTCGAAGTCCTGGAAGACCATCCCGATCGTGCCGGCCAGCGCACCGACGCGGGCGCCCTCGATCGACTGCCCGAGCAGGCGGACCTCGCCGCGGAGGTCGGCGGGCAGGAAGCAGGGCACGAGGCGGGTGAGGCAGCGGGCGAGCGTCGACTTGCCCGCCCCGGTCGCGCCCATGACGACGGCGAGGGCGCCGGCCGGCACGTCGCACGTCACCCCGTCGAGGGCCGGGCGCGTCGCGCCCGCATACGTGCAGCCGAGGTCCCGGACCGTGACGGCGGAGACGGCGCCGATCACAGGAGGGCCAGGCCGCCGACGGCGAGGCCGAGGAGCGGGAGGAGCCCGAGGCCGACTTCGAGGCGGCGGCTCGCGGTCGCGTAGGCCGCCCACGGCGCCACCCACCGCCCGCCGGCGATCAGCTCCCCCGCCGCGAAGGCGGCCCCCGTGCCGACGACGACGAGCGCCGCCCCGAGCGCAGTCCGCCAGCGCGGGGGCGGAAGGCGAGGGCCGAGGAGGTCCCGGTAGAGGAGCCGCGCGCGCTGCACCCGGGGATAGAGCACGGCGAGCAGGAAGGGGGCCAGCACCACCGCCACCACGAGGTTGTTCACGAGCACGACCGTGCCGAGGACGGTGAACGGGTGAAACCCGAGGAGGTGCAGCCCCCAGCCGACGACCGCGGCGCAGAGCGTGGCGGCGAGCGCGATGACGGCGAGCAGGCCGGCCGCGACGAGCGGCCCCCGCGGCACGGGCGGCAGGTCCGTCACCGCCTCCCAGAGCGCATAGGGGACGAGGCCGTAGAGGAGGTTCGCGAGAAAGCCGAAGAGGTCGCCCGGCCCGAGGCCGCCGAAGAAGTCGCCGATCAGGTTCCCGAACGCCGCTCCCCAGGCGGCGGCCGGGCCGAAGAGGAACGAGCACACGACCGGAATCGCGTTGGCCGGCCTGAACTCGGTGATCCCGGGGATCAGGGGGACGACCTTGAAGGGAATGAGGATCGCCGCATAGAGGGCGGCACAGATCGCCGTCAGGACGACCATGCGGGTATTCCCCCACATGCGAAAGAGTTCGCTCAAGGTGCCTGCCTTGCGGTCGCCGCTGCGTTATACTCGCCCCCGGGACCGGTCAAGCATGGTGCGCGTTCGATGGACCCCTCTCCGCGTGGAGCTCGCCGCCAGCACGTTGCTGGTCGGCGCGGCCGCGGCGTGGAGCGCGGTCCGCGGGCTCGGGCTCGCCACGGCGGCGGAGCCGACTGTCGACGCCGTGCTCGTCGGGGTCGGCGCTGGACTCGCGCTCGCGGTCACGTTGCCGCTGGTCACCGCGCCGTGGGCGCGGCGGATCTTCCTCCTGCGCGGCCTCAGACGCGCGTGGGACGCCCTCGAGTCGGGCATCGGGCCCGGCCTCGGCGTCGTCGAGATCCTCGTGCTCGCCCTCGGCTCGGCGGTCTCGGAGGAAGCGTTCTTCCGCGGCGCGGTGCAGCGCGAGTTCGGGGTGGCGGCGGCGAGCGTCTTCTTCGGCCTCCTCCATCCGCTCGGCGCGGCCTACATCGTGTGGGCCACGGTCGTCGGGGCGGGGCTCGGCGCGCTCGCCATCACGACCGGAGGCCTGGTCGCCCCCATCGCGGCACACGGCACCTACAACCTGCTCGCGCTCACGTACCTGCGCCGCCGCTCGACCCGGCCCGACACCCGTTCCTGACGCGCGGCCGGTCCGTAATTTGACTGCAAGGACCGGTTCCACTACCGTCCCCGCGTGTTGCCGCACCGCGTGCTGGCCGTGCTGGCCGTCGCCATCGTGGCGTTCGGCTGCGCGGGCAAGAAACGGCTGGTCCCGTCCGAGAAGCTCTGGAGCGAAGGCAACTCGGCCTTCCACGACGAGGCCTGGGAGGTCGCGATCGAGCGATACAAGGCGCTCCTCGACCAGCACCCGTTCGACGCGAACGCCGAGGAGGCCGAGCTGAAGATCGGGCAGGCACACTACTTCGCCGGGCACTACGCCGAGGCGCTCGCCGCCTTCGCCGACTTCGAGCGCATGCACCCGACCAGCCCGCAGCTGCCCGCCGTCGAGTATCACCTCGGCATGGCGTACCTGGCGCAGGCGAGCACCAGCGACCGCGACCAGCAGGCATCCGCCAGCGCCCACACCTACTTCCAGAACCTGGTCGACCGCTTTCCCACGAGCCAGTGGGCGGAGAAGGCTCGCCTCAGGCTCCGGGAGTGCCGCGAGGCAATCGCGATGCACGAGGCGGGCATCGCCCAGTACTACCTCAGGCACGGCAACATGAAGGCCGCCGAGGCGCGCCTGCGGAGCCTCCTCGCCGACTACCCGGACACCGACGCCACCGCGCAGGCCCTGTACGCGTTCGCGCAGACCTACGCCAAGCGGAAGGAGCCCGAGGACACCACGCTCGCGCTCGCAACCCTCGCCCACCACCACCCCGAGGGACCACTGGCCGCCGACGCCCGCCGCCGGCTCGGGCCGGAGCTCTCGGCGTTCGACGGCGACGACCCGCTTCCCCGACTCGTGCAGCGGCTCGACGAGCTGCAGGGAAGAGCCGACCGCCAGCAGCTCCCGCGCGCGGTGTCCGCGTACCCCGACAACGGCCCGGCCACGCAGTCGCCGTACTAGGAACGCGACCCAAGACATCTTGGGTCGCGGAGCGGAGGCGAGGGTGTTGCGCCTTCGTCACGCGCGACCGCCGTGCCGCGGCTGGCGAAGCCAGCGCGGCAGAACAGGCACGCGCGGTCGCAGGGTCTCGCGGCGAGGGTGGGGGCTCGTTGCGTTCGCAACTGGGCCTGTTCGCGCGGCTGCGGAACCGCGCGTGTTCGTTCGCCGCGCTGGCTTCGCCAGCCGCGGCAGGGCAGTCGGGCGTGATCCGGACGGAACACGCTCGCGTCCGGTTCGCGACCCAAGATGTCTTGGGTCGCGCCCCTAGCGCGGCGGCGCACATTGACACAGTCGGACCTTTCGGGTTACGTCCCATCCGGGAGAGAAGGAAAAACATAGCCTTATCCAGAGTGGCGGAGGGCCCGGCCCGGCGAAGCCACAGCAACCGGTCCTTTGGGACGCTGGTGCTAATTCCGACGCATCGCTCGCAAGAGCCTGCGGAAGATAAGGTTCGCACGCTGGTAAGCCCCTTTCCTCTGGGAAGGGGTTTTTTGTTGCCATGCTCGTGCACCATGAATCGGATCTCGACTTCGCCGCCCGGCGCGTTCTCGTCGTCGGCGTCGGCGGGCTCGGATCGTCGGCGGCTCTCGCCCTCGCCCATGCGGAGGTGGGGACGCTCGGACTGATGGATCCGGACCCGGTCGAGGTGTCGAACCTGCATCGCCAGCTGCTCTACGATTCCGCGGACGTCGGGCGGCCGAAGGTGACCGTCGCGGCCGAGCAGCTCCGACGGCTCATGCCCGGCCTGCACGTCGAGAGCCGGCGCGAGCGATTCGGCCCGCACCAGGCCGCCGTCCTGCGCGGCTTCGACTGTGTCGTCGACGGCACCGACACGGTGGCCGCCAAGTTCGCGCTGAGCGACGCGGCGGTGGCGGCTCGTGTGCCCCTCGTCCACGCCGGGGTGCTCGGCTTCGTCGCGCAGCTCATGACCGTCGTCCCGGGGGAGAGCGCGTGCTACCGCTGCGTCTTCGAGGAGCCGCCGCCGCCCGACGAGGTGCCGAGCTGCCAGGAAGCGGGCGTCCTCGGACCCGTCGTCGCGCTTGCCGGCGCCCTGCAGGCCGCCGAAGCCATCCGCCTGCTCGGCTGGGGGGCTCCGGCCTGGGCGAACCGGCTCCTCAGGATCGACGCCTGGACGGGGCGCTGGCGGACCGTGCCGCTGGCGCCGAACCCGCGCTGCGCCGCCTGCGCGGCGCTCTCGCCGCTCGCCGCGCCCACCGCGAATGCCGGAAGGAGTGAAGGTCCATGAGCTACGTCACGGGTTTGCGTTGCCGCGAGTGCGGCGGCGAGACCCCGGTCGCGCCGCTGCACGTCTGCGAGACGTGCTTCGGTCCCCTCGAGGTCGTCTACGACTACGCCGCCGTCCGGCGCGTGCTCACCCACCAGCTGATCGCGTCCCGACCGCGGAACCTCTGGCGCTACCGCGAGCTCCTGCCGATCGAAGGTGAGCCGCAGGCGGGGCTGCATTCGGGATTCACGCCGCTCGTGCGAGCCGACCGCCTGGGCGCCGCGCTCGGGGTCCGCGAGCTCTGGGTGAAGGACGATTCCGTCAACCACCCGACCTTCTCGTACAAGGACCGCGTCGTGTCGGTGGCGATCTCGAAGGCGATCGAGTTCGGGTTCGACACCGTCTCCTGCGCGTCCACCGGGAACCTCGCCAACTCCGTGTCGGCGCACGCGGCGCGTGCCGGCCTCGCCTGCTACATCTTCATCCCCGACGACCTGGAGCAGGGCAAGGTCATCGGCTCGACCATCTACGGGCCGCGGGCGATCGCGGTCCACGGCAACTACGACGACGTCAACCGCCTGTGCAGCGAGATCGCCGACAAGTACGGCTGGGCCTTCGTCAACATCAACATGCGGCCGTACTACACGGAGGGTGCGAAGACGTACGGCTTCGAGATCGCCGAGCAGCTCGGCTGGCGCCTGCCGCGGCACGTCGTGGTGCCGACGGCCGGCGGCACGATCCTGCCGAAGGTCGCCAAGGCGTTCCACGAGCTCCTCGACCTCGGGCTCGCCGACGGCGACTTCAAGATCTACACCGCCCAGGCGGCCGGCTGCGCGCCGGTGGTCCAGGCGCTCCACAGGGGCACGGAGCTGATCGCGCCGGTCAAGCCGGCCACCATCGCCAAGTCGATCGCCATCGGCAACCCGGCCGACGGGTTCTACGTCTTGAAGGCGGTGCGGGAGTCCGGCGGCTGGGGGGAGGCGGTCACCGACGAGGAGATCGTGGAGGGCATCCGCCTCCTCGCCCGCACGGAGGGGATCTTCACCGAGCCCGCCGGCGGGACGACCGTCGCGGTCACGAAGAAGCTCATCGAGCAGGGTCGCATTCCGCGCGACGAATCGATCGTCGTGTGCATCACGGGTAACGGCTACAAGACGCTCGAGGCGGTGCTCGACAGCGTCGCGCAGCCGTCTCGCATCGCGGCCCGCCTGGCGGACTTCGATGCCCTCTATGCGCGGCTCAACGGCGGGCAGGAGGCGAACGCGGTTTAGGGGCCCGGTCCGTCTGGCAACCGAAAGGAGGAACGGTCATCATGGCCCACGTGAGGATCCCGACGCCGCTGCGGAAGTACACCGCGGGCGCCGAAGCGGTCGAGGCGGAAGGGGCGACGGTCGCCGCGCTGGTCGACGACCTCGAGCGACGCTACCCCGGCATCCGGGAGCGGATCTGCGACGAGAAGGGCGAGGTGCGGCGCTTCGTCAACCTCTTCGTGAACGGCGAGGACATCCGCTTCCTCAAGCAGCTCGCCACGCCGGTCAAAGCGGGCGACGAGGTGTCGATCGTCCCGGCGATCGCGGGAGGCGCCTAGCGGCGGAGGATGACGTCCGTCGCCGCCCTCGCTCGCCCGACGGCGCCGACGGAGGGGCCGCTCGCGGCCCTCTCCGTCGGCCCCCTGGTCGGCAACACGCCGCTGGTCGAGATCCGCCACGTGCGGGACGGCGTCGCCCCCGGGGTGAGCATGTGGGCGAAGCTCGAGGGGTTCAACCCGGGGGGCTCGGTGAAGGACCGCCCGGCGCTCAAGATGATCGAGGACGGCCTGGCGTGCGGTCGGCTGGTGCCGGGCAAGACGATCATGGACTCGACATCGGGCAACACGGGCATCGCGCTCGCCATGGTGGGCGCGGCGCTGGGCTATCCGGTGAAGCTCGTCATGCCCGGCAACGTCAGCCTCGAGCGCAAGCGGGTGGTGGCCGCCTTCGGCGCCGACGTCGTCTACAGCGACCCGCTCGAGGGCTCCGACGGCGCGATCCGCCTCTGCCGGAAGATACTCGCCGAGGATCCCGACCGCTACTTCAAGCCCGACCAGTACAACAACCCGGCCAACGTCCAGGCCCACTACGAGACGACCGGCCCCGAGATCTGGCGGCAGACCGAGGGAGCCGTCACGCACTTCATCGCCGGCATCGGCACGGGCGGCACGATCATGGGGACCGGCCGCTATCTGAAGGAGCAGAACCCCGCCGTGCAGATCGTTGCCGCCGAGCCGGACGACGCCTTCCACGGCCTCGAAGGGCTCAAGCACATGGCGTCGTCGATCGTGCCCGGCATCTACCACGAGCAGGAGCTCGACCTGAAGCTCGGCATCTCCACGGAGGACGCCTACGCCATGGTCTACCGGCTCGGCCGGGAGGAGGGGCTGCTCGTCGGCCAGTCGTGCGGCGCGGCGCAGGTGGCCGCGCTCCGGGTGGCGCGCTCGCTGCGCGAGGGGACGGTCGTCGTGCTGTTCGCGGACTTCGGCGACCGCTACCTCTCGACCAACCTGTGGCTCGGCTGGCGCCCCGTCGAGGAGCCCGCATGAAGCGTGGGACACCGGCGGCCAAGAGCGGGAAGATACGCGAGAAGTTCTACCTCACGTACCCGAAACGGCTCGTCCGCGAGCCGCTCATCTACTGGTGCAGCCGCAAGTTCGAGGTGGTGACGAACATCCGCAGCGCGAGCGTCGGCGAGGACATCGGCATCATCGCCCTCGAGCTCGACGGCACGCGTGAGGCGATCGACGGCGCCGTCGCGTGGTTTCGCGAGCAGGGCGTCACCGTCGAGCCGATCGAGAAGAACGTGATCGAATGACGCTCCCCACCGACGTGCTGACGGACGCGCACATCGACCGCTACAGCCGCCAGATCATCCTCCCCGAGGTCGGCGGCCGCGGCCAGGCGCGGCTGCTCGCGGCACGCGTCCTGCTCGCCGGCGGCGACCAGGCCGCGCGCTCGGCCGCGACGCTGCTCGGGCGCGCCGGCGTCGGAGCCCTCGATCTACTGGACGGTCCGGCCGAGCTTCCCGAGCTGTCGCCCGACTGCCGCCTCGCTCGTCACGCCGGGGGCCCGGCGCTCCCCGACGCCTCGGTGGTGGTGGACCTCACCGGCGACCCCGCGTCCGCCGCGAGGCTCGGCCGGCACGCGGCACGGGCAGGCCGTCCTTTCGTGATCGGCGTCCGGCGCGACGCGCGGGGCGTCGTCACGACGCTCGTCGGGCGGCCGTGCGGCGCGTGCGTCCCCGCCGCCACCCTCTCCATCGGCGACGCCGCGCCTGCCACGCCCGCCCTCGCCGCCTCCCTGGCGCTCGCGGTCGGCGCGCTCGCCGCGAGCGAGGCGCTCGCGCTCCTCCTCGGCGCCGCGAACGCCGGTCGGAGCCAGCATCTCGACGTCGCCGCGGGCACGTGCGTCGCGCTCGCGCTGCCCCGCGGCGCCGGGTGTGTGCTCTGCGGGGGCACCGCGTGAGCCTCGACGTCCACCCCGCGTACCTGAAGCTCGAGGTCGCCGCGCGGGGCGTCATCCTCGACCCGAGCGTCCGCGCCCGCACCGCCCTCCTCCGCCCGACCACCGGGGCCGACGCCGTGGCACGGTCGCTCGACCTCGTGCTGCCGGACGACGTGTGGGTGAGCGCGTCGGTCGAGGAGCGGGCGACCGCCGGGTCGCCCTTCCGTCTGCTCGCCGACGGCGAGCGCCTTTTCCTCGCGCGCCGCAACCCCGACGGCGCCGAAAGCCTCCGCATCGAGATCCGCGCCGTTCCGCAGCCACGCTTCTACGAGCGGCACACGACACGCGGCACGCCGATGTGGCGCGTCGCGGCCGTGCACGGCAGCCACCTCGTGATCAACCCGGCTGGCGCCTGCGGCTTCAGCCTGCGCGGCGCACCGTGCCGCTTCTGCGTGGAAGGCGCCCGGGCGACGGCGGAGCGCGACGCCGCGGCCCCGGTCGAGGAGGTGCTCGAGGTGATCCGCGCGGCCTTCGACGAGGGCGCCGCCGAGTTCGTCTACTTCAACAGCGGCTTCTTCGACGCCGAGGACGGCGGCATCGGCTTTCTCGCGCCGTACATCGACGCGGTCCGGCGCCACTTCGACACGTTGATCGCGACGCAGGTCCACCCACCGCGCGACAACCACTGGATCGATCGGACCTACGCCATGGGCGTCGACGCGCTCAGCTACAACCTCGAGATCTTCGACGAGGACGTGCTGAAGCGGCACTGCGTCGGGCGCGCGCGCTACATCGGCCGCGAGCGGTACCTCGAGGCGCTGGGCTACGCGGCCCAGGTGTTTCCGAGCGGCACCGTCTGGAGCGACCTGGTGGTCGGGGTCGAGCCGGCCGCTTCGACCATGCGCGGGATCGACGCGCTCACCGCCATGGCGGTCGTCCCGGTCGTGGCCGTGTTCCGCACCCCGGAGGCGGCCGGACCGCGCATGGCGCTCGACGCGTCCGGGGTGACGCCGGTCCTCGCGCACCTCTACCGCGCCGTGAAGGAGCGCCGCATCAACATGGGCTGGATGCGGGACCTGACGCTCGGCATCACGCCGCTCGAGGCGCGCCACTTCGCCGGCGCCGATGCGCGCCTCGCCGTGGCGGTCCAGCAGCTCACGCGGTCCCGTCTGGGTGCGCTCGCCGCACGCAGCCTCGCCCGCTTCCGCCGCCGGCTGCGGGTCCGGCGGGTGAGCGAGTCCTTCGACTCCTCGCACCTCTAGTGGCGCTCCCGCAGCCATCGCGCGCGGAGATCCTGATCGACACCCGGCCGCTGTGGCGCATCCTCGCCGAGCGCACCTACCGGCCGATCGTGCTGTCCGTCGGCCTGGCGGCCTACCTCGCGATCCGCGCCATGCCCCCGCCCGAGGGCCTGTCGCCCGCGGGGCAGAGGGCGCTCGCCATCTTCGTCCTCTGTCTCGTCTACTGGGTGACGAGCGTGCTGCCGCTCATGGTGACGAGCCTGCTCGCCATGGTGCTGCTGCCGACGACGGACGTCATCTCGACCAAGGAGACCTACGCGCTGTTCGGCAACGAGGCGGTGTTCTTCATCCTCGGCGCCTTCATCCTCGCCGCCGCACTCATCAAGTGCGGGCTCTCGTCGCGCATGGCGATCGCCGTCCTGCGCCGCTTCGGTCACACGCCCCGCACGCTCCTCCTCTCCCTCTTCCTGATGAATGCCTTCATGTCGTTCTTCATGTCGGAGCACGCGGTCGCGGCGATGACCTTCCCGATCACGCTCGAGATCGCGCGCGTGCTGCGCCTGCCGCGGCAGGGCAGCAACTACGGCCGCGCCCTCTTCCTCGCCATGGCGTGGGGCACCCAGATCGGCGGCATCGCGACCCTGCTCGGCGGCGGGCGCGCGCCGCTCGCCATCGGCATGCTGCGCGAGACCACGGGGCAGAGCTACAGCTTCGCCCAATGGACGCTCGCCGCATGGCCGATCGTGGCCATCCTGCTCGTGGCGGGCTGGCAGGTGATCGTGCGCTTCTTCCCCATCGACATCGACTCGGTGCGCGACGCCGATGTGGTGATCGCGGAGAAGATGCTGCGCATGGGGCGGCCCTCGGCACGCGAGAAGTCGATCGGGCTGATCATGGTGACGACGCTCGTCGCCTGGATCGTGGGTGGCGAGGAGTTCGGGCTCGCCAACATCGCGCTCGGCGGCGTGGTCGTGATCTTCCTCCTCCGCCTCCTCACGTGGTCCGACCTCGAGCAGTACGTGAACTGGGGCATCCTCCTCATGTACGGGGGGGCGATTGCGCTGGGCTCGGCGATGACGCGCTCGGGCGCCTCGGGCTGGATCGCAAGCGTCACGGTGAGCCGCTGGGCGCAGAGCCCCTTCCAGGTGCTCGCCCTCATCTCCGCGATCGGCATCCTCCTGACCGAGGCGATGAGCCACTCGGCGGTGGTGGCGCTGCTCATGCCGGTGGCGCTCGGCATCGCCCAGCAGTTCGGGATCGACCCGCGCGTCATGGCGCCGGCGGTGGCGCTCCCCTCCGGCCTGGCCTTCACGTTGCCGGTCGGCACGCCGGGCAATGCCATCGCTTACTCCTCGGGCTACCTCCGGCTCCGCGACATGCTCGTCCCGGGCTTCGTGCTGGTCGCCATCGCGTGGCTCGCTTTCAACCTGACCGCGGTCTACTACTGGCCGCTGATCGGCATCGGCGCGGGCCGCTGATTCGTTTGCATCTCTTCGGCCCTGCCCTTAGGCTGGAGCGATGACCCACGACCGAGTCGAGGATGCCATCGCGCCGCACGGCGGCGTGCTCGTCGATCGCGAGGCCGCGGAGGTCGAGCGCGCTCGGTGGGAGCGTGAGGCGGCGCGTCTCCCCGCGATCCGGCTCGACCGCCGGGCGCTCTCCGACCTCGAGATGATCGTGATCGGCGGCTTCAGCCCGCTCGACGGCTTCATGGGCGAGGCCGACCACGCGAGCGTCGTCGATCGCATGCGGCTGGCGAGCGGGGTCGTCTGGACGATCCCGGTGACGCTCGGCGTGGGGGCGGACCAGGCGCGGCGGCTCGCCGTGGGCGCCGACGTCGCGCTCCAGGACGAGGCGGGCACGACGCTCGCCATCCTCCATCTGCGAGAGACCTACCGGCCCGACAAGCGGCGGGAGGTCACGTCGGTCTACGGCACCGACGATCCGAAGCATCCGGGCGTCGCCGCCGTGCTGGCGCAGGGCGAGGTCTACCTCGGCGGCCGGGTGACGCTGCTCCGGCATCCCGCCGACCTGCCCTTCCCCGAGCACCGCCTGACGCCGCGCCAGACGCGGGCCGCGTTCCGGGCGCGCGGCTGGAAGCGCATCGTCGCTTTCCAGACGCGCAATCCCGTGCATCGCGCGCACGAGTACATCCAGAAGTGCGCGCTCGAGATGGTCGACGGGCTGCTCCTCCACCCGCTGGTCGGCGAGACGAAGGGCGACGACATCCCCGCCGAGGTGCGGATGGACTGTTACCAGGTCCTCCTCGAGCGTTATTACCCCGCCGACCGGACGCTCCTCTCCGTGCTGCCCGCCAACATGCGGTACGCGGGCCCCAAGGAGGCGATCTTCCACGCCATCATGCGGAAGAACTACGGCTGCACCCACTTCATCGTCGGCCGCGACCACGCCGGCGTGGGCAGCTACTACGGAACCTACGACGCGCAGAAGATCTTCGATCAGTTCGCGCCCGACGAGATCGGCATCATGCCGCTCCGCTTCGACCACACGTTCTTCTGCCGCACCTGCGACAGCATGGCCTCGACCAAGACGTGCCCCCACGACGCGAGCCAGCACGTGGCGCTGTCGGGCACGAAGGTGCGGGAGATGCTGGCGCGGGGCGAGCGGCCGCCGAAGGAGTTCAGCCGGCCGGAAGTGGCCGACGTGCTGATCAAAGCGATGCGCGCGGCCTGAGGGCCGCGCGGCTCACTCCTCGGTCTGCGTCGGGCGGCGTTTAGTCGTCGGCAGCCGCGATTCCTCGGCGCGGCGCTCGTAGCCGCGTGCCTGCTCCTCCATGTCCCTCGCCCGGTCCTCGTACGCCTCGGCCTCGTCGTAGCGGTTGCGGTCGCGGAGCGCCTCGGCGGTCTCTCGCAAGCGGTACGCCTGGTCATACAGGCGGCGGGCGTTGTCGAGGAACTCGCGGGTCTCCGCCCGCTCCTTGGGGGGAGCGCTGAAATCCCCACCCGGGGGCGGCCGCGACAGCCTGGGGGTCGATTGCTCCTGGGCGCGGACGAGCCGGACCCCCGCGCAGGCGACGAGCCCCCACACCAGCGCACCTGCCAGCACCGCGGGACGCCGCACCACGCCGTCAGGCGCCGGCGCCGAAGGGATGCACCTCGATGGTCACGCCGAAGACCTGCACGAGCAGCAGGTAGAGCGCGATCAGCGCGGTCACGAAGGCGCCGAGCGCGGCGACCGCCACGCCCGAGAGGAGAAGCACCGACAGCAACGCGGCGATCGTCACTGCGGGCGCCAGGAACTCGGGCCGGTTGAAGGGCGCGACCGGCTTGAGCAGCGCCAGCATACCCTGGCGCCTCGCCTCGCCGCGAAACGCATCCAGGACCCCCCACAGCTGACTGCCCACCTCGTCCAACCATTCCATCGGCCAGCCCATCATTGCGCCTCCGCCTTCAGCATGATGATCAACGCCCCGTCCGCGCGGCCCGCCTGGCGGCCGACGCCGAGCAGCATCGTGCCCCGGTTGCGCAGGCGGATGTCGGTGTCGACCAGCCGCCGCCGCCCGTCGAGCAGCCGGACCTGCATCATGACGGCTTGGTCCTGCATCCCCTTCGGCAAGACGCGCAGCAAGCGGCCGCCGGGAATCGCGAACTCTTCGGTGTTGCGCCAGCTGCATTGCCGGCGCTCCTGCTGGACGACGCGAAAAGACCGGTACCCGACGAGCCGCCGGAGCCGTGCTCTCAGCGGCTGGAGCTCCGCGTCGGAAGGTCCGCGCTCGGCGGCCCGCACGCTCACGATCTGCACCTCCATCCCGAAGGCGCCTGCCACAGCAATCGACAGCGCTGCACCCAGCGCGAGCGCCAGCGCGGCCGGGTTCACCGGCCGAACCCTCCGCTGGCGGCGTTGACCCAGATGATCGTCGTGCCGCTCCTCGGCTCGCGCCGGAGCTTCAGGTCCTTGCCCGCCAGCCGGTCGATGAAGGCCTGGTTCGGCAGCGTGCGCGGGGCCAGCGGCGGGCCGATGCTCGCCACGCGCGTCGGGACGACGCGAACGCCCTGCAGCCAGAAGACCGCGGCCGCCGCCACCGCGAGCGCGGCCACGGCCGCCGGCACGGCCCGCGCGCGCCTGCTCCAGCTCCGCCGGGCATCCACGTGGTCCGCCGCCGCCGCGACGGCGGACCAGACGTCCGAGAGGTCGAGCGCGTCGAGCTCGTCACGCACCACGCGGGCCACCGAGTCGTGCAGGGCCTGCAGACCGCGCACCGACTCGTCGCAGGCGGTGCAGCCGGCCGCGTGGCGCGCGACGGCGAGCATCGTCGGCGCCGGCAGCTCGGCGTCCGCGAACGCGTCGACCAGCCGCTCGACGTCGGCGCAGGTCACAGGAGCTCCCGCAGCCGCGACTGGAGCTGGCGACGGGCGTAGTGGAGCCGGCTCATCACCGTGCCCTTCGGACAGTCCAGGACTCGGCTGATCTCCTCGTAGGAGAGGCCCTCCACCTCGCGGAGGAGTATGACCGCGCGGTGATCGGGGGTCAACTCGCGCATCGCCTGCTCGACGCGCCGGCCGATCTCGGCGCTCCGGGCGCGCTGGAAGGGCTCGTCCGGGGGTGGGCCGTCGGCCGCGAGCGGCGGGCCGATCTCCCCCGTCTCTTCCTGCTCGGGGCGGAGCTCGCCGAGCTTGCCCTCGCGGCGCTGCTGGTCGACGCAGAGGTTGAAGGCAATGCGGTAGAGCCAGGTATAGAAGCCGGAGTCGCCCTTGAAGCGGTCGAGGTGCTGGTAAGCCCTCGTGAAGGTCTCCTGCACGACATCGAGGGCGTCTTCCCGGTTCCGGAGCATGCCTACCGCGAGCGAGGCCACCCGGCGCTGGTACCGCTCGACCAGCTCGCGGAACGCGTCCCGATCACCCTTACGGGTGCGCAGGACGAGCTCCCAATCGCTAGGCGCCACGGCCCGCAAACCTCAGACGGACCGCAGGCTGCCGATATTCACGGGCGCCGGGAACCACCATCGCGTCAGTGCGCCTCCGCCCAGTTGGCCCCGTGGCGGACGTCGACCCGAAGGGGGACCCGGAGCGGCCAGACCTTCTCCATGGCGAGCCGCACACGGGCCGCCGCCGGCTCGACCTCCGCCTCGGGGACCTCGAGCACGAGCTCATCGTGTACCTGGAGCAGGAGGCGGCCCCCAAGGCCCGCCTCGGCGAGCTGACGCGGCACCTCCAGCATGGCGAGCTTGATGAGATCGGCGGCCGACCCCTGGATGGGGGTGTTCGTGGCGGCCCGCTCCGCGAATTGCCGCACTGCGGGGTCCCGGGCTCCCAGCTCGGGGAGGTACCGCCTTCGGCCGAGCACGGTCGTCACGTAACCGCGGGCGCGCGCCTCGGTGACGGTCGAGTCGATGAAGGCCCGCACGCCGGCGTAGCGCGCGAAGTAGCCGTCGATGTAGGCCTGCGCCTCGGCGAGCGGCACGCCGAGCTCGCGCGCCGCCCGCGCGGCTCCCATCCCGTAGACGATCCCGTAGTTGATCACTTTGGCGAGCCGCCGGCCCTCGGCCGGGGGGAGCGTCGCGAAGACGTCGGCCGCGGTCCGGGCGTGGATGTCCTCGCCGCGCGTGAAGGCCTCCAGCAGCACGGGGTCCCCGGAGAGATGCGCGAGCACACGGAGCTCGATCTGCGAGTAGTCGGCGGAGATGAGCCGGTGGCCGGGAGGTGCCGCGAACGCCGCCCGGATGCGACGCCCCTCCTCGGTCCGGACGGGGATGTTCTGCAGGTTGGGCTCCGAGCTCGAGAGCCGCCCCGTCGCGGCGACCGTCTGGTTGAAGGAGCTGTGGAGCCGCCCGGTCCTCGGGTCGACCAGCGCCGGCAGCGCGTCGACGTAGGTCGACTTCAGCTTGGAGAGCATCCGGTACTCGAGGATCTTGGCGGGCAGCGGGTGGTCGCGCGCGAGCCGCGTCAGCACGTCGACGTCGGTGGACAGGCCCGTCTTCCCGCGACGCACCCCGCGGCTCGAGATCTTGAGCTTCTCGAACAGAACCACGCGCAGCTGCGCCGGCGAGTGGATGCTGAACTCGCCGCCGGCGAGGGCGTAGATCTCCTGCACGAGCCGGTCGAGCTCGGCGCCCATCGCGACCGAGAGCTTGCCGAGGGCGGGCACGTCCAGCGCGACGCCGGCGAGCTCCATGTCTGCGAGCACGGCCGCGAGCGGCATCTCGAGGTCGCCGAACAGCCGCTCCATCTCGTGGGCTCGGAGCAGCTCCTCGAGGGCCGGCTTCAGGCGATGGGCGACGCGGGCTGTCCGGCACGCCGTCTCGGCGGGGTCGGCGTCGCGCGGCCACGCCTCGCCGAGGAGCTCCCCGGCGAGCGCCGGGATGCCGTGCTCGGGGCGGGAGGGGTTCAGGCAGTAGGAGGCGAGCGCGATGTCGAAGGCGGGGCCCGCCAGTGCGACGCCGCGGCGGGCGAGCGCCACGCGCAGCGCCTTCAGGTCCGCGCCGACCTTCGTGACGGCGAGGTCGCCGAGCACGGGCGCGAGGGCGGCGAGCACGGCCGGCGCCTCGGGCGCCCCCACGACGTTCACCGGCTCCGTCGGGCCCGCGACGGCGAGCGCCGTCAGACGCGCCGCCGTGGCGCGCCCGGAGTCGAGCCCCCAGCCGAGCGCGAGCGTTCCGGCTCGCGCGAGCGCGGGCAGGGCCGCGGCCACCTCCGCCGGCGTGGTGAGGGCGCGACGCTCCACCTCCAGGGCCTCCCCCGCAGGGACCAGCTCGCGGAGCAAGGAATGGAACTCGAGCTCGAGAAACAGCGGCCGGAGGCGCGCGGGGTCGGGGCCTTCCCAGCGCAAGGCCTCGACGTCGAGGGTGATCGGCACGTCGCACCGGATCGTGGCCAGGGTCTTCGACAGGCGAGCGGTCTCGGCCTGGCGGGCGAGCGTCGCGCGGATCTTCTTCGCACCCCGGAGCCCGCTCGCCTCCACGTCGTCGAGGTGCTCGAGGATCCGCTCGACCGGCCCGAGCCGCGCGACGAGCGCGCTCGCCGTCTTCTCGCCGATGCCCTCGATTCCCGGGATGTTGTCGATCGGGTCCCCCATGAGGCCCATCACGTCGGGGACGAGCGCCGGGTCGACCCCGAAGCGGGCACGCACCTCCGCGGGGCCGAAGCGGCGGTCGCGCATGGTGTCGAGGAGGGTCGTCCGCTCGTCGACCAGCTGCATCATGTCCTTGTCGCCGGTGACGACCACGGTCTCGAGCCCGGCGGCGCCCGCCTGCGCGGCGAGCGTGCCGATCACGTCGTCGGCCTCCACGCCCGCGACTTCGATCACCGGCAGGCGGAAGGCGTCGACGATCCTGCGGATGTAGCCGAGCTGGGGGCGGAGCTCGTCCGGGAGCGTGGGACGGTTCTGCTTGTACTCGGCGTACAGGCTGTCGCGAAATGTCTCACCCGGCGCGTCGAACACGACCGCCGTGTAGCGCGGCTGCTCCTCCCGGAGCAGCTTCGCAAGCATGTTAGCGAAGCCGAGGGCCGCGTTGGTGGGGAGCCCCCGCGACGTGCTGAGCCGCGGGAGCGCGTGGAACGCCCGGTAGACGTAACCGCTGCCGTCGATCAGGTAGAGGCGCGCCCCGCCCCCCGGCTCCGCCTTTGCCATCCCCAAACTTGACTTCCCGGGAGGGGGCCGCTAGATACGCTCCCCGAATTTTCGCCGCGATCGCAACGTCTCATTCCATTACATGATCGAAGTCGCGAACCTGAGCAAACGGTACGGCGACCTGTCGGCGATCCGCGATGTCTCGTTCACGGCGGAGCCCGGACAGATTCTCGGCTTCCTCGGGCCCAACGGCGCCGGCAAGACCACCACGATGCGCATCATCACCGGCTTCATGCCGGCCACGAGCGGCACGGTGCGGGTCGACGGCTTCGACGTCTTCGAGCAGTCGGCGGAGGTGCGCCGCCGCATCGGCTACCTGCCGGAGAACCCGCCTCTCTACAACGACATGGCGGTCGTCCCGTACCTGCGCTTCGCCGCCAAGCTGAAGGGGATGAGCCGCACCGCGATCGCGGACGCGCTCGAGCGCGTGCTCCGGACCTGCGCGCTCACCGAGGTGAGAAATCGCCTCCTCGGCCACCTCTCCAAGGGCTTCCGGCAGCGCGTCGGCCTGGCGCAGGCGCTGATCCACGACCCGCCCGTGCTGATCCTCGACGAGCCGACGATCGGCCTCGACCCGCGCCAGATCATCGAGATCCGGAGCCTCATCAGGACGCTCGGCGCCCAGCGCACGGTCGTGCTGTCGACGCACATCCTCCCCGAGGTGTCCCAGGTGTGCGACAAAGTGGTCATCATCAACGAGGGGCGCGTCGTCCTCGAGGATCAGCTCGCGAACCTCACCCGGACGCGGTCGCTGGAAGAGGTCTTCATCGAGGCCATCTCGCGCGACGCGGGTGACGGTGCGCGCGCCCGGGCCGCGGCCGAGGAGGAGGCGTGATGAGCAACGTCCTCACCATCGCCGGCAAGGAGATCCGCTCCTACTTCGCGTCGCCCGTCGCCTACGTGCTGATCGCGGCCTATCTCGCGCTCGCCGGCTACTTCTTCTACGCGCTCTTGACGGCGTTCAACACGAGCCTCCGGATCTACAGCATGATGCGGAACCCGGAGATGCTCTCGCGATTCAACCTGAACGAGATGGTGATCGTCCCCCTGCTCCACAACATGGCCGTGCTCCTCATCTTCATCGTGCCGGCGATCACCATGCGGATGTTCCCCGAGGAGAAGCGCGCCGGCACCTACGAGCTCCTCCTCACCTCGCCGGTCCGGGTGGGGGAGATCGTGCTCGGCAAGTTCCTGGGCGGCCTGGTGCTCGTGCTCCTGATGGTGGCGCTGTCGGGGTTCTTCGGCGTGCTGCTCCTCCTCTACGGCAACCCCGAGGTGAAGCTCATGCTCACGGGCTACCTCGCACTCGCGCTGATGGCGACGGCCTTCCTCGTCATCGGCACGCTCATCTCGTCCTTCACCGACAACGTGGTGATCGCGTACGTCGGGGCGCTGTTCGCGCTGCTCGTGCTCTACACGATCGGGTGGCTCGGCGAGACGCTCCAGGGCGCTGGGGCGGCGGCCATCAAGTACGTGTCGATCACCGAGCACTTCCAGACCCTGCTGAAGGGCATCATCGACACCCGTGACCTCGCCTACTTCGCCACCGTCATCCTGATCGGCATCTTCCTGACCCAGCGCTCGGTCGAGTCGGTCCGCTGGAGGTGAGGTAGAGGTGGGCCGCACCGCATCGCTCTTCGGGCTCCTGGGCCTCGTCTTTCTCGCGTTCGGCTTCGTCGCCACCGCGTTGCTCCGCAACCTGGCCGACCCGTACGTGCTGCTCAACCTGGTCGCCGGCGCGGCGCTCGTGCTCGCCTACCTGGCCTACGGCTTCGAGGGCTTCCGCGCCGCGCTCGGCGCGCGCTCGACGCGCTACGGCGCGAGCGCCGCGCTCTACACGGTCCTCTTCCTCGCGCTGGCCGCGGGCGCCAACTACCTCCTCTACCGCCATCACCATCGGTGGGACCTGACCGAGGCGGGCGTCTACACGCTCTCGCCGCAGTCGAAGAAGGTGGTGGGTGCCCTCGGGGAGGACCTCGAGATGACGGCCTTCGTCGAGGGGGGCCAGGACCCGCAGCTCCAGAGCCTCCTCGACAGCTACAAGTACGCGAACCCGTCGCGCGTGAAGTTCCGGCTCGTCGACCCGGACAAGGACCCGCCGCTCGTCGAGCAGATGAAGATCACGACGGCGCGGAGCGTGAACCTCCAGTACGGCAAGGAATCGTTCGTCGTGACGCAGCCGACGGAGGAGAACATCACCAACGGACTCATCCGCGTCACCGGCACGACGAAGAAGGTGGTCTACTTCGCCGAGGGGGACGGCGAGGCCGACATCGCCGACCAGCAGGAGCCGAAGGGCTATGCGGGCGCGAAGCTCGCGCTCGAGCAGGAGAACTACGAGGTGAAGCCGCTCGTGCTGCCCGCGGCGGAGACCATCCCGGATGACGCGAGCGCGGTGGTCGTCGCCGGCCCCGCCCGCCCGCTCGACGAGCACGAGGTCCAGGCGCTCGACGCCTACCTCAAGCGCGGCGGGCACCTGCTCGCGCTGGTCGGCCCGCGCGAGGGTGGTGACCGGCTCGCCGGCTTCCTCGCCGACTGGGGCGTCAAGCTCGGGAACGACATCGTGATCGACCGCGAGCTCCGGCTCTTCGCCGGTCCCTCCATGGGCATCACGCCGATCACCAAGACCTACGGCTCGCACCCGATCACGCAGAACTTCCGCGACTACACGCAGTACCCGCAGACCCGGACCGTCGAGCCCGATTCGACCGGCAAGAAGGGTCTCCAGGCCACGGCGCTGGTCAAGACGAGCGCCTCGAGTCGCGCGCTCACCAAGGTGGACGAGCTGTTCTCCAAGGGGACGGCGACCGTGGAGGACACGGACCGGAAGGGCCCGCTCACCGTGGCGGTGGCGGTGACGGCCAAGCTGAAGGACCTCGGTGTCACGCCCGCGGCGGCCACCGAGGGCAAGCCGGCGCCCGACGAGGCGCGGCTCGTCGTCTTCGGCACGTCGCTCTTCGCCGACAACCAGCAGCTCGGGGCGTCGCGGCTGAACGGCGACCTCTTCTTGAACGCCATCGGCTGGCTCGTCGGCCAGGAGGAGCTGGTCTCGATCCGCAGCCGTACCATCCGCGCCTCGCGCGCCGAGCTGACCGAGGCGCAGGCGGTCCAGGTCTTCTACCTCTCCGTGCTGATCATCCCCGAGCTCCTGATCGCGAGCGGCATCGCGCTCTGGTGGCGGCGGAGATCGGAGTGAGCTGGCGCCGGATCTTCGTCCTCCTCGTCCTCGTGGCCGGGCTCGGTACCTACCTGTGGGTCTACGAGGTGCCGAAGGCGCGTGAGGAGGGCAAGAAGGCGAAGCTCCTCGGCGTCGACAAGGACGCCATCACCGGCATCGACCTCGTCTTTCCGGACCGGGAGATCGCGCTCAAGAAGGGCGACCAGGGCTGGCGCCTCGTGAAGCCGGTCGACGCGCCCGCCGACGAGGCGACGGTGAAGGGCCTCGTCAACACGCTGGCCGACGCCGAGGTGCAGCGCACGCTCGACGAGGCGCCCCAGGACCCCGCGGCCTTCGGGCTCGACAAGCCGAGCCCGCTCGTCAAGCTGAGCGTCAAGTCGGGCGCCGAGCCGCCGCCCATCGCGGTCGGCAAGAACACGGCGATCGGCGGCAAGAGCTACGTCCGCAAGGACGACGAGCCGAAGCTCTACCTGACGACGTCGTCCCTGCAGTACGGCCTCAACAAGCAGGCGAAGGACCTGCGCGACAAGCAGCTGGTCACCTTCCAGGACGACGACGTGCAGCGCGTCGACATCACCAGCAGCGGCCAGACGACCACGCTCGCACGGAAGGGGAAGGATGCCTGGGTGGTCGAGCCCGGGGACCAGCCCGCCGACTCGACGGAGGTACGCTCGTACCTCTCGACGCTGCGCAGCACCCGCGCCACAGACTTCCCGGACGACGCGCCGGCCGACTTAGGTAAATACGGCCTCGACCAGCCCCGCCTGACGGTGACGGTCGCCACCGGCAAGGACGGCGCCGAGACGCAGACGCTGCTCCTCGGCAGCGAAGGCACGCAGGGCACGCAGAAGCTGGTGTACGCCAAGCGCGCCAGCCAGCCGACGGTCTACGCTTTGGGCGACTGGACGCCGCGCTCGCTCGGCAAGCAGGCGAACGACTTCCGCGACAAGACGGTGCTCGCCTTCGAGCAGTCGCGAGTGGGCCGGATCGTGATCGAGCGCAAGGACGGCGGCGCGGGCGCGACGCTGGCGCGCGCCGGCGACAACGCCTGGACGGTCGAGGGCGGTGAGGGCAAGAAGCCCAAGGAGACGGCCATCTCGCGCTTCGTCGACGACCTGCACGACCTCCGCGGCGCGAGCATCGCCGCCGAGCCCGCGGCCGACCTCGCGCCGTACGGGCTCGACGCCCCGGACCTCCGCATCACGCTCACCGACAAGGACGGCCAGGCGATCGGCGCAATCCTCGGCGCCAAGCGCGACACGAAGTACTACGTCATGAAGGCCGGCGGCCAGACGGTCTACGAGGCGCGCGACTACATGTACACGCGCCTCGACAAGCGGCCGGGCGACTTCGTCGAGGCGGCCGAGAAGGCGGGTTCCGCCACGACCGTGCCGGCGAACCCCGCGTCGCCGCCCGCCGACGACGAGAGCGAGGGCGAGGACGAGGAGTAGGGCCGGGGGCAATGCGACGCCTTCGGCTTCTCCAGGTCGACGTCTTCACGCGGGTGCCGCTCGCCGGGAACCCCGTCGCCGTCCTGCCCGGCGCCGAGGCACTCGAAGCGGACGAGATGCAGGCGATCGCGCGTGAGATGAACCTCTCCGAGACGACCTTCGTCCTGCCGGCGACCCGGGCGGGCGCGGACTATCGCCTGCGCATCTTCACGCCGCGGCACGAGCTGCCGTTCGCCGGGCATCCGACGATCGGCACCGTCGCCGCGCTGATCGCGGCGGGCCGTCTCCCACGGCCGGCGGCGCCCGCCCGCGTGCGTCAGGAGAGCGCCGCCGGCATCGTCGAGGTCACGGTCACGCCGACCGCGAGCGGCCTCTGCTTCTCGATCGCGATGCCGTCGCCGGTGTGGCGGCCAGCGCGGGTCGACCGCGCGCGCTGCGCCCGCATGCTCGGCTGTCAGGCGACCGCCCTCGCGCCGCTGCCGTTCGAGGTGGTGTCGGCCGGTGTCCCCTGGCTCGTGGTGGCGCTGGACGGCCTTCGGACCGCGCGGACGCTCCGACCCGACCTCGGGCTCGTCGCCGAGGTGGCGGCGGAAGAGGAGGCGACGGGCGTCACGGTCTTCTGCCTCGAGGCGGATGATCCCGCGTGCGCGGTCCACGTGCGCAGCTTCGCACCGGGCGCCGGCGTACCCGAAGACCCGGTCTGCGGCTCGGGGAACGGCGCCGTCGGCGCCTACGGCGCCCGCCACGGCTTGTTCGGCGGCGGCGACTTCGCCTACGTCGCCGAGCAGGGCGTCGAGGTGGCGCGGCCGGGCCACGTCTCGTTACGCGGCCGGCGCGACGCGCGTGGCGAGTGGCACCTCGAGGTGGGAGGCGAGGCCGTCGTCGTGCTCGAGGGCTGGCTCACCCTCGGCGCCTGAGACCGCGCGTCCGCTACAGCGGCGCCACCGACCACCGCGACGCCGCCCGTCGCCGCTCCTCGCGGTGCGCGCGAAGGAAGTCGGTCACCAGCTGATGCACGCCGACCGGGTCCTGCGCGGGGTACCCGTGGCCGGCGCCGTCGACGATGTGCAGGCGTGCGCCCGGGATCCGCTCCGCGAGCACGCTGGCGTTGTCGACCGGAATGATGACGTCGCGGTCACCGTGGACGATGAGCGTCGGCGCCTCGATCTGCGGGAGGCGGTCGTAGCTGCTCCAGCCCCAGAGACCCGCCATCGCATGCTGCGCCGTCTCCGGCGGTGTCGGCGGCAGCATCGGCGCGATCATGAGCAGCATGTCGCGAATGCCGGGGTTGGCCTCCACCCACTCCGCCGTGAACAGCAGCGGGAGTTGCCGGTCGACCCACGCGGCCGGCTCCATCCTCCCCATGCCCTCGACGACGGCGACGAGCTCCTCGATCACCTGGGGCTCGCACATCGTCGACCGCTCGCCGCCGCACATGGTGCAGCCGAGGACGAGCGAGCGGACCTTCTCCGGATGACGGAGCGTCAGCTCCTGCGCGATCATGCCGCCCATCGACACGCCGTACACGTGGGCGGACGCGATGTCGAGCTGATCGAGGAGCCCTGCGGCATCGTCGGCCATCTGCACGACGGTGTACGGCCCGGCGGGCTTGTCGCTCTGCCCGGTGCCGCGGTTGTCGTAGTAGATGGCGCGGAAGCCGCCCAGAAACGGCAGCGACCCGAGCCACGCTTCGCCCGGCATGCCGTAGCCCATGATGAGCAACAGCGGCTCGCCCTCCCCCGCTTCATTGTAATGAATCCTCACCCCGTTGATGATCGCGTCCGGCATCGGTGCCCTCCTGTGAGTGCGCCGGTGCCTAGCACGACGGCGACGCGGCGGAAACGTGAAAGTTCTCTGGACATCGACCGCGCATGTGCGATAGGTGCCGGTCGAATCGGCCATGCCCCTCGTCACCTCGATCCTCGCCGGCGGCTTCGTCTTCCTGGAGGGGCCGCGCTGGCACGACGGCCGGCTCTTCCTCTCCGACATGCACGACGACCGCGTGCTCGCCGTCGGGCTCGACGGGCGCGTCGAGCGGATCCTCGACGTGCCGGCGCAGCCGTCGGGGCTCGGCTGGCTGCCGGACGGGCGATTGCTCGTCGTGTCGATGACCGATCGGAAGGTCCTGCGCGTCGACCCCGGCGGTCTCGCGGTGCACGGCGACCTCTCGGGCATCGCCACCTTCCACTGCAACGACATGGTCGTCGACGGGCAGGGCCGCGCCTACGTCGGCAACTTCGGCTGGGACTACGAGGGCGGAGCGCCGCAGCGGAACGCGGCGCTGGCGCTCGTCCACCCCGACGGTCGCGTGGTCCGCGCCGCCGACGACCTCGCGTTCCCGAACGGCACGGTCATCACCCCCGACGGCGGGACGCTCATCGTCGCCGAGACGTTCGCCCGCTGCCTCACGGCGTTCGACGTGGCTCCGGGCGACGGCACCCTCTCCAACCGCCGCCTGTGGGCGTCGACCGATCCGGTTTTCCCGGACGGCATCTGCCTCGACGCCGAGGGGGCGGTCTGGGTCGCGTCACCGCTGTCGAATGAGGTGGTGCGCGTGCGGGAAGGCGGCGAGATCACCCATCACATTGCCACGGGACGGCACGCGATCGCGTGCATGCTGGGCGGCCCCGACCGGCGGACGCTTTTCATCCTCACCGCCGACGCCATCCGGCGCGAGCAGACGCGGCCCAAGCGCAGTGCGCGGATCGAGACGGTGCACGTCGACGTCCCCGGCGCCGGGCTCCCCTGACGCGCATCCGTCGGCGGGCGCCTACTCGAACGCGTCGTCGTTCGCGTAGTCGGGCGGGAAGGCCGTCGGCGCGGCGGCGGCGGGCGCGCTTCCCGTCCAGCCCGGATCGAGCTCCCGCAGCCGGGCGGCCATGGTGGCCACCAGCGCCGCGTTCGAAGAATTGCGGGCGACGTTCGAGAGCTCGAAGGGGTCGCGGTCCAGGTTGTAGAGCTCCTTCTCGCCGCTCACGAGCTCGACGTACTTCCAGATGTGCGGCGTCCCGCCGGGCTTCGTGAACAGGCCGCGCACCTGGGCGAAGGTCGGGATCTTCCCGTTCCAGTGCTCGTTCAGCATGTCGGTCCGCCAGCTCGTCGCGCTCCCGTCGAGCAGCGGGACGAGGCTCCGGCCCTCGACGCCCGGATCGGGCGTGGCGCCCGCGAGCTCGGCGAACGTCTGCGCGAAGTCGATGTTGAGCGTGATCCGGCTGTCCTTGCGCGCGCGTGGGACGAGTGGCGCATAGCGCACGATCAACGGATCCCGCATGCACTCCTCGTACTCGCACTGCTTGGGCTTCCAGCGATGCGAGCCCCACGAGTAGCCGTTGTCGGCGGAGTACATGATGATCGTGCTGGCGAGCACGCCGCGGGCCTTGAGTGCCTGCACGACGGCATCCACCGCCTCGTCGACCGACTGCAGGCACTCGAGCTGGCGCTGGCGAAAGGCGTCGGTGCCGGACTGGTCCTGCTGGGTCCAGGTGATCGACTGCACCCATGCCGGCTTGTCCGAGGCGTCGGGCTCCGCGTAGTTCCGCGGCCGCCACGGCGCCACGCCGGCGAAGGAGCCGACGTGCCGCGGAGCGGGTGTTGCCGGTGCATGAGGGTTGTAGGGCGTGAACTCGACGAAGAACGGCTCCGGCGCTTCCGCGATGAACTTCAGGACCTTGTCGCGCAGCACGTCGGTCGAGTAATCGGCGTCGGCCGAGTCGTAGGCGACGTCGGCCCCGTTCTCGATCAGGTGATAGTTGAAGTAGCCGGGCGCCTTGAAGACGTGCCACTCGTCCCAGCCGGGCGCGATGTACGGCGCGATGGCGGCGTAGCCGTTCAGGTATTTCCCGAAGATGCCGGTGTGGTAGCCGGCGTCGTGCAGCCAGACCGGCAGCGTCGAGGAGTCGTCGAACACCTGGACGCCGCCGTCCGGACCGCCGTTGTCGTGAACGCCGGTCGTGTGGGCGTACTTGCCCGCGAGGATGCTCGAGCGGCTGGGGCAGCAGAGCGCGGTGGTGACGAAGTGGTTCTGGAAGAGCACCCCCTTGTTCACCAGCAGGCTCTGCACCTTGGCCATGACGGGAGTCCTGCCGTCGACCGAGTGCTTCTTGTCGATCGTGTCCCACCGCTGGTCGTCGGTGAGGATGAAGACGATGTTCGGCCGCGGGGCCGCGGCCAGCGGCGCTGCCACCGCGAGCACCGGAAGCAGCGCGAGGACCGCGATCACGGTGCGATCTCTGATTGTCGCCATGGCGACCTCCCGTGTTTGCTGTGTTGGACACTGTCACTCTGCAGCCCCCGCTCGTGCGTACGCAACGGGGAAAATCACCGGATCGACCGGCTCACCAGTTTTTGCGCGCGGTATCCCGCGCTTCGTGCAGAGTGGCGTCGCGTCGGCCCGCGCTATGGAGCACTAGTGCTCCGCGCTCACCACACCGAGGAGCCGCTCCACGAGATCGATGTAGGGCGGCAGGGCCACCAGCGACTGTCCCCCGTCGACGTAGAAGCACTGTCCCGTCACCCACTCGGCCGCCTCCGAGGCGAGGAAGAGGACCATCTGCGCGATGTCCTCCGGCCGGCCGACCCGTCCGATCGGGATGTGGCGCAGGAAGGCCTCGCGGGCGCCCGCCATCGCGAAGAGCGGCGCGGTGAGGTTCGTGTCGACGGGGCCCGGAGCGATCGCATTCACCGTCACGCGACGCGGGGCGAGCTCGAGGGCCGCGACCTGCGTGAAGGCGACGACGCCCGCCTTCGACGCACAGTACGGGGAATGACCGGTGGTCGGCACGCTGGCGTTGGTGGACGCGATGTTGATGACGCGCCCGGGCTGCCGGTGCTCGACCATCCAGCGCGTCGCCGCCCGCGTCAGCAGGAAGGTGCCGCGCAGGTTCACCGCGAGGACCCGGTCCCACACGAGTGGATCGAGCTCCCACACGCGCCCGATCCCGCCGATGCCGGCCGAGTTCAGCAGGATGTCGAGGCACCCGAAGCGACGCAGCGTCGCCTCCACCGCGCGCTCGCACGCGTCGACCTCCGTCACGTCGCCGCACACCGCGAGGAGCCGCTCTCCTCCGAGCGCTGCGGCGGTCTCCTCGAGGTGCTCGCCGCTCTGGTCGAGGATCGCGACCCGCGCGCCGGCTGCGAGCCAGCCCGCCGCTGCGGCGCGGCCGATCCCCGACGCACCGCCGCTCGCGAGCGCGACCTTGCCGGTGAAGTCCCAGGTGACGTCGGGCATGGGTGTTTTCCTCCCTGGCGGCAGATAGCGGGGAGGCGCCCGAGGTGTCCAGGAGGCGGCCGACTACGACGGCAGGGCCTGCAGGCGTGCGCGCAGCTGCTGTTGCGAGAGGCGTGCCGGCTCCGTCGAGGCGACGAAGTCCGAGACGGCCGTGGAGAAGCGCTCCGGGGCCTCGCAATGGGGAAAGTGGCCGACGTCCTCGAAGATCTCGAGG